>Ga0194129_10003339_pt1 | contig 22388 bp, 26 predicted proteins | sample TA2KigCa35mmetaG_FD_150862 | JGI IMG/M metagenome (GOLD analysis project Ga0194129, IMG submission 150862) | Freshwater microbial communities from Lake Tanganyika, Tanzania - TA2015038 Kigoma Deep Cast 35m | ecosystem: Environmental > Aquatic > Freshwater > Lake | place: Tanzania: Lake...
TTTCTCCTTAGTTGTTCAGGTTAAAGAGCGTTCCTTCAGTCGGCTTTTGCGTCTATGGTAAACTTACAGGTCTTTGGTGCGTGTTCTTTATGAATTTGAATGAGCTCTGCCTTTATCTCGTCCGGCACTTTTGAGGTGCGAACATTGTTAATCAGCTTTTGAGCTTCAACGCAAGTCCAGAGAATGATTTCCATAGATGAACGATCCGTTCCGAGTCGGCTTACTTCCGTCTGTTTCCAGATGAACGTGAGATCATTATAGATCTTGTATGTTATATAGTCAAGTAGTTTTGTAACATCTGTTACAGTTTAATGCGACAATCCTAGACGTTACTTAGCGGGTTTAGGTCCAACAATCTTTGGTCCAACAATCTTTGGTCCAACAAGATTTTGAGATCCTTTAACTCCAAGTTCTCGTTGACGTTTGATATCACTTTGAACAGCTTGTGCTAGTCTACTCTGTCTTGCTTTTTCATCTTGTTGTTTGTAGGCACCAGCAAATAAAGATCTCCCGACTCTTTCAAGTGGATTTGAAGATGTTTGTGCCAGAGTGCTTGGATCTGCTGCTCTCTTATACACGGCTTTGCCATCTTTAAATGCTAGATTTCCAGTTTCTAGTTTTCCTGTTTTTGGATCTTTAACAACTGATGTTTTGGCGAGTTGCACTGTTTTTCTTTGATTACCAACACCAGTTGACATAAAACCAGTGCCATCTTTACCCTTACTGAAGGTTGTTTGTCCTCCAATACCTGCTAAACCACCTCCTGCTTGTCTTTGGCGATTTGCAGCTGCCATCACTGCTTTCTCCTTACCAGTCGAACCCGCAACCACCTCAGATGCCTTTCCAGCGAGCCCTGATCCTGTCATATATCCACCAATACCACCAACAACTCCACCAACTGCAGTGCCAATTGGACCTGCCAGAGAACCAATTGCAGCGCCTCCAGCAGCACCTGCCTTCATACCTGCTAAACCGCCTGCTGCTTTTGTTGCACCCATTGTAAGTGCAGAACCAGTTCTACGTCCTCTTGATTTTTGTGCCGCTGTTTCGATTCCAGTGTCAAGGGCAAGTTGAACAGGTGTAGCAGCTTTGCCAATGAAATTTTTAACTCCAGCAAATCTACCACCGGGAACATTTAAATTGGTTGTTATCCTTTGTACTGGTGGTTTTACCTCAGTAGAAAGTGCTGATGGACCAGATCTTACTATTGCACCAGGTTTAGCAGGAGTTCCAGTGGGTGGCGCTCCACCACCTGGAGATGCTGAGGGTTGTGGAGATGGTTTTTGACCTCCAAATCCAACCCTAGAACTAGATACTCTAGTTTTTTTTGCTTTTAATTTTGCTTTTTGTTCTGGAGTTAGATCTTTTCTAGCATCAATATCAGCCTCAGACATTCCACCACCATAAGAAGACCCATCGGTAACTTGTGTGTAACTATCTGCTTCAGCAATAAACTCTTTAAACGTCTTCATTTATCGCGCACTTTTTAGGTATTTATAAAAACCTTCACGTAAGAAAATTTTGCCGGGAATTTTGCCGCCGATATGGAAAACTACTTTCGCTTTTTGTTTTTGGGTGATTGATAACCCCAGAGTCTTGGATTAATCCTGCCGTATCCAAAATCAATGTGCTTTAAATTTTCACGAAACTTTTCCCAATACATATCAAATATTTTAACTCTTGCCCCCCTTGTAAGGTCAAAACATGTTACATCATCCACGATATACTTAACAATATAAGCATCGTTCGGCGCCTCTTTGGTGCAAACATCGGCATAAGAACCATTTTCTACCAGAATTTCACATCCGTAGCGTGACTTAGAAGTTTCTCTTTCTGCTGGTGTCCAGTGGTCCATTTTCTTTTCCGTAGTTTGTGCATCATCAACTACATCACGAAGTTGACTCATGAACGACCTCCCCATTGAATATCTGGATATGCTTCGGCAATGGTCTCTCTACTAATCTTATATTTGGTCTCAAGTTTTTTATCCTTACAAAGACAAACAATTTCTGCTTCTAATGGATGAAGTCCTTGAAGAACATTAATAAACATTGTCTCTCTGCGAAGAGAACTGAGTCCATCATTACCACCTTTTACAAAATTATAAAAACGTTGATATTCTTTACGAATTGATGAGCGTCCTTGATCTTGAGATCCTAAAGAAGTAGATCCAAGTTCTTTCATCTTATCAACGGCATCCGTAATCTTTTCACTCAGAGTCCCCTTAAAGGAATCCATTTCATCAACAGCGGCATAGGGCACGTCGCCTTCTGGAAGGGCTGAAACTACTGTTTCATCAAAGTTCCAAATAAAAATAGTTTTTAGAGCAGGATGTACGTATTTTTGAAGTACTTCTACTTTCTTCTCATCCGTACTCATTTTTACTACAGCATTAAGAATCTCAAAAATAAAAGGATTTGCAGGAAGATCTGGAACCATTTCTGCAGTAACTTTTGTTTTAGATGCTACTGGTTTTCTGGTCGCAGTCGTTTTTGTTTTAGTCGCTGCTGCTGTCGTCTTCTTCGTCGTAGTCATGATAGTTTTCAAAATTAAATGCTATTACCTCATCTGGAATCAAGTTTCCTTGATCATCAAACATTTCGGGGTGAGGTCTTGGTATTTCCCGATAGTTCATCATGTATTCTCTTGCTACCCAACCTGCTATAAGTCCCACTATAAGAAATAAGACTGTTAGAAATGAACCAAATACTAGACTAACTGCTAACATTTCTTCTTCTCCTGGAAACTACTTTTCTTTTCCTTGACTTAAAAGAAAACTCAAAATAGATAGTAACTTCCTGATTTAGAAAGCAAACTATCTTTTCAAAGATAATATGAAACGGTTGTGTTTGCTTTCTTTTTCCTCCATTAAGTATCAGTTCAAATCCACGATTACAATAATCTTCCTCTTTATTTATGATATTATTAGACAAGTTGTTGCTCTCTAAGGAATTTGATTGTGTCAACAGACCCTCCTAACTTCTTATCGTTACAAATCACCTGTGGAAATGTAGACCCCTCTCCAAACTCTGCATAAAACTCTTCTTTGGTAAAGTCTGTATTTAAAGTATACACGACATGTTGAAGTTTTGTCAACTCTAAAACTTGTTTAACCTTATCACAATATGGACATCCTGTTTTTGAATAGACTGTGAAGTTCATGTATTTTTACAAACTCTTACTTAATTTATCTAACTTTTTTACTTGATTTTTAACTTGATACATAGTATTATATCATATAAAATAAAGTTAGATAGTTTATGTATAGATCATTTAAAATTGTAGTTGTTGGTGGTGGAACTGCTGGATGGTTTTCTGCAACCACTTTAAAAAAATTCTTTCCAGAAAGAGATATAACCGTTATTGAAAGTCCTAAAGTACCGATCATTGGTGTTGGGGAAAGCACTCTAGGATACTTTACTTATTGGTTACATGCAATGGGTATTGATGAAACGACTCTTTTTAAATACACAGATGCATCTTACAAGTCTAGTATTAAGTTCACAGATTTTTATAAAAAAGATGCTGGTGGATTTCATTATCCTTTTGGAAGACCATGGCTTCCGAAAGAACTTTTTGGCGATATAGGGGCAAAAGCATGGCAATTTAAAAAAGTTTTTTACCCAGAAACTCCAGTGGAAGATTACTGTAGAACGATCTATCCACACATGGCTTTGATTGAAAATAATAAAATAAACAAAGATGAAAAAGGAAAACTATTTCCAGATTTTTCATTTAATCATTCTACTTCATATCATTTTGATGCTACTAAGTTTGGAATCTTTTTAAGAGATCATGTATGTATTCCAAATGGTGTAAAACATATTCCTGCCGAAATAAAAAAAGTTGTTTCTAATGAAGATGGTATTAAAGAGGTTATTCTTGATGATGGTAGAATTATTCAAGGAGATTTATTTATTGATTGTACTGGATGGAAGAGTCTCCTATTAGGTCAAGAAATGGAAGAACCTTTCCTATCATATGATCATCTGATTCCAAATAATAAAGCGTGGGCAACAAAAATTCAGTATACAGATAAGGAAAAAGAACTAGAACCATATACGAACTGTACTGCTCTAGGTAATGGATGGGTTTGGAACATTCCTTTATGGTCAAGAATCGGAACTGGATACGTGTATTCTGATAAATATATCTCCAAGGAAGATGCTTTAGAAGAGTTTAAAAGACATCTTAAATCTAATAAAATGTCTCATCATGACCCTAATAGGAATGTTGATGATCTTGAGTTCAAAGATATTAATATGCGTATTGGTATTCATCGTAGAATCTGGGTTAAAAATGTTGTAGCTATCGGTCTTGCTGGTGGATTCATTGAACCATTAGAAAGCACTGGTCTCTTTACAGTTCATGAGTTCCTTATGAAACTTGTAAGTTATCTTGATAGAGATCATTTTAATCAGTTTGAAATCGATGCATACAATACTACAACAAGAATAATGTTTGATGGTCTATGCAAGTTTGTTGCATTACATTATGCACTTTCTCTTAGAGATGATACTGAGTATTGGAGAGACGTTAGAAGAAGATCTTACGCTGGATATTTAATTGATGATGCTCAAACTAATCAAGTAAAAGAAATAAGAGAATGTATCGATGCATTTGGTCAGTTAATTGGTAGGAAATCATACGTACATGATCATAATATACGTGGTGGTGAGCACTGTATTGCGAATGGTCTTAACTTTAATGTTCTTAGTATGGAAAATATCGTACATGATTCTTTTTATAACTATGGTCCAAAAATTGATGAGGCTAAAAAAACTCTAGATACTATGATGGTAAAATGGGAAGAAAAACAAAAAGAATGGCAAAAAATTGCTGATGAATCACCAACATTAGCACAATATTTGTATGATAATTTTTATAAGCATTTTTGACATGATTTTACTTACAGGATCTTCAGGATTCATTGGAAAACATTTTTGCAAATATTTACATAATCATGATGTTCTTTTAATAGATGTTGATGATGCTTATCGTTTTTTAAGGGAGTTTAATGAATGGGAAAAAATATCCTTGATCATTCATCAGGGAGCTATCTCTTCTACAACTGAAAAAAATATCAATACACTACATCATTATAATGTTTACTTTACAATCCAACTTCTTGAACATGCTATTCAACATGATATACCAGTTAAGTATGCATCATCAGCATCGGTATATGGTAATACTAAAGGACAGATTAATCCACTCAATCAGTATGCGATCAGTAAGTTACAAATCGATTATGCTGTATTAGATAGTTTAGATAAGTTTTCTTTAATCCAAGGTTTTAGATACTTTAATGTATATGGAGAAGGTGAAGATCATAAGGGAGATCAAGCGAGTCCAATAAGTAAATTTACAAAACAATCAAAAGAAACTGGAAAGATTAAACTATTTGAGGGATCAGATCAGTTTTTTAGAGATTTTGTTTATGTTAATGATATTATTGATATTGTCATAAACAATGATGCTCCAAGTGGAGTTTATGATATTGGCACAGCAAATCCAATCTCTTTTCAAGAGGTTGCAGAACTAGTTGCAAAAAAAGAAGGGAGTGAGATTGACTATATCCCGTTCCCCGATCACTTAAAAACAAAATATCAAACTCATACTTGTGCGGATATGAGTTGGTTACCAAAATATAATTTTAAATCTGTCAAAGAGTATCTCCTTGCATAACTCTGATACTATCTTCATCAAGATGTTGAGTAGAAAATTCAAATAACTCGGTATCTTCAAGAGCAATCATTTGATGTCTTAGTCCTTGATAAATGTGATATCTTTCACCTTTATTGAGGATTATTTCATGTGCTTCATTTAAATCATCTTCTTTAGAATACTTAAGTAATATTTTTCCACTTTGAATATAGAAGGTTTCATCTTTGATCATATGATAGTGCCAAGAACACTTTTTACCTTTAACAAAGTACAAAAGTTTTCCACAGTAATCTTTATTATTTACAATCCATTTTTCAAATCCCCAACCTTTGGGAACTATTTTTATGTCATTTGTTACTGGGTTCATTTTTGCTATAGATTGAAATAAACATATTAGCTGCTATGGTATATCTAGGTTTTTCAGAATCTATTAAACAAGCCCTATGTGGAATCCAAGCAGGAAAAATTATCCAAGAAAATAAACTTGGTTCTATTTGATATGATTTATCTGTCATATATAAGGAACCTCTTGGATCAAAAAATTCTGTCCCTTTTTTATAATCACTAATTGGTAAATCTAGGTAAAAGACTCCAGAAAGAAATGCTGGAGAATGTGTATGGATAGGATTATTATTTTGTTTTTTATTTAAAGAGTGCCAAGATTTATATGCCCAGGCATGAGAATCAATTGGATTTATAGTACTCAAATCGTGTTTAGAACAAAACTCTGGAACTTGTTCCAAATAAAAATAACAAGCGTTATAAAATGATTCTTTCAACTTTGTCCAAACTTTTGGACGATCATTATTAAATAGTATAATTTTAGTTTGGTAAAGAGGATGATTTCCAGTATTCTCATACATTCCAGAGTTAATTAGATAATCAATATCTTTAATCATCTCACCTTGATCTTGAGATGTAAAATAATCAGATAAATCTATTTTAATTATAGACGTTGGAAATAAATCTATCTTTGCATGTTTCATATCATTTTTTATTTATTTTTCAAAAAATATATCAGAATGAATAGCCTTATCATCAATATAAAAATCAGCAGATGGTTTTCCCATATAAAGATGATTATATTTACATCCCCATTCATCTAGTTGTTTTTTAGTTAAGGAATACCACTCAGCACATGCTTTTGATGGAGGAGGATTTTGGCTCATACCTCTTGCGGTAAAATACCAAATCTCATGTCCATTATTATAAAGTTTATTAATCTTTTCAATTCTATTTTTAAATGGAACTGCTTCTTCATACTTACCAAAAGTATTATTGCAAATAGTTCCATCAATATCAACCACATATTTCATTTATATCATCCTCCATCAATACATAAGTTCCTCTATTTTGCACAGCGATAGATGCTGCTTTGTTGGCATAGGGTATTGCTTCATCTATTCTACCATATTTTAAATAAAAGTAGACAAGTGCAGATAAAAAAGTATCCCCAGCACCAACAACATCATACACGTTTACCTTTTCCCCAGGATACAAAACCCCATCATACTTTGCGCCCCTATCACCGTAAGTAACTATTAGATTATTTGCACCTTTATATTGTTCATCAAGTTTATTATATTCTTGTTCATTAATTTTTATATAACAGTTATACTCTGGTAATACTGTTTTTTTAGTATCAATAAAAACTGGACATTTAAAATTATATACAATCTCAAACATTTTTGAACTAGTTATAAACCCTTTATTGTAATCACTAATCACAACTGCATCATATTTTTCTTTTAAAATTTCACATTCTATTGGTTTACAAACTACTTCTTTATCTACACGAAGAATTTGTTGATTTGTCTTTTCATCAATATATCTTGTTTTAGTAATCTTTTCTTGATTCGTTATCATACAAACTTCTAATCCAAATGCTTTTAGATTATTATAAACATTCCAAGCCATACCTTGTTTTTGTTCTGTTCTTACATATTTTAAAATAGGAACAGGTGCTTCTGGGTTCAATCTTTCAACTACACCATAAACATATTCATCAATACAACTATCTCCTATCAATAACACTTTGAATGGTTTTTGTTGTGGCATAATCACCTACCCTATCAAAAAATAAAAGTTTTGCTGCATAATAAGAACCTATCACAGACTTTTCTTTCCAATCAGATCCTACTACCATTATATCAGGTCCATAAGATTTTATCATTTCTTCTAACTGATTGTCTGTAGAAAAAACATCAACGGCATTAACTGCTTTTAGATTCTCTAAAAAAAATTTTCTCTCCTCTTGATTATGTATAGGTCTTGTTGGACCTTTTTTTTCAGAAACTCTGTGATCACTATCAATACCAACTAATAAAAAATCACCAAGACTTTTAGCATAGTTTAAAAGTTCTAAATGTCCACGATGTAGAAGATCGAAAGTTCCATTTACAAAAACTTTAATCATTCTTTTTATTTTTATTGTTACGTATGTAGTTCATGAACTCAGCATCTCCAATATATTTAACCTCTCCTTTAGATCCAGGAATTTCATAAGCCATAGGTGTATTATTATTCAAACAAAAATCAAGAATCCATGCAAAAGTTCTTACATCATAACCTTCATTAATAGATATAACTCTAAGCATTTGATATTGCTTACAATCACCCCAGTTTTCAACAGAAACTAAGACATTAGATTGATCTGGTTTCATCCATTCTGGAAGAAGATGTTGTGACCATGCACACTGAAAATTTCTACACGTTTGAGGTCTATTTTCATGTATAGTGCATCTCCTTTCTTTACAAAGAAAAAAACATGGATTTCCGGGCGTTACCGAATGTCCATATACATCTTCGATGTATAAGTTTTTACAACACTCTACACAAGAACCACAATCTCTAAAATCCTTTGGACTCTGTAAGTTTTCTTGATTTTGTTTTAACGACATGTGTTTTTCCATAAGAGGGTTTTAAATCTTCTCCAATCATTGTAAAAATTTCTTTTAACTGAGTTTCGTTAAATTTCATTGCACCATCATTTGTCCTATCTGCCAGTTGACAATCTAATCCTCCAATTCTAATCGGATTATATTTTACTTTTACATTTTTATTTCTATAAAATTTAAAATAATCTGGATAAGATACGTTACTTTCAAAAGTAGATCCCATTAAAATAAGGCCATTTTTATCAAAAGCACGTGCTATATGTTGTCCAACACTATCACAACCAAAGAAATAATCAGATTCTTTTATGGTTGCCATGTACATTCTTAAATCTGCTGTTGGCGGACAGAATGCGTCCTCGCATTTAGAAAACTGAAATAAATCTGGGGGACCAAAATAAATGATACCGGCATATTGAGATAGATGTTTACACAGGGTTGTAAAATCTTCTGGATACATACTTCTACCAGAGGAATCTATAAATATATCACTTTCGATTCTTGCTCCACTTCCAAAAGGTTGGAAAACAATAATCTTATCCTTGTTAACTAGACGTTTGAAAGATTCAATATTTGATTTTATTTTTGCAATCTCTTCATTACTAACATATAAATTGGGTTTATCTAAATCACTATGATCTGTGGTTTTATTAATTATTTCATCAAAAGCTTCAGCAAGGGATTTTTCTTGGTTATAATATCCAGAAACATGATATGGTTCTGGAGATACAAGATTATAGTTTTTAATATAGTTTTCAAAAATTCCTTTTTGACTCACTTCAAAAGTTTTTTCTTGTAAGAGAGGATGACTCCAATACATCATGTCCCAACCATGCACCAAAACTTTAAAATCATCATCTGGATTTAGTCTAGCAAACTTTTCAAGTGCTGGAATAGCAGTAACAACTCTCCCAGATCCACCACTAATTAAAAACGATGTATTTCTTTTCATAACTTATTTCACTCGTAGATAATTTTTATACAGTATTAACAAATAAAGTTCTGTTCTTTATATCAATATGTATATGATATTTTAATGGATATATTGATCATATCTTAATCATACATGTTCGTATAATCATTGTTTGATGGTTCTTTAATAAATCCTTCCGGAAGACCATCCTCAAGCAATATTTTTATGGCACCTTCTCTAGTAACAGTTTCACCAGCGTACATCAATTCTTCTAACTTATATGGACAAATTTGATAGCAAAATGCCGTGGCAAAGATTACAGAATGTGAAAAGGTTAAAACTTGTTCATCTTTAACTTCTTCATTAACTTTAAAAATACTTGACATTGTAGACCTAACATTTGATCTTATTTCTTTTGATGGGAAATGTGGATTGAGTTTATGCCAGGTTTCTGGTGTTTCAATTTTAGGAAAATCAATTGAAAGTTTTTTAGATTGTTGATATATTTCTTTCAACCACTCCGAAAAAATAACAAACATTCCAATTAAATCATCATCATAATCAGCATGTTGAAACTGATTATGATATAACTTTAGTTTCATAATATTTTCATTAAGAATATATGTTTTAGACATAGTTTTTATCTCCAGTGTTTTTCATTTTTCCAATCTTTATGAATTGTTGATTCGTGTTTATTTTTAGAGTATAAAAATGGATTATCATAGGCAAAAAGACCAAATTGAACAATGGGAAAAAAATCTGCTCTCATATAGATATCTAGAGATTGATAAATTCCTTCTCGAATCACATGAGAAACAAGGTTTTTAGCAGCAACAGGATCTAGTGCATAAGCATGAGCACGACATATACTTTTCACATGCCCACAATGATCTGTAGCATGTGGTGGAATATTAAAAAGTGGACTTCGGCCAGTATATTGTTCCTGTGAACCTAGATATACTATTATACCATAAGTATTATGAAATAAATACCTATCAACCATAATCGCATCATGTTCTAAAATAACTATTGGTCTGTCAATTTCAATACAATGACACCAAAGACTAAAATGAGAAAAAAAACATGCTACTTGTGTTGGTGTTAAAGATACATTGTAAAGTTTTAACCACCCTAAATAATCTTTATTTTTTAAATGTTCTGGTGTGATTATTTTCCCAGAAGTTCCATCAAATGCATTCCAGATTTTATAATCTTGTCCTATTTTTACACAAGATTCTATGCACCTTTTTGTAAAATCTTGTGATATTTTATTATTTTCCAATGAAATAATATATGTAGATTCAATATTTCTATCATCAGAATAATGTAGACTTTTATTAATATCAATCATCATCTAGTAAATATTTTTAATATTATAAAGTATAGTTTGAAGGAACGCAAGCAATAGCAGCAGTCTGATGATGAGTTGTTTCTACTTCCCGCCAAAAGTTAGATGTAGCTGCTCCAACATTTTGTGGTGTGTAGCAAGCGCCGGTTGTTCCATTGCCAAGTTCACCGTAAGGATTATAACCCCAAGTCCAAAGAGTTCCATCAGATTTGATTGCTGCAGAGTGATGAGCATCAATAGTACAAAATATTTTAGTCCAGTTTGTTCCACCACAGGAAGTTTGAATTGGTGAGCACCTGGGGGAGGTATCATTGGTTCCAAGTTGACCGTAGGGATTATGACCCCATCCCCACAAAGTTCCATCAGATTTTCTAGCGTGGCCACGCGCCTGTCCACCACCAATATCAACCCAGTTTGAGCCAGGAACTTGCACAGGACAATATCTATCACTATTGTCACCAAGCCCCAGTATCCCATGGGCGTTGTGGCCCCATGTCCAAAGAGTTCCATCAGATTTGAGAGCAACGTTAGAATGGGTACCTATGGTTTTAGCACAAATCCAGTTATTACCAGGAACTTGAACTGGTGAGCTTAAATTATAATAAATGGAGGAGCTGTCGGTGCAGCAAGGCCTGAATCCGTTATTCTGTGGCCAGTTAAGTGGATCATAACATGTAGGACTACAACACGTTCCAAGAATCGGGCAAGTAACACAACAAATACCTAATGCACCATAGTTACCATGTCCCCATGTCCAAAGAGTTCCATCACACTTGACAGCAGTACTATGATGTCTTGAACCAGAAACCATTTTCCAGTTATTGCCCGGTATTTGAGTTGGTGATGCAAGGGTCTGGTTCCCTTTGCACCCCATGCCCAGTTGCCCATGATCGCCCAGGCCCCATCCCCATAAAGTTCCATCACATTTAATGCCAAAAGAGTTATGGCAGCTACCAAAAAGTCTTGCCCAGGTAGTTCCCGGCAACTGTGTTGGTGAAGAAAGAGTATTACCGAAACCACCTATCCCAAGTGTGCCGTGACCATTATGTCCCCATACCCATGCAGTGCCATCATTTTTAGTGGCGACCACTGTACAGTTTCCCATACTTACAGTTGACCAGTTGGTTCCCGGAACTCTAATAGGAACCAGAGTGCACGTCGGATAAGGATTTATCATCCCATATGCAGCACCCATAACAGCGTGGTTGCCGCCGTCATTGTAACCCCATACAAATAGTCTATTATTATTAGGATCACCTGCAGTAAAATACCCACTTGGATCTGATGTATTAATACCAGAATTGATAGCAGAATATATCTTATTCAGAGTATTTGGTGCTTTTAAAGAACGCGAACTTTGCCCATCACTTTTTGGTGGTAGTTGATATGCCATTTTTAATTCCTATCTTGTACCATTTAATCTTTACTATATTTATTACTAAAAGATTCTACTAGTTTATACATCTCTTCTATTGCCCCAGACCAATCGCCATATTGATTTTGTCTAACAACTGTTACACTATCATACCAACGCAAATCATCATTTGCCCATACAAAATAACAAACTAGTGGAACTATAACAATTGTTGGTATATTCATTGCGCCAGCCAGATGTGCCGTTGAAGTGCAGCTTGTAACCAATAAATCAAGTCCAGAAAATACAGAATATGTATCTTGCCAATCTTTAATAATGTGTCTACACGGAATAAAATGATCATCATCTTCACTCTCCTCTAGTTGTAAAGAAAATAAAGATCCGTAATGAGTTAGATTATAAAACTTTTCTTTAGGAATTGATCGAAACTGATCATGTTCAAATTTTTGATTTCCCATCCACCGAACACCAATCTTTAATTTATTGGTAGAAGATAGTATGTCCATTCCCCTTGTAATGTAAGGTTCGCTAATACTTTTAATATATGGCAATGTTACCTTATCAAGTGGGTGTTCAACATCAATGAAGTTAGGAATCGACATTCCTGGTATATAATGATCATATTCTAATATTGGTATCATATTATCTGAAGTGACTTCATATCCAGCATTAGAAAGTAATCTACAAAGTTGTATAGGCGCCGTAATAATAAGTTTTTCACAAAATGTTCTAAGATATGATGCCCACCTTAAAAAAATCAAACAATCTCCAAAACCTCCTTCCAAAAACAATAAAAGTGTTTTTGTTGGTTTCCCATCCCATCTTTTTTGAGAATCTATTTTTTTATTCTCAAGATGAATGTATTCATGACCCCATGCTCGGCATTGAGATCCACACTCAAGAAGTTTAAATGCTTCCTTAAACTTCCCCTTTCGCATCATATGCCATCCAATGTTAAATCTAACTCTTGAATCTGATTGATCTAAATTTTCATAAACTTCTAATGCAAAATTGAAGTTTCCAATTGCATTTTTATAAATAGCCATATCTAATTGGAAATCCGTATAATCCATACCTACATCAGAAAATTTACATGATGACAAAAGATCTATGGCTTTTGAAGCTTGTTGATTATGATAATAACATTTAGATAGATTAGATTTAAACTCTTCCGGAAAATCTTTTTCTGGTATCTGTTCAAAACATTTTATAGCACCCACATAATCATGATTATCATATAATTGTTTTGCTTGATCGTTGATATTATTTAAAATATCAATCTTCTCTTGTGTATAGTCTTTCATTAGTTTCAATCCAAGTTACCAAACTAAAACGTTCACCTTTCGTTACGGGATGAACTCTATGAGAATATTCATAATATGAAGGGAAAGTAATGATTGTTCCTCTCATTGGTTTTATTTTTAACCCTAAAGAAGGAAACTCCAACTCTCCACCCTCATAATCATCATTAAGATAACAAATAATACTAATGTCTCTGTCTGCAACTCTTTTAAGTTTACCATCAATAACTTCTTCAGAATCATTATGTATATCATATTTACCACCCAAAGGATAGTATAACATTTGAACTGGTTCTAACTTTTTAAGTTCACATTCATATACTGATTTTAAAATAAGATCATATAGGTTTATTATAGCATTTTCAATATTTTCTCGTAAACTATTTGGAATAGCAATCCAATGTGTATTTCTATAACTTAAATCTTGATTTTGATCCTCCTTGTATCCAACTAATGCTGGGCTACTATCATTCTTTTCACTTAAAATAAAATCGTTTAATATTTTTAAATGCTCTTCGGGAACAGCATTTGGAATGATTTTGATATAATCATATATGGTTTTTAGTTTAGTCATTCATACATTACATAATACATTGTACATGGTATATATTACAAAATATTAGTTATAACAACAAACCCCAAAAGATGGATAACGAACGTTTGGATAGTTTTCAGGACATATTCCAAGTTGACACTGAGAAACGCCATCAGTTCTCGCAACAATCATCCAGTGCCCAGCAGCAATATCTCTCCAGTTGGTTCCTACAATTTGTTGTGGGGAAGATCTAGGACTCGAACCAATATCAATTTCACTATGAGGATTTTGTCCCCACCCCCATAAAGTTCCGTCGCATTTAACACCCCAAGCTTGATTATGTCCCGCAGCGCCCCAACACCAGTTAGTCCCATGAGGAATTAGACAAGGACTAAGGGTATTGTTCCTGTCAGCGCAACAATCTCCCCTTTCACCGTGGATATTATGCCCCCATACATATAGGCCTCCATCGCAATTGCGACCGACAGTCGTCCAGTGACTGTTAACAGGTTTTGAAATATTACACCAGCATCCCCCTATTCCAACCGGAGAACAATAGCTGGTTTGGTTACCAACTCCAAGAACTCCATGAGGATTTGGTCCCCATGCATGATGACTACCATCTGTTTTTCTTCCAAAAGTTCCTCGGTGACCGCCTCTTGTGCAAGTCCAAGATCCTGGTATTTGAGTCGGCGAGGATCGGGAAGTGTTATCGCCAACACCAAGCTGCCCATTAGGATTATGTCCCCATGCCCATAGAGTATTATCGGTTTTAATTGCAAATGCTTGGTGATGGTCAGCATTGACTGAGCACCAATTAGTATTGGTTCCTACTTGTTGGGGAGTGGGGCGATCGCCGCCATCAAAGTTAAGCCCAAGTTGTCCATGAGGATTGTGCCCCCATGTCCAAAGAGTTCCATCACATTTAACACCAGTGCCAAAGTGTGTTCCTTGAGAAACACATCTCCAAATACCTGCAATTTGAGATGGTGAAGATGCAGGTGTGAAAGATCCGTTTCCTAGTTGTCCATGATTATTATGTCCCCAGGAAAATACACTACCATCAGTTTTTTTTGCCATTATAGCATAATAACCTATCATATCATCAGGATTCATATTAATATCCCAACAATCAACAGCACCAACTAAAATTGGAACATGGCTTCGGCTCGGTGATGTTCTTTTAGCTCCAAATTCACCATGAGGATTATGCCCCCACACATAAAGACCATACAATCCAGATGAAACAGATTCGTAGTTCCAACACCCGAAATTTATTCCATTGTATACATCATTGATAGACCATAGACCTTTTTTTTGATTTGTTATTACGGATTGAGACATTACTATTAATCCTCAATATTTTGATTTTCAATGTAAAGTAAATATTCCCATCTACGAGTAAGATCTGGGACATGGATACCAATAAGATTTGCTGGTAGTCTTTCAGGTGGTATATTTACAATCTCATCTTCAATACCTTCAGGAGGTATAATAACTGGTTGTTTTGGTATTCTAAGATTTGGAATATATTCATTCGAAGAATATTCTATGAATGATTGATATGGATTTTCAGCATCAAAAACAAATGCCTTGATTCTATCAACTATCTTACCCCTTAAACCAGATAGTTTAGCATCTGTTTCTCTGAACTTATTATGATTATTAACTATTTTTTGTGCAAGAACTGTAATATCAATCCCTCTTGAATCGGATTCAATCTGAAGAGTAGTTGATGTAGTGCCTGTGTTTAAAAACTCAACGGATTCTTGATACTTTTGAATACCTGCAGTGGTTGCAGATTCGTGATATGTCCCAAACAACTCATCTCTTAGTCGTCTTTCCTGATCATATGCATCTTTAATTGCTTGTTCTTGTAAATCAGTGATTACACGTCCTATTTCATACGAATATTCTTCAAAAGTAAGTTCAAAAATTCTATTTTCTATATCAAACGGAGTATCATCATCTACCTTAGCATAATACCATTGACCATCAAAACTTTGACATAACTCATAAAATGTACCAAGATTAGGCAAAGAAATTCCATTTAGAGAATCTTGTTTATCAATAGAGATTCCAGTTTCAGAATCAACCATTTTAAACTTTGCATATTTCATCTTTGTTTACCCTAAAAATGTTCTATTTAATAAGTATTTAGTTAACACTAACACTTAAGGCCGTAACTACTATCGCCAAATGATGCAACACTAGTCCAAGTACAAAATGCAGTTACTTGACTAAGCCCATTACAAGAACTTAAACTATTATTTCCAAGTTGTCCGCACATATTATTCCCACCATTATATAATAGATTGCAGCAAGAAAAAACGAGGACATGATTAGCTCCACCAGCCATAATATTTTTCCAACAACTAGATTGGGCTACAACAATACAACGACATCCACCATTTGCGCCGCTGCTTGTAGCGCCAACTAGTTGTCCAACAGTATTAAGACCCCATGCAAAGAGGTTACCATTACGATCTGATGCATAACTAGCACTTTGACCACCAGAAGTTTTAAACCAGGAACCAAGAACTTGAGTTGGTGAAGATCTATCTGGAGAAGTTCCTGTACAACCACCACCAAAAGAAAAACAAGCTGTTCCAATACCTAGTTGCCCATAATAGTTATTACCCCATGACCACATGGTTCCATCAGATTTGATTGAAAGTGCATGATAAAATCCTGAACCTATTTCACACCAATTAGATCCTGGTATTTGAGTTGGTGAAGATCTTGGTTGTACGGTGTTGTCACCAACTTGACCATAGTCATTATATCCCCATCCATATAATGAACCAGTGATTGTTGTTGCATAACTGCTATAATATCCACCAACGAGTTTATTCCAATTAGTACCAGGGATTTGTACAGGTGAAGATCTTGGGATATTTCCAGCTGCACAGTTATCCCCAAGTTGACCATAAAGATTTGATCCCCAACTCCATAAAGTTCCATCCGATTTAGTGGCAAGTGTATGTTGTCCACCAGCACCTACAGAAGACCAGGATCCTGGTATTTGAGTTGGCGAAGATCTTGGAAAACATGTACAATCTCCAAGTTGCCCAAGTGTGTTATCTCCCCAAGTCCACAATGTGCCATCAGCTTTAATAGCAGCTGCATGTTTATCACCAGAAGCAATATAAATCCAGTTTGTTCCAGACACTTGCACAGGTGAAGATCTTGGGCTTACAGTTCCATCACCAAGTTGTCCACATTGATTCGCGCCCCAAACTAACAAGCATCCAGGCTCTCCAACAATAGAATCTGCTCTCCAAAGGCTATCTAATGTTCGATCTTTTACCGTATTTATTTTCCATATTCCAGATCTATATGGCATAATACTAACCCTTATTTAGAATAAATTGAAAAATAAGAAAAATTAAGACTTATATTTTCCTGAAACGACTACTTCTAATCGGTTTGCAACGTTTGCAGTTGCTCTGATTTTATGGTACCTTGGTAATGTTTTTGGACCTTCTAAAATTTCAACCGAACCATTTGCGGGTATAACGAGATTAAATGTATAATATGCTTGTCTAGTATTCGTTCCGTTAGTCCATTCAAGAGTTATTTGAGCGTCAGAAGCACCATGAACATTTGAAACAAAAATACTTTCTATTACAGCATTATTATCACTTGCAGTAAACAAATCAGTAGCAGACGTAGAAGTTAGTGCCACACCTCCCCCAAAATACTTAGTATCTGTAGAAGTTTCATAAGTCACCTGTGCTTCCAGTAAACTAGCTCCACCACTTTGGAATCTAATCGTTGAACTAGGATACATAATCTTAGGTTTTGCAAGTAGCTCAACAGAAGTTCTTCCGGGAATAGGAATAAGATAAGCAATCCTGGTGTTGGAATAGTTTGTTCCAGTAAGATCTGAAGTAAGATTAACTGTTGTTGCATTCGCATCAATATTTGAAACATGAATAGAATGAATAATATAACGAGTGTCTGAAGTTGATGGTAGGGTAATACCTGCAGAAAGACTCGTAGTCATTACATATCCAACGCTAGTAGTAATTCCAGTATTGAATAGTCCAAGTCCTGCACCCGATCCGCCACTACCACCGCCAGCAGAAGCTGCCCAAGTGGGAACACCAGAACTAACCGTTAAAACTTGTCCATTACTACCAACATTTAACTTGGTTAGAGTATTTGATGCAGAAGCGTAAAGAATATCTCCAGTTGTATAGGTGGTTTGTCCAGTTCCACCAACAGTTGCGGCGATAGCAACTCCATTCCAAGTTCCAGTATGAATACCACTAAGTATTGATGCAGTAATGATACCAGTTGTATTAACACTAGAGTTTGCATTAAGTGCTGTCGCGACACCAGCAATGACGGCAAAGGCTGCAGTATTACCTGCGGCAGGGATGTTAACAAGTCCAGATGCATCACCAACAAACTTAGTTGCAGTTACAACACCAGTAACCTGAACACCATTGGGAAAAGTTGGAGCTGTTCCTCCAACACGACTAGTAATATTATCAACTCTAAGTGTAGACATTTTACTACTTTCCTTTTTTGTTATTTATGGACAATAAAAACTTGATTAGAATATATTTAAAATATTCATTCGTAAGATTGTATCATTAGCAATCTCAAGAACTGCACCACTACCAACGACAATCTCAGCGAGTTTTGTATATGCAAAGTTATCAGATCCAGAATCAGACTGAACAGTTACAGTAGTATTATCAGCAATAGTAAATGATTTAGGAGTCTTATAGATAATACTTAAGAGTGAAGTAGCATCTGCAGAAAGAGCTGTTCCCATTCCTTCTGTTGTGCTTCCACCACCACCACCGCCACTAACATTAACGTTAGTAATAGAAGTAATTTTATTATTAGCATCAACTGTGATTTGTGCAACTTGAGATGCATTACCATAAGTACCTGCAGATGCCCCAGTTAATCCTGTTAAAGAAGAACCAGATCCAACATATGATGTTGCGGTAACAACACCAGAAACGGTAACTCCACCACTTGTAGACCCATTAGATGAAATCGTAACCGCAGATCCTACATTTACAGTATTTGTTTTTACCGAACTTGCAGTTGCTATTCCACTCGTGCCATCAAGAGTAATGGTTGGAGTTCCACCACTGTTTTTAACAACGACAGAATGGCCAACTGTAGAGATACCAGCACTATCGGTGTTATTAACATTGGTAATATTTCTGTTATTATCAACAACAGAAATACCATTGACTTTTAAAGCCATTGTCGTACCCCCAAAGTACTAGGCATCCTCTGTATTATTTATGTCTTTACGAAAGTTTATTCAAAATAGTATTAAGAGTTTCTTTAATATTTTCATTTTCTTTTTTGAGTTCTTCAACCTGAGAGTTGAGTTCTTTTACAGACTCAACTAAAACTCCGATTAGACCATTGTAGTTAACCTGTTTTGGATTCCCATCAGTAACAAGTTCAGGAATGACTTCTTCAACTTCTTGTGCAATAACACCCAGAGATGGAGTTAATCTTTCTTTCCAAGTAAATCGCACACCACGAATAGAAGAGATAAGTTCCAACGCATTTTCAATTGTGGAGATGTCTGTCTTTAAAGTAACATCGGAAGTTGTGTTAAAGTCTGCGGCACTTACTGTTAGTGATGCTTTGATATTGCCTACAACATCCACTGCCTCTGTGGGAGACTCAATACCAATTCCAAGTCTACCATTAGATCTTGTGAAAACCGCAAAGGCAGTTCCACCATTACTGATTGCAAAATCTGTGGCTGTATTTGTGAGGTTTAAATCAAGTCTATCTGAAGTTCCATTGTATGCTATCGTAACATCATCACTATCACCAAAACGCAATATATCACCATCAGCAAGATCAAGTGCTTCTCTTACATTTAAAACTTTAGTTGCAGTTAAAAGATTATCAACAGTAAGTTGTCCAAAATGACCATTTGGCCAACTGTTACCCACAGTTCCAATAAATCCAGTTCCGGAAGTTGCTGGTTGAATCGCACTCAAACTAAGAGTTTTTGATTGACTTAAAGAAACTGTACCAATACCGCCAGCGCCAACAATAGGAACACTAAAATCGTCCGTAAAGTTAAAGGTTCCAGCGGATCCAACTACTGTGCCATTATTTTGAACTTGGATTGCACTGAGACCTCCTCCTCCCCCGCCACCGCCACCTCCAGTCGCGGTTACAGTTACAATACCACTACTATTAGATGTAATCTGAATACCAGATCCAGCAATGATTGATGTAACAACTCCAGATAGATTTACTCCAGAACCAAAATAAGATGCTGCCGTTATAATACCACTTGGAGTATTAATATTGTTATCTTGAATCGTAAGAGAAGATCCAGTTGTTATTCTTGTTGCTGTTAAAATGCCAGTGTTAATATTTAAAGATGTATCAACAAGTAATGCAGATGAAAGGATTGATTTAGTATTGCTGTCTATTGATGTTATATTTTTTAACTGTCTTGCCGAACTAATAACTTCTGTGCTTCCAGCACCAGTTCCAATACTCAGTGATGGTAAAATGCCAGTAGTAATATTACTAAGATCTGCTCTTGCTAACTCATATCCACCAGTTTGAGTACCATCATGAACTCGTAAAGACTTTGCAGTTGTGTTAACAGAAAGTTCGCCATCCGAACCCAAAAAGTTATTATTTTGAGTTTGCGTCCCCCTTCTGAACTGTACTATAGTTGGCATTTTACGTTTTTCCTCTATTTATCTAGGTTAAAACCTGCAGGTCAACAGTTGCTACTGAATATTGTGGTTGTGTTAAACAATCAAAAGCATAAGACAATGCTACACCAAAAGCATCCGTTGTCGGTGAACTTAAATCTCCATAATCACTTACTGGGAAATAATCAATATCAACACTTATAGTTGCAATACCTACACCGCTATTGATAGCGGTGATCCTCGGTCCTACAATATTTATCGTTGTGAGGGCTCCCCCAACTTGAGACCCTTCTTCTTGAATGAAGATTTGGCCACCGCCACCACCGCCGGCAATAGCAGGAAGATTAGTTAACTGAGATCCATCACCAACAAACTTAGTAGCTGTAACAATACCAGTGAACCTGGCATTACCGACAACATCCAGATTAGTCTTCGGAGTTACACTACCAATTCCAACAAAACTAAAGTTAGTAGATATGGCAATGTTACTAGTTGAGTCATCAACCAATATAAGAGATGCAATTTGGGATAACTCTCTATTTCTCGCCATTTTTACAACGATTATATAAGATATTTATGGAGATTCTCACCTCTCCACAAATATCTTATCGTGCGCTTGATTGTCCGCCGAAGAGATTTTGTGCTGGTGTTTCTGCCCAGGCAGCGTAAATGTAATTCGCAGAAGCATTAATTGCGCCATAAGTTCCACGCATCTTGAAACCATTAGAAAGTAAATCAAGACTACCAGAAAAACCAGAGGCATCATCTTCTGCGTTGCTCAGATTTGCATAAAGATTTGCATTAGCAGGATTATATGTGCTGCGTGTTGAGTCACGAATAATCCACTGCTCTACATCACCTGCAATATCCTGAGTACACTTGACTAGGAGAAACTTGGGTTTGAAACCAAGATGAACATAAACCCCATCTGCAGAATTATTTCCGGTGTAGATGCCAAATTTACTGAAACCGGGGATTTCTGCCCAACAGTAAGTAATGAAATTGTTTCCGCTGGCTCCGTAAGCTGTATCGCCATAAATATGAAAAACGCTACTTGTATCCGCGTTTTCTCCAGAATTTCCTTTTGCTGCTGTTGTATTTAAAATGAAAAAATCTAGCGATCCATCAATAACATTAGTATGAACCGCCCAGATAGTTGAACCTGTAGTGCGGTTTTTTGTGATCCTGAGTTTAGGAACAACGCCGAGTCCATGAGCTACTGTTGCGTTAAAAGTGCTATTGCCAGCCCAACTAACAATACTAAACCCACTCTTCGTATTCACAGAAGCACCAGTAGGAGTAATCGTACCAGCAGTTAATCCAGCAGCAGCTGCAGTTGAATATCCTATATCGTCTTTCCAGAAAGAATATCCCCCACCACCTCCGCCTGCTTTCCAACACCAGGCGACGTAGGTATTTGGCGATGCACCATTGTGACCTAGTTGATTGCCCAAACTAAAACCATCTGAGGTGAAAGCCGTCAGTCCGGTGGACTCAATACCTTCCGGATCTGCCAAATCACTATTTAATGAGTAAGTCGCGCCACGTATTTGGTCATAAAGGCGATGGTTTCCTGCTGCAGTGCCACGTCGCTTAATCCACACCAAATCAGGTTTAAAGTTCAATCCACTAATAGTCTGTGTTCCACCATTACCAGTATAAGTCACAATCCCAACAAACT
>Ga0194129_10003351_pt1 | contig 22352 bp, 19 predicted proteins | sample TA2KigCa35mmetaG_FD_150862 | JGI IMG/M metagenome (GOLD analysis project Ga0194129, IMG submission 150862) | Freshwater microbial communities from Lake Tanganyika, Tanzania - TA2015038 Kigoma Deep Cast 35m | ecosystem: Environmental > Aquatic > Freshwater > Lake | place: Tanzania: Lake...
GGTGACAACGTCACCATGAACATCGAGCTCATCGCCCCCGTCGCGCTCGAGGAGCAGATGCGCTTCGCCATCCGCGAGGGCGGCAAGACCGTCGGCGCGGGCGTCGTCACCAAGATCATCCAGTGAGAACCTCCATGGATTCGACCAAGATCCGTATTCGACTGCGCGCGTTCGATCACCAGCTGCTCGACAAGTCGACCAACGACATCGTCGAGACGGCGAAGCGCACGGGCGCTCGCGTCGCCGGCCCCGTGCCGCTGCCGACCGAGCTCCGCCGCTACACCGTCCTTCGCGGACCGCACGTCGACAAGAAGTCGCGCGAGCAGTTCGAAATCCGTACCCACAAGCGCCTGCTCGACATCATCGAGCCGACCCAGCAGACGCTGGACGCGCTGATGAAGCTCGACCTGTCGTCCGGTGTGGACGTCGAGATCAAGACGTGAGGGCCCAACCATGAAGTTCAAGGTCTACAACCTGAAGAGAGAGCCCGTCGGCGACATCGACCTCGACGACGCGGTGTGGGCGGCGGAGGTGAAGACTCACCTCCTCCACGAGGTCGTGACAGCTCAGCGCGCCTCGCGGCGTCAGGGCACGCAGGCGACGAAGGAGCGTTCGGCCGTCTCCGGTACGAACAAGAAGCTCTTCAAGCAGAAGGGCACCGGCTCGGCACGTCAGGGTGGCAAGCGCGCTCCGCACCGCGTCGGCGGCGGCCACGCCCACGAGCTTCAGCCGCGTGACTACGGCTACCGTCCCCCGCGGAAGGTGCGCCTCGGCGCCCTGAAGAGCGCGCTGTCGCTCTTCGCCAAGGAGGACCGGCTGCTCGTGGTCGAGAATTTCCAGCTCGCCGAGATCAAGACCAAGGCCCTCGCCCAGACCCTGGGCGCCCTCAAGGTAGAGGGTAAGGCGCTGGTCGTCGACAAGGTCGGCAACAAGAACCTGGAGTTGTCGATCCAGAACATGAAGGACAAGCACTTCCTGCCCCCCGAGGGCGTGAACGTGTACGACCTCCTCAGGCACAAGCACCTGGTCGTGACGCGCGACGCTGCGCTCGCCATCCAGGGCCGCTTCGCGGAGAAGGAGTGACCGAGCCATGCACGCAGAGCACATCGTCAAGCGCCCGATTCTTCTGACCGAGAAGGCGTCGCGGCTGCGCGAGGATACGAACCAGTACATGTTCGAGGTCGCAGGGACCGCGAACAAGATCCAGATCAAGCGAGCCATCGAGCAGCTCTTCAGCGTGAAGGTCACTTCGGTGAACACGCTGAACCAGCGGGGGAAGTTCCGCCGCATGGGCCGCGGGCATGGCAAGCTCCCCAACTGGAAGAAGGCGATCGTGACGCTCGCACAGGGCGCCTCGATCTCGTTCTACGCGGAGACCGCGGAGGAGACGGAGTAGCACCATGGGCATCAAGAAGTACAAGCCGACATCGGCAGCGCGCCGCTACTACACGGTCAGCGACTTCAGCGAGATCACGACCGACCAGCCGGAGCGCTCGCTCGTCGAGGGCATGAGCTCGACGGGCGGCCGCAACAACTACGGTCGGATTACCAGCCGGTTCCGCGGCGGCGGTCACAAGCGTCGCTTCCGCGTGATCGACTTCCGTCGCGCGAAGATCGGCGTCCCTGCGAAGGTGGCGACCATCGAGTACGATCCGAACCGCACGGCGCGCATCGCGCTCCTTCATTACGCGGACGGTGAGAAGGCTTACATCCTCGCGCCCGATGGGCTCGAGGTCGGCGCCGAGATCATCGCGAGCCAGAAGGCGGACATCAAGCCGGGCAACAGCCTGCGGCTCCGTCACATCCCGACGGGCACGGCGATCCACAACCTCGAGCTCCGCAAGGGCAAGGGTGGTCAGCTCGTGCGCTCGGCGGGCAACGCAGCGCAGCTGATGGCGAAGGACGGCGACTACGCGCAGGTGAGGCTCCCCAGCGGCGAGATCCGCAAGGTGCACCTCGACTGCCGCGCCACCGTCGGCCAGGTGTCGAACACCGAGCACGCCAACATCAGCCTCGGCAAGGCCGGTCGTAAGCGCTGGCTCGGCAAGCGCCCGCACAACCGCGGCGTCACCATGAACCCCGTCGACCACCCAATGGGCGGTGGCGAGGGTCGCACCTCCGGCGGTCGCCACCCGTGCTCGCCATGGGGTCAGCTCGCGAAGGGCCTCAAGACCCGCAACAACAAGCGCACCGACGGCATGATCGTCCGTCGCCGCAACAAGGCCTGATCAGAGGACGTGAACCATGCCGCGTAGTATCAAGAAGGGTCCGTTCATCGACGGCCATCTGCTCGACAAGATCAACAAGGCTCGTACGAGCGGCGACAAGAAGGCGATCAAGACCTGGTCGCGTCGCTCGACGATCGTCCCGGAGGCGATCGGCCTCACGTTCGCGGTGCACAACGGGCGCAAGTTCGTCCCGGTGTTCGTCACCGAGAACATGGTCGGTCACAAGCTGGGCGAGTTCGCCCCGACCCGCACCTTCTCAGGTCACTCCGGTGACAAGAAGGCGGCGGCCGGTGCGAAGCCCGCGGGTGGCGGCGCCAAACGCTGAGCCCCTGGGCCGCAGGCCAACGACGCCGGTCCGCCTCGTGCGGATCGGCGTCTCGTTTTTTGTCGAGGAGCGGGCCCCTGCTTGACCTGACCGCCGAGACTCGGCACCTTGTCGCGCATGAAGCGTTACGCGGTCCTCGCTGCGCTGCTCGGCATCGGCTGTGGCGGCGACAAGCCAGCGGGCTCGACGAAGGGTGCGGCGAGCGGAACCGCCGGGCGCGCAGCGGCGGCCGGGCACGGCGCGGCGTCGGGCGACCACGGCGCGAAGAGCGAGGCTCACGGCTCCGCAACGGGTGAGGCCCATGCGGCCGCGGCGCCCAGCGGCGCACACGACGAAGGGCGACCGCACGGCGGGTGCAAGGCAGGCGACGTCGAGGGCTGCCAGCGCGCATGCGACTCGGGCGATGCCTCGAGCTGCGACCAGCTCTCGGCGATCTACGCGGCGGAGCCGAGCGGCAAGGCGAAGCAGCTGCGCGTTGGCGCTTGCGAGCGCGGCGACCTCGTCGGCTGCGCGGAGGCACGCTCCTCGGCGAGCGCGGCGCCCGTGGGCTCGGCCAGCGTGAAGGAGGCGGCCGAGGAGGGCTCGGGCGAAGGGGACGAGCAGCCCGCCGCCGAGGCCAGCGCGAAGGCTGAGCCGCGCGAGGACGAGGAAGCGTCACCGAAGGACGAACAAGCGTCCCCGACGGCTGCGGGCAAAGCGACGCTCGACGATGCTCGCGCGAAGGCCGACGCAAAGGCCGCCGAGGCGCGCGAGCGAGCGAAGGCAAAGGCGGAGGAGGCTCGCGCTCGAGCCGAGGCTGCTCGAACACGAGCCGAGGCCGCGGCCAACGCTCGAGCAGAGAAAGCGCGAGAGGCCAAAGAGAAGGCGGCCGAAGCGAAGGTCGCGCGCGAGGAGAAGGCGCGAGAGGCCAGGGAAAAGACGGCTCGAGAGAAGGCCGCGCGCGAAGAGCAGGCCAGCGAGGCGGCGACGGCCGCGACCGAGGAGAGCCCACAGCCGCCGGGCAGCGTCCTAGCGCGCAACGATGGGATGTTGTTGCCGAAGCCGCGGCTCAAGTCGGGGCCGACCGCACCGGTGAAGGAGCTCGACAAGGGCTGCGACGCAGGGCACCTCATCGCGTGCGCGCAGCTCGGCAAGCTGTATGAGCGCGGACACAAGGTCGCGCAGAACGACGCGCGCGCGGCTTTCCTCTTCAAGCGCGCGTGCGACGGTGGCGATCCGCGCGGGTGCAGCGGGCTCGCAGCCTTGATGTTCGAAGGTCGGTCGGTGTCGCGCGACGATGCCGCGGCCGTAGAGCTCGTGCGCAAGGCGTGCGAGCGCGGCGATGCGCGCGGGTGCAGCGAGCTTGGGGCGGCCTACGAGGAGGGTCGCGGTGTCGCGCGTGACCTCGAGAAGGCGCTGCAGCTCTACAAGTCGAGCTGTCTCGGGGACAGCGAGCCGGTCGCGTGCGCGCGCCTCGGGTATTTGTACGAGCGCGGCGAAGGCGTCGGCAAGCGGGGCGAGTACGCCGTCGCCCTCTATCGATTCGCGTGCGAGGAGGGCGACCGGCTGGGCTGCATGCGCTTCGCACTTGCGGCCGAGCGCGGGATGGGTGTCCGAGAGGACCGAGCTCTCGCGAAGCAGCTCCTCGACCGGGCCTGCGCCGGTCAGCTCGAGCAAGCCTGCCGTGAGGCCCAGCGACTTGCGAGCGAGCCCCCGCGCTCGAAGACTTCGATGCCGGCGACTCCCTCGGCGCCGTGACCATCTCAGGCGCCGTGAGCGACTCCTCTGACCTCCACCGACCCGCCCTCACGATGTCTGCCCTCCGAAACGTTGGCTCCCTGCTCCTCGGCCTCGCGGGGCTGACCTCGATCACGCCCGCGAGCGCCGACGCGCTCGACTTCCCGACGCTCGGGCGACGCGAAGGCGAGATCGATCTCGACACTTCGTTCGTCGGGCGCTTGGGCGACGCGCGGCCCGGCGAGGATGCGGCGACATGGCAGCGAGCCGACACGCGCATCTTCACCGTGGGGGCGGGCTACTCGGTCGGGCGGCTCGGGCCTCTCCACGACTGTTACGCTCGCGTCGAGGGCGGCTTCGCCCTCTCCGCCGATGAGCCGATAGGTGCGGGAACGGCGCCGTCGGGTCCGCTCCTGTTCCAGGCCGACCGGAGCGGGCTCGTGCGCGGCTTCGTGTCGGCCAATGTCGTCAAGTCGCCGCGCTTGAACCTGGGACTCTTCCTCCGCGGGACGGCGCCGCTCGGGCTCGACCTCCAGAAGTTCTCCTCCGTCCACGTCCACCTCTTCGGCGGTGGCTCGACGCTCGATGTCGCGCTCACGAGCCCCAACACCCTGCTGCGAGCACGCTACCTCGCGCGCCTCTTCGTCGGCTCGGGCGCATACGACGGCGACTACCAGCACAACGCCGAGCTGCAGGTGACGAACCTCCTCCGAGTCGAAGCGCAGCGATGGCTGTTGCCGTGGCCAGCCGGCATCGCGGTAGGGCCAGACGTGCGCGCCGATCTCAACGGCTACCGAAACGCGATCTACGCCGACGCCTTCGCGGCGAGCGCCCCTGGCGCACGCATCGGGGAACACATTCAGGCGACGAGCGTCGCGGCCGCGGTCTACCCCTACTTCCACATCACGAAGCATGTCGCAGTCGAAGCGGGCTACGAGTACGTGTTCGTCGGCACCGAGGTGCAGGCGACGCACCTCTGGAGCGCGAGCCTCCGATCGGCCTTCTGACCGCGCGCCTCCGCGCTCAACACGGCCGCGCTGGACACGGCCGCGCATGACCCAGCCGCGCATGACCCGGTCGCCCGAGCATCAATCCAACGAGCAGTAGGCCGGCGTGCCCTCGGGGAGGCCAGCCTCATAGGGCGACGGCGAGGCGCCGAAGGGATGGTCCTCGAGGAAGCGCGCGACCGCCGGGCGCGCATCGAACGGCACCTTGTGCCCGAGGCCATGGTTGCACACGAAGGAGAACCGCCCGGTGGCCTCGAGATCCTCGTGATACGCGACGCTGAGGTCTGCGAACTTCACGATCACGGCGTCCTTCGGCCCGCCATGGAAGATCATGGCGGCGAACAGGTTCGTGGGGTCTTGGTCCTCGGGATAGCCGACCTTCCCGCCGGAGTAGGTGACCACGCTCGCGACGTAGCCCGAACGCCGATAGCTGAGCTGCGTCGACTGGAGCGCACCCGCGCTGAAGCCCGCGCTGTGAATTCGGCGGCGGTCGACCCCGCGTGCGGCATCGACGCACGCGAGCACCTCGTCGGCCACCCGAAGGTCATCGTCGCGTCCCGCGCCGAGCGTGAGAAACCAGGGGAATTGCCCCGCATCGGGATCATGCTCGGGCGCCGCGACGACGCCGCCCTTCGCGACGATCGCCGACACCGTGTCCTTGCCGAGCCCATACGGCGCCTCTTCGGGCTCGCTCCCAGTGCCATGCCAGTAGAAGACGAGCGGCCCCGGGGTCACCGCGGCAGGGTCGAGCCAGAGCCGCACCCGGCGTGGGGCGAGCCCCTCGGGCGAGAAGGTCTCGTACCCGTCCTCGAGTGCAGGGCATGTGCCGGTCGGCGTGGGGAGCAGCTCGGCGAGGGGCTCCGTCCGCGGCGGCGGCCCACCGGCCCCTACGGAGCCGCCGGGCGTGGACGCCGAGGAGCTGCAACCGACCAACGACATGAAAACCCACGCCGCGAGCGCGCGCATCCCGTCAGGCTACTACGACTGCGCGCGCCCGCTCCACGCGCTTCGGGGAGACCTCATGGCGTCGCCGCGAGCGCCACGTGCAGAAGCCCTGGCCCGGCCACGCTCGTCGGCATGGACCACGCCACGCCATCGAACGACGCATGGTACGCCTTCCCGTCGGTACCGACGTACGCGAGCTCTGCGACGTGCCCGTCGACGCCGCGCGTGACCGCCGGAACCGAGGCGACCGTCGGGTTCATCGCTGCGATCGGCTTCGGCAGCGACCACGGCGGGCTCTTCGAAGGCTCGTAGCGAGAGGTGTAGGGCTTGCCGTCGGTGCCCCGGAAGACGATGAGTGCCTCACCACCCGGGAGCGCCGTCACGCGCGGCGGCTCGCTCGAGAAGCTGTTCGTCTCGAGCACCGCGGGCGCGCTCCACGTCCCGGCCTTGCGCGTCGCGAACATCAGCTTTTTGTCGGCCTTTCTGACGTACGCGAGCAGGAGCTCCGGGCCCTGGTCGAGCGCCACGAGGGCGGGCGTGTGCTCGCAGTCGGAGGCGTCATGCGCCGCGGCGCCCTTCCACGCACCGAGGGTGCGCGACTGATGGTAGAGCTTGCCGTCGCCGCCCGGGAAGGCAAGCGCGAGCTCCTGCCCAACGACGGCCACGGCTCCGGCCGACGGCCCAAAGCTTTGGTCCTGGCCGACGGGCTTCACCTGCTCTGCCGTTGGAGCCCACGCGCCCGAGTAGCTGGCGAAGTAGTGCTTGAAGTCATCGCCGTGGAACACGACGTCGACCGCGGCGCCGCGAATCGCGAGCGACGGCGCGGCCTGGGTCGTCACGCCCATCGAAATCCCCGCGGGCGCGGTCCAGCTCGCACCGTTGTGCTTCACGAAGGAGAGCGCGCCGGTCGTCGCATCCCGGAACACCCCGATAGCGAGCGTGTCGCTCACCGCACCGATGGCGAGCGCGCGGTTCGTACCGCCTCCGAGGGACTTCGTCGACCATTGACCGGCATCAAGGACACCCGCCACCACCGTGGTGCCGCCGGCGAGGAGCAGCACGCGCTCCGCAGGCGGTGCCCCGCCCGCCCCGCTCGACGCCGCCGTCGATGAGCTCGAGGCGATGGCGGCCGAGCTCGAGGTCACCTCGGCCGAGCTCCCCTGCCCCCCCTGACCCCCCGAGCCCGCGACGCTCGACGACGAGGCGGCCTCGGTCGCGCTGCTCGAGGCGTCCGACGCGCCGCCCGCGCCACCCGGGCCTGCGCTCTTCGACGACGACCAGCTGACGCCTCCCTGACCACCACTGCCCCCCTGCGGCGTGCTGCCCGCCGCACACGCTCCAACGACGAGCCCCACGGCGCCGAGCCCGAGCTTGAGAAAAAGTCGGTTCATAGTCACCCCCGAAGTTAACTCTGCTGCGGGGCCGTCCGCCAGCGGGCCGGCTAGGGTGTCGGGATTTCCTGAGCGCTCAAGCCGACCGATCCGTTGTAGGAAGGGGTGCCTTGAACGCCCGACCCGATCCCTCCGGCGACCGCTCGGATGCCGAAGCGCGCACGCAGAAGACGGCCGACGCACGCAGCCGCTCGCGCTGGCTCCTCCACCTCGCGGCCCTGCAGCTCGCGCGCCCTTGGGCGGTGCTCGGCCTCGCCCTGCTCCTCACCGCAGCCTCGCTCGCACTCGCGATGCGCCTCGAGATCCAGCCGGGGTTCGAGGCGCTGCTGCCCAAGTCACGCCCGAGCGTTCAGGAGCTCGAGCGGGTCAAATCGCGCACGACTGGAGTCTCGACGGTGTTCGTGGTGCTGGAGGGTGGCGACACGCCCTCGCTGCGAAAGGCTGCCGACGCGATCGCCGTCGAAGCGAAGAAGCTAGGTCACCCGTGGGTCGGCTCGGTCGAGAGCGGGCCGCACGACGCGCTCGCATTCCTGAAGCCGCGCGCGGGCCTCTTCGCCGAGGCGAGCGAGCTGCAGAGCCTTCTCGATGACTGGGACGAAGAGGTCGGACGCGCCACCGGAGCGTCGCTCGACGAGGAGGAAGGCGACGACGAGACCGAGGCTGGGAGCGCAAAGCGTCGCGATGCGCTCCGCGCCAAGTTCGGCGCCAAGTCCTTGAAGAAGCGCTTCGGGCTCGAGGAAGACGGCCGCGCCACGATGCCGGACTACCCGGATGGATACTACCAATCGGCCGACGGCAAGGTCGTCGTCGTGACGATGCGCTCGGCCATCCTCGGCACGGACTACGCCGCCGGGCGCGAGGCGCTCCGGCGCATCCGAGGTGCGATCGACGACGCACACCTCGAGGCGCTCCATCGTGACATTCGCTACAGCATGGCCGGCGATCTCGTCACCGCGATCTCGGAGTACAAGGCGATCAACGAGGACCTCACCGAGGTCGGGCTCGCAGGGACGCTGATGCTCATCGCGGTGGTGTTCCTCTACTACCTGCGCCTCCGCATGCTGCTCGCGATGACGCTCACGATCGGCATCGGCGTGAGCCTGACCTTTGGCGTGACCCAGCTCCTCGTCGGGCAGCTCAACATGGCGACGGGGTTCCTGTTCACGATCGTGGCGGGCAACGGCATCAACTCGGGCATCATCTACATGGCCCGCTACCTCGAGGAGCGCCGCAAGGGCACGGCCTACGACGAGGCGATTCGGGTTGCTCACACCGACACGTGGCTCGCGACGCTGACGGCGGCGGCGGCGGCGGGCGCGTCCTACGCGTCGCTGGTCGCGACCGAGTTCCGTGGGTTCCGTGACTTCGGCATCATCGGCGGCATCGGCATGGTGCTGTGCTGGATCGCGACGTACGCGTTCCTGCCCCCGATCCTCATCGTGGCCGAGCGCGCGGTCGGCCTCAGCCTGGAGCGCGGCGGACTCTTCGGCCTGCTGCCGCGTCAGACGAGCGGTGGGCTCGAGTTCGGTCGGCCCTTCGCCGCCCTCGTCGCCCGAGCGCCGCGCGCGACGACGCTCCTCGGCGTACTCATCGCGGTGGTTGGCACGGTCGCGACCGCGCGCTGGGTCGCGCGGGATCCGATGGAGTACGACCTCAAGAACCTGCGCACCGACATGAACAAGCGGGCCGCCGAAGTCCGCGCAGGCGAGCTCGCCGTCAGCGTGACGCGCTTCGTCGGCACGGACGGGATGGCGATCCTCGCCGATCGCCTCGACCAGGTCGCGCCGCTCGTCACGGAGCTCGAGCGAAGGCGCGACGCGGCGCCAGCCGACGCGAAGCCCTTCAAGGCGGTCTACACCCTCCAGGATCTCGTCGCGAAGGATCAGGAGAAGAAGATCCCTCTCCTCATGGAGCTGAAGGACCGGCTCCGGCGCGCGACGCGACGCGGACTCATCACGAAGGACGAGCTCGCCGAAATCGAGCCTTTCCTCCCGCCGGACGGGCTGCGCCCCTACGGACTCGGCGACCTCCCCGAGTCGGCTGCACGCGCCTTCACGGAGCGCGACGGCACCCGCGGGAGGGTCGTCTACATCGAGCCCATCAGCAGCGACGTCGTCGAGGACGCACACTACCTTTTTCGCTGGTCCGACGCCTACCGCAAGGTCGAGCTGCCCAACGGCAAGGGGACGATCCTCGGCTCCGGACGCGCGGTCATCTACGCCGACATCTGGTCGGCCGTCGTCGCGGACGTGCCGCGCCTCGTGGCGCTCTCGCTCGCGCTGACCCTCGTCGTCGTCGCGCTCTCTTTCCGACTCGGAGCGGCGACGGCCATCATCCTCGCGTCGCTGCTCGGCGGGATCGCATGGATGACCGGCGCGCTCGCGCTTGGCGACGTGAAGCTCAACTTCTTGAACTTCATCGCCCTCCCGCTAACCTTCGGGATCGGCGTCGACTACGCGGTCAACATCATGCAGCGCTACGCCAAGGAGGGGGCCGGCGGGATGATCACCGCGGTCCGCGAGACGGGCGGCGCCGTGGTGCTCTGCAGCGCGACGACGATGTTCGGCTACCTCGCGCTCGTCCGCTCGGTAAACTACGCGGTTCGCAGCATGGGCGTCGCGGCGGTCCTCGGAGAGGTCGCGTGCCTCGTCTTCGCGGTGCTCATCCTCCCGTCGGCGCTCGTGTGGCGCGATCGCCTCCGCTCGTCGCGACGTGACGGCGCGACCGCTTCGGTCGATCATGCCGCGTGACCCGGGCGCCAGGCTCGCTTTCATGGCGCAGGCTTGACGGGCTCACGACCTCCTCGAGCCCATCGATTCGAGCGAGGAGCCGATGCGCCTCCTCGCCCCGGAGCTGCGTTGGACGATGGCGAGGGGACCCGCCGATCTCGTCCGCGCCGCCCCAGCCGTAACCGTCGCCCGCAGCGCCTGCTCGACCTCGTAGATCCCGACGCTCGCGCGAATGAGGACGGCGAGCCTGCGCGTCGAGCCGCGTCGATGCCGAGGTTCAAATGCGACGCAGGTGCCCATCGATGAGCGAGCGAGCGAGCGCCTCGAGGACCGCCGCGGCGTAGAGGAGCGGGTCGACCTCGCCCCACATCCCGTGACGCCGAAGCTCGATCTCGGCCCCTCGCAGGCGGTCGAGTCGTCGTCGCTCGCGGGCGAGGCGACGCGGCCCAAGGCCCGTGAGGTCGGGCAGCTCGAGCCCGTACGTGTCGGCGTGTCCTTCGATTCGAAGCAGCGGGACGACGGCAAAGAGCCGCTCCCGTCGATGGGCGGTCAGTCGGTCGTGCTGGAGGAGCACCCACGCGGCGAGGATCCCGTCGAGATCCGGCTCGTTGAGATAGAGGCTCCAGCAGCCCTCGTGGAGCCGGAGGCCGAGCGCGACCATCACCGCAGCCTGCTCTCGGAGACGCGCAAGCCCCTCACCGCAAAGAGCCGCGCGTTCCCCGCGTCCATCCGGACGATGCAGCGCGTTCCTGCCTTCTCGCGAACAGCGTACCGCGGCGTCGAGACGAGCCGCGACGCGATCAACCGCGAGCCGCCTCGCGCTCGGCGTGACTCAGGTGATCGGCGGCGCGCTTCAGCTCGGCGAGCGTAGAGTCGAAGGAGACGGTCAGGGCGTCGCGCCGGGCATGCAGACGAGGGTTGAGACCCCGAGGTCGACATGGTCGCCCGTCTGCCCCTGGCTGACGTCGCTCCATGCGACGTGAAAGGTCGGGCTCTTCGGGTCGAGGTCGCCGCCGGAGATCCCCACCGCGAAGTCGCGCAGCGTGCGGTGCTTGAAGCCCGGTGGCGGAGCCGCGACCGACGAGGGGAGCGTCGCCTTCACGACCACGCGCCCCTCGGTGTCGAAGAAGAGCAGACCGACGTCGTCGTAGCCGTTCAGCGCGTTGAGCGTCTTGCCGCCGATGAAGCCCATGACGTCGCCAAACCAGCCGACCGCGGGATCTCCGAGCGGGAGGTCGCTGTCCTTCCAGATGGAGTATGTCCCGAGTTTGGCGACCTCGGTCGCGTTGAACTTGCCGGCACGAGCGTAGGGGAGCTGCCCGGCGAACAAGGAGAACTCCTCCGCCACGGGGTCGAAGGCCCCGAGCATGAGGACGTTGAAGCCGTCCTTGCGCGAGAGCGTGTCGAGCACCTGCACGCCCGCCTCGCAGCTCCTTGGCGAGACGAACCCAGACACCGCCGCGTTCAACGTGAACTCACTCGTGCTCGCAGTCACCAGGTTCGGCGAGATGAAGGCGTAGGTCGTATTCGTCGCCTTCAGGCGGAATGCGCTCGTCACGCGCATGTCATCCGTGAACTGCGCGAGCTTCGGGTCCACGAACGTCACCATCTTACCACCCTGGGCGGTGAAGTTTCCGTAGCGGGCGCTCATGGTCGTGCTGACGCTGTTGAACGCGACGACGACGTCGGCGTTCCACGCAGAGGTCTGCAGATCGACCGGCACGAAGCGGCCCGAGAAGTGCGGGTTTTTCGGGTAAATCGACCAATTCGCGGGCGCGAGCAGGAGGTGCTCGACGAGTTTGTTGGTGCTGTCGGGGAGCTCGAGCATCACCAGCCGGTAGTCAACGCCGCTCTTGAGCACAGCGAGGATGCCCGTGGCGATGGACGACAGTCGACCGACGTGAAGCACCTCGCTGACGTCGAGTTGCTCGAACGAGGTGCTCGGCGCGTCGGCGTCGTAGACGACGAGCTTGCCCTTGTCGGCCTCACGCACGTACGTGACGACGCGCGCCTTGCCCGATGCGCCGCGCTCGGCGATGTACGCCTCGCTGAGTAACGCCTTTCCGTCGCTCGGATACGATTGAAGGACCGTGGGCTTGGTCTCGCTCCAAGCGCACACGTAACCGACCGGCGTCGAGCCTCCTGCGCCCGCGGTCGTGCCGCCGCTCTCCGCGTCCCCGCCGCTCCCCGCGTCCCCGCCGCTCCCCGAGGCTGCCGCTACGGTGCTGCTGCCGGCGCCGCCGCTCCCGCTCGTGACGTCGAACCCTCCGAGCACCGAGGTGCACGCGCCGACCCAAAAAATACCGGAGAGGAACGCGAAGCTCGTCAAGACTCGGGCAGACGCACGCATGGCGGGAGAGTACCCAAGTTCGACGCGCTACGCATCCTCGCCCTGCTCGCGGGCGCGGCCGAAGACCTTGCTGTGAGGCGGGACGGAGCGGACGAGCCAGACGTTGCCGCCGACGACCGAGCCCCGCCCGATCACGGTGTCGCCTCCGAGGATCGTCGCGCCCGAGTAGATGGTGACGTCGTCCTCGATCGTGGGGTGCCGCTTGCCGGAGCCGGAGTCTCCGTCCGGGCGGGAGGTGCTGAGCGCGCCGAGCGTGACGTTCTGGTAGAGCTTCACGCGGTCGCCGATGACGGCGGTCTCGCCGATCACGACGCCGGTCCCGTGGTCGATGAAGAAGCTCGCGCCGATGGTCGCGCCCGGGTGAATGTCGATGCCGGTCGTCGAGTGCGCGTGCTCAGCGATGATTCGGGGGATCATCGGGACGTCGGCGCGCTGCAGCGCGTGGGCGATGCGGTGCGCGGTGACGGCGGAGATCGATGGGTAGCTCGACACCACCTCCTCGAGGCTCCGCGCCGCGGGGTCGCCTCGGTAAGCGGCCATGACGTCGGCGTCGAGCGCGCGTCGGAGCGCTGGGAGCTGCGCGAACAGTCGAAGCACGACCTCCTCGCAGAAATCCGACCCCACGTCGGGCGCCTGCCCACGGCGACGCTGGTACGCGAGGGCGCGGTCGATCGAGTCGAGCAAGAGCTCGTACGCGCGGTAGAGGTGCTCGCTCAATCCATGACGAAGGTTGTCGCGGTTCAGCGTGCGGTCGCTCGAGAATCCCAGAAAAATCGCTCGCTCGAGGTGCCCGAACGCCTCGACGACCTTGCGTCGACTCGGTAAGACGGCGCTCTCGAGGTTGTTGATCGCCTCGGGGCCGTGATAGCTCGCGGCCACCGCGTCGATGGCGCTCTCGAGGTCGCGGTGGCGTCGGGGCTCGCGCAGCATGGCGCGAGGTATAGCACGGGGAGCTTGGGCGTCTCGCCGTCGCGAGGTCACCCTCGCCTCACGAGGTCACTTGACGATGCGCAAGTAAGGAGGCAGCTCACGCTTGGGCTTCGACCCCGAAGGCTTCGAGCCGCTGGGCTTCGAGCCGCTGGGCTTCGAGCCGCTGGGCTTCGAGCCGCTGGGCTTCGAGCCGCTGGGCTTCGAGCCGCTGGGCTTCGAGGGCGCGCCTTGGGGCGCGGCGCTCCGAGCGCGGGGGGCGGCAGCGGGTGCGGGAGCAGGGGCGAGGGCGGGCCGCGGCGGCGCCGAGGCGGAGGTCATCGCGTCGACCTGCGGCGCCTTCTCGGCCTTCTTTCGGCCTCCGCGGCCGCGCGGCTTCTTCTCGGCGACCGGCGCATCGGCAGCGGGAGCCACAGCAGCGGGAGTCTCCGCGACAGGAGTATCCGCGACGGCCTCGAGTCGCGGTCGCTGCCGGGGCGGGCCCGAGAGCTCGGTCGGCACGTCGTCCGGCCAGACCATTCCACGGCTGTCCTCGCCGACCAGCCCGTAGACCGCCGACCACGGCAGGTGGCACCAGAACGGCGAGCGGTTGAACGACAGCGTGCAGCTAACCCCGTCCTCGTTCACGTCGAGATCGGGGATGCGGACCGCCATGTTGAGGCCCACCTGAAGGACGAGCTGCGGCTGGTTCATGAACCACTTCGGGACGACAACGCCCTCGCGACGCGGATCGAGGTGGACGTAAACGCTCGGCCCCTCGAGAAGCGCGAGCATGACGTCCTTCTTAGGGGGCAGGCCTGCCGATTCGCCCATGCACGGGGACATAGCGGGACTCCGCTACCCTGCCAAGCGCGAGTCATCGAAAGAGGCCGAGTTGACGCGGACCTGGCTCAGGATCCGGCTCGAGCAGCGCCGGATCATCGGCGCGAACCGAACCTACGCGACGCGACGCAGGCGTCATGACGAGGTGGCCCGGTGACGCCGGCACCATGAGCGCACGAAGCGCCTCGTCGTTGCGCGCAGAGACGTCGAGCCAGGTCGGCAGCGCGTCGAGGTCGAGCAGCACGGGCATGCGATCGTGGACGGGGCGCACGACCTCGTTCGCGTCGGTCGTGAGCACGCTGAACGAGAGCGTCACCTCCCCCGTCTTGGGTGACGTCCAGTCTTCGTACAGCCCGGCGAGCCACAGGACTCGCTCGTCGCGCGCGTGAAAACGAACCGGCTCACGAGCGCCCTTCGGGCCGCGCCACTCGTAGAACCCATCGATCGGCACTGCGCAGCGACGCGAGCGAAAGGCTCCGCGATAGGCGGGCTTCACGGACACCGTCTCGCTCCGCGCGTTGAACTGGCGCGCCGCGCCCGAGCGATCGGGGGCCCAGCGGTTCACGAGGCCCCAGCTCGCCGGGACGAGCAGGCGCCGCGACTCTTCGAGCCGAAGGATGAAATGCTTGCTCGTAGGCGCGATGTTGTAGCGCGGTCGATAAAGCTCGGCGTGGAGGGGATCGACGAGCGCCTCGACGGCCGCGGCCACGTCCGTGACGTGCTGCACCGTCAGCGTGAATCGCCCGCACATCGAGGCGGCCCATCAACACGCGCGGGGGCGCGCGTTAGAAGCGACCTGCGAGCGCGGGGAACGTCACCTGGTGACCGGCGGCGCCACCGTACTGCGAGACCTCGCGGGCCGTGTAGAGCGGCTGAACGTCGACGGTCGGGACACCGGGGACGAGCGAGACGCGCGGGCCCGAGAGATCGACGCCGAGGAGCCCGGGCACGAAGGTCGCGCGTGATGGAGCGCCCTTCTTCGAGCGACGCGCCTGCGGTCCAGAGGGCGGCGGGGTAGCCGGCGCAGGGCCTGGAGCCGGAGGCTGACCGGGGCCCGCTTCCACGGGAGGGGCCTCGGTCGGAGCGTCGCCGGAGGGCTCGGCCGAGACGTCAGAGACGCTGTCGTCCGAAGCCGTCTCGCCCTCCTCGACCTCGGGCTTGTACGCGGTCGCGTTCAGGGTGAGCACGACCGTCGGGATCACGAGGGCCAGCCCGCCAGCGAGCATGTAGAGCGACGGCTCGGCGGTGCTGACCTGGGTCTCGATGAAATACCCCCCGACTCCGCCCGCGGCCGCACCCAGACCGCCGCCGAGCGCGTAGGCCCACCACTTGTCGACGCCGACGAGCGCCTGCGGGATCATCGCGAGCTCGGCGCCGAGGAGCACGCCGCCCGTGACGCCCTTGCCCGTCGCGGACACCGCCTCGGCCGACGCAGGCGCGGATGCGAGCGCGGTCCCGACGAAGGCCGCCACGGCGGTCAGAGAGGAGAGACGAGCCTTGGCTGTGCGAGTGAAACCCATCGTGTTGCTCCGCGGCAGCGTACTATCCGACCTCCTCTCGGTGCAACTGCGCCCCGGTACGTCCAGGCACATGGGCCACCGCCAGGCCGCTCAGCGGTGATCGCTTGGCGCGTGCACCCCGCCAGCCCCCGGCGGCACCGACACGTCGGCCATGCCGATCGGCGGGAGGTGCAAGCAGAGGATGTCCGGGTTCGCCGGGGCCGTGAGTCGCGCCATGCGCAGCGCCTCCTCCATCGAGCGCGCGGTCTCCCAGCCGAGCAGCTTCGGGATGTACTCGTTGTCGGCGCCGACGACGATCACCCGCCCCAAGTGCTGACGCCCGGCCTCGCCCCAGTACCACATGAAGAACGGATGCGTCGGATGGTACGCGTTCCCCTTCCGGTACATCTCGATGTACGCGGCGTTGTTGGCGAACTCGCGCTCGTAGCGGCGATGAAGCTCGAGCGCGTCGCGCGTCTCGGGGAGGAGCCGGTGGACGAACTCGATGTACGGAGCATGATGCTCGTTATCGAAGAGATCCGTGCACGGGTGGAGCACGATCATCGTGCCCCCGCGCTTCACCATCGGCGCCCCCTTGTAGAGGTTGAACATGTAGCCCTGCGCCATCACCTGCACGAGCAGCGGGTTCAGGAAGCTGTTCACGTTGTACGGCGAGATGTACGGGATGCCGGTGACGAGGATGTCCGCCTGGCCCTCGACGGGCACGCAGTACTGCTCGTAGTTCTTGTGGAGCGTCTTCTTATGCGCGGCGACCGTCTCTCCGGCATTGACTGCGATCACGCCATACGGAGACGGCACGCGCTGAAAGATCGCCTGACGCGCTGGCTGGGGCACCTTGTCGAGGGTGAAGCGCAGCGCGCGGAGCGCCGTCTTCTCGGCGGGCGACAGGTCGTCCTCGTTCTTGGCGAGGAACTCGAGCGGCTTGTCGAACATGCGGTTGTTCACCACCGTCTCGATCGTGAACACCTTGAGCTTCTCGTTCACGAGCTTGCCCATGCGGTCGACGCTGCGGGCGAGCGACGAGGTCTCGGGGTTCATGTACGAGTAGCAGTCGCGCATGACGCGCGGGTTGTGATGAGCACGGAGGCTTCGGTACCCGCAGAGCCCGACCGCGACCGACTTGTGGCCGCCGTCCATCGGGACGAGGTTCAGGTTCACGTAGATGACGAGGTCGCTCTCGACGGCACGACGGTTGATCTCGACCTCTTCACCGAGCTCGGTGGTGCCGAGGTAGACCATGTTGTCCTTGTCCTCGGCGTCGTGGTTGTAGAGCTTGTCCGGCCAGTACTTGTCGAAGATGCGATCGCCGACGACGTGCCGTACCTCGAACGCCTTCATGCGTCGGTGGACGCTCGTCGCGATGATGATCTCGACGTCATCGACGGCGTAGTCGGCGAGCAGCGCGAGGACGATCGTGAGGACGCGCTCTCGCACGTCAGGTCGACGCATCGGCGGAAGCGGCAGCGAGATGTCGTCGATCGCGATGCACACCTTCATCCCCGGGCGGAGCCGTGCGTAGAGCGGCTCGCTGTTCTCGGGGTGGTTCAGCGCGTAGCGAATCGCAGCGTCGACATCCTTCAGCGGCTCGATCGGCGGCTTCGAGTAGAGCACGCGGGTGCCGGTCGGCAGATCGACCTCCACCAGGCGGTCGCCCGAGAACAGGGTGCGCGGGGCGCTGCGCGAATCAAGGGTGATGAGGCAGGGGTGGCTCACGGCGCGATGGCTTTCGCGCAGGGCCCCTCGCGAGTCAAGGCGCGTCACGCGGTACGCGCGCCGCAGGCTGCGTAGCGGCTTACGCGTCGGTCATGCGGCGGTGGCGGACAGGTCGATCACCGGCCAGTGGTACGCGTTGGCGAGCGCCTTCAGCTTCCGGTCCGGGTTCACCGCCACGGGGTACCCGACGATCGACATCATCGGCACGTCCGAGTAGCTGTCCGAGAAGGCGTAGCACTCGTCGAGGTTGTAGCCGCGTGCGCGCGCATGGTCGCGGACGAGGAGCGCCTTGTTGGGCCCCGCCACGACGGGCCGCAAGAGCTTGCCGGTCGCGGTACGATCCTTGAACTCGAGCTTGTTGGCGATGACGCCGGTCGCGCCGAGATGCCTGGCGAGGTGGTGGACGACGACCTCGAGCGCGCCTGAGATGAGCACCACCTCGTGCCCCTTGTCCACGCAGGTACGGATGAGGTCGCGAGCGCCCGGATACAGGTTCGGCTTGAGGACGCGCTCGAACACGTCATCCGCCAGGGTCACGAGGCGATCCTCGCTCATGCCCTCGAAGACCGAGAACAGCACCTCGTTGAAGATGCGGCGGTCCTGCATCTCGCCCCACGCCATCATCGGGGCCTTGAACAGCGCACGTGCGATCGAGCGCGCCACGTGAATCGGCGTCGGCTGGTTCAGGAGGTAATACAGCGTCGGCGGCACGAGGTTCGTGGAGACGAGCGTGCCATCGACGTCGAAGTAGCTCGCAGGCATGGGGCCGTGCACATGGCGCGGGGCCCTCCACGAGTCAAGCCGCGCTACCTCGAGCAGAGCCTCAGGAGCCTGGAGGCATGAAGCTCGCCTGGCTGCGGAGCGAGCCGAGCAGCACCTCGCGCTTCACCTCGGTGCGCTCGCCCTTTCCGTCGAGGCAGGTAAGGCGCACGTGGGGGTCGCCGGGCGACATCGGCACGACCTCCTCGACGAGGGCCGCCTCGAGCTTCACCGCGTGAACGCAGAGAGCGAGGACCTTGAGGCCGGGGCGGACGAGCCCGAAGCGTACCTCGGCGCGCCGCAACGTCGCGTTCTTTCCGTCCGAGATGCGCTCGATGGTGAGTGAGTCGCCCTTCGTCTCGCGGACGACGCCGAGCTCCCACTCCTTCGTCGGACCGCGCAGCGGACCCCAGACGCGGGTTCCGACGATGGCGTCTCCGGGCGGGAGCCGATCGCTCGTGTCGCTCGCTGCGAGGCTCGCCGCGGGAACCCAGCCGAGGGCCACCGGGATGCGCGCGCCAACCCCATCGAGCACGCCAGGGTCGCGGTCTGCGATGAGCACGAGACCCCTGCCCTCGGTCAGGCGCCACACCTTGCGGCCGTGCTTGATGCGCTGCGAGACGGAGCCCGCGAGATCGAGCGTTGGCTTCGGCTCGAGCAGCCCGTTCGCCCACATCGCCTGAGGCACCGAGAGCGTGCAGTCCTGCGCCGCGCAGATGGCCCAGAGCGCGACCTCCTCGCTACGCTCGCGGAGCGCGTCGGGCATCGGCTCGGCCTCCGACCAGCGACCGGCGTCGATCATCGCGTCGATGTCCTTGAGGAGCGCGCTCGCGCCGATCTTCACGCCGACGCCGGCCGAGCTCTTCTTCAGGACGTCGTCAACGATGCCGCCGCGGATCACCTTCATGACGCGCGCGACGTCGCGCGGCCCCGCCTCCTTACGCTCGACCATGTCGTCGAGCTCGCGCACCGCCTTCGGCCAGTTGCGAGACGCGATGGTCGCCTTCAAGCTCGCGACGAGCGAACCGACAATCGTCTCGTCGAGGCGGGCCTCCCACTGATCGAAATCGATGGTGTGGAGCGCCTTCTTGATGGCCCCGATCTCGGCGAGCTCTCGCGCCACCGATACGTCGATCGCGAGGGCATCGAGCACGCAGCCAAGGATCGCCTTCGAGACCTCGTCGCGGAGAAAGCGGCTCACCGCCTTGCCACGGTTGGCATCACCGATGCGCGCGGTCTCCTCGGCGGCCTTCTGACATTGCCCGGTCTTCGCGAGCTCGAGGATCGCGGGCGCGGCGTCCTTCGCGACCGAGCGATCGGCGCGCTGCAACAGGTCCCGGATCTCTTCACGGACCGCCTCGTCGGCGAACGGCTCGGCCTGCTCGGTGAAGCGCTTCATTGAAGCGAGGTCACGCTTGATGAGCGCGACCTCCGCACGGACGAGCAGCTTGCGAGCCTTGCCAGGGTCGACGCCGCGATCGTGATCGATCGACGGGTCGGTGAGCTGTACCTTGGCCTTCTTCCTCGGTGGCAGGGGCGGAGGCGCGCACGCCGACACGCCGAGCCCGAAGAGCAGCGCCGAAGCCAAGAACGAGCGGATCATGTGGTTAGTTTGCGCCATCCCACCGCAGCTGGCCAGATCGCCGCGGGCGCGAGCCTCCGCTCAGCGATAGCTTCGGATCACGCCGCGGAACGCCTTGAGGCGTGCCTCGACGCGCCCGTAGATCGTGTTCTGCGAGTAGTGACCACGCGAGTCCGGGACGCCAGCCGGCATGCCGGTGAGAAGCTCGATGCCCTCGTCCACCGTCTCGACCGAGTGGATGTGGAAGAGCCCGGCGCGCACGGCCTCGACCACGTCCTCCCGGAGCATGAGCGCCTCGCAGTTCCGCGAAGGGATGAGCACCCCTTGATCTCCGGTGAGCCCGCCCTTCGCCGAGCACACGTCGAAGAACGACTCGACCTTCTCGTTGATCGCTCCGACCGGCTGGACCGCGCCGTGCTGGTCGACGGACCCGGTGACGGCAAACCGCTGCCGAATGGGGACCTCCGAGAGCGACGAGAGCAGCGCGTAGAGCTCGGTCGTCGAGGCGCTGTCGCCGTCGATTGCCTCGTAGGTCTGCTCGAAGACGAGCGACGCGCCGAACAGGAGCGGCCGCCGCTGCGCGAAGCGCGCCGCGAGGAAACCCTTCAGGATGAGCACGCCCTTCGAGTGGATAGGCCCGCTCATCTCGACCTCGCGAGCGATGTTGATCGGCCCCTCGATGCCGGGGTAGGTCACCGCCGTCACGCGGCATGGCTTGCCGAACGACAGCGGTCCGTCGCTCATCACGCTGATCGCGTTCACCTGACCGACGCGCTCGCCGTTCACCTCGATCCGGATCGTTCCGTCCGACAGCAGGCGTTGGATCTCGTCTTGGAAGTAGCGGCCTCGCCAGTGCGCGGCCTCGAGCGCCTCCTTCACCAAGGGGCCATCGATGACGTCGAGTCCATCGCGGCGCGCACGGTAGGCGGCCTCGCTCGCGACCTCGGCGACGAGCCCGAGCTGCGCCGACACCTTCGACTGACTCTCATTCAAGCGACAGCCGTAGGCGAGGAGCTCGCACAGCGCCTTCGACGTCATCGGCGGGAGGCCGCGGTCCCTGAGAAACCCGGCCAGAAACGCGGGATACGTAACCATCGCCTGCCCGACGGAGAGCTGGTGCTCGAAGCGCGCCTGGACCTTAAAGAGCTGCGAGAACTCCGGGTCGAGCTCGTGCAGCTCCTGATAGAGCGCAGGGCTCGCGACGAGGATCACCTTGAGGTCGAGAGGGATCGAGGGGAGGAGGAGCTCTTCGACCGTCCCGCGGAAGTAGGTCGGGTCTTGCTCCGGCACGATGAACTTGCCCGCGAGCAAGCACGCCTTCAGCTGCTCGTAGACGGCGACGTTCTTCAGCAGCGTCGCCGCCGGGAGGATGAGAAAGCCTCCGTTCGCACGGTGAAGCGCCCCTGCGACGGCGAAGCCAGGCTCCGGCGGGAAAGGCGAGTCGGGTGGGACGTGCGCCCGACCGAACAAGGCCGACAGAGTGGGATAGGAGACCTCGACGACCGGCGCACCGCTGCCGGGCTCGTGTTCGGTGAGCAGCGTCGGGACAACCGTCCCGCGCGCCAACGTCGGCGCGTCTTCAGGGTGAGTGTCATCGATGATCCCGCGGATCTCTCGGCTCACGACCTTCTCGACTTCGGTCAAGTAGGCGTGGATGTCGAGGCGAGACGCGTAGCGCTCGACGACCGGCGCGAAGCGAGCGCGAACGGCCTCGAGCATCAGGCGCTTGAGCTCGGCGCGCAGCTCCTTCTCGACCTCTTCCTGGATGTCGACGAGCTGCTCCTCGAACTCTTCAACGGCGTTTCCGATCGCGAGGAGCGCGTCGCTCGAGGGCTCTTCCCCTTCACGCGCCGACACCTTCACCTCGTCCTCGGCGCGCGCGATATCGAGGCCAAGCGACTCGCCGACCTCGACCAGCGCCCCCTCGAGCTCGGCCTCTCTTTCACGAGCACGCCGCTCGAGACGCGACCGCGCGTGCTTGAAGCGCTCGCCCTCCGGGACATGACGCAAGACCTCGACGAGCGACTCGTGCAGCTCTTCCATCGTCTCGACGAGCGCCCTGCCCTCCCCCGCGGGCATCATGAGCACTGTCGGCTGCGTTGGCTTCTGCGGGTTGGGCAGGAGCAGGAGGTCATCGGGCGTGGGGCGCGTCGCGGCGATGCGCTGCGCGACGGAGCGGGCGCTGAAGGTACGCCCACCCCCCGGATCCCCGACCGCGACGACGTGGAACCGCGGCTGCTGGATGTCGAGGCCGAACTCGAGCGCTCGCAGCGCGCGCGACTGCGAGGCGATCCCCGAGAGCGGCGCGACGTCCTCGGTCGTCCTCATGTGGAGGTTC
>Ga0194129_10003354_pt1 | contig 22335 bp, 21 predicted proteins | sample TA2KigCa35mmetaG_FD_150862 | JGI IMG/M metagenome (GOLD analysis project Ga0194129, IMG submission 150862) | Freshwater microbial communities from Lake Tanganyika, Tanzania - TA2015038 Kigoma Deep Cast 35m | ecosystem: Environmental > Aquatic > Freshwater > Lake | place: Tanzania: Lake...
TGCGGTACATCCGTATATGGGATTCTCGTGGGCGATGGCGTCGTAGAATTGGAAGGGAATCTTCTGGGATTTGAGCTCCTTGGAGACTTTCTCGCGGCGGTCGGCGCGGGTTGTTAGTGAGATAACAAAGACATTCTCGGCTATAAATTGGAGATTCATAATAAATTATTATGAATGATGTTTTTAAACTGGAATTAGATTGTTTAAGTGGCGAAATATACGCCTTGTGTTAATAATGCGGTTGCTCTATCTATTACGTTATTGTTCGCATTTGATTCACTATGATTATTAGATACATTCTGAGAATCATTCGTAAATCTTCCTATTTTATATTTTTCATTAAATTTCATTATCTTATTTATATTATTATTATTTTTTACAGATTTAATTTTTTTAGTTTCGTTCTTAAAATAGTCAATATATTTTGGTAAATATTTTTTAATTATATATTTTGATTTTTCTTCATAATTTTTTTTATCTTTTGATAATTTAAGTATATAATCAATATTTCTCAATTTACATGTAATATTGTAATCTGTACTTTCACGATATTTTTTAATTTCATTATCTAACGGGCTTCCATATTCATCCATTAATTTTGTATTTTTTGTATAATCATCATATAATATATAATTCGGTAAATCAGTCAGAAAAAATAAACATAATACTCCGTAAGTTTTATAATAGTTAAGTATAAATGTATCATTATAATTTAATATGTAATATAATATAGTTTCTATATTTCCTTTTATATCATTTATATTATATTTGTTCATTTGTATATATGAAAATATTAAATCAATTATATGTCCTCCTGAACCATTATTTCCAAGTGCTAATATAACTTTAATATTTGAATAAGTATCATTACTTGGATCACTAAATTTAGCTATTTCTTCTGTAGAAGAAATTTTAGATGATTTATATTCTTTTTCTAAAAAATTATAAAATTCAGTACTGGTTCCAAATTGATATATTAATGATGTTATTAAATAAATATTTTTAAAAAAATCTAATTTATTATCATATTTATAAAATAATGATATATAAATGAATAACTTATGATTCTGAGCAAAAGATACATTTAAATTTCCATATATATCTACAATAATTTTCCAATATGAATCATAAAATTTTATAGATTGTTCATTATTTATTTTAAGATAATTCTCACAAATTATAATAAATGCATTTTTTACTCTTATATAATCTTGCTGAACTTGCTTGACAATTTTCTTTTTATAAACTCCAACTTTTTCATTTTTATAAAACGCAATAATTTCATCCAATACATTCCGATTTCCACGAACAGTCATTGGACAAAATGGATTAATTGGTCCAAATGATTGATAACTCGCTTCTCTATTTATTTGAGTTGAAACATTCAATTCCGCATTATTTCTTATATTTTTATTAATAAGCATACCCATGAATTTTTTCTGGAATTGTTGAAGTATTCTTGAAATTTCAGAATTTATGCTTGTTTTTCTATTAGGTACTGTTCCATTTCGGTTTCTTTCTTGAATTAATTTTAATATTTTTGATTCTGCAAATACATCTATTATAGAATATTTTGAATATATTTGAATTACTTGTTCATTTATGGTATTATAAAAATTAAGTTTCTCAGAATCTTCTAATATTTCTTTCTTTGAATATTGTCTTTCATTATATGTTGGTATTATTTTAGCATTTTTATTTGTATTTTTTATCTCTCCGTGTTCTTTTTCATAATCAACCACAAATTTCATCAATCTTCTAGCTACCTCTTTTTGGAAACTTTCTGCATAATCTTTTTCTCCAACTTCTAATTTTAATTTTTCTCTGACAATCTGTCGAAGCTTATTTCTTGCTGGTTCAGTTGTTGCGCAAAAATCGAACAAACAACGTCCCAAATTATGAACTAATGTTTTTGTATCAAAATTTTCTCTTAAATAGTCAAGAAGTGTTGGTGGAACATATACAGATTGAACTAATGCTTTTGCTAATGCTTTTGCTTGATTATTTGTAGATGTTTGATTAATTGATTCATTTGTAATATTTTTTTCTTTTTTGTGAGATTGATTATAGTTATCAATTATTTGTATAATTCCATTAACTATCTCAATTAATTTTTGATAATCATAAAAATAATTGTTTCCTTTGGGGCGTTCAACAGCAGCTGACGCAACACCGGCTGGTACATTTGAAGCAGATTTTTGTTGATTATACATTCCATTAATTTTCACAAGTATTTCTTTTGATTTATCAAGAAATAGTTTATAATTATCTAATGTCATATTTAAAAATTTATCAAATGGTGATGATAAACTGAATATTTGACTCGATGATTGTATTCCTGTTTGCGGTCCTTGATTTTCAACTGGTTGTGATTGTTTTTTACCAAATCCGAATATTCCCCCTTGTTGAATGATAGCTTGTTGGGAAATATCTGGTGAAGAACTTGGCTCTGGAATTATAGCAACTTCCTGTTTTACAACGTCCAATGGTGTGAAAAATATACCCAATTGTGAATTATATAAAATAAACAATGGATATATTTGTCTACTTTGATTTGTTTTATTTTTTCTTTTAATTTTTTCTTGTAATATAATATCGTAAAAACCAACTGGAAATATACGATTTTTTAATGAAAAAACTGGTTGAGAATTTTGTTGTACAATACCATTACTATTTAAATATTTTAAATATATAATTAATTCTTCAATTAAAGGAATACGATTTTTAATATTATTATTTGAATTTTGTGATTGATTATAAATTGAATTTTGTCGTGGATATAATTTATTTAATAACATAACTCGCGAATTACTAAGTTGTTCAATGTGTGAATTTAAATTTTTAGATGTATCAATAGAACTAATAATCTGGGCTATACTACCAATCTGTATATTTGAATTTTTTGGAATTTCATTATATTTTATTTTTAAATTAACAATTTGATTTTTAACAAAATTTTTATATTCTTCATCATTAACTGTCCCAAATTCTTGTCCATATTCTTTTTTTCCAAGAATACCACCTTTTGGTAAAATTACTAATTCACAATTCATCAACTGCTGCTTAGCAAAAATATTATTACTTACTTCATTTGTCGCATATTTAAGTGTATTTTCACCTGAATTATGATGGGAAACAAATACAATATTCATTTTAACATCCGGACCAATACGTTCTTCATAAAAATCGACTCCATAATCAGAATCGTGAGTTATGATTGTTGACTGTAATAAATATTTAGATAATATTTCTGGAAGTTCTCTATACATTTCTTTTGTGTCCCACATTTTTTTAAAAAAACCTTTACCAATCATAGTTCTTTTACTACTGGAAAAACGTCGATTATCAAATGAAAAATTATCTAGAAGATGTTCCATTGGATTACGTATTGGATATATATGTGGTGATATATAAAAAATATCTTCCCATTCTTCATAATTAATTGTATTCTTTGAGAAAGCTGTCGATGTATGTAATTCCTCTTCCAAATTCAATTTTTTAGAGAATTCAATTAACGCATTACGTCCAATATCTCTTCCTATATTTTCCATGAAATCTTTATCAAATTCTAAATTTTTTATTCTTTTAATAAAGTATTTCCATTGTTGTTTTGTATGGGCGAGAGATACAACAAAATTGTCAGCATTTGCCATTTTTGAAAAATGTTGTTCATTTAACCAAAATAATACAATAATTTTTCGACGGTTTTTTAGATAATCTTTTATTATATCGAAGTAAGTAATAAATAATGTTTGTTGTGTGCGTAATAGTTCAGAGCAACAGAAAATTAATATAGGACGTAATTCTTTTTTTTGGATTAATTCTACGTTGGATACTTGATTAACTGTATTCTTATTATTCTTATTCTTACTTTCTAACGCATTGATTGTCTGATAATCTTGACTTGTTATATAATTTACATTTATTGATTTACAATATAAAAGGAAATCAGAAACTTGCATACATTGTTGTATTCCAATCGCAGTAAGAGATGTATTTGGAGCTAAGTCTCGTATATCTCCTCCGGAAGCATCAAAACCTTTATTCAAAACATTTGCACATGTAGTTGCGTGTCGTTGATGAATTTGTACAATATTTCTTGATTTCTTGAAACAATGCATATTCATTTTATGTCTATTTTTACTTAGTTCATATTGTAATGTTGCTGGACCACCAGTAGCTATTGCTGGACTCGCCATAGCTGTTGCTGGACTCGCCATAGCTATTGCTGGACCACCAGTAGCTATTGCTGGACTCGCCATAGCTGTTGCTGGACTCGCCATAGCTATTGCTGGACCACCAGTAGCTATTGCTGTTTCTGGAAGTTTTAGTGAAGAATTCAAACTTGTATTCGATTTTCTTAAATTAGGAGGACGACGACTATTGTAAATACCTACTTTTGGATTAATATTACTCCGCGAACTTTGATTTCTGTTTGAGCGATTAGGATTCGCTAATAGCGGTTGTCTAGCATTTGATTGGTCTCGTAATCCCATTCTACTTAAAATTCCTCCCATTTTTATAATATATTGTATATGGATATTAAAATTTAATCGACTTCTAAATTTCCAATATCGCAATCGATTTCTTCGATTTCATCTTGTTCGGCTTCTTCTTCCTCCTCTTTTTCAACTTCGAAAAATTCTTCTTCTTTGTCGGTATCTTGATTGAAGTCGTCCTCAACGCAATAAAAAAGCCGGTATTTTTGTTTTGATTCATCCACATAAATAATATCCAATTTAATAAAATATGTTGCGCCTTTTATTACACTAAATGTAATAAAAATGGGCTCTCTATCACCAACTTCAATCTTTTTCCTTTTGATACAAGTATCATCATTTCCACGGATTGTATATCCGTATGATGAAACCATATTCCTTCGAAAAATGCGCGGTTTTATCGTCAGTAGTGTATCCTCGTCCGTATTGCTACGTATAAATTCTGCGGTTTTAACTGTCGTCATTTTTAATACTAATTCATATCATATTATTTTTAATTCAATTTTTATCCGGCAATTTGCCACTTGTGATTACACTCTAAACACGTAATATATTTCGTCATGGGTTCATCAATTGACCTCGTCTGTAATTCAGTATAAATACAGCGCCTCTGCTTACAACGACTACATTTGTATTCATCAGTCGCCGCCTCCGGCTTCTTCAAATAAAGGAACTCATCGTTCGCCTTCTGTTTATCCTTTAATTTCTCCCACAATTCCGGATATAGTTCTTGGGGAGTGAGATGCGGTAATTTATCAATTTCCACCTCGCCCCGATTTATTTTCTCCAAGAGAACCATATTCTTGATATTGGATTCCGGATTTATGTTGAGAAAGAGCTGGTCGGTCTTTCGCAAATAGAGCAGTTTGAATTGGATATGTTCGCAATCAAAGACTTCGCCCTTTCGCGCAAGTTCCCCCTTGACCCATTCAAAAATTATTCCTTCAATACGGGCTGGTAGGCTCCCGTCTTCGAAAGCAATCCGTCCATATATTTCAACTATTTTATTACGATATTCTGGTTTAAGTGTGTCCATTTTGGTTTTGTATAATATATATATCAAATTGCTTTTAATTCAATTTTTATATCCGACTTAAAGATATCATAACATCTTTAAATAACAATGACAATTCAGAAAACCGAGGAAAAAACCCGCTTCTACTTATCTACCACCCCCACCAATTTGACAATTCCACTATATAAGTTTGAACAAATACTCTTCAAACTTTCAAAAACCCATCACCCGAGCAAAAATCTATATAAAATATATGGAATCAATGATAAATATATGAAAGTATTTGATGATGGGAGCTGTTTCAATTATTGTATAAAGAAGACAACAACCTCTAAACAGAATCAGGTCATCTTACAGCGAATAATACAACAACAGATACACGGCGACGATTTCGCAGGTCTTCTAAAATACCCAACAGAAGAACTATACCAAGAAATTTTCTTTCCTCTGAATGAATCGATAAACCTCGTCTTTTCTAAAATGACAGATATTAATACGAAAAATGAACAATACACAATCTTCTTTGAACAAAAGAAGGGATTTTCCAATCAATCTATTGAGCAGTTCCTCGATTTGGTTGACATTTCCTAAACCACGCAAATATACATTCGAATATAGATACAACTTCGCGGGGATTAATATTGAGTTCTCCGTTCTTAGCGCGAAGACTGACCTGCGCGATTGCAATAGTGGAATCGACCTGCGCATTCAAAAAATCTCCGTTCTCTTTGGATAGTTTAGTGGACTCTACTAAACTTGAGATGACTTTAACTATTATTTTTTTGAGGAGGATTATTTTCTCATTATCGTTCATACTTGTTTGACCTTCAATAAGGCGCATAATATGGATAACTATGTCGAACAAATTATTAATAATATCATCAGAGAATGGATATTTTTCCTCTATTTTGGACATAGTTGAAGAATAGATGAAGTTGAATCCGGTTTTAATGTCCGAAATTGTGGAGGACATAATCTTAATTTCTCCGAAACCTTCCTTTGACACTTTAATTGCGAAATCAATCGATTTGCTAATTTGGGTCTCAACTTGGTTATAATTTGGAATTTTAGATTCGAGGAATTGTCGAAGAATTGAAATGGATAAACTCTTCTTCTGGGTTCCCGACAATCCAATTTTTCCTTCAACTAATTCAATGACTATTCGAATAATCTCAGTTAATTCATTGTTATCAATAACACCGTCATCTAAAAATCTCTCAATAAGTGTATCTAAACATTTTTTGGATTCTTCTTCAATAATATCTTTCGCAGGAATAAGTTGGGTATCTACTTTTTCAGAATTTTCTGATTGTTGTGGAATATTATGGACGTCAGTTTTTTCAGAAGATAGAAATACAGATGGACCAATTTCAACTATTGATTCGGCCATATCAACGATTTCTTTTTCATCGTGTTGTGTAGTAAGTTCGATTTCAGTTTTTTGAGCTGGTTCTTCGATATTTACGATAATAACATCAGTCATAAATTATAATAGGTTTTTATTTTTAAGTATTTAATAATAATTATTTTGTAATATTAAATTAATGATTAAAATATTTATTGTTCTTTTTCTAATTATTGCGCTTTTAGTAATAACGTGGTTATTTATTGTAAAAAATCAAACCATTCCAAATATCCAAAAAAATACAGAGTCATTTACAGTCGCTGAAAAAAATCGCGTTTCAGATAATTTAGAAAAATTATATAAACAAGTTAATCCCGCAAATTTTTACACGCAAAACTTTAATACTCCCAATTTTACAACGGATGTGTTAGATTTGCGAAAATTTTATGATTATGATTTACCAGCATCTAAATCATCCACAAACATAACAGACAATAAGAGTTCTGGAAATGATGATGGCGAAATGTTTCAAAGAACAAAAGAAGATACTTTTCCGTGGTTAGAAGGCCCCGATAAAAACAAGAAAAAAAATGTTATGGAGAGCGACTATTGGTCATATAAAGAAGAACTTCCGATGAACGGCGGAAGTTTTGATGGATTAGTCGGCTATCAAAATATGGGCGCTTCATTCGCATTTTTTGACCAGTATAAGCCAGTTGCGGAAGCGCATCAAAAATCAACAGATGATTTACGGACTGGAATGGGGACTCCTCAAAAAGAGAAATATTTGTATGATATGTCTCAGATATAATACTTTTTAATAAAATATGAATATTTTATTTCATTTTTTGGCTTCATAATTGGTATATTAATCGGAGTCATTTCTACTGGCTTTGTAGTTTGAATAGTCTCTAAGTAGTTCTCTTCTAAAACAAAATTGCGGTTCGTTATTATCATATTTTTATTATATTTATTCTATATAATAAAATAATGGTTGAAAAACGAACAAAGAAACCAAAAATCCCACGAAAAGTTTTCTATTATAAAGATGATAAAAAATTGGAAATAAAAGCTGGAGGAATATTATTTGTTCATGGGAAAGAAAAGAAGGAGGTTCTTATTCAAAAAGTGTTCGAGAATGATGGTAAAATGCGGTATAGCGACTTCGGAGGAAAAACTGATATGGATGATTCAACAATTGATGACACAATTGCGAGGGAATTACACGAGGAATCCAACGAAGGAATCCGCAATAAATCTACAAAAGAGTCGCTATCCGTTAATGAATTGAAAGCGATGATTGATGAAAATATTCAAATCGAAATATTTATACCAATGGTTAAATATGTATTAAAAATTGTTTATTTCGATGATAGCAAATACGAGCTCGATTTTAACAAGATTGGAACATTTGAGATAAAAGACAAAATAAAAAGATTTGTTGAATGGATATCTTATGATGAATTTATAAAATATTACAATTCAAAGTCATTACATCCACGGATGGTTTTCCCATCGATTCTTAATTTTTTCAAAGTTCAAAAATTCAAATTCAAATAAACAGCTTAAAGAAATTGTAATAATAATTTATTATTACAATGGATGAATTTATGCCATTTTATGATGAAACTGACCCCGCATTTTATAATGAAAATTTAGAATATTTGGTTATTGGAACTATTTTTACTTCTTTACTTGCAGTTATGGCCCTCTTTTGCTATAAAAGATTGACGAATGTTTTTGTTTATAAAAATGTTATTGTTGGAAATCAAGAACATCTGAAGAAAATTGTTATTACAATAAGTCCTAATAATTTTGAAAAGTATTATCGGGATAAAGTTACTGATACGCATGGTTCTGTTCATCATATTGACGATATGAAAAGTAAATACAATGATATTCCATTGAATACATACCGCAGTCATCGCGCAAACTACGAAATTGTTAAGAAAATTATGAAAAATAATATTACAGAATCCGTGATTATTCAGAACATGATTGAACCGAAAGATTATTATGAGCTATATACTATGTTTCTTGTGAATAATATCCCATTAGAAGTTGTTATCCTTCGGGACTCTGAGACTTCGGATGATGGTGATTATTCAGTTAAAGGCGTTTTAAGTGGAGGTAGTAGAATTTATCACAATTATCATATTAAAGATTGTGTAGTAGATAAACATCGTGTTTATTATATATACAATACGCAAAAGGACTGTGATGGATTCAAATATGTTAAAACAATTGAAAATGAATATATGACTTTGAGATATTACAGAAACGATACTGGTTATGGAATATCTATTGAAAAGAATGATCTTGGATTAAAAATACGGGATTTGTTATATATTAGCGGATTTATTGATTAAATAATTAAAATAAAGATGTTGAGTTTGTAATTATTCCATTTTGTTTTACAACGGTTGAGTTTGTAATTATTCCATTTGGTTTTACAACGGTTGAGTTTTTATTTCCATTTGGTTTTACAACGGTTGAGTTTGTAATTATTCCATTTGGTTTTACAACGGTTGAGTTTTTATTTCCATTTGGTTTTACTATTGCTGTGTTTACTTTTACATTATTTTTTTTTGAAGGAGGAGGAAATACTTCTGTTGAAATCTTACGATATTCTTGTAAAAACTCTCCAAATCCAACATTTGAGATGACTAATTGTTTAATTTCGTTAGTTCCATCATCTTTTTTGTAAATTATTTCAAATGAATATTTCTCATTTGTAGGATTTGTAGCATTTTTATTTGTTTTTATAAGTTTCATTGCTAATCCAGAAATAGTTCCTGTTGGAAGAATCTTATTTTTAATTTTATTTAATGAACCATTATTTGTAGAATTTTCAACTGTACTTGAACTTGTTGAAAATAAATTACTTGTATTTGTAGCAATTGAAGCTGAAGCTTGTTTTTTATTATTTACAACAACATTTCCATTTGGAGCTCCTCCCTTCATTCTATTATCCCAAGCAAGTTCCGACTTGGTTGGTTCAAGTGATGCTGGTGTATCAACCACTCCCATTTCAGCTACTGATGGAGACGCGCCACACGATGAACCGCCTCTCTGTTTTTTTGATGATGATTTACCCTTCTTTGTAGAATGCTTCGTCTTTGTTGTCTCCTTCTTTCCTTTTTTAGAAACTTTAACGCCTCCCATGTGAAATCCAACTGGTTGTTCTCCATCTTTATAGCATGGTGAAAGTAGATTAAATTGCTCAGTGTAGCCCATTTTAGAACCTCCTCTTTTCATAATTATATCAAATATTTTTAATTTTGAATATTAGCTCTATATTGTGGTTGAGCAATTAGTTTGTTTTCACTCCTCAAATCATAATAATAATTTATTTTCCGCGAACCTCCTGTTGTTAATTGTCCCTTATAAATTGGCCTACAACAGTCTTGATATGGACGAATCGTCGGTTGTCCCGCAATTGGGGTTGGGTCCACTGTATAACCCATCCCTCCTTTCTTTGGTTTTGTATCTATTCTCCGCATTGGTTTTAATATTTCCTCTATTACTTCCTTAATAAGATACCCCTCTAAATAGATATACTGTTTCACTTTTTTGTCATTATATTTAAAGATTATAATGAAATATTTTTCTTTCTCTTTGTCTTTTTCAGTTATTTTAGGATTCTCATCTTGATATAGCTTCATACGTGGATATATATTCCGGTAAAATGACGTTTTACGACCTGCTATATTCCCATAGATTCCATAAATATTGTAGCGAAAATTACGCGAAAGTATCGGTTTCAGTTTCATCTCTAAATTAGTCATTGATGTAGCATTCTGAATACTGTCAATATATTTGTTAATTATTATATTCATTTATATAATAAAATATTTTTTAATTTATGGACCTTCACATTATTTTAGATATTGACCAAACATTAATCGACAATATGTCATTATATGAATATGAAAAAAATAAAGATAAGTTAAGGAAGCCTGATTTTATAAAAGAATCGATGTGTATATGGACGCGACCGAACTTGAAGGAATTTATCGAATTTTTAGACAAAAATGTAAAATATATAAGTATTTGGACGAACGGAACTTTTAGTTGGCTATATTATGTATTAACAACTATATTAACTAAATATCTTCCCAAAAAAAGGTTTTTGCTACTATTATCAGTTGATTATAGTATAAAACAACCGATTGAAATGAATGGAATGACGTCGATGATTCCAATTAAGAACATAGAATCTATTATTCAACGCTTTCCTAATAATAATATATCACTATACAATACAGTTCTCATCGATGACAATTATCACAACTGTATTTTTAATAGAAATAATACGATACCTATCAAAAAATACTACGCACTCGAAGAAATAAAAGGGACGCGAAATAATGACCTACTATTTATAAAACAAATTATACTCGAACTAAAAAAGAGCAAAAATGTTCAGAAAACACTAAAAGGTGTCTATGATGGAATCGCAGATTATAATAAATTATTCACAACAATTACTTAATTCATCACAGATACAGGTTCCCATCTCTCATTTATTTTGTTCTTTCTGAACAAAATAACGAGTTCAGTCTTTTCCGCAAACCATTCCCGCATAAGTTTACTAACCCCGATAGTCGGTATTCCAGCGTAATCATACATTTTCGCCTTGGGAGATTCATATAGTTCGTATACATCTGGATATTCAGTTAGTTTGGTTATGAAAATCATTTCATCCTTTGTATCAGGGACGATTTCTTTCACCTTTTTAGGAGAAGTTTCTGATGCGATTACAGCATCACTCGATTCCCGCGCAACTTCATCCTCTTTCTTATTACGACACTCCGGAAAAATGTAAAGGATGTCATATGTTGCGACTGCGCTTGATTTGAACAGATAACCATTCACTTGGAATGGAAGAGTAGGAACATATTTCTCGCGGACGCTCTTAATATCAGTATAATCAAACACTTCTTTTTTGAAAAGGCGGAATGGTTCCACGTATTCATCGGAAATATATTCTTCATTCAGAAGTGTTGTCATCCGGCGATAACGCTCATCAAAAGTAATTAATTGAAGTGGTTGTCCTCGATATAAATGAATATCACTTACTAATAATGACCAATCATTACCAATTTTGACGGTTTCACCTTCCAAAACTGTATCTAAATACAATTCTTCTGAAAAACGCGTCTTCACATAATAAAAAGATTCATTCTTTCGATTGATGTATATTGCGTAATTTTTAGAATTGACTTTCGTAAGAAATAGTAAATATTTTGTTCCAAACGTGTTTAAAACAAATGAGTGTTTTGTTGCTTTTAATTCTTGTGCTCTATTTTTATCCAAAAAATGATATTTCTTATACTCAATATCGATCCCATATTTTTTCAATAGGGCCCCTATTTCACGGATTGTTTGTGTCTCCGTGATTTGAAGGGCTTTTCCATTACCAAATTTTATCGGTTTCATATAATATAATTTATACTATTATTTTTAAGCTGTTTAAGAAATCACTTTTTTCTATTTAGATATTATGGAACCGAATATGATTGCTATTATAGTGTTGTTATCACTTCTGGGTTGCGCGATTATTGGTGTTGTTGTGTATTTGATTATTACATTTACTAAAAAAGACGGTAGCAACAAAAAATGCTTAAATGGTTGTAAGTATAAAGAAGACTCTGGTAATTGTGGAAAACCACCTTGTAAAAAAGGAAAATGTCCATATACTTGTGCGGAGTTGCGAATTGGTCATAAAGGATGGTGTCAATATGATAAATATATGGATGGAGACCCAAAAGTAGATTGCACTGGATGTGGTTGTAAGTAAAAAACGGCTTAAAGATTTTATTATATATATAATAAAATGGAAAATTTAATCCCGATCGAATTCCAAAATATTCAATCCGTTTATTCAATCGATTTTATACGCAAATGTATTGGTAAAAGTATATCATTGTTGAATAATTTTAAAGAATATTATAAAAATGTCGAAGTGAAACCAATCGACGTATTATCATTTAAGAAAAATAATTATGGGAAAGGTGTTGTTCGCCCGAAGCCGACTTCTTCTTGGAGAAGGAAGAACCGCTTTCGTGGAAAGGATATTGAGAAGTATTTTGTTAATTCATATATTCGCCAGATACCAGCGAATGACACTGAGAAAATCAGGAAGACGGTTATTTCGCATTTGAACAAGTTGAACGACAAAAAATTTACAATAATCGTGAAGGAATTCATCGACCATTTAGAAGAGCAAATGTTTTATGAAACATACGAAATTATTAATGCTGAAATTATGAACAAGGTTATGACTGATAATCATTATATTGATTTGTATGCGAAATTAGTGAAGGAGCTCATTATCAACAAGAAATGGCAGAAGAAGATGTTCAATGTTATTCATAATACAAGTGAGTCCGATGATTATGGTTTCTATTGGTGCTTAAATAGGTTGGATGCGTCATATGAGAGCGAGTTCGTTGGACCATTCGATACAGAGGTAGAGGCTGTAGATGATGCGTTAAAGCAGTATAATTATAAGGCGTCTTTTTGCGCATATATCGAGGACAAATTTCGAGGGCGTGAGGTGTTTTTGAATGAAATTATGGAGACAGCAGAGGAGTTTGACTTGAACGTTTTTTCGAAGAATAAGTATTCTAACTTTTTGAAGATGATATATTGGACTGTTGATTATGGAATTTTCAATACGAAAGTTCTTCATTACTGTTTGCTTACGTTATTGGATTCTAACGATATTGAGTCATTTGCGCTCATGTATGAATTTACGATGGCGAATAAGTTGAAATTCAATAAAGACACACAGAATTTCTATGAGGAACGCGTAAATGTGGTTATCCAATCAGTCCAACTCATCCCGCGAATCAAGTTCAAGCTACAGAATTATTTCAAGCTGAAATTGAAGAGTTCAAACATTTATGATGCTCTGGCCATTCCAAGTTCCGGAGAAAATTCAGCGAATGATTACATAAAAGTCGATATTAATAAGAAGTCGATGAATGAGCAAAATATTGAGTGTATTATTTCGGAATATCCGATTACACAGGACTATGATGCGAGTGTGGAATTATTTCGGACATTGAAAGCGGAAGATGATTATCCAGTGTTCATTTCAAAGTTTATATATGCTGTTCTTGATACTAAGGAGAGCGTAAGTAATCATTTGGTAGAAATGTTCAAGATGCTTGTTCGGGATTTTGATGAGTTTTCGGGCGCGTTTGGTGATTTCATTTGTGCGCAAATGGTTCAATTATACGCGGAATACGAGGTCGATTATCCAAAGTGTGGGGTCATCTTCGGGAATATGATTCGCAGTTGGATTACTTTGGGAAAAGTGGATCGCGAAGCATTCTTGAAGCGGCTGCACTCGAAAGAAATTGTGGATGAAGATGAGAAATTCAACATGGAATTATTTCAGGAAAATGTTGTTGCTCTTTTGTAAAAATTGAAGGAGAATTAGGTATAAATTTAAACATATAAAAACAAGATGTTTAAATTTTTAACAGGAAATAAAGGTTCTTTCAGTATAATGAGCGGAGGAGACACAATTTTTTCTTCGAGATATCGCTGGATATTTCATTTGAAGAACAAGAAACTCATTTTTATGACAGATATTGAGCATATGCTATGGGTAGTTTATTACAGCCCAGACCGATTCATGAGCTGTACTTTTTACAAAAATGTTGAGCGCGTGAATATAATTGGTGATTCAAACGGGTTGCTCGTGGTTGGAAAAGATGAAACAACGTCTTTCTACACAATCTCGAACATACTTGAACAAATTGACCGCTGTATGTCGCCGGTTATTGCTCCAATTCTGAGCTCGAACGCAGTTCTTGTCGGAGGGCAATATGTTGCTTCATATACGCGAGTCGGAGAGAATGAAATTGACGTCCAGATATTTGATACAATTGCGCAAAAGATATTTTCTTCTTTTCGAATGTTCGGGAACAAAATGCGAGATTGTCAATTGATTGAAAATAATACAGTTTTCTTCATATATACTGACATAGAATGTTTATATATATCGGTTAATCGGGAAATTCTCTTACGCACGAAAGTTGAAATCATTGGAAACATCATATTTGTCCAGAAAAAGATTGGAGGTGGATTTGAAGTTTATTTGTTCGACATTCGGAAAAATGACATTGTTTATAGTTTTCGGATTAAAGGAACCCAAATTAAATTCAATCACGTTCTTACGATGGATGATTCATCAATGGTTTTTCAAGCGTCATCTGAATGCGCAGATTGCGAAATCGTTGTATAGAGAGTAAATAAATATTATTTATTTGCTTCGGAAATATTATAATTTAACTAAAAAATACATTTATTGTTGCTCCTGACGTATTATTTATTTGTATAAATAAATTATTTACTTTTGTTATATATTTATTACCAACAATAGTATAATTTGTCATTAAATCTCGAATATACATGTTAAAAACTTTATTTTTTACAAGATTTATGGTTAGGTTCACTTTTAATGCGCCTTTTTCAATAAAAACATTCGATATATTTGTATTACTAAAATTCAATACCGATATTGTGGAAGCAACATCTTTTGGATAAAATCCCCAATTTTTTTCAAGAATGCGATTATATTCATATACAATCGGTTCAATATTACTTGTTGTAATCAACTGATTTGAAAAATAAAATGAAATATTTTTACAATTTAGACCAAATGTTAATGTTCGATTTGCTCCAACAATTGTTTGTGATTTGTTTTCCGTTGGAGCTGGATTTATAGTAGAAACACCATAATTTGTTATATAATTAGCGGATGTTCCAGAAATATCATATAACCATCTGACTGCTAATAAATCAAGTGGCATAAGTGTTTCTGGATAACCTAACAAAAAACTTGTAAAATTAGATTCTTCTGGTAAAAAATATAATGAATCATTATATGACATAATTGTATTGAATGAGCTATTTTGACCATATGCTGAAAATGTTGGATAATTTCTATTTGAACTTGGATTTATTCCCGGAATTATAGTTGAACCAAAACCATTATCATGTGGATGAGCCATACCAAAACCATGACCAAATTCATGTATAAGTGTTAAATATTGATTACCACCTTTTTTAATGTTTTCTGTTGTTGTATAATTATTTCCAATAAATAAAACAACTTTATTATTTACATACGTTGGATAAAAATATAAATATTCTGGTCCATAACAAGCACCTAAATAACTAAGATTATTTGCTAAAACACATACAATATCACATTGTTCATAAGTAGAAACGACTGTCGATGTTTTATTTATAAATGTTGTATATTGATTTAAGGCATTTATTGTTTGTGTTTTATAGAAAGTAGGCCAATTTACAACAGTCGCGCTATCTTCTAATAATGTATCTTTTATTGCTTGATTCTTATTTACATTATCAGTTGATTTCCAAAAATAAACATTGAATAACGATATTTTTGACAAATTAAACGCATATTTTCCAGTAATTGAAGATAAATATGGATTTCTTGGAAGACTTTTTATTACAATTGATGATGAAGGAATTGATTTTTCTTCAGTAATTACTCTTTTTTCAAAAATTCTTTGAATAATTTCTTGTCCGCACTTATGAACCATTATAATTTATCTAACATATAAATATTATTTATCGATAAAATTATTTGAATACAAACGCCTTCTTTATACCAGTGTCTGGAACCGCTTCTTCTTGCTCTGGTGGATTCCACGACCCTATGCTCTCAATGCGCTCCCCATTTTTCGACACTGAAAAAGTATGAATAACATAGTTCTTCTTTTTGTAGAAGCTGTTACGCGCGAAAGCTTGATTCTTGAACTGCGAAAAATTATCCACAATGTCGATGACGAGCGGGATGTTCTTAGTTTCTCCGATTTTCGGACGGATGCGCCCGACCGCCTGTTCAATATCAGTCTTCGGGGTCCCAAGGATAATTGTGTCTATTGTTTTGATGTCGAGCCCTTCTGCCGCCATCTGGAATGTCGCCAATATAACTGGCTTCTTGACGCTTTCATCCAATTTCAACTGTTTCATTCCGCCAACGTAGTAGCCACATTCGACACCACGCTCCCCCATTTTAAACTCAATATCCTTTAACATTTCACGGCGGTCCGACAGTATAAGAATTTGTCGCTCGTCTTTGAGGCAATCCATAGTTTTTTGAACGATAAACATTGTTCGGGGCATATAGAGCGCTACGTTATTTATCATACCAGCGGAATTTATACCGTAATACCCTTTTAGTTCTTCGCAGTATGCTTTTTCATCACAGTCATAGATGTATCTTTCAACTACGGAATTTAGGGCGCTTTTACCCTTGCGCATAAACACGATGTCTCCAATATACCATTTTAGGACTTTTGTCAGACCGTCTTTTCTCTCGGGAGTTGCACTGAGGCCGAGCATATAATTACAGTTTATTTTTTGGAGGGCTTTCGAGAATTCGCGACTGGGGCATCTGTGAGATTCATCAAGAATAACCATCCCGAAGCTGTCGAATGTATTAAGGGGGTAATCTTTCATTGAAATGCTCTGAATCATTCCAATGACAATATCTTTATTTTCGATATCGATGATTTTACCTTGGATACGGCCGATACGGGCGTTCGGTAAAAAGGCGGGGCTGTCGGCGGAACCGAGGATTCGTTCAATCCATTGATTCATCAGGAACTCTTTATGAACGAGGACGAATGTCTTCTTTTTCATATGGCTGATTAAATAACAGGCACACGCAGTTTTTCCTTCTCCACAAGGTAGCGATAGAATACCTCCACCCGTTTTGGAAAAAGCTTGGACACACGCATCAATTGGGTCCAGCTGATGGGGTCGAAGTGTCCCGTTGAATTTGAGGTCAATATCTTCTCCGGCGGGGACCTCATTGACGGGTGGGATTCCGAACTTCTCGATACCGTAATATTTAGGAACGTATAATTTTTTATCATTTTCTAAAAAGACGGGGAACGGTTCTTCGGATTCGCCGTAATCGCCGATAACGAAGGGCGAAATTGTTAAATCTTTCCTTATATTTTTGATTGTTTTTTCGGGGAATTCCGATTTAACAATTACATATCCTCTTTTTCCGATGTATGTCGATGTCATATTTAGAGATAATATGAATTTATTAAAAAAAAAATCAATTTTATCCTTAAATAAAATATTAGTATTAATTATAAACATGGTTGTTAAAAAGTTAGCAAAGAAAGTATTGAATACTTCAAAAGCGATTGTTAAAGCACCAAGCGCAATTCTTCAAAAGACTGGTATTTCACTGACTGGTCATATTATTCAGGCGGTTTTTGTTGTTCTTCTTATTGTTTATTCGGGAGTAGTTGTTCAATTCTTACCTGTAAGCTTCCTCTCATTCTTTGATAATATCATTGTTAAGATTGTGTTCTTAGTCGTTATCGCAGTCGTTGGTCTATTTAGTCCTGCAGTCGCTCTCTTTTTGGCAATTGCGCTCGTCGTTATGCTTCAAGTGGGCCAGAAGAAGCAACTTGAAGGAACTGTTCAGAGAGTTGTTCAGAGACAGGCTTCTCGAATGATGGCTGCGCCACTTGTCGCGAAAGAAGTCGCAGATGGAGACATTGTAGAAAGTATGGACGGAGACGGATATTTGGACCCTGAGCTTATGGACGCAGGTCGCAGCTATATGACTCGCGAAAGCTCAACACCTGCAGGATTTAACCAGAATGACAGTTGCTTATCTTGTAGCAGCGGAAACGATAAGAATGCGCAGTGTAGCAGTGTTAAAACTTGGAAGGATACTTTGGGGGCTCAGGGCTTAGAGGGAATTACTGGGTTTCAGTCGAGCGTTGGTTATCCATTGTAATTGAATTTAGATATAAAAATCATTGATTTTTATAATCGGAAATTTATGTAGATTTCATTTTATTTAGTTCTTTATATGCTTCATTTAATCGATGAACTATATTTGAATTCGTGCTTGAATTTATTTTTCTTATTAGACTATTTTTTTTTGCTTGATTCATTGATGTTCTTTGAATGTCTTCAATTATCTTTGTTTTACTTTTAATTAAATCAGCAGGTGAAATTTGTGAGGTCGCAGGAACCGCGGAAGATTTAGAAAATGGATTTATCTTAGATAAAAATGATTGTTTCGGTTGGGAGACTACAGGGGATGTTGAACTTTGGGGGATCGTTATTGATGGAGCTGATGTTGCGGTTGTTGTGGAACTTTGGGGGACCGTTATTGATGGAGCTATCTCAGATGATTCTGGGCTTTTCTTGAACATTTTACTGAAGAACGACTGTTTTGGTTGTGTATTCTGTGCGATTGGAACTGTTATTTGTGGAGAATAATTTGTCGGTTTGCTATCATTGCTGCGACTGAACATTTTACCGAAGAATGACTGTTTAGGTTGATTGAATCCGGTGGGAACATTTATACTGGAATATTGTTGTTTATTCGTTGTTGGAGATATAGTGGTATTAAAACTTGAATAACCGAAACCATATCCGTTAGAATTATAATCTTTAAACTTATTGAGAAGTATTACTGAAATTAACCATACAAATATTCCAAAGAGATATGATATCCAATATGTTTCTGGTTTCTGTACGTATATACCACAACCGACTGATAATCCAATAATAAAACAAACAAGTCCGATCACTAAGATAATAATTGATATTGTATTCTTGTTTGTTTTCTTCAAAAACCAAACTATTGTACCAACAACCAAAACTATCATAATTGAAACAGTTAAAGCAATAACCGGAGTTGGGTCTTTATCATCTAAATTTGGAGTTGAATCATCCGGTTTGCTTGGGTCTTTTATTGGTTTTGGTTTTGTCGGTTGATTCACCCAAACATCTTTTTTTTCGCATTTTTCAGGAGGAATTTCAGAACCTGAAATTGTTTTTTTCAATTCTTTCTTTTTTTCAGATTCAGTAGTTGTATATGTTCCAATTGAAGGCGTTATTTTTTTAGCTGGGACTAAATCACAGTTTGAATTACATACCAAATTTTGATGTTGACTATCTAATAATTGCGCATTCTCATTATAAAAAAGAATAGTTGTTGTGGGATTCTGGGGTATATTTGTTTTAAATTGGTTCATTTTTGCGGTATATAACTGTGTCCCTCCATTAACCATCGTCGCCATATTTGAGAAAAAACTAACCGGAACATCAACAACTTCGGTAAGAATAATATACTGAATATTATTTGTAATAAGTGTGCTGAAAAATGGTTTATTTGGTGGAATGAGTGTCCCTAAGTTGAAATTATTAAGATTACCAAGGTCAGATTGAACATTTACAGTTGGGATACGTGTCGATAATGTTTCCATCATAACAAAACCGTTAGATTTTGGAGCATTTCCCAAATTATTTACACTACCAATAACTGATACACAAATCATAAGATTCGAGTATTTTTCATTCACAAAAACAAAATAATACTGGATTGATTGACTCAATATATCGCGATTTGTTCCAATGTAGTCTTTTGCGGGAGCAGTGAAATATACTTCTTTTAGAGTGTATTGGACCATCTTTTCTCCACTATTCATATCAGTTCCATTCCACATTATGTAATTTATATTTGAGCGATCAGTTGGAGTTATTGTGAATTTTTTTCCGTCATTATTAAATTGACATGAATTTATATTACTAAAATGATAATCAATTGCACAACCAGACTGACAGAAAAAGACTGGATTCGCCGATGGTAAAGCAGTCCCGCTATCTGTATTCGGTAATTGAAATATCATTCGTGGTAATTGGTCGATTGAATTATCTCTTGTATTGTTATCATTATAATTTGGCATAATATACTATTTTATATAGAGAAATAAATCTCATTAAATAATAAAATGAAATTTTATCAATTTATGGTTTTTCTTTTTTTCTTTATTTTCTTATTTTGTTTTTATGGAAATCGGATTTACACTAAAATGACAGTTCCATACGTTGTTCATAAAACAGTCATAAATAAAGAAGACACTGATATGGTTATCCCTTCCGAAAAATATGTTGAACATTTTGAAGGAAAAGACGACAGACCTACTATAAATAAAGATTTTCCAGTTCCAATTAATAAAGATGATAAAAAGGAATTACTTGAAAAGGCCCTCTATTCAAATACCATGCCCGATTTTCAAACCAAAAATTTCCTCCATTTAACTCCGGACCCCGATAAAATAAAATTTGAGGAGCAAGATAAAATATACATCAATCCTTTTCATCCAAAAGAGTCAGAGCATGTATTCAAACCGAAGAAGAATTATCAGAACCCCCAAAAAATGACGCCAGTTGAAAGAAACGCTTATAAATTTGGATACCCCGATGGAATGACTATGCAGGACTATGTAGATTGGCTTTTCCTCTTTAAAGACAATCCAGAACTTCTAAATCTAGAACATTATATTAATTATGATAAGCTAATTAATAACGTCGAAATAAAATATGAAAAAGACCGGACACCACCTCCCTCGAAAAAACTGACTCCACTTAATTCCGAAAATTATTTTACTCAAATGTATTCGGAACCCCCAACAATGGTTCAAAGCGATTTTCGCCGTGTTGAAGGTTCTGTTCGGGTTTCGACGAATCAGGGTAGTATAACAAATGGGTTGCTCCCATATAATTTTGAAAAATATGGAGATTTCAAACAGAATTTTGATGTTTTAGGGCAGAATGGAAAAATCTATAATGAAAAAATGGCCGATAAGACGGACCCATACTTTCTGGGAGCGATAGTCGGTCCCAACTGGAATGTTTCTAAAAAGAATTTAGGATAAAATAATCTATATAATAACAACATGTTGTTTCTATCATTAGCAAATTATCACATATACATACCGACACCTTCTCCACCATCTATTGAATCTGTGGATAACTCGGGAAGTTCGTCGCATTTATTGTCGCCCTGTAAAAATACGGTTCATCTTCAATCTTGACTTGGTCATTTGTTCCGAGTTCGCGATGGATACTTGCTGTAATAACCTTCCGAAATCTTCCATCATCCCCTTTTACAAAATACTCGTATTTTGGATACTGGCCACGAGGGCGAATCAAGTATAGGGGAATGTAAGAGTTGTCCTCATAAGCACTCATAATTTTGTATAAATATCCGACTTCCTCTACTTTCTTCTTTGGGCCGATATTTCCAGTCTTTGTTGAAATGCTCTTATTACTGATATCAAGGGGGGGCATCGTATTTAATACAACTTCCTGACTTCCTCCGTAGCAGGGCTGATTGCGCCCACCGCATCCTACTACATCAGCGGGAAGAACAACATCCGGATAATTTCCGACATAATAATCGCGCATTCCTTTATCAGGGTAAATATTCTGGGCCTTATATAGCTCACCTACATTATTTGCTGTGTAAAGTTGGGGCCATGAGTTTTCGACGTCTTTCGAAGAAAATTTTTCTAAATAGGAACGATTCATGACGAATATAAATAATAAAATTAATACTACACATATCAATAAAAAAATATCTTTCATTATTTTTT
>Ga0194129_10003357_pt1 | contig 22311 bp, 23 predicted proteins | sample TA2KigCa35mmetaG_FD_150862 | JGI IMG/M metagenome (GOLD analysis project Ga0194129, IMG submission 150862) | Freshwater microbial communities from Lake Tanganyika, Tanzania - TA2015038 Kigoma Deep Cast 35m | ecosystem: Environmental > Aquatic > Freshwater > Lake | place: Tanzania: Lake...
GAAGCTACCGTGCAGGTGCGTAACAAGGTTCTCGAGGCGTACAAAGAAATCATGAGTATGACGGTATAGTGCTATGGCAGCTGTAGAAGCGGACGTTTTGAAGGGTCGGCTCGATGCCGAGAGCCCAGGCGGTGGCGTGATGGTGAGCACTTCGCGAGCGGCAACGGTAGCGGCTGATGGCACGCTCTCTGAACCGTCGTTGGTAGGGGCATCTATTGGCGATTTACTGCAGCGTCCCGCCGTACGCTCGACGCTGCCGTATGTCGGCCTTGGCCTCGTGTTGCTTCTCGCGGTGATGGCCTACATCACCATGTCGGCACCGCCGCCGCGCGCTCTCTATCCTTCAATGGCGGATTCCGATAAGGAGGCCGCGCAGCAGTTGCTTCAGAAAAACGGTATCGATGTCACGCTGGATCCGGGCAGCGGCTCGTTGACTGTACCGGCCGCCGAATTTCACGAAGCGCGCATCATGCTAGCCGCGGCGGGTCTGCCCAAGGAGGCAGCTGGAAATTCATCGTCCTTGCTCGGCGAAGCGATGCCGCTCGGCACTAGTCAATTCATGGAGCAGGCCCGGTACAACGCGGCGATCGAGGAGGAACTCGCACAAAGTATTCGTCGGATCAATACTATTCAGGATGCGCGGGTCCATCTTGCGCTGCCGCGGCAGAGTGCTTTTGTGCGCGATCGCGCTGATCCGAAGGCTTCGGTCATCGTCACTCCATTTGCCGGACGCGCGGTCAGTGACGGACAGGTCCAGGCCATTGTTCATTTGGTGTCATCGAGTATTCCCTACATGACACCTACCAATGTGTCGGTCGTGGATCAGTTCGGGCGTTTACTCACGGAAGGGGCGAAGGATCTCAACGCGAAGCAACTTGAGTTGCGTCAAAAAATGGAAGCTGATTATGTAGATCGTATCGTGCAAATCCTCGCGCCCATCTTCGGCGCCATAAATATTCGTGCGCAGGTCAACACCGATCTAGATTTCTCTGTCATTGAGCAGACGGTCGAAAACTATGACCCCGAGAATGCGGGCACGCGAGTGCGATCCGAACAGGTAAAAGAAAGTCGTACTACCGAGCCGCGCTCTTCAGGCATCCCCGGTTCCTTGTCGAACGAGCCACCCGCACCGGTAACACCGACCGCGGCTGCTAACGTACCTGCCGATCCGGCGACTGACCCGGCGGCACAGCCGGGTGCGGCGCCCGAGCCCGTTGTCCGCGGCCAAGAGAGCAGCCAGAGTCGTAATTTCGAGATGGACCGTACGGTGCGATATGTGGTCGATCCTGCGCCGCGCCTGCGTCGTCTGACGGTCGGCGTTGCCATCAACGACGCGATTGCCGCGCCGGGCGCAGTGACGCCGCCCACTCGTCGACCGCTGCCCGCTGCGGAAATTACTCGTCTAACGAATCTTGTGCAGGGCGCTGTCGGGTTCAGTGCTGCGCGGGGCGATGTGATCAATATCATCAGCACTAATTTTGAGCCCCCTCCAGTCGAGACGCCGCTCCCTGTCTGGGAGCAACCGCGGTACCTTGATCTTGCCAAATATCTCTCCATCGCTTTGGCCGTCGGTTTACTTGCACTGCTCGTTATACGGCCGATCATGACCCGTTTGACGACTATTCCGCCGCCGCCTGAAATACCGCGTGAGAAGCTATTGGCGGCGCTCGCCGAAAGTGGTGTCGATGTGGGCTTGCTGACTTCAGGGGGGGCTGCTGCGGGTGCGGCGAGCGTATCCGGTAGTGCAGAGGGTGGCGCAGAGGCCGATATGTCTATGCGCGAGGGCGAGTCGATTGAGGAATTCCGCGCCCGATTGAAGCCGCGTAAAAAGAGTTCGGCGATTTCAGCAGAACTTCTTGACACGGCCAATAGTTACGATGACAAGGTGACCGTCGTTCGAATGATGGTGTCTCAGGATGCCAAGAGAGTTGCACTGGTGCTTAAAAATCTTGTGTCCAAAGATATTCGTTAATGAAGGTTTAAGCACATGGCTCAAGAGAATTCGGCGGCCAGTATCACGGCTGCAGGTGCAGACCCCATCCAGGTGGCCGAGGAGGTTGCTGCCCTCTCAAATACTCAGCGTGCCGCGGTGATGCTGATGCTCCTCGGTGAAGAGGAGGCGGCCAGCGTGATTCGACATTTGGCCCCAAAGGAGGTTCAACATCTGAGCGCCGCGATGATCTCGGTAGCGGATCTTTCTCAGGAGGCTGTCAGTGCAGTACTTGACAGCTTCATCGCGACCATCAAGAAGCAGACCAATATCGGCGGCGGTGTGGATTACATCGAGAGCGTATTACGTGCTGCGATTGGTGACGATAAGGCGAGCAGCGTCCTCAGTCGCATTATGCCGGTTTCAGCGAATCGAGGTCTTGAAGTCCTGCAATGGATGGATGCCCGGTCAATCACTGAGATGATCGTCCATGAGCATCCGCAGATCATCGCTATCGTGTTGGCGTTTCTCGATCACGACGTGGCGGCAGATGTGCTGCGGTATTTACCCGAGAGCGTACGCCCAGAGGTGATAGCGCGGGTTGCGTCGCTAGAAACCATTCAGCCGACAGCAATGCAGGAACTCGAGGCGGTGATGCGTAAGCAGTTCTCGTCCAATTCCTCGCTGAAATCCTCGAGCGTGGGTGGCGTGAAAGCAGCGGCGAAGATCATGAATTTTGTGAAAACTGACATCGAGCAGGTCATGATGCGTAACCTCTTGTCCAAGGATGCCGATCTTGCGCAGCGGATCCAGGACAACATGTTCGCCTTTGAAAATCTCGAGGGCTGTGACAACCGTAGCATTCAGACGCTGATGCGCAACGTCCCAACGGAATTGCTCATGGTCGCCTTAAAAGGATCAGACGATATTCTCAAAGACAAGTTTCTGCTCAATATGTCGCAGCGAGCGCGAGAGATGTTCGTTGAAGAAATGGAAGCGAAGGGGCCGATCCGGCTCTCCGAGGTTGAAGATGCGCGCAAGCAGATCGTGCGTTCGGCACGCAAACTCTCGGATGCGGGTGAGATGATGCTCGGCGGCGGCGCGGACTACGTCTAGCGCTGGACTGAGTGCTCATGAGCGATACCAGTAGTTTAGGCGAGCGTGCAAGCAGCGCGTTTAAGCCGGCGGGGGATCTTCCTCGCGGGCGGAGCGGTGCCGAGATCGCTTTTGCCGCACGCCATTTCGCGGTACGGCGTGCCGGTTTCTTACTGCGTGAACTTGCCCGGCAGCAAGCGGGACCCGCCAATGCTGAATTTTCCGAGTTTACGACAGTGACCTCAGCGGAGGCTTTCGATGAGGGCATGGCGGACGGCGATCCCGAGATGCCGTTTGAAGTTGTGTCTTTAGCCGAGGTGCCGGGCGGCGTTTCCGCCGATGAGCACGCGCGACTCGTAGCGGAGGCGGAGGAACGCGGGCGCACGACCGCCGCGAGCGAATTTGCTGCGGCACTCGACCAAGCTATCGCGGCACTCGATACCGCAGGTCGAACGCTGTCACAGACACAGGCTGAATATGAGCGCAACATGGTGGTTCCCCTCGCGCAGGCGAGTCTGCATATCGCAGGCGAGCTCGCTCGTCAGGTTCTCGCCGACGAAGCAGGTCTTGCGCAGTATCTCGAATCGGTCTCTGCCACGCTGGAGCAATCACGCGTTGACGATGCCGATTCGCTGATCACGATCCGTATGAATCCCGAGGATGTGGCGCTACTCGATCGAGCATCGCGCAAGCCGGAGTACCTGCGGCTGCTGGCCGATGCGGTCGTCCCCCGAGGCGGTGTGATCGCTGCAAGTGGCGATAAAGCCATCGATGATCGTTTCGAGAATCGCGTGCACGAGATTCGCGAAGCTGTGCTCGCGGCGATGGCGGAATTAAGGCGTGAGGGCCGCGCATGAGTGCCGCGCTACTCGACGCTTGGCAGCATCGACTTCAGAATATCAAAATTTCCGAACCCGGCGTCTGCGGGGTGCTGACTCGGGTCACTGGTATGTTGCTTGCGGTGCGCGGCGTTCGCGCGCCGCTTGGCGCGTATTGCGAGATCGTGGCCGAGCAGGGCGCGGGCGTCATTTGCGAGGTCGTGGGCTTCGACGGTGAAGAGGTCATGCTGATGCCGCTCGCCAAGGTGCAGGGCCTGCTGCCGGGCGCAGGGGTACGCGTGTTGACCCTGACTGCCCGAGTCGGCGTGGGGAAAGAATTGCTGGGCCGCGTCGTTGATGGTCTCGGCGAACCCCTCGACGGTAAACCGCCGATTGCTCCCGAGATCTTCGTTCCGCTGCGCGCGGAGCGCCGTAATCCTCTCGAGCGTTCACCGATCACCGAGGTGCTCGATGTGGGCGTACGCGCGATCAACTCGTTTTTGACCATCGGTCGCGGTCAGCGCGTCGGCCTCATCGCGGGCAGCGGCGTCGGCAAGAGCATACTGCTCGGCATGATGACTAGATTCACCTCGGCTGATGTCGTTGTCATTGGCATGATCGGCGAGCGCGGTCGAGAGGTGCTGGATTTCGTCAACGAAACACTGGGCGCTGACGGGCGTGATCGGGCCGTGGTGATCGCGGCACCCGGCGACTGTTCGCCGGTGATCCGCTTGCGGGCAACGCATTACACCTGTGCAGTCGCGGAATTTTTCCGCGATCAAGGAAAGAACGTGCTGTTACTGATGGATTCGCTGACCCGCGTTGCGCACGCCCAGCGGGAGGTTGGCCTTGCGGTGGGCGAGCCACCGACCACCAAGGGCTATACGCCATCGGTATTTTCTTTGATTAATGAACTAATCGAGCGCGCCGGCAGCGTTACAGCTGGTGGCAGCATTACCGGGATTTATACGATCCTCGCTGAGGGTGACGATGCCAACGATCCGATCGTCGATGGCGCACGGGCGATTCTCGATGGACATGTACTGCTGTCGCGTGATCTGGCTGCACTCGGACAATACCCCGCGATCGACATCAATGTATCGATTTCGCGTCTTGCCAATCGCTTAATCTCGACGGAGCAGCGCACGCTGGTGCGGAAGTTCCGCCGCTTGATGGCAACCTGGGAAGAAAATCGTGATCTGGTCTCGGTCGGCGCTTACCGCGCGGGTACCAATCCAGATCTCGATGAGGCCTTACAACGCAAGAACGCACTACGTGATTTTTTGACGCAAGAGATCGACGAGCAAGTTAACTTCGCCGGCGGCTTTCAGCAGCTCGCGCGAGTTCTGTCGTGAGCACTCGGCAGCGGGTTCGCGCGTCGCGTCTGCAGCGCATTGCGCGTGTCACGGACGCGCTCGCGAGGTCGGCCGAGATGGCCGCTACCGAACGGCGACAAGCGTTGGCGTCAGAACAGGAGCGTCTCGAGACCGTCGAGCGCTACTGCGGCGACTATGGCAACATGATTGTCGAGGGCGAGAAAGCCGGGCGCACCGTCGGGAGCCTGCGCCTGTACCGCGATTTCTCGGGCTGGCTGTCAACACTCTCGGTCGATCAGAAGAACAAGGTTATCCAGGCAGAATTTTTGTTCGAAGCTGCGTTGGAAGAAGCGCAGGGCAGTCGTAAGTTCGCCGATGCGATCGATCACGCGGCTGACAAGTCGCGGCAGGTGGCGGTCCGCGAGGCCACGCTTCGCGATCAACAGGTGCTCGATGGCCTGTTTCAGGCACGACCCACGGTTCGGCTGGCATCCGGTTTGCAGCGCAAGTGAGCGTCTCTACAACCCGGCAATAAAGTTCCGAGATCATGGCTGCTACACAATCACTGATGACGTTGTCCTCAGCGTCGGTACAACCGGCAGAAAATCCCATTTTCATAGGGGATTCTCCGGTAAATACGGAGGATGCCGGCGCGCGCTTTGCCGAACTCATGCGCGAGGCGGGGTCTCCCGCCGCAGACTCCGAGAGCACTGCGGGTGAATCGGCGGGTACGCAGACCGGCAACGACTTGCCGGGACTGCCGCCGCGTTTTAGGGCTCGCGACTATCAAACGGAAACGCTGGTGGCAGATTCGAAACTGGAAGAATTTGCGGTCACGATGGGAATCGACCGTTCACTCGCCCGTTTGCTGCTCAGTGAAACTACGAACGATAGCGTCTTGGTCGACGTCGTGGCGGACAAGAAAGTTACCGCAGTCGACGCGCAGAGCGCGAATGCCGTACTCGAGCGGACGAGGGCCGAGGCGATATCCATCGCGATTCCGGCTTGGCCGCCCCCGTCGCCCTTGCTACCGACTCGTCTATTTGACGAATCGGCAGTCCGTGCAGTGCAAGGTGAGTCGGTCTCGGGTGCTCCGATCACGCCGATCGCCGATGAAGATTTGCTGCGTTGGCGCGCCGTCGGATTTCGCGGCGTAACCGAGCCGATGACGTCGGATGCAACGACGAAGCCAGACGCACCGTCAGTTGAGGGTTCGGCAGGCAAAATCCTCTCAAGTGCAGGTCCGGCACTCGCAAGTGGAGGTCCAGTACTCTCAAGTGCAGATCCGGCAATTGAAAGCGCTGTAGACACTGTACCGGCGCCCGAGGTTGAAGCACCGGTCAGCAAAGATTTGAGTATGGGTCGATTACTGTCGTTGACGGTGCCCCCGCGCAGCGCTGACAGTTTGATGGGGCGCGGCGATATTGCTGGCAGGATGAGTCTGCAGGGGGCGAGTATCCCCGGGATGACGCCCGAGATGACGTCGGTGACGGTTTCTGCGCTGTCTCCCCTCCTGGTAGAGGAAATCAAGACTCGCGACACCGCGGGGGCTGCGACGACCGTGTCGGAATTGCGATCACGAGCCTTCAACGTGGGCGACGTCGAGTCTGCCGATCGCGAGGCCGATGAATCGTCGCAAGGGGGCCAAACGCCCAGTGACGCCGACCGTTGGAACACACAGTCTTTCGTGGCTGCGCTGGCATCGCGTGGCATTGATGGGGGCTTGGAGCGCGGATCCCTCTCGGAGGGCTCCGTGATCGGCTCCGTAACGTCGCCCAGTGCTGAGCTCGCTGCATCAATAAGTGCGGCTGTCCTCAGACCTGAGGCGATGACGGCGCCGCCGTCGGCAGCACGCGAGCTTGCTTCGACACATACCGCGCCCTTGCCACTACCAGATCCAAGGATGACAGCCGAGGATCGAAGCCGTACCTTTGCCGAGGCCGTCGCGCAGCGCGTCATCGGTCAGATTCGTAACGAGAACTGGAGCGTGAGTTTGCAGTTGGAGCCTCGCAACATGGGATCGATGGATATCAATCTCTCGCTTCGCGGTAACGAGGTCACGGCCACCGTAGGCGTTGCCAACGTGGAAGTGCGGGCGATGCTCGAGGCGGGTTTGCCGCGATTACGCGAATCACTTGAGTCTTCCGGTTTGCAGCTTGCGGGCTGGTCGTTTGGACAGTCCGGGCAGCGCGCACGCGGAGATTCAACTTCGATACCCTACATCACTCAGGCTTATCGCGAGCGAGGGGATGAGGCAGACGGGTTGTCGGAAGCTTCGGCTGCCGCCGCCCTTAGAGGTCGGCCCGAGTCCTCGCAGGTCGTGGACCTTTTCGTTTAAATTCTTAAACCCATCACTATTAGCGGTACACCCCCATGGCAGACAAGAAAGACGACAAAAAGAAAGCACCTGAGGCCCCCGTGGCGGGCGAGGAAGGCGAGCCTAAGAAAAAATCAAAGCTGCTTTTTTTTGTGATGATCGCTGTTGGAGCGCTCATACTCATCGGCGGATCGGTGGGGGCGACGCTATTCTTTACGGGCTTCTTTGATCCTAAGCCTGTTGTAGCGGAAACTGCGGGTGAGCAAGGCGAGGGCGGAAAAGCCGAGGGCGAGAAAGGTGAGGGCGGCGAAAAAGATGTTCCTGGGGGCACAGATAAAGACGCTGCTGAGGTGCCTGAAAAAGAGAAGTTTGAGGCCACGTATAAGCCCATCGAACGTGACTTCACGGTGAATGTCCCGAATTCAAAAAAGTTTGCGCAGTTCAGGGTAGCCTATAAAACGTTTTATGGAACAGAGATCGTTGACCGGGTCACTAAGCACCAAATTGCGGTCGAGGCGGCGATCTTCAATACTGCAGGGCAGTTCGGTGAGGAAGAAATGGTCGCTGTGGAGGGCAGAGCCCGTATGGCGACCGCCTTACGTGACGCGATGAACGACGTCTTGATCCGTAACGAGGATTTCGGCGGGATCGAGGAAGTCATGTTCACCGCCTTCGTATTCCAGTGAGTTACGTGAGCGGGACATCTCTAGGATCTGTCTGAGTTTTTTATGTCAAAGTCCGGACAAGTACTGACGCAGGAAGAGGTGGCCGCGCTCGTTGAAGCGATGCAAAGCGGTGACGTAGAGACCTCCGCAGAAGATACCACCGGATCGGCGTCGCAGCCCTACAGTCTCGTAGGGGCTGATACAACCTCGCGATCACAGCTCGCCGCCCTCGAGATGATTAATGATCGATTTACGCGGCAACTTCGTGGGAGTTTGCTGACGTTGTTGCGTCAGGCGGTCAAGGTTTCAAACATTCCCTTTGACGTCATGACGTTCAACGCCTACCTGCAAACGCTACCGTCTCCCTGCAACGTAAATATCGTTCGCTTTTTGCCGTTACGCGGATTCGGTCTTATTACTTTTGAGCCGGCAATTATTTACGGTGCAGTCGATAGTTTTTTCGGTGGTCGTGGTGGTGCTTCACTCGAGCTGTCACCACAGCGCGGGTTTACGCAAACCGAGGAGCGCATAATTCAGTTGCTGCTAGATTCGGTGTTCGAAAACCTTCGCGATGCTTGGGCACCGGTTTACGCATTGAGTGCGGAATATGTAAGTCGAGAAATAAATCCCGCGTTTGCACAGGTGGGTGAGGACCGTGAAACTGTTGTAGTTAATCGGTTTGATCTTGAAATCGGTGCGGACGTTCGCGGACAACTGACGGTAATGTACCCATTTTCAGCGCTTAAGCCGATCCGGCTTTTGCTACGCGGTCGAGTGCAGACCGGGGATCGCGACGAAAAACTTGCAGCGCGTTGGGCGGACCAGTTGCGTGATGCAGTGATCGATAGCGAGTTGGAGCTCGTGGCGCAGTTGACCACGTTACGCGTTCCCGCCCTTGACCTTGCGGCGATTAAGCCGGGTGATACGCTTTGGTTCAAGCCACCGCCGAGCGTTAAAGTATTGGTGCAGTCGGCACATTTATTTGATGCGGAATACGGTACTGCTGATAACAGCGTTGCAGTGCGCGTAGAGCGAATCATCGAGCCCCCGGCTGTAGGGTCTGAGTCCGGGGAGACTCTGCACGATTCTGATGATCAGGGTAGTCGAGGCGAAGCATCTGCGGGGGGTCATAAAGCCCGACGAGGCGGCTCGGCAGGAAAACGCATGGCAGGAGTAACGGCAGCATGAATGAGGCAACGGCAAGCATCGCGCGGGATCCTTCCACCGAATCAGGCGTACAGCTTGATTTGATCCAGAATGTTGCGGTCAACATTTCGGTCGAGGTGGGAAGATCGTCGCTGAGGATTCGGGATTTATTGCGTCTCGGGCAGGGTAGCGTGATTGAGCTAGACCGCGTGGCCGGTGAGCCGCTCGACGTCTGTGTCAATAATACGGTGATCGCTCGAGGCGAAGTTGTACTCGTTAACGAGCGTTACGGAATTCGGCTGACCCAGGTGGTTGATCCCGAGGACCGGGTGAAGCATCTTTAGTTTCCGACCAACAAGTCGAGAAAATATATGGATCCTGTGCGATACGTGGGTGCCCTTTTACTGGTGGGGGGGCTGCTGGCGGTAGCGATTTGGCTACTGAAAAAATTGCGATTGAGTTCCGCCGCCGGTAGCGGAAAAGCCCTTGAAATTATCTCTCACGCGTCGCTTGGGACGCGGGAGAAACTCGTGGTGGTTCGTTTCGGAAGTAGAAAGGTCCTTCTCGGGGTCACTCCGAGTGCGATTTCGCGGCTGGCGGCAGAACCGTTAGATGAAGAGGAACCTCCTGAGCGTCGATCGAGGACGGAGCCATGAATGTACGACGATCGCTGAAGCCGCTGTGGGCGGTTTTGCTGCTGATCGGCTCGGTATCGGCGATAGGGCAGGACTTATCCTCAATCGAGGTCCTGCGCACACGACCGGTTGGCGGGGGTGGACAAGCCTATAGTTTAACGCTCCAGGCACTAGGCCTGATGACGCTACTGACCCTTTTGCCGGCAATTGTCCTGTCGATGACGTCTTTTACTCGAATCATTATCGTGCTCGGTATGCTCCGACAAGCTATCGGTACGCCTCAGACGCCACCCACTCAAGTGCTTGTCGGGCTTGCCCTGTTTCTCACGTTATTTGTAATGGCACCTACGTTTAATGAGGTTCAGCGAGTCGCTCTACAGCCATACATGGAGGAGAAAATCCCCTTCGAGACTGCACTTGAGCGCGCTGTTGACCCAATGAAAAAGTTCATGTTGGCTCAGACACGGGAATCTGACATCAAGCTTTTCATGGATATCGGCAAGGCATCACCCGTTGTCAAGCCAATGGATACCCCACTGAATATTCTTTTGCCGGCGTTTTTGACAAGTGAACTGAGAACAGCATTCACTATTGGTTTTCTCATCTATATCCCTTTCCTAGTTATCGACATCATTGTAGCAAGCGTACTCATGGCGATGGGCATGATGATGGTGTCGCCTATCATGATCTCTTTGCCATTTAAATTTTTATTGTTTGTACTCGTTGACGGTTGGGCACTAATTCTCGGCTCAGTCGCAGCGAGCTTCGGAGAATCCTTACCGTGACGGAGGCCGGGGTTGTAGAAATACTGCGGGAGGCGATGTGGGTCATGGCTCTGGTGGCAGGTCCTATTCTCTTACTTGTATTGACCGTCGGTATCATCGTGGGAATTTTTCAAGCGGCAACTTCAATTAATGAAATGACGCTGACCTTTGTACCGAAACTGATTGCGGTGATGCTCCTGATTCTGCTCATCGGGGGTTGGGAACTACAGATGCTGATGGATTTCACACGCAGACTTTTCGAGCGGATTTCAGAAGTGGGTCTTTGAGTCATGCTTGAGTTGGGTGTTCTTACCTTGAACTGGTTGCAGGCGTTACTGCTACCCTTGACGCGAATCACCGCTTTTTTCCTTGCTGCACCCGTTTTTAGCCAATCTGCGGCAACCGGCCGAATACGCATTGTTTACGCCGCTGTCTTATGTCTGCTCGTCATGCCAGTGCTGCCCACTTCGATCTCTAACCCGGAGCGACCCTTCGGTGAACCCACTTTGCTTTTGATACTTGGTGAAATTTTGATTGGTGTATCGATGGGGCTTGCGTTGCAATTTGTAACTGCAGCGGTTGTGATGGCGGGTGAACAAATTTCAATGGCAGTAGGAATTGGATTCGCGCAGTCATTTGATCCGACGGTCGGTGCTACCCCGGTTCTTTCAGGATTTTTAAATGTCTTTGCGCTACTGGTATTTTTAACCGCGGGAGGTCACACGGTAATCATTTCAATGATTGTTGAGAGCATACGAGTGCTACCCCCGGGAGAGTTTAACTTAGGGAATGTGCTGCCGCTCCTTGAGTTTGCGAAAGTAATTTTTATCGGGGCAGCGCTCCTTGCAGCACCGCTACTATTAACATTAACGGCGGTAAACCTTGGAGTTGGCGCTTTATCGAGAGCGACGCCCCAACTCAATGTTTTCGCAGTCGGATTTGCAGTGAATCTTTTGGTGGGATTCGGCTTGCTGTTTCTGGTGTTGCCTGCGATGGGTGAGCGCATTACTGAGCTTTGGCAGCAGGCGCAACTTTTTCTGCGCGGCCAAATTCTCGAGGGACGATGAGCCATGGCCGAGCAAGGGAGCGAAGAGAAAACTGAAGAACCTACCTCACGTAGGCTATCTCAAGCCCGTGAACGAGGAGAGATGCCACGATCACCTGACTTCGGAGGTGCGGTCGAGGTACTAGTAGTGTGCGGACTTGTTTTCCTCATTGGTAAAGATATCTTTGATGAAATAGCGGAGATATTACGCCAGAGTCTGTCGTTTTCGCGAATAGAGATCGAAAATACAGAAGATCTATCCGCCTTAGCGGGAAGACGTTTAGTGGAGGGAATTTGGGCAATCAAATGGATTTTTCTCACCACGATTGTGATTGCAGTATTAGCCTCGATCTTAAACGGCGGATTTAATTTTTCCTCGCAAGCAGCAGCGCCGAAACTGAGCAAACTTAACCCTTTGACGGGACTCAATCGTATTTTTGGCGCGCAGGCCTGGATCGGACTGTTACGTAATCTGATTAAGTTTGTAGTCATCGCGGCTGTAGTTGTCGGGGTTCTCTACTCGAAACGTTTGGAGATGGTCGCATTGTCTCGAGACGCACTCGAACCCATGATTGCAGCGGGAGCCACACTCGCGTTTCTGGTATTTACATTAGTCAGCGTCGCCGTTGCCGCTCTCGCAATCCTGGATGTGCCATACCAGCGTTGGAACTATCTGAGGCGCCTGCGCATGACGAAGCAGGAAGTCCGGGATGAAATGAAGGACATCGAAGGCCGCCCAGAGGTTAAGGCACAGATTCGCCGTAAACAACGCGAGCTGAGTCGCGGTAAGATGCTGGAGAAGGTGCGTGATGCTGATGTCGTGATCGTCAATCCGGCAGAGTTTGCGGTCGCGCTCGAGTACGACGAGGCGCGTAATCCGGTACCGATTCTGCTCGCGAAGGGGCGAGGCGAAATTGCGGCGGCTATCAAGGAGCAGGCGAAACGCGCAGGGGTGCCGCTGGTTTCTTCTCCGCCGCTCGCGCGCGCAATCTACTTCACGACAGAGCTCGATCGCGAGGTTCCCGAGGGTCTCTACCGTGCGGTTGCTGCGGTGCTCGCCTACGTGTTTCGCTTAAGTGCGCCAACGCCGGGGCTAGAGATTCCTGACGTACCCCAAGCGAAATTACCGCCTGAGCTCACGTTCGACGAAGATGGTAACTCGCTGGCTAGGAGCCGCGAATGAACCGACACTTTGAAGGTGTTCTGAGCGGGCCGGAGGATTTCCCTAAAGTCTGCGAGCTTGTAAAACAAGGCGGTGCGCCTGTTCTGATTATTTCAGCGTCTTCAACTGAGTTGCTGTCGAACAGCACACGTGAACTCGTACGCGAGATGCGCACCGCCGGTGCGCGAACCGAGTTTCACGCCCCGGGGGCAGGCGACACGATTGTGCAATCGACCAATCGACTTCTGGCGGATATACCTATTGAGAAGCTAACGTCCCGGACGGAGCAAGCAGCACCTCGGCTTTTAGTGATCGATAACGGTGAACGTCTGACGGAGGCGGAGACAAGTTCCCTCGGCCGCTTAGTTAATGGTCTATTTGGGAGTGCTTTGCGTGTGGTGGCGATTGTCAATGACACGCCCAAACGGCTGAGTCAGCTGCCAATTGGTAATCTCGGCTCCCTTGCTGTGGTTTGGAACCTAGAGTCGATAGCGTCGGATGTAATAGATAGTCCAGCACCCTCGGAAGTCCTTAAAGAAATTCGTGCAACAGGATGGGAGAAGGTATCTAAGGCCTCAACTCCCAAGGTTGCTCGAAGCCAGGCAGACAGCGACGACATTCGGGATGTCTTGATCGAGTTATCAAAAGAACGCGCCGGAAATCGAAGCGTTGATGTAACGGTTCGCGGACGTCGTGTGCTGCCGCTTGTGGCCTCCCTCGGGGCGATCGCGGTGCTCGCCGCCGCCGTTACCCTTAAGCCGTGGCTGGATACCGACCGCGTTGACACTCGACAGTATGTATTCGACTGTGGATTGCACCCCGATCGTGAATCAACTGACACCTTGTTGGCGCGACTTGATCGCAAGGTACCGACTCGCGTTCGCGAGCAGACGGGGGGATACCGACTAGAGGTCGGGCCCTTTGAGGGACAGGGTGTCGCTGAGACTATGCGCCAACAGATTTGGCGGCTCGGTGCCTGTCGTGTCAGTCCTACGGTCGTTCGTGCAGAAACAGTCAAGGCAATACCTCGCGGAGGTTGATAGTGTCTAAAGAAAACAAGCATGATTTATCGCAGACTGCGGGTCACAGTGAAAAGATTTTTAAATCGGCTGAGCCCAGCGTAACGAAAATGAATTCGGCGATGGACTCCGCCATCTCCGATGTCGCGGTGGACCGTGCGGTGCCGATCGCTTCACCAACGGATTCGGAGACGTCAACAATCGAATTCTCATTGCCGTTGGGGGTGCCTCCTGAGTCTGAAGAGACACTTGGGGCATCGACAGCCGCAAAAGCCGTTGAGGCAATCACCGCTTCCATGGCGAAGGTTGAAGCAGCGGTACAGTCGATCGAGGCGCGTGAAGCTGAAATAAGCGAGTCTCATCAGAGGGCTGAGGAACTGCTGGCCGAAGTCAACCGAGTCCGTAACGCGCTGACTTTTAACGACGAATTACGCCAGCGTATTGATCGCACGATCAACCGAACTCGAACTTTGCGCGGCAACGTGAGTAAATAACTCAGGGATTCTCGCGGTCTATCCTCAGATGGAGTAGTGATATGAACGAACCAGCCAAGTCCGATGAGGTACAAAACCCGCTGGAGCAACTGACCTCCTTGGTGCTCGATGCAGCGGATGCTGCTAACGATAGTGCACAGTCCACGCAAGAGGCCATCAGCCGCCTGGCACAAATCGTCCAAACCAATGAAGAAACAACGCGTGCTATACGTAATGCGCCCGCGATTTTTGGTGCCATCATGTTGAGCGTGGGTATCGTCATGGCCGTTGTCGTGGCCATCGTGTTTTCGAAAGTTAACGAAAAAGCGGCCAGCCTCGAGGTGGCTATCGCTGGCCAAAATGAGAGTATCGAGAAGGTCGACACCGCGCTGAAAGAGCTCAAGCTGCTCGAAGCCAATCTCGCCAAGTTCCAAACTGTTGCGGAGGATACGACACAGCGAGCGGTTTTGACCTTGCGAGAGCAGGTCAAAACCGACCGCGTAGCATTACAGCAGCTAGAGGTCAGGCGCTTAAATGATATGCTCGCCAGTTTACGAGGTGCCGTGGCGACAGCGCCGCGAACCTCCTTGCCCCGACCCGATGAAACCGCGAATAAAATCAGTGCTTTCGAGAAATCTTTGGCGGATCTGGAGTCGGGAATCCAGCGTATCGATTCGCGGCTAGCCTCGATGGAGAAGGCGGATAAACCGGCTAGCACTGAAGCCTCGAACACTAAAAGACCCGTTGCGGTGCTGAGTGATGCTCAGGCGAAAGATATGAAGGCTGCGGTAGCAGAGCTAACCACATTAAAAAAGGAAATCGCGACTTTAAGAGACTTAATCGAGAGACGCACTACGGAAATGCAGTCCGGTGTGCCGACCTTTCGCAAGCCTGCGGGTGGCGGCTAATCTCGGTCCCATTAGGTGCTGAAGTTCTTGCGAGCTTCTTCGGGGGCTACAGCAACGGTATTGCGCGACAGCCGGCAAGGCAAGATTCCGCATCACCGCGGAGGATGTCGAGTGGTTTCATGCCACCTGTCAAGCCAGTGCTGCTGACCGTTACGACTGGCCAAAGTTTAGCCACTGAGGTTTCGATCGATGGGATCAAGAGCAGGGTGCGACCCTCGGTGAGACCCTCGTACCCTCCGGCTTTAAGCCAAAGTTTTCCACTCGACATTGAAGCCTGTAGCACGGGCGTCGCGCAGGCGAGGGGCCGTAGCATTTCGCTAGCCGCCTTGCCGATCGCCGCTAAGGCGTTTTCCCGCCAAACATCCGCGTAGCCATTCACAGCGCCAGTGCGCAGGCGTGGTCGTACGCGCGCAATGATTTTACGCTGTGCGAGAACGCGCGAAGGACCCGCCACCTCTACCAAAGAAATATCCATATGGATAGTTTTGGGCATTTGCAGCCATTCATCGAGATCACGCTGTGAGACCGATGATCCTCGATAGTCAATACCTAGGCGCAAGATCATCGCACTGCCCGCGGATGCAAGGTTGGCATCACCGTGATGGGAGTCTTCGATGACAATGTGATCATCGAGATCGCGAAGGGCGCGGGCGATGCCTTCTTCGAATCGAGTTCGTTCGTTCGCGGACCACGCAGAGTGTTGATCATCTACGGTAAGCGCCAGTGCGACGATGGGACGTACGAAATTGTGCGGTGTGCACTGACGGTTGCCCGCGACTCCCGAGGCGATGCAGTTCGAGCTCCAGCTCGTTACCCTAACGCTTTCTTCAAGACGACCGTCTTTGGTTAAAGAAGACTCGAGACGCAGCGGATCGTTTTCTCTCTCGAGGCAACGCTGCAACGCGTCTGCCTGCCGTTGCGTTTCGAAAGAGGGGTACGCGGGCGCTGGCTGCGCCGCTGCGATCGGGTATGTAAGCGGGGCGATCAGCGCGGCGGCTAGCGCGTACGCGGCCGGCGATGACCAATGACGCGTGGCGGGATGACGCATCGGATCTCTGCCGGTCACTGACGTATTCGTTGCGCTTCAGCGATACGTGCTGCAGGCAATCGAACCGTGGCCTGATAGGAGTCATTACCCAACGTTTCGAGGGCGACGACTTCCGCGCCGTGGATCATTCCGCCCAATCGTGCACGTACACGATCCTCACGAACGCGTCCGTCCTCGATCAAGGACTCGCCCGCAAATTCAAAGCCATACAGCTGCTCGGCCAGGTTGCGATACGCATCGAGTTTCGCAGCGCGGGCGGCCTGCAAGCGTCGAAGTGCTGCGTCCCCGCCGCTCTGCGCCGTGATCGACGCAAATCCGAAGGCGAGCAGATCGCCTTGCGCCGGAGGATCGCGTTGTGCGGGCGGAGCAGACGGCGCTGATGCTGATGATTCGTCGAGTTGCTGGATCGTCACGTACTTCGAGGGATCCCGCGAGGTCTCGGGATCACGCGATGCCATGACGGCACCTACGCGCCGTCCGGGTTGCCATGGATAGCTGCGCGTTCCCAGCGTATCGAAAGATTGAGACGGCTTGTTGTTCGCCAACGGGTCCAAGACGGAGACGGATGTGCAAGCCGCGAGGCCCGCGATCGCGATCAACAGCGTGATGGTGCAACGGATTTTCATCATTAGGCTCTCAAGTCGGCGCGACGCCCCGTGCCTTTAAAGACACTAAGGTGTCCGCTGGCGGGATTCCGTATGGCACGCCTGTTGCAAACTCTATCGAGCGGAAGTCACCCGCTGGCCTCCGCTGCCCGAGAGTATATATAACCTAATGATTATATTGGGAAAAAAGTGGCCGTAGCTCCCGTCGACCTAGTGTCGAACCTTCGACAATTCGGCAAGAACTTGCCGCTACAGGCGGTCGCGATCCCTTTGGGCTTTTTGGTGCTGCTCGGGATGCTGGTGCTGCCCGTCCCGCCGGTGCTGCTCGATTTGTTCTTCACGTTCAACATCGCTCTATCGCTCGTCATTTTGTTTTTGGCGATCGCGGCGGCGCGGCCGTTTTCATTTTCGATCTTCCCCACGGTCCTACTCTTTGCGACTTTGTTGCGCCTCGCCCTGAACGTCGCCTCGACCCGAGTGGTGTTGAGCGCGGGTCACGAGGGGACTGACGCTGCCGGTCACGTGATCGAGGCCTTCGGATCCGTACTCGTTGCCGGCGACTACATCGTCGGGATCGTCGTGTTTGCGATTCTCGTGATCATCAACTTCGTGGTGGTGACGAAGGGTGCGGGACGCGTATCCGAGGTGACCGCGAGATTCACCCTCGACGCGATGCCTGGCAAGCAGATGGCCGTTGATGCAGATCTCGCGGCCGGTCTCATCAATCAGGAGCAGGCGAGGACGCGACGTCGCGAAATCACCTCCGAGGCCGATTTCTACGGTTCGATGGACGGTGCGAGTAAGTTTGTCCGCGGCGATGCCATCGCCGGTATTCTTATTTTGATCATCAACATAGTGGGTGGAGTTCTCGTCGGCAGTCTCCAGCATGGGATGCCGCTCGGTGATGCATTCGAACGCTATACGACGCTAGCCGTCGGCGACGGTCTTGTGGCGCAGATACCGGCGCTGTTGCTGTCGATTGCCACAGCCATCATCGTCACCCGTGTGAGTGGCGAAGAGTCGCTGCACGAGCAAACGTACGCCCAGTTTAATAATGTCGAAGCGTGGTGGCTGACGGCCTCGATCCTCGCGCTACTTGGCATCATTCCGGGAATGCCGCACCTTGCGTTCCTGGCGCTGGCGGCGATCACCGCTGGTGCGGCTTGGATACTCGGCAAGCAGCGACAAAAGGCACGAGCTGCCGAGAAGAAAACTGAAGAGGCTCCTGCGGCGCCCCGTGACCTGTCGTGGTCTGACGTGCAGCAAGCAGACGCGATCGGTCTTGAGGTGGGTTATGCGCTTGTCGCCTTGATCGACTCGCAGCAAGGCGGTTCGTTGGTGACGCGAATTCGCGGGATCCGTAAAAAGCTAACCTACGAACTCGGTTTTTTAATTCCGCAGGTCCACATTCGAGATAACCTCGATCTTCGACCCGAGGCCTATCAAATTATGGTTAACGGGGTCGTCATCGGACGCGGTGAGGTCAAACCCACGCGCGAGCTCGCAATCCATTCGGGCGTGGTGCATGGCGAGTTGCAGGGCATACGAACCAAAGATCCGACCTTTGGTCTCGATGCTGTGTGGATCGACCCCGCACAACGAGACTATGCGCGATCGCTCGGCTACACGGTTGTCGATGCGAGTACGACTATCGCGACGCATCTCAACAAGATTCTCCAAGAAAACTGCAATCTGCTGCTGGGCCACGACGAGACGCAACAGCTTATCGATAAACTCGCAGCGGCTGCGCCGAAACTTGTCGACGAATTGATTCCGAAAAAGTTATCGATCGGCACGCTGACTCAGGTTTTGCAGAATCTGCTGGTCGAGGGTGTCTCGATCCGCGACCTGCGAGGCGTGCTGCTGGCGCTCGCGCCGGTCGCCGAAAAAGTCACGGATATCGACGAGCTGACAGGTGTGGCGCGAGTCGCACTTGGTCGAATGATCGTGCAGCAATACGCGCAGCACGGCGAGGAACTCGGCGTAATGACGTTGGCGCCCGAACTCGAGCAAGTGCTGCATGCGACCGTACGCCGCGGTCAGGGCGGCAATGTTCCCGTCGAGCCGGAGCTCGCCGAGGGTCTGCTGCGCTCGGTCAGTCGTGCATCGCAAGAGGAAATGAATTCTGATCGTCCGGCGGTACTTGTGACCTCGCCGATACTGCGACCTTGGTTGTCGCGGATACTGCGCCCACGGATTCCGGGGCTGTCAGTGCTCTCTTACTCCGAACTGCCCGAAGATACTAATCTTCGGGTGAATACCAATATCACGGTGCAGGCGCGACAAGACGCCGTTGCTGCATAACGAGGGGCTACCATGCGTATCGAACGGGTTGTTGGCAGCAGTTTCAACGAAGCGAGTGAACGGTCGCGAAAGTTGTACGGTCTCGGTGTTCGACTGATTTCCTCGGCGCGTGTTGGTGATATTCACGAATTGCTGGTGTGTACCGATGTTGCGGATATCGATGATGATGATGCGGTACGCTGCGCATCCTCGGCGGGCGTCGATTTCGCTGAAGCCTTGCACGCCGAAGTCGTCGCGAGTACTTTTCCGAAGCGCACCCCGCGGACGAAGGCGAGCGAAGCGCGTGCGACCGTCTCGCAGAAACCAGCGACTGAGAGCGCTGCAGCGGATCAAGGCGCAGCCGTGGGTATTGATGCTGCGGCGGATCAAGGTGCAGTGCTGGTCGGTATTATTCGACGCGAGCTGCAGGCCCTCGAGATGCGGCTTTCAGGTGGTGGCAAGTCGCCCGCGCTCACCGATCAAAAGATGGCCCTGCTCGAGCAGGGAGTGTCGAGTGCCTACGCCGAGTCCTTGTCGGCCGCGGGCACGGATCCGCGCGCGATCTGCGAGCGACTCATCGCCGACCTCTCTTTTGGGATGGGCCAGCGAACGTTTGGTAGCCGTCCGGCGCTACTCATCGGTCCCGCGGCAGGTGGACGAACGACGGTCGCCATGCAGGCCGCACATCTGGTCGCTGCCGCCCAAGAGGTCGCCCCCGTCGTCAGCGCGGTTCGCGACTTGCGTCCGGGTGCACGCGAGAAATTTTTTGCTATTGCTGATGCGGCCAAGGTCGTTTCCAACTGGGGAGGCGTCGCCGACGGCTCCTTGGTGGTCGATGGCGGCGCATATTCGAGTGTTGATTTACAAAATCCGCCGAAAGAATTCGCTGACTATGACGTGTACCTATGTATCCCCGCGTATCTCAATCGGCGCGCAGCATCGGTTTGGCTGAATATCGCCGTGCCGCTCGCCGGAGTCATTGTCACGCACTGGTCGGATACCGAAGTGCCGCTCGGTTTGATTGCGGCGCTTGCCGAGCGCCAGCTGCCGCTGATCGGCATGTCGGTCTCTGCTGACCCTTACACCCCGCTCGTATTAGCGGACTCATCAACAGTCATGCGGGCTTTGTATCAAATCATGTCACTTGCGCTCGCCGATCGCGAGACGGAACACGAGTGATGCGCAGCGGCCAAAGAAAAACTCGATTGATAGCTGTCACCAGTGGCAAGGGCGGCGTTGGGAAAACTTTCCTCAGCCTCAACCTGGCGGTTGCTCTCGCCCAGCGTGGCAGATCGGTAATGTTGTTCGATGGCGATATGGGTCTCGCCAACGTGCATGTGTTACTCGGTATCCAGCCTAATCAGGATGTTTCCGACGTGATCGCCGGACGTTGTGAGTTGTCCGCGACGTTACTCGAAGGCCCCGGTGGCGTGAAGATCGTTCCAGGTTCTTCGGGCAAGCGCGACATCGCTGAACTCGGCGTCACTGAAGTCACTCAAACGCTTCAGGCGATTGGTGCACTGCAGCCTCCCGTAGATTTTCTTCTGATCGATACCGGTGCGGGTATCGGTACGCACGTTACTACGCTCGCTCGGCTATCCGATGCGGTGGTGGTCGTGGTCCGCGATGAGCCGGCATCGCTCGCCGATGCCTACGGTCTAATTAAGGTCATGTATCGGGAATTCGGATGTCAGCGCTTCCAACTCGTCGTAAACGATGTACTTAACCCTCGTCGGGGGCTCGATGTCTTCGAGCGACTGCAGCAGGTAGCGATGCGATTCCTCGGTTTGCCGCTCGAGTTATGCGGCGTCGTGCCCCACGAGACCAACGTTATTAACGCGGTCCGCCGACGTGACTCGCTGCTGACGGCATTCCCGGATTGCGCCGGGTCGGTGGCGATCCAGCGCTTGGCGGTCAATCTCGAGGCGGTGCGCATCGATGAGGGCAACAACGAGTTCCTGATCGATCGCTTGGGTACCATGCCACGGAAAGCCGTCACATGAAACGTCCGGGCGATGCCTACACGGAGGTCGCGAGCACCACCGTCCACTCGGCAACGGGCGATTTTTCGCGTCACTTCAAGTTGGTGAAGCGCATTGCGGCGCATTTTCGTGGCCGCTTGCCTGCCGCTATCGAGCATTCCGATCTGATTCAAGCCGGCATCGTCGGGTTGATGGAGGCGATCGAAGCCTTCGACGAGACTCGCGGTAATGATTTCGAAACCTTCGCCAAGCTGCGTATTCGTGGAGCGATGCTCGATGAGATTCGGAGCGCCGCTTGGGCGCCGCGCAGCACCGTCAAAGTGGCGTTGGAGGCGCGCGCCGCAGCCACTCGCATCGCCAACGCCAACGGGGGAGCAGCGACCAACAGACAAATCGCCGAACAACTCGGGATCGATGTCGATCGGTACGAGAAACTTCGCGGTCGAAATCAGGGTCTTGCCAGTTCGGTGTCCCTCGAGGATATCGACCTCATCAGCGAAATACCCTCGCCCGAGGAAGTTGCCGATGAGGCGAGCACCCACGAGGCGCTAAAGCGTGGTATCGAAGTGTTATCCCCGCGAGAAAAGACCGTGGTCACCCTATACTATGACCGTGAATTGACGTTGCGGGAAATCGGTGCGGTGCTCGAGGTCAGTGAGTCGCGGGTCAGCCAAATGCTCACGGCTATTGCCAAGAAACTACGTGGTCTGATCGATGGGCAGGCTAAACCTCTCCCCTTGGGAAAGACAAACTCGGACGAGATGCGGACCCACCTAAGAAAAGTCCATGTCTCCACAGCGAAATCGGTAGGAGACGCTTAAATGTTCGTTATCATTGGAATGGTAGTGCTCTTTGGTTGCGTGTTCGGTTTCTACGTAAATCACGGAGGGTCGATGGCTCCGATTTTGGAGGCTGCACCCACCGAGCTGGGCATCATCTTCGGCGCAGGCATTGGCGCAATGGTCATCGGAAACAGCCTCGATGTACTCAAGGCAGTCGGTGCGGGTGTCGGAAAAACCCTCAGCGGCTCGGCGTACCACAAACAGGAGTTTCAGGACACAATTACGCTCATCGTAAAGCTCTTTAAGCTTTTCAAGGCG
>Ga0194129_10003359_pt1 | contig 22308 bp, 18 predicted proteins | sample TA2KigCa35mmetaG_FD_150862 | JGI IMG/M metagenome (GOLD analysis project Ga0194129, IMG submission 150862) | Freshwater microbial communities from Lake Tanganyika, Tanzania - TA2015038 Kigoma Deep Cast 35m | ecosystem: Environmental > Aquatic > Freshwater > Lake | place: Tanzania: Lake...
CTCGAGCGCAGACTCACCCATCTGCCCGTGCGCGACAGCGACGTTCGCTTCCGGGACGAGGTCACGGACGCGTGCGGCCGCACGCTCGATCGATTCGACGCGGTTGTGCACGAAGAACACCTGCCCATCGCGCAGGAGTTCCCGGTGGATCGCCGCCGTGATCTGCTGCGCGTCGTAGGGACCGACGTAGGTCAGCACGGGATGTCGTTCCTCGGGCGGTGTCTGGATCACGCTCATCTCGCGGATTCCGGTCACGGCCATCTCGAGGGTCCGCGGGATAGGCGTGGCCGACATCGCAAGGACGTCTACGTTCGTGCGTAGGGCCTTCAAGTGTTCCTTGTGCTCGACGCCGAAGCGCTGCTCCTCATCGATGACCACCAACCCGAGGTCCTTGAACCGCACGGACGGGGTCAGGATGCGATGGGTGCCGATGACAACGTCGACCGTGCCATTGGCCAGTCCGTCGAGGACGGCCTTCTTCTCCTTGTCGCTGTTGAAGCGCGAGAGCCCGGCGACCTTCACCGGGAATGGCGCGAAGCGCTCGGCGAACGTGGCCAGGTGCTGCTGGACGAGGAGCGTCGTGGGCACGAGCACGACCACCTGCTTGCCATCCTGCACGGCTTTGAACGCCGCACGCACCGCGATCTCGGTCTTCCCGTATCCCACGTCCCCGCAGATCAGACGATCCATCGGCACCGTGCGCTCCATGTCGCGCTTGACCTCGTCGATGCACGCGACCTGGTCCGGTGTCTCGATATAGGGGAACGCATCCTCCAGTTCGCGCTGCCACGGTGTGTCCGAGGCGAACGCGTACCCGGCGGCGGACTGCCGTGCTGCGTAGAGCCGCACCAACTCCCCCGCGATCTGCTTCACCGCCTTGCGCGCGCGCCCCTTCGCCTTCGCCCAATCTGCGCCGCCGAGGCGATGGACCGACGGAGCTTCGCCACCGACGTATCGGGTGACGAGGTCGAGTTGATCCATCGGAACGAAGAGGCGGTCCGGGGGATGGCCCCGCTTACTCGCCGCGTACTCGATGATCAGGTACTCGCGCTCGGCGCCCCCCACTGTGCGGCGGATCATCTCGACGTACCGGCCGACCCCGTGGTGCTCGTGCACCACGTAGTCCCCCGGCGTGAGCGACAACGGGTCGATGCTGCGGCGACGCCGGCTCGGCATCCGACGCATCTCCTGGGACCGCTGACCCAGGATGTCGGAGACCGTGAGCAGGTCCACGTCCGCCCAGGTGAATCCGTGGTTCCACCGACCCGGGGCGAGGGTGACCACCGAGGCAGCGGGCTCGGACCCGACCTCATCGACGATGCGCGCGGGAAGCTGGGCCTCGGACAATTCCTCGGCCAGGCGTTCGAGTGGTCCGTGTCCCTCTCCCACGACCACCACCCGGTGCCGGTTGGCGAGTGCCGTGCGCAGAAAATCGATGGCCGCGTCCGCATCGGCCCGAAACTCCGGCGCCGGGGCCGCGGGCACGGTGACGTCTGCGTCCTCCCGCGACAGGGAGGTGACCTCCCACCAGGTACTGCCTGCTGCGCTCGCAGATTCCTCGATCTCGGTAAGGGCGAGGTACGCAGTCGGGGTGAGCTCGATCGGAGTTTCGCCCCCCACCGCCGCGGCGTGCCATCCCGCGGCGAGGAACTCCTCGGCGGTGCGCACCACGTCAGCCGCGCGACTCTCGACCCGGGGCTGCTCCACGACAACGACGTGTGCCCCCGCCGGAAGCAAAGTGTGCACTCCGACCATCTCCCCAACGAGCGCGGGTGCCAGCGACTCCATGCCTTCGACGGGAATACCCGCGGCGACCTTCTCGCAGAGAGCCGCAACCTGCGGGTGCGCCTGCGCGAGCGACTGCGCTCGAGCCCGCACCTCCGGGGTCAGCAGCACCTCGCGCACCGCGTGCGCGCAGAGGCCATCCGCCAGGTCGAGGGAGCGCTGATCGGTAACCGCGAAGTGGCGTACCTCTTCGACCTCATCACCCCAGAACTCGACGCGCAGAGCGTGTTCACTCGTGGGTGGGAAGACATCGAGGATTCCACCGCGCACGGCGAGTTGGCCGCGGCGCTCCACGAGATCGACCCGCTCGTAGCCGAGGGTGACCAGGCGCTCGACGAGTTCGGTCAGATCGGCGCTATCACCGGCGCGCAGTTCCACGGGCTCAACTTCACCGAGCCCGGCGGGGATCGGTTGCATCACTGCCCGTGCGGATGCGACCACGGCGCGCAAGCGTGCATCACCGGTGGCGAGCCGACGCAGGACCGCGACACGTCGTCCGACCGTGTCACTCGAGGGTGACAGTCGCTCGTGCGGCAGCGTTTCCCATGACGGGAACACCGCGACATCGCCCTCAATCACCTCGGCCAAGGACGCGGCGAGGTCCTCGGCCTCGCGCCCGGTGGCGGTCATCACGAGAAGCGGTGATCGTTCGGCGATCACTCCGGCGATGATCGGAACCGCCGTGACTGGACCGACCACCGTGATGTGATCGGAGGTCGTCCCGGACAACTCGCTGATGCGCGCGACCGACGGTTCCGCGCGCAGTGCGTCGAGGACGCCGCGCAGACTCACGTGCGCAGCACGGAGCGCAGGGCCGCGGCGATCTCCGGATGCGCCACGACGAGGTCGGTGACGTACGGGGGCATGTGGTTGAACGTGACCGGGCTGCCATCGAAGTGACTGGGGACGAGCCCGTAGTGCAGTGCGACGCCGTAGGGCGCCGCCACATCCCACTCGTAGAAGCCGGTGTTGTGCACATAGGCCTCGGCGCGGCCGGCGAGCACCTCGTTGACCTTGGCTCCCACCGATCCGACATCGACCACCTCAATGCCCTGAGTGATTCCCCCGGCTGCGAGCACGGCGCTCAGGTCATCGACGATGCGCTCGAGTGTCTCCGGCGGCCGGCTGCGCGAGGCGACGATGCGGATCGGCCGATCCGTGGGCAGCGGGTGAACTCCCGGATCTGCGTCGAGCACGCTGCGGGAGAGACCCTGGCCGGGGAGATCGACGGTGCACGCACTCAGTCGCTGTTCGGCCATGTCCCAGAGCGCGATGTGGACGGCGAAGTCGCTGCGGATCTGCCCGTATTCCCAGGTCCCATCGAGTGGATCGACGATCCACACCCGCGCGGCCTCGAGCCGCGACGAGTCGTCCTTGCCCTCTTCGCTGAGCACCGCGTCGTCGGGGCGAGCATCAGCGAGGGCGCGGGCGATGAGGGTGTGCGACTCGGCGTCTGCCAGATCCCGCAGGCGATCGGCCTGCTCGCGGGTGAGGTCCGCGCCGTGCTCGGCGAGGAAGTCTTCGCGGAGTTCGAGGAGGAGGCGACCGGCCTGCTGGGCGATCTCCAGCGAGACGTGCGCGTCGTTCACGTCACTCCCGGGCATTGAAGGTGTTCTGCGTCGCTTCGAGGCCATCCTCCACCACGCTCACTGCGGCGCGCGCGGCACGGTCGAGGACTTCGGGGAGGTCGGCGCGCTCGGTCGAGGTGAAGGGTTGGAGGACGAAGTCGGCCGGAGCCTGACGTCCCACGGGCCGTCCGATACCGATGCGCACGCGATAGAACTCACCCGTCCCCAGCGCCGATCGGATGCTCTTGAGCCCATTGTGGCCGTTGTCGCCACCACCGAACTTCACCCGCAGGGTGGTGAAGTCGATGTCGAGTTCGTCATGCAGCACGATCAGGTGATCGGACTCCACGCCGTAGAACCCCATCAACGCGGACACGGGGCCACCGGACTCGTTCATGTAGCTCAACGGACACGCCGCGATGACCTGATGGGTCGCCCCGGGAATCCCGACGCGCAGTTCGGCAACCTCGGCGAGAGCACGCTTGTGACGCGACGGCTTCGCCGCGTGCTCGGCGATGAGTGCACGAACCGCCATGGCCCCGACGTTGTGACGGGTCCCTGCGTAGGCGGGTCCGGGGTTGCCCAGACCCGCGATCAACCACGGTCCGGACATGGTGGCCGATCTCAGTTGCCGGAGGGAGCCTCGGCGGCAGGTGTGCCCGCTGCTTCGGCGGCCGGTGCGGCAGCGGCCTCCTGCGCCGATGCAGCCGCGGATGCGGCCGCCGCGGCGGCGGCCTTCTCCTTGACGTCGTTGACGGCGTGGTCGACCGCAACCATCGGATCCTCACCGCGGGCGACGGCCTCCTCGAGTGCCTGCACAACCGCAGCCGGGTCGTAGCCGGCTTCGACCGCGAGCTGGTGCGCCTTGGCGACTGCATCGGCGTACGAACTACGGATGGCTGCTTCCTGCTGGGTGATCACGACGAGGTCGACGTGTTCGAGGCTTCGCTTGACCGGATCGCGCTGGATGTCACGCGGCTTGGTCAAGTAGGTCGTGCCGTCGATCTGCACGTTGAGCACCACGCGCGGCTTGCGCAGGGCGAGGTCGAGCTCGTGCTCGGGGAGGGAGACGTGGGTGAGCTCGGTGCCGCGGCCGTAGATGACCCCGGGAACCTGACCACCGCGGCGCACACGGCGGGCAGCGCCCTTGCCGAAATCCGAACGCGGGGTCGCGCTGATGCTGACGTTGGTCATGTCTCTCCTCGGCTCTCCTGCGCCTCGGCGCGACGCGCGCCGTGGGGCGCCGACGTCGATAACGGTGTTTCCACCCTCGCCGAGGACAGGCCGGACTCTATCAACCGCGCCTTTGGTCAGTGAGACGAGGCTTCGTCCTGGGTAGCCGCCTCGAACATGGTGGTCACCGAGCCGTCGGTGAAGACCTCGTGGATGGCCTTGGCCAGCAGCGGGGCGATGGGGAGAACGGTGAGCTTCTCGAATTGATGCTCGGGCGGAATGGGCAGGGTGTCGGTGACCACGACCTCGCTGATCGCGGAATTCTGCAGCCGATCCCGGGCCGGATGGCTCAAGATCCCGTGGGTGGCGGCCACGATCACCTGCGACGCACCCTGCTCGAAGAGGGTCTCGGCGGCCTTCACGATCGTGCCACCGGTGTCGATCATGTCGTCGACGAGGATGCAGATGCGGTCCCGCACGTCACCGACGACCTCGAAGACGCGCACGTGGTGGGGTACGTCCGGGTCGCGACGCTTGTGGATGATCGCCAGCGGAGCACCGAGCACGTCGGTCCAGCGCTCGGCCACGCGCACGCGACCCGCGTCCGGTGAGACGACGGTGATCTGCTCGCGGGGCAGGTTGGCCGAGACGTGCGCAGCGAGGAGCGGCAGGGCAAAGAGGTGATCGACGGGGCCGTCGAAGAACCCCTGGATCTGCGAGGTGTGGAGGTCGACGGTCATCAGCCGGTCCGCGCCGGCGGTGTGGAAGAGGTCTGCCATGAGCCGAGCGGAGATGGGTTCGCGGCCGCGGTGCTTCTTGTCCTGGCGCGAGTAGCCGTAGAAGGGCACCACCACGGTGATGCGCTTGGCGGATGCGCGCTTGAGTGCATCGATCATGATGAGTTGCTCCATGATCCAGGTGTTGATGGGCGTGGTGTGGCTCTGCAGGACGAACGCGTCGGTACCACGTACCGATTCCTGGAAGCGGATGAAGATCTCGCCATTGGCGAAGTCGTAGGCGAGGGTGGGCGAGACGTCAATGCCGAGTTCCTCGGCGACCTGGTGCGCGAGCTCCGGGTGGGACCGTCCGGCCAGGAGCACCAACTTCTTCTGGGTGGGCACGGACTTCTCGGCCACTAGACCTCCTGATCGTCGTTGGGGGAAACCCTGTCAGATGCGTCCCCGGCGGCGCGCGCGGCCTCGGCTGATGCGCTACCCGCGCGTCGGCGCTCAACCCAGCCGCGGATGTTGCGCTGCTTTCCGCGGCCGACCCCGAGCGCACCCGGTGGGACGTCGTCCGTGATGACCGAACCGGCGGCGGTGTAGGCGCCGTCGCCGATGGTGACCGGTGCGACCAGCATGGTGTCCGACCCGATGCGAACATCGCGCCCGATCACCGTGCGGTGCTTGTCCTGGCCGTCGTAATTCACCACCACCGTGGCGGCCCCGATGTTGGTGCCCTCCCCCACTTCGGCATCCCCGACGTAGGACAGGTGCGGGACCTTGGCGCCGTCTCCGATCTGGGAGTTCTTGATCTCGACGTAGGCACCGGCCTTGGTGTCGGCACCGAGTGTTGTGCCCGGGCGCAGATAGGTGAAGGGACCGACGGTGGCGCGCGCGCCGATCACGGCCAGCTCCGCCCAGGTGTGCCGCACCTCGGCGTCCGCACCGACCTCGCAGGAGATCAAGGTGGTGCCGGGGCCGATCTGGGCGCCGGTCTCGATGGTGGTGGGACCGCGGAGCACGGTCTGCGGCGCCAACGTGACATCCGCGGCGATCTCCACGTCGACGTCGATCCAGGTCGATCCCGGATCCGCGATGGTCACCCCCTCGACCATCCAGTGCACGTTGATCCGGTCGCGCATGATCGCCCCGGCCTCGGCGAGTTGCACGCGATCGTTGACACCCAGGATCTCGGTGGGGTCGTCCACCACCGTCGCCGAAACCGGCTGCGCATCGCCGCGCATGATCGCGATCACGTCGGTGAGGTACTCCTCCCCCTGCACGTTCTGTCTGGTGACCGCGGCCAGGGACTCCGTCAATCGCTGCGCATCGAAGGCATACATCCCCGAGTTGATCTCTGCGATCTCGAGTTGATCGGCGGTTGCGTCGCGGTGTTCGACGATGGCGATGACCGACCCATCTGCATCGCGCACGATCCGGCCGTACCCGGTGGGATCCTCCAGGTCCGCGGTCAGCATCGTGGCCATCGCCCCCTGGCCGGCATGCGACTCGACGAGTTGCACGACCGTCGGACCCGTCAGGAGAGGCGTGTCGCCGGTGAGTACCACCACGGGACCACCACCCAGATCCGCGCCGCGTGCCGCGAGGTCCGCGAGTGCGATGCGCACCGCATGTCCCGTGCCGTGCTGCTCCTCCTGGACCACGGTGAGCACCCAGGGAGCGATCTCGGCCAGGTGCGCCACCACCTGGTCGCGACCATGCCCAACGACGACCATCAGGTGTTCGGGTTCGGTCGCCGCGGCCGCCTCGACGACGTGGCCGAGCAGACTGCGCCCGGCGATGGTGTGCAGGACTTTGGGGGTGGCCGACTTCATCCGCGTGCCCTCGCCCGCAGCGAGGATGATCACGACGGAGGGCCGGTGGCTCACGGGTGCATCCTTCCGCATCGGATGGGGCTCGGGATACCGCCTGGCGCGTCACCCTGGATTAGGGAGAACCTGCGCTCAGGGAAGCAAGCGGGACCACAAGAGGGTCGCCACCAGAGACGAGCTTTCGGTCATTGGTGACCAGCGCACGGCAGCCGTTATTCGTCGCCGTCGCCACGTGCAGGGAATCAGCGAAATCCAGACCCGACTGTCCGCGAAGGCGCGCCGAGGCTTCAAAGTCCTTGCGGGTGTGATCAAGGACTAGGAAGAGGTCATCGTTGTTCAGCAGGTCCCGTGCGGTCTCCACCGCGTGCGCATCGCCCCGGCGGTATGGCCCCGTGAGAACTTCCGCGCAGACCGCAGCCGAGATGAACGCGTTGTAGGTCCCGTCTGCGCAGTCGGCGAGGAACGATCTCGCCGCGGGCCCGAATCGGGGGTCATCCTCGAGGACGTAGATCACGACATTCGAATCCACGTACACCGGGTCGCCAGCGCTGAGAGCCATCAGATGCCTTCGCGATTCCACGAGGCGCGATCGCGATCGATGGTCGCCTGAATCTCCTCATGGGTTGTGCCCCAGACGCCTCTGAGAGCCCCATAGGCGCGCTCCACCGCAGCACGCGCGGCCTCGCGACTGCGGAAGCGGATGATGACGGCGTTCCCCTGCACCGAGACTTCACCGGTATCCCCCACGTGCAGGCCCAGTGCCTCCACCACCTCAGGCGGCAGGGTGATCTGGTTTCGTTGACGAACAGTGACGTGTCCCATGGAGTCCTCAGAAAATATCGCAAATTTCTGAAAGCCTAGATCTGTTGTCGTCATCGGTCAATCGTGGGCCAGGAGTTCGCGCGTTGGAAAGAGGCCCCTGTGGTGCTGTGGACAGCGGCTACAGGGGCGTGACGTACGCGCCGGAGATACCGCCGTCCACCAGGAAGTTCGACGCCGTGATGAACGAGGAATCGTCACTGGCCAGGAACGCCACGGCAGCGGCGATCTCCTCCGGTTCCCCGAACCGACCCACCGGGATATGCACCAGGCGTCGGGCCGCCCGCTCGGGGTCCTTGGCGAACAACTCCATAAGAAGGGGTGTGGCCACGGGTCCGGGCGAAAGCGCATTGACCCGGATCCCGCTCCGCGCGAACTGCACACCGAGTTCCCGGGTCATCGCGAGCACGCCACCCTTGGAGGCGGTGTAGGAGATCTGCGAGGTCGCAGCGGCCATGGTCGCCACGAAGGAGGCGGTGTTGATGATCGATCCCTTGCCCTGTTCGAGCATGTAGGGAAGCACCTCCTTGCAGCAGAGGTAGACCGACGTGAGGTTCACCTCCTGCACCCGACGCCACGCGTCGATACCCGTCTCCAGGATCGAATCGTCGTCGGGCGGCGAGATCCCAGCATTGTTGAACGCGATATCGACGGTGCCGTAACGGTCCTTCGTTGCGCGGAAGAGTTCGGCCACATCGCCGGCATCGGTGACATTGCACTGCACGAACATCCCGTTCACTTCGTCGGCGGCGGCCTGCCCGGATGATGTGTCCATATCTCCGATCACCACGTGCGCACCCTCGTCGGCAAGACGGCGCGCAGTGGCCAATCCGATCCCGCTACCGCCTCCCGTGATGACGGCGGAACGGCCTTCGAGACGTCGGCACTTGCTGGACATGTGACTCCTATTCGTCGGTCGCGATGAAGACGTTCTTTGTCTCGGTGAAGGCCTCAGGCGCATCGGGTCCGAGTTCGCGGCCCAGACCGGACATCTTGAACCCACCGAAGGGAGTCCAGTAACGCACGGAGGAGTGGGAGTTCACGGACAGGTTGCCCGACTCCACACCGCGCGCGACGCGCATGGCACGCCCGACGTCGCGGGTCCAGATCGAGCCGGAGAGGCCGTAGGGAGTGTTGTTGGCCATCCGGATCGCGTCGGCCTCGTCGTCGAAGGGGACCACAACGACCACGGGGCCGAAGATCTCCTCCGTGAACGCGCGATCGGATTCGGTGGCTCGAAGCACCGTGGGGGGGAACCAGAAACCGGATCCCGTGGGGCAGTGACCGCGGAACAGCACCTGGGAGTCGTCGGGCACGAAGGAGGCGACGGTCTCAAGTTGGCCGCGCGAGATCAGCGGACCCATCTCGGTCTTCTCGTCGCCCGGATCACCGACGGCGACCCCGGCAACGGACGTCTCCAAGCCGGCGAGGAACTCGTCCATCACAGTGCGTTGCACCAGGATCCGCGACCGCGCGCAGCAGTCCTGGCCCGCGTTGTCGAAGACGCCGTACGGAGCTGTGGCTGCCGCCTTCGCGACATCGGCGTCGGCGAACACGATGTTCGCGCTCTTGCCACCCAGTTCGAGTGTCACGCGCTTCACCTGCGCCGCACACCCGGCCATGATGCGTGTGCCCACCTCGGTGGAACCGGTGAACACGACCTTGCGGACCGTCGGGTTGTCGACGAACCGCTGACCCACGATCGATCCTTTTCCGGGCAGAACCGTGAAGACGCCCTCCGGGATACCGGCCTCCCGGGCGAGTTCACCCAGACGGATCGCGGTGAGCGGCGTGAGCTCCGCAGGCTTGAGCACCACGGTGCATCCGGCTGCGAGCGCCGGCGCGAAACCCCAACCCGCGATGGGCATCGGGAAGTTCCACGGGACGATGATGCCCACGACACCGATCGGTTCCTGGAACGTGATGTCCACGCCCCCCGGCACCGGGATTTGCCGCCCGAAGAGACGCTCGGGTGCGCCCGCGTAATAGTTGAGCACGTTGACGACGTTGCCCGCCTCCCAGCGCGCATTGCCGATCGTGTGACCGGAGTTGGCGACCTCGAGGTGGGCCAACTCCTCGGTGTGGTCGCGCACCACCGTGGCGAATGCACGCAGCAGGTCCGCACGCTCACCGGGGGCCGTGCGCTTCCACGACTCGAACGCGCGCTCGGCACGCGCAATAGCCGCGTCAGTCTCCGCCGCACTTGTGGCGGGCACCTCGGCGATGACCTGCTCGGTCGCAGGATTGATCACGGCGTGCATGGCGCTCCTAGAGTCGCTCGAATCCGCGGAACCGCTCCCAGTCGGTCACCGCGGAGTTGAATGCTGCCATCTCCACGCGCGCCATGTTCGCGTAGTGGGCCTGTACTTCCTCTCCGAAGGTGTCGCGGATCCAGGTCGAGTTCTCCCAGAGGGCTAGGGCCTCGCCCATGGTCGCGGGAACGCGGGCGGAATCGCTCTCGTACGCGTTGCCGACGAAGGCCGCCTCCAGCGGGAGTTTCCGGGCGACCCCGTCGAGTCCAGCGGCGATCATCCCGGCCACGGAGAGGTAGGGGTTCACATCCCCGCCGGGGATCCGGTTCTCCAAGCGCAGCGAGTGGCCGTGCCCCACCAGGCGGAACGAGCACGTGCGGTTGTCCCGGCCCCAGCGCAGTGCCGTGGGGGCGAAGGATCCAGCTTGATACCTCTTATAGGAGTTGATCTGCGGCGCATAGAGGAGCGTGAGCTCGGCGGCGTGCGCGATCTGTCCGGCGATGAAACTCCGGCCGAGGTCGGACATGCCGTCGGGCGAAGAGTCGTCGGCCATGACCGCCTTGCCGTCGGCGGACCGGAACGAGAGATGGATGTGACACGAGTTGCCCTCGCGCTCGTTGAACTTCGCCATGAAGGTGATCGAGACACCCTCCTGGGCGGCGATCTCCTTCGCTGCGGTCTTGTAGACGACATGGTTGTCGCAGGTGGTGAGGGCGTCGGAGTACTTGAAGGCGATCTCATGCTGACCGAGGTTGCACTCCCCCTTCGCGCTCTCGACCGTCATGCCCGCATCCGCCATCGCGTTCCGGATGCGCCGCAAGAGCGGCTCCACGCGGGCAGTCCCGAGGAGTGAGTAATCGACGTTGTAGAGGTTGGCCGGTGTGAGGTCGCGGTAGCCGCTCTCCCAGGCTTCCTCGTAGGAGTCGACGAAGACGATGAACTCGAGTTCCGTCCCGACCATCGCCACCATGCCCTGGCCGGCGAGTGCAGCGAGTTGCTTGCGCAGGATCTGGCGAGGTGACGGGGCGACGTCGTGTCCCTCCTCGTCCTGGATGTCGCAGATCAGTGCCGCGGTTCCGGGCTGCCAGCTCTGCAGGTGGATGGTGTCGAGATCGGGGTGGAAGACCATGTCACCATACCCGGTGTCCCAGGACGAGAGGGCGTAGCCGCCCACGGTGTTCATGTCGACGTCGACTGCAAGGAGGTAGTTGCAGCCTTCCGTGCCGTGACCCAGTACCTCGTCAAGGAAGTGGCCGGCATGGACACGCTTGCCCTGCATGCGGCCCTGCATGTCGGTGATCGCGACGACGACGGTATCGATGGATCCGTCGTCGACGAGACGACGAAGTTCATCAACGCTCATGCGGGTCGGTTTGGCCATGGTTCCTCCCTTAACTGACACAGGAGGGAGGGGCGAACCCCTCCCTCCTGTGGTGATGCCCTATTGGCGCCAGTCTTCCTTACCGGCTTCCTCGAGCTGCTCGGTGACGTCGTAGCCCTCCCGTTCGGGGAAGCCGTGCACGCCTCCGGTGACCGCGTACTCCTCCTCTGGGGAGAGCACGAGTCGCTTGCGCCCGAAGATCGCGAAGAGCACCAAACCAATGACATACACGATGGCCACCCAGATGATGACCGCTCGGTAGTCCGCGTTGAACGGCATGAGTACCAGGGTGAGCAGAGCGATGACGCCCGCCACCAGAGCACCCCACAGGCCAACGGGACTGCGGTAAGGACGCTCCGCATTCGCGAACTTCCGACGCAGGATGAGGAACGCCACCATCTGCAGGATGTACGCGATGACAGCACCGAATACTGCGATGAGCAGTAGCGCATTCGCAGCATTGACGTACGGTGCTTCTTCCCCTCCGTAGGCGATCGCACCTAATCCGAAGACGAGGACGACACCAACGACTGCACTGGCAACGAGTGCCACCCACGGCGTCTTGCGCGCACCTGTCAGAGACAGGAACTTCGGGTAGTAGCCCGCACGGGATAGCGAGTACACGTTGCGTCCCGCGGCGAACATGATCCCCTGGAACGACGCGATCAAACCGGCGAGCGCCATCAACGACAGCAGCGCCGCAATGTCACTGTTCGGGAAGATCGCCCGGAAACCATCCAGGATCGGTTCCCCGGATCCCGAGATCGCCGCCGCGCCCAACACGCCTGGGTTGAGAATCAGGACGAGGAAGGCGGTGACGAGCAGCGTGAACATGCCCGTGATCGCACCCTTCGGGATGTCCTTTGCCGGCGTCTGCGTCTCCTCTGCCGCCAACGGAAGTTCCTCGATGCCAAGGAAGAACCAGATGGCAAACGGCATCGCCAGGAAGATTCCCAGGATTCCGTAAGGCAGGAACGTCGTGCCTCCAGCTTCTGGCGCGATGTCGAAGAGCTTGTCGGTGCTGAACTGCCCTGAGAACAGCGCAGAGATGAAGAAGATCGCCAGCACTGCCAGAGAGATAATCGCGATGATAAATGCGAAGCGGAACGAGGCTGCCGCACCCGCCGCATTCAGGGCCACGAAAATCACGTAGATGATCAGCACCCACACCAGAGTGGGCAACGTAATGCCGAAGAGGTCGGCCACGATCGCATCCGCATAGAGGGCGGCGAATGTGCCCACCACGGCCGTAGTAATCACGTACTCGACCGTTTCCGCGAATCCCGTGACGAAACCGCCCCAGGGACCCATCGCCGAGCGCGCAAACGAATACGCGCCACCCGTGTGGGGCATGGCTGCGGACATCTCCGAGATGCTGTAGATCATCAGCACATACATGACCCCGATGATGATCGTCGCAATGAGCATGCCGCCCCAGCCGGCGTTTCCAATACCAAAGTTCCAGCCGGAGAAATCACCGGAGATAACCGCGGCCACACCGAGGCCCCAGAGCGACGCAGCTCCGGCGTATCGCTTCAGCCCCCGCTTTTCGAAGTACTCCTTGCCCGCGTGGGTGTACTCGACACCACCGCCGGCGCTCACCTTTTGGTTCATGGCCCTCCTCCTGGGCGAACGGAACTAGCCACAGGGTAGGGCTGAACAGGCGGAAATATGACCCAGATCACAGGGAATCGCCGGAATTTCTGGAGTCCGAGGAGAGACCGGCGGCTAACTCAGCCCGCGCACCTTCTCATAGATCCGGGTGCGCATCTGCGCGAACCGGTGGTCGTTCCTAGTCTCGACCTGGCTCCGTGGGAAGGCAAGGTCGATCGAAACGATGTCGCTGACCGTGGCCGGCTTGCCGTAGAGAACGACCACGTCGTCGGACAGGTACGTGGCCTCGTCGATGTCGTGGGTCACCATCAAAGTGGTGATACCGAAGTCGGCCCGAACCTTGAGGACTAGGTCCTCGAGATCGAATCGAGTCTGGGCGTCGACAGAGGCGAAGGGTTCATCCATGACCAGGATTCGCGGCCGAACCGCCAAGGCACGTGCGATGCTCACGCGCTGCTGCATTCCGCCGGAGAGTTGCCAGGGATACGCCCTCTCACTTCCCTCCAATCCCACCTCGGTCAGGGACTCCTTCACGCGCTGTCGAACGTTAGCCTTCGAGATCTTTTCGTTGCGAAGGGGAAGGGCGATGTTGCGCTCCACCGTGAGCCACGGCATCAGCGAGCGCGTGTAGTCCTGCAGGACCACCGCCAAGCCCTCAGGGGCACCCGACAGTCGCTTTCCGGCGACGATGATCTCCCCGGCTGTCGGTTGCGCGAGTCCGGTCAGAAGTCGCAGCAGCGTGGTCTTGCCCACCCCGGAAGGTCCTACAATGGAGACATAGTGGCCCTCGGTGACGTCATAGGAGATTCCACCCAGAACATGTTTCACACCGTCCGGGGTCGGGTAGTCCATTCGCACATCGCGAATTGAAATGGCTGCCGTCGTCACATGTCCTCCGTCACCTAGACGAGCTTCCTCTGACCGAAATACCAACGTAGCGAGATGCGTTCGACCACGTCGAAGACGAGATTGAGGACGTAGCCGAGAATCCCGAGGAGCATCACACCGGTCCACGCATCGAGGATCATGAAGCTGTCCGTGGCGATCAGAGTGAAGGCACCAAGACCGAATCCCGACCCAAGAATCTCGGATGCGATTGCAACGATGAATGCGATCTGGAAGCCCACCTGCAATCCGGCGAACACGGTCGGCATCGCGTTGGGCAGGCGGACACGCCAGAGAATTTGGTTTCGGGTCAGCCGGAAAACCATCGCCGTGTCGAGCAGGACAACGTTGGTCGCGCGAACACCCTCGATCGTATTGAGCAGGATTGGAAAGGACGCAGCAAATGTGATGGACGCAATACGCATCGAGGAGTCGAGTCCAAGTAGAAGGATGAAGATTGGAACGAGCGCTACGGGTGGAATTGAGCGGATGAAGTCGACCACGGGCTCGACATAGGTCGCGGTGGTTCGAGAGGAACCGACCACGACTCCGAGTGGAATTGCGATGACCACGGCGATCAGGAAACCGACGATCAGGTTTTGGAGTGTGGGCATGACGTGGATGCCCCAGAACTGCCAGATCCAGTTGTACTGGAATTGCTCCCAGATAGCGTGAAGTGGCGGAAAGAACGGGTCCGTCGAGTCAGCACTGGCGTTCCACCACCAGGTGATCAACAGGACCGGGAGCCAGCCCCCGATGAGAACTGCGAGCAGCCACCGTCCGATGCGCCTCATCGTCCACTCCAGAAGACAGCTCGCCGCTGCAGGCGCACGATGAGTCGGGATGTGACGAGACCGAGGATGCCCAAGGTGAGCACCACCGCGTAGGTCCGATCCGCCGTCCCGGCGGATTGATATAAGGCCGCCAACCTGCCCAAACCTGGTGCCCCGCCAACGAGTCCCGCCACCACGGCCACGATCAGGCTCGCCGTTGCTGCAAGCCTGGTGGCCACGGCGATTTGGGCTGCCGCACTCGGGAGGCGGGCGTAGCGGATCTGCTGGAACGCGTTCATCCGATAGCAGCGCATGGTCTCGAGGAGTGTCGGGTCTGTGTCACGGATCCCGTACGCGGTCTGGATCGCGACCGCGAAGACATTCGCGAAGACAGCAAGGGCAATGCCCATCGCGATGCTGGGGCCAATCACCAGGATCGCGATTGGGATGAGCACGATCGGGGGGATGACCTTGAAGAAGTCGAAGGTGAACTTTGTCGAGCGGTACGTGAATCGACTGAGGCCGATGAGCAGGCCGAGCGGTACTGCGATGACCATGGAGAGTGCGAAGCCGATTACGGCCATCTGCAGCGTTTCGAAAACAGCAACCCAGAATTGGGAATCCGCGAAAAGACCGATCAGGGCGACGATGGCCTCACTTGCGGTAGCGAAGGAGTCGCCGGCCAGGGGGCCGACCGATCCGACGACCTGCCAGATCAGCAAGACGACGACGGCCGAGACCAAGCCCGCCGGAATGCGGCGGTTCACGCCTGGCACAGCGACTCCTTCGTTATTGCGAACTCTCTAGCCGCGGTACTGCTTGTAAAGCAATCCCTTGATATCCAGCGGCTTCTTCAGGTAGCCCAGCGCCAACATCTTGTCCGCAGGACCGCGGAGGTCCAGGGCCGTGATGGTCGGCGGGAAGTACGAGGGGTTCGACTTCCGAGCCGTGGCGAGGTCGACCTGGGTGTACACCGGATTCGCCGACTGGAGGATCTTGTCCCAGCCAGCGGTTGTGTTCCCGAACTTATGCACCTCAGCGATGGACTTCTGGAACGCTAGCACGGCTGCGGGATTCTTGGCTGCGTAGTCTGCGGTTGTCACCCACATGCCGATAGCGTTCTCGATCGTGAAAAACTGAATGCCCGGCGAACCGAGGTTCTTGAGGCCCTGGGCAGTGCACAACGAGGTGAACGGCTCCACCGTGAAGGCCGCATTGACGCGACCAGCCTTCAGTGCATCCAGCATCGCACCGAAGCCCAACGTCACCCAGTTGACCGTGCCGGGATTGCCACCATCGGCGATCATCGCCTGCGCGATAGTGACCTCACCCTGGGCATTACGGGCAGGCACCGCAACGGTCTTACCGTTCAGGTCCTTCCACGAGTTGATGCCACCGCTGGGGCTCACGCACACTCCAGTGTCATCTAGTTTCGCAGCAAGTGCCAGGTCCTTCTTCGCCGCCGCGAGATCGCTGCGCTTGTACCCATCCGCCGGAGCAACGACCTTAAGGGCCATGCCACCATTGGCGTACGCGTTGATGATCGGAATGGACGGTGAGTAGACGAAGTCCACGGCACCACCGGCCAGGGCCGCAAGGGATGGCGGGGGCGCAGGGAAGATCCGAATCTCCGTGACATTGAGTCCGTTCTTCTTGAAGATACCCGCGGACTGTGCCCACGGGATCTGTCCCATCGCGTTGATGGCGACGGTGCCCACCTTGATGTTCGTTTCGGCGGCTGCGGCCGGAGTCGCCGACACGCCGACGAGTGCCGCCGCAAACACACCGACGGTGCCAGCGAGCGCGACTGTTTTGCGTCGAATTGTGCTCACGTCTGTCCTCCAAAGTTCCTCGACTTCGCCCGTCCTGGGCTCCCCCACCATAGGTGAACGGCACGTGAATATCCCACGAATCGCCCAGATCATTCGAGTCGGTACGATCTCCACAAAGTTTGTCGGGAATTGCTTTCGTAAACGCGCGCGTCCACCGACTAACGTGCATCCCACCATGACCGGTGGATCGCGCCGAATTCTCGGCAACGCGCGCGTCGGGACGCAGTCACGCATGAGCACGATCATCATCGAGGACCGCGACATCGTCGCCATCCTCCCCTCAGAGGACGCCCCCCCGCCCACCGAGGACCTCGGCGGCCGGACGGTGATCCCCGGGATCGACGATTCACACCTGCACGCCTATGAGCACGGACGTTCGCTGACCGCGCTGCCCCTCGGCGATGCACCCGATCTGGAGAGCCTGCGGAACCTCCTGCGTGCTGCGCAACCGGAGAGCTTGGGCTGGTATCGGGGTCAGGGGTGGCTGCCGTCGGTGCGTGGCTCCGGTGCTGATGGTCGACTGTCATCAACAGACATCGACGATGTGACCGCAGCGGGCCCCGCTCTCCTCGGGGACTTCTCAGGCCACGCCGCCGTGGTGAACACCGCGACACTTCGCGCGGCAGGAATCGACGCGTCCACGCCGGACCCTCCCGGCGGGGTTGTGGTTCGCGATGCGGCAGGACATCCCACCGGACTCCTGTTCGAAGCTGCCATCGGACTGGTGGCGGGTGCCATGCCACCAATCACTGCGGCGGAACGCTTCGACGCGATTCGCACGGCGCACACCGACCTACTGCGCCGGGGGATCGTTTCGGTTACCGACCCGGGCCTGGGCCCCGGCGGGACGACCCTCATGGACGGCACCGGGACACTCGACGCGGTTGCGGCCTACCAATCGCTCGACGACGCGGGCGACCTCCACATCCGCACACACATCATGTTGCTGTTCGGTGGTCTGGGAGGCACCACGGCAGAGATGGTAGCCGAGGGTCTCGATGCGTGGGGTCCTCCGCGCCGGGCTCCGCGCCATCAGCGGGTGAGCATCGATCAACTCAAGGTGTTCGCCGATGGGATCCCGCGCAGCCGCACATCCTGGTTGAGCGAGCCGTACGACGACTGCACCCACGGTCACATGACCGTAGCCGGGGACAACGACGAGGAACGCGTTGCGGAACTTCACGCGATCGTCCGTGCGGGAGCATCCCGCGGCTGGCAGGTCGGAACCCACGCCACGGGAGATGCGACCATCACCACGTTCATCGACACCATCGAGGCGCTGACGTCAGGACGGCACCTCCGTCACTACGTGATCCACGGCGATCTCGTGCAGCGGTCCGACCTCCCACGTCTCCAAGCGCTCGACATGGCCGTGAACACACAACCGGGGATCCGGTGGGCCGTGGCCTCCGCCGCGTCGCAGTTCCTGGGCCGCGAGCGCAACCTCAGCAAGCAACCCCTTCGCTCGATGATCGACGCCGGTCTCGTTCTCGCTCTCTCGACTGACGCTCCAGTCATCGAACCGGATTGGCGGCGCACTCTCGTCTCCGCCGTCACACGGAATCTTCGCGATGAACCCGACTACACCGACGCGGAGGCGATCACAGTCGATCAGGCGCTCGATGCGATGACCCACGCCGGTGCCTGGCAGTGCCACGAAGAGGGGTGGCGTGGTCGTATCGCGCCAGGGATGGCAGCCGACTTGGTCGTCCTCGACCGTGCTGTCGACTGGACTGACCCAGACGACATCCTCGCCATCGGAGTGGATTCCGTCCTGATCGATGGCAGGGTCGCGTACGGGGAACTCGGGAGGCTCGCGTGAGCGTGATCGTGGTGGTTGTCGCCGACCAGTTGCGTGCCGATCACCTGGGCTTCGAAGGTCAGGTCCCCGTGCGAACCCCGAACATCGATCGCCTCGCGAGCCAAGGCCACGTTTTTCAACGCGCGTTCGCGGCGAATCCCGTGTGCATGCCGAACCGCGCGACGATCATGACCGGCCGGTGGCCGTCCGCCCACGGTCTGCGCACCAATGGCATCCCCCTCCACCCCGACGCGGAGACCTTCCCCCGGGTCCTTCGCGGCCAGGGGTGGTGCACAGCGGCCGTCGGCAAGTTGCATCTGCAGCCAATGGGCTATCCGTACGAGGACTATCAACTCGACCAGATCCGTGCGGCGATGCCCGCGCTCTGGGAGCGCGCTGTGCATGGACCCTTCGGGGAATCCTTTGAGTCCTGGGAAGACTTCCAACGTCATGTCGACGGGGATGTCACGCTGCCCCCGGACTACTACGGATTCGACGACGTGTCCCTCGTGTGCGGGCATGGTGACCGCGTATCGGGAAACTATCTGCGATGGGCGCGCGACCGCGGGTTCGATCCGTTGGCCCAGGCCGGCCAGGCGCACGCTGTAGAGACATATGCAGGGTGGTCGGGTCAGGTCTACGCGTCGGCTGCGCCAGCCGCTCTGCATCCGACCACCTACGTGACCGAGGAGGCGATCCGTCGACTCACCGAACACACCGAAGGGCATCTCCTTCTCTATGTGTCTTTCCCCGATCCACACCATCCCTTCGCGCCACCCCTCGAGTACTACCGCCGGCACGATCCCGCTTCCATGCCGATTCCCACGAGCTTCCATCAGAGTCACGAGCGCTCCCCTGAGCACCTACGCCGCATCGCGGCCAAGCGCGGCGAACCGGATACCGATCCGATGATGTTGTGGGCCCCGACCGAGGATCAATTCCGCCATGCGCTCGCCGCGGAACTGGGTTCGATCGAATTCATCGACGACTCCATCGGTCGGATCCTGACCGCGATCGACGACACCGGGCTCGCGAACGACACCGTTATCGCGCTCACCGCCGATCACGGCGACGTTTTCGGCGATCACGGGATGATCCTCAAACACTTCACGCACTATCGGGGTGCCGTGCGCGTCCCGCTCATCATCGGCGGAGCAGTGGAAGGCTCTGGAACCCACCAGGAGCTGGTGAGCAGCGCGGACATCGGGCCCACGCTGATCGACCTCGTGGACGCCCCGCCACTGCAGACAGCGCAGGGACGTTCGCTGACACCGCTACTGCGCGGCGATACTCGTCCCTTGCGCTCGTCGATTCTCATCGAAGAGGACCAGCCCTACGGCATCGACGGGCTGCCCGGCCCGGTGAGGATCAGAACCCTGGTGACCGATCGATTCCGGATCAGTCGCTATGCGGGCACCACAGTCGGTGAGTTGTACAACCTCACCGTGGATCCCGACGAGGCGGTGAATCTCTTCGATAACCCGGCCGCTGCAGCGTTACGCGCCGAAGCTGATGGGGCACTCGCGGAGGCACTCATGCAGGTGGATGACTCATCCGTCGTCCCATTCGACGCGGCGTAGCCGTCGTGTTCGAGCTTCCGCTGCCCCTGACCATCGCCCTCGTGGTCGGCACGATCGCCTTCGCCGCCTCCGGAGCGGTCGCGGGTGTGCGGGCGGGAATGGACTGGCTCGGGGTCAGCAGCCTGGCCGCGGTCACGGCCATCGGCGGCGGAACGCTCCGCGACCTACTCATGGTAACCACGCCGTTCTGGCTCATCGACTTCTGGCCCACCGTCGGGATCATCGCCGCGACCGTGCTCGTCGTTTGGGTCCTCGCGTTGCTTGCCCCGTGGCAGACCAACCCGGGGTGGATGCGACATGTCTTCACCGTCACCGATGCGGTCGGGCTCGCCGCCTTCACCGTCGTCGGCACCGATGTCGCACGCAGCGCAGGATTCGGCGTTGGTCCGGCGCTGATCCTGGGCGTGCTCTCGGGAATCGGCGGCGGCATCATCCGTGATCTGATCGCGGGACGACGCATCTCCGTGTTCTTCACCGGTGAGGTCTACGCGCTGGCAGCAGCACTGGGGTCCGCCGCATTCCTGGCGACATCGGGCCTCGGCGCTTGGACACCGTTCATGGTGGGGATCGCGGTCACGCTTGTGGTGCGACTGGGCGCCATGGCGCTGGGTTGGCGGGTCCCGACCCTCCCGACGTCCGAGCCGTAACTCGCCCCGGCCTTCTGGTCGGCGTGGCCCGACAACTGCCGATAGGCGGAGCCCGTGGAGAACGCGAAGAGCCCGATCAGCAAAGGCAATGCCACGGGAAGTGAGATCAGGAATCCGATTCCGGGTGTCCGTGTGCCGACCAGCCACCGGGGGGTGTTCTGTAGAGTACGCCCATGTTGTTTCCCAAGCATCCTCGACGCCTGGCTGTTCTAGGTATCGCCCTCACCGCCGGACTTCTTGGCGCGAGTCTTGGCAGTGCCGCGCAAGCTCTCGTCCCCAGTCAAGTCGTCATTACTGACAGGCCAACCATTTCGCCAAACCCAAACCCGCCAACCACTGCATCAAAGGTGACAGTGATTGCAGCAGGTATTCGTCTCCCTGCCAACGGCCGCCTGGACAAGGTAACAACCACGTTGTTTACGCTCCCGGGGGACGTTCGGGGTGATCAAGCTTGTTTGTCATCAACGCGGCAGATCGTTCACACCGTCCAGACGAACGGATTCGCGAACTTTGATCTTGCAACCAAGCCGCCAGGCGAACTACTGGGTAAGCGCCTATGTGCTGAAGTTCTATTTTTTGTTCCACAACCTAATGACTTAGGCTTCAAGGTCGCAACTCAAACTAGCGTAACTGAGGTAGTAACGCAGCCTGCCGCCGGAGCAGGTGGTGGCGGCCAGAACCCCGGCTTTACCAACCTTTCGCCTAGTAAGCCCACTATTTCAATTGATTTTAACAGGCCCTTTACCACCAATCAAGCCTTTCTCGTATCCACCCTGATCATCGGGCAGCCAGCTGCTGGTGAGCAAATCATCAGGCGATTTTTGACGAGCAATTACGTCGCAAACAGCGGCGACCCCTGCAATGGGGCTGAGAATCAATTGTTGTTAAACACCAACATCGAAGCGAAACTGTTCACCGTGCCTCCGAACCAGGTTGGCAAGTCATTCTGCGTCAAACACACAGTTATTACCAATCGCGGTGGCGTCGTTTCAGAAACGTTGTATCGAACTGTTTTGGCACCACAAGGTGACGCTGGGGCAGGACAGGGTGTGCTGCAGCCGGCAATCGAACTTGTGCAGGATGCCGGCTTAACACTTTCTGCCGGACAGCCCTACAGGATCCTGCTGAAGGTCGGTAGACAGCTGCAGCCGGGTGGTCGAGTAGTCAAGCGCGCCTATGAAATCGGTTACGTGAATGGCATCGGCGACGCATGCATCACAGGTGCGGGTGATTCGGGATACTTACTAAAAGAAGTCGGCCTGGGTACGAATCAACTGCCGATCAACGGCACGGTTCTTGCAGACAAAGTAGGCAAGTGGCTTTGCGTTAGGCACATTATTCAAGCTGTGGGTGCTGGCATCGAAAGTGCACAAACACTTCAGCAAGTAGTTGCTGCCCCGGGTGCGGGGGCTGGTGCGGGTGCCGGGGCAGGTGCGGGGGCCGGTGCGGGGGCCGGGGCAGGTGCGGGTGCTGGGGACGCAGGCGCGGGAGCGGGCGGAAGGGACGCAGGCGCGGGTCCGGGCGCAGGTGCTGGCGGAACATTTCGTGTCGCGGTGATCAGTAAGCCATCGGTCTCCCGCGGCTCGCGCTTGAAGGTGACCGTCTCAACGTCGTCCAAGGCTTCGATGGGTCAGGCCATTGTGC
>Ga0194129_10003360_pt1 | contig 22308 bp, 23 predicted proteins | sample TA2KigCa35mmetaG_FD_150862 | JGI IMG/M metagenome (GOLD analysis project Ga0194129, IMG submission 150862) | Freshwater microbial communities from Lake Tanganyika, Tanzania - TA2015038 Kigoma Deep Cast 35m | ecosystem: Environmental > Aquatic > Freshwater > Lake | place: Tanzania: Lake...
CGTGCCCATACCAGCGGTAAGTCACCGCCTCGATGAACGATGGACCACCACCGTGTCGAGCGCGGATCACGGCTTCCTCGGCGGCTTCGGTCACTGCGATCACATCGTTGCCGTCGATCACCCTCGCCGGAATATCGTTGGCGGTGGCGAACCTAGCCGTCACATCTTTGGGCTGACGGATGGAAATATGCATGTGACTCGCGAACAAGTTGTTTTCGACAACGAAGATAACCGGAACATTCTGAATCCGAGCAAGATTGAGCGACTCATGGACAACCCCCTCCTCCACCGCACCGTCCCCCAAATAGGCCACCGCTACGTCATCGGAACTCTGAAGCTTTGCAGCCAAACCGGCGCCAACCGCCAAAGCGACCGTGCCAGCCACGATGGGAACCGACCCGTAGAAGCCATTAGGCTGATCCCACAAATGCATCGACCCGCCCATCCCCCGCGAAAGTCCGGCATCCTTCCCAAGCACCTCAGAGAACAAACCACGGACGCTTGAACCCAATGCGAGAACGTGTGAGTGAGAGCGATGAGCGCCAAACACTCGGTCCGACGATCGAAGACACTCAGAAACACCGACGGCGATAGCCTCTTGTCCAACTCCCAAATGAACGGGCCCGCCGATCAAACCTTGTCGCCTAGCCTGCGCAAGTCTGTTTTCCACAAGTCGGATTCGAAGCATGCCGAAAATCAAAGTTCGAAGTTGCTCCGGTGTACGACTCCCGACGTCAATAGCCTGTTGGAAAGAGAACGGGCTAGCCAGCTCTCCCAAGGAGTAGATAGCACCTGGATTTTTCACAGCTTCTCCGTCACCGTGTTTTTCTTCGCCACCATAACGAACTTAAACGCCGATCGCGACGGCCTTATTAATTGATCAGTAAAATCAATAAATCGGGACGTTCGCTCATCTTTCATAATCAAACGCAAGATTGGCAATACCCAGACCAACGATCCGAAGAAAGAAATCGAAACTACTTGAAAGTCTGATGCGTAGCGACTCAAAAGGCGTAGGTCTGGAATTCGACGTAGCGTGTTCAAGGAGCGTCTTTTAAAAAGATAATGAAGCCAGCGGTTAATGTTATAGATAATATTATTTCCTAATGAGTCTACACAAATAAATACACCACCAGGTTTAAGTACCCGAAAAATCTCACGACGAACCGCCTCATTATCTCCGTAACTTAATATTCCGGCGCCACAAACGACATCAACGGAACTTGATTGTAACGGAAGTGATTCAATATCGCCGACTTGGGTTGACAGTGTGCCCGTACCGAAGTTCCTGAAGCGAAGCCCTAACACCTCAAGAGCCTTTGACGAAATATCTACCGCGAGAAGCCGCCCTCCGGCACTTAAAATTGCGTGCGAAAACTCTCCTGTGCCAGCCCCTAATTCAAGAACCCACAATCCCTCTCTTACGTGAATAGAGACCTCGCGCTCATAAGCGAGGTATGGCGCGCGAATATCCGCTCGCACAGCGGAAGCCCCTAAAAATCGCCGAGACCCGCTCCCAAGACGCGAAAACAATGCAGCCGCCCTAAAATCATACCTTTCACGCTCAACGTCTTTATCGGACATTATCTAAACTACTAATTTAAAATACTAAGACCTTTAGAAGCCGCTAACTCGGTAATACTATCTACCAGTCCGCCGTAAACCTTCTCAAAGTCAAAAAACTCCGAGTAAACTGTCAAAGCATTGTTTCCCATCCTCACCCGCTCGAATTCCGAATTTAACAAGAGTTGGCAAGCATCGAAAAACTCCTCGTCCGAACCATATAAAACCCCAACCTGATGCTCACGAACTAAGCGCTCAACTTCTCCGCGTAAACTCGTGATTATCGGATTCCCTAGCGATAGACTATCTATAATTTTATTTGGCACGTTAAGACCGAAATTATCCGAATTTTTATACGGAGCTAATGACGCTAAACTTAAATCTGATAAAGCGACCAACTTATGAACATTGACCCATCCAGGCATAACGACATTTGGAAGATCTCGTGTTGCCCGCCGAACAGCCATCTCCTCGCTACCGGCGCCACAAATTACAAACTGCACATCTTCGCCAAGATTAAAAAAACGCCTCGCAGCGTTTATTATAGGACCAAAATCAAAAGCCGGTGAGATGCTCCCAACAAACATGAATCGACGACGGTTTGCGTCGGAAACTCCTTTATTCGCCCACCATTCTTTTGACAAATAGTAATCATAATCGCTTATTTCCGGCAGTGGCGACGTCAGCGGCGAGACAACTACTTTCCGAACTTTTTCGTCGTTTGCAAACCGCTCTATCCAATCAATATATCCTCTCGACATTGCTGAAAAGGCCGAAGCACTTCGAACCGCCGACCGCCCGAGTTGAAAATACGGAGCTAAAAGTAAACGTGCGGCCGGTTGTAGAACGCGAGGGAACGCGGAAAGGAAAAAATCCGGCCAAAGATCCTTGACATCAATAATCGACGGAACTCCCTTTCTCGCAGCCCACTTTAGAAATACCGCCGCCGCCTCGATAGGTGGATAGCCAACAAAACACACATCCGGGGGGTTGACGCCCCACGCACCCGACAGACACTTTTTAAGATTCCGAGCGAGGATCGCGTGGTCAATGAGTCGCGCAATGCCGATATTCCGGCTGTAGCCAGGAGACGGCACGAGCGTCACCACAATTTTATCCGACACTCGGAGCTGCGCTGCAATCCGAGAGCGATGTCTTTTCTGCTGATGATAAAACGCCGACGTCCAAATATTAACGTTATGCCCACGACGTTCCAAGGCGACCGCCAAGTTCATCGCACGCATGGGCCGAGGTACCCCAGGGTCAATGAACATCGGCTCGCCTGTCTGACAAATCCAAACTTCCATAATATTTTCAACCCGTCAATCGGACTTCGTACGATGGTCGCGAATATCGAAAAGTAAAAACATGATTTATGCGCCTGTCCTAGCCGAAACCGCAAGATTTACTGGCTGGTCTCTCGAAAACCCCACTAGAATTCCTGAAACTATCCAAAATAAAGAGCCGGACGCACTTAAGTGAAATATTTCCGCCCCAAGTCCGCCCGCCAAATACGCGAAAACTAGCGATAAAAAAACCCGTCTCCCAACTCGTCCACGGATATTAAAGTATAATGACAAAATAATACCGGAGTAAAGGACCGCGCCCAAGACACCAAATTTGGCCAATAAGTAAAGGTACTGGTTATCCATCGCCATATTGAACAGAAATTGGCCATCTACGCCTACCTGCCCGATTCCATAACCGTTCCCAAAAAGAATTTTGGACCCTCCGTCTAACCAGGACAGTTTCCACCATATTCCCCTCTCAACTAGGACTTGCGCAGGATCCAAAAATCCGTAGTAACGTGTAAGAGAATTCCAAATAGTGAAATCAATCCTTGAAAATAAAAAAACGAAGCCGACACCCATCATGGAAAATAAGCCGAAATTCAGTGCTTTATTTCGAGACCGCACACTTTCGATAAATAAAAATATTAACAACATTAGCACTGATGTTTTTGACCCAGACAAAAGTACGCAGATTCCAGAACATAATAATAAAGTTAGGATCGTAAAATTCTTGCGAAAAAGAACTATTCTAAGGTAGTTTAATAGAAAACATCCGAAAAATATGACTCCCGATGATAAAGGGGAATCTCCGTGACCGAACGGAGATATGCCATAAATGCCGTCCGGCCCAGAAAACACCTGGGAAACTCCATAAATAATCACAGGGCTACATATGACAAGCCCATGATCAAGTAATTTTTTATAGTCGTTTCGAGCGACCGCTAGCGCAACAAAAAAAACCGCGTAAAGAGTGGCTTCTTTAAGCCATAAAAGTATCCAATCAAGAAAGGCGGTCGATAGCAATTCCGAGACGCAACTAACCAACGCTGAGTAAGTTAAAAAGATAGCCATGAAACCGATCACGCCAGCCTCATTAGTAATAAGGCGCCCATAAAACGGTAAGAAGGTAATGATAACAAGTCCAACCACGTCCTCGGCCCTAACCCCGACGAGTTCTAGTGATAAACTCTTTGGAACAAGGAATAGAGCGAAAAAGTAAAAAACTAGTAACGCGTGCATAAGCGCTCCGCCCGAAGCAAAAGTTGCCTCATTTTGACAATTCGTTTCAAGCCTGCGGATCTTACTCACTTATCTCGTTGCCAAGTCTTATTTTTCTTTTCATTAAGAGATCATCGAAATCCTTTAGCGACTCGATAAAAATTACGTTATTAAATCCAGTTAATTTAGATAAGTGGGCGAGTCGCGACTCAAATATCCCGGCGGACATGCCTAACAACTTCCCGTAAGATATAGATGCGTCAGCGCCGCGAACGGTAATGAGACTAGTGGAGAATGCGGCCACAACCAAATCGACCGACCCCGACAGAAGTTCCGCTGGCAATGAGGCGTCCAAGTACGTGATGGCCGGTGATTCCACGTCATGACCCAACTCCAGCCTAGAAGCTGCGCGTGGGTGGTTCTTGATCATCACCGTGTAGCCATACCCCACCAAACTCGACACCAAACTCTTTACGACGGCGCGCTGGACGACCGCAGCTACCGGTTCACCACCGACAAATAATGCCGCTCTCTTGTCCGATCGGTGACTAATTTCGTGGCACTTACTAGACCTCAAAGACATAATGGGCAAAAATTCCTCGCTTTCGAGATACGGAGGATAGACGCTCCATGAGTTTGTAAAGCGCTCCTTTAGTTTGAAAACTCGGTAAACGTTTTTACCTCCGTCGGCATGATTTTCATAGCAATCAAAAACGCGGATTAATTGCGTCGATATAAGAGTGGCTATACACCTCTTGATGAATGGCTTTTCTCGGTGGTGTGTCCACCAGTTGCGCAAGGATTGGTTCTTTGATGTTGACAGCCGAGTGAAACTAACTAGCGATACCATTGGACGCAAAACGATCTTCTTATTTTTAATAAAAATTAGAATAGAATCCAGTGATACCCAAGCGCACTCATGGAATACTATGACCTTACGCGCACAAATACTCAACACAAGCATCTGACAAAACCGAATAACGCGATTGCCAGCCAGGCGCGAGACTGAAGCCGATTTTAACACCTGAATGTGTTTATATGACTCGTATATCTCAGCCGCGCAATAAATCCGGACGTCGTCACAATCGTGGTTTAGAAAATAGGAGATGGGCAGCGAAGATGCAACAAACGCAATGTTCAAGGTTTATAACCCTTGAGGTTAAGGCTTATTTCGTAAAAATTTAACCCGCTTCTTAGCTTGCGGGCTGCCCAGTCGGTTTCCCCAATGCCTTCTCGCGAGGGAAACCAGCGTTGAACCCCTGCGTAGCCACATTGATTTAATTGCTCTTCAAGCGTTCGAAAGTCGTATACCGACTTATGGTAGTTGTGGGGGTAATCCTGACCGCCCATTAATGCATGCCGAAAAATCGACAACTTCTTTGATGATCTCAGGTACCCATCGCACACCAGCTCAAAATCTGGCACGGAGATTATCACCTCACCTCGGGATTTTAATTTCAAAAAAAATAGCTCGAGAAGTTTCTTTGAGTCGTTGAAATCGAAGTGCTCTAAAACATGGCATAGATATATTTTTGACAACGAGCGATCGGCAAATTGAGCGAGAGACAAATCATCGGTGCATAAGTGAACGTGACGAAATCCACGTGCGTCAATGTTTACCCACCCTGGAATATCAGAATCGCCGCACCCGATATGAATTCGCAGACCGTCGGGGTCCGTGTGGTGATCTAATTTTTTTTTATTTAATTTTCTTTTAAAATGATTAACTAATTTCATATTATTACTAAATATTTATTTCAAGTTTACCCTATTAGAATAGATAATATTTCCCATAAATATTTGAACGAACAGTTTTAAGTAAGAGATGAGCATAAACGTCGGTTTAGCGTACCATGGGGGGACAACGAGCGCATACCAAAATCTTATTTTAAGATTATTGACCGACTTTAACGAACTGAATGACAAAAGTATCTCTTTCAAGTTCAGGCGACGAGTGCCGGGATTTAGCCCAGTCAGCGAGGACTCACCATTCGCTACTGCCGTTGGCAAGATAAACAAAGAGTATCCGTTAATGGCAAGTCTACGAGAGAACTCATTGTCACCGCCATACTGTGGAAATCTGTCGCGGTTGTAGAGTCCGATTGAGGAAAAAGCCCTTAAAGGGTGCAGCACGCAGCGACCGTTCAACAAATCCACCGATATTGGGTCGTTCGGGACGTCGATCAACGACACGCCGACGAAGGGATGGCGGTTCCAATTGAGAATCCAGGAACGCACGACGACTCCCGAGGATATAACTGGTCGTCGAGTAAGAGCACGGTCTACACACAAGGCGCTAACAACCGTCAGTTCGTCTTTTTTCCCGGAAAATGTCACCAGACGCTCAAGCGTGTCTGGCTCCATCTGAACATCGTCATTCAAAGTCAACACGTAGTCATCTAGCCCGCCGTGAAGTAATACGTAGCGCAGTCCTTCGTTCGTTGCGCCACTCCACCAAAGATTCCCATCTCCATGCAGTAACTTCACATTCGACGCAAAAGTTTCAATCCATGCCCTAGTACCGTCAGTCGAGCCATCATCCACGATGATTGTTCGATAGTTTCTATAGGTCTGACAGTAAATCGCTTCCAAGCACTTTTTCGTCTCGCTAAGCCGGTTGTGGACGGGGATTATTATCCATACTACCCTCTGATTGCATACGCCAGATAACCCAACAGAATTCATTCTCAGATCCCATGTAAACAGCTATTAAGAACTGGATCGATTAGTATATTAATCAACCCGAAACGGTTCAGTCTTCGAAGCCAACTGAGGGTAAAAATCATAATAACCTATGTATCCGTTATGAATTCCACTACACCTCGCTTGACGCCTACCAATACTAGCGTCGCAACATCGCGGACTAAAGTGGTCTGGACTTCGGATGAAGCGCGTCGATTCGTTTAGTGAACCGGCTACTTCCGCAATACTGTATCGACCCACCGTTTTCTGCACAGGTCAGGCCGCTAAAGCATACGCCATAGCGGGGGTTTTCATGCCGAGAGCCTGGTGGGGCCGACGGTGGTTGTAGAAGCGGATCCATTCTCCGATGACGCGCGAGGCGTGTTTTTGAGTATCGAAGCGGTGACGATGCACACATTGCTCTTTCAAAGTCCGGATAACGCGCTCGATCATGCCGTTCTGCTGTGGGCAGTGCGGGGTGATGAACTCCTGTCGAAGCCCATAACTGCGCACGAGACGCGTGTAGGCCCGAGAGGTGAAGACGAAGCCGTTATCCGACCTCAGCAGGAACGGCGCAGTAACGCGGCCGAGTGTCCCGAACCGCGCGATCAACGCCTGCTCGAGCGCCGACATCGCCGTCGTTGCTCTACCGATTCTCGAGAGTTGCCAGCCAAGCAGCTCTCGCGTGTGACAGTCGATGACGAGGGCCAAGGTTCGCCAGCCATCACGACCCGCCCAGACGCGGCAGAGATCCGTCGCCCAGCGCTCATTGGGTGCCGTCGCAGCCGAGGGCAACGCCTCGATACTAAGTTCGCGCCTCGTGCCGTCGATTGACCGAAGTGGGACTACCAGACAGAGCGACCCCCATCTATCACCACGTTTTGCCCAGTCATGTACGAGGAGGCATCGGAGCATAAAAATTGCACTGCCGCCCTGTATTCACTTTTCTCTGCCATTCGCCCCAACGGAATCAACGACGACAAGCGCTGAACAAATGCCTCGCCTTGCCCGTTAAACACGCCGCCGGGGGACAGCGCATTACAGCGCACGCCCTTGTCGGCCCAGTACGTGGCGAGGTAGCGGGTCATCCCCACCAGGCCGGCCTTGATCACCGAATAGGTGACCGGCTTCACCGGTTGCAGATCTTCTGGCAGACCCTCTGTGCGGTACAGGCGTTGGTCGGGAGAGAACACTGACAGGTCGGAGGCGATGTTGAGGATCACACCCCCTTGGCCATTATTGGCCATCGCCGTGCCGAATACTTGGCTACACAGAAAGGCACCGGTCAGGCCAACGGCGACCTGCAGGTTCCATTGATCCAGAGGGAAGTTCTCCAGTCGGGAGGTTTCCAGCACCCCCTGTTGACCTTTCACCTTGGGGTCGATGGCGGCGTTATTGACCAGAATATCGATGCGCACACCGGCCGACCATAGGGTGTCGGCTACGGCGCGTATCCCCTCCGGTTGCGACACATCCATGCGCTGGGTGAGAATCTTTTTAGCTTCGAAGTGTTGTGCCAACCGGCTGCGCGCGTCTCTCAATGGGGTTTCACCAATATCCGTAAGCACTACTTTTGCACCACTTTCCATCAATGCTGCCGCATGTTCTATTCCCAGCAAACCAGCCGCTCCCGTAATCAGCGCTGTTTTCCCGGTCAAATCGTATTTTTCAAAAGCCATTTTGTTCAATGCTCTAGTAAGGTCTATCGATCATTAGGCACGCACTTGCCCGCCATCCAGCGTCCACACGCTTCCGCTGGAGAAACGACTGCGCGGCGAGGCAAGGTAGGCCACTAAGCTCGCTACGTCGACAGGGGTACCCAGGCTGCCTAGGGCGACATCCTTTGACAGCATGGCCTGCACCGCTTGCGAGTCTTCCGCGAGTTTGTGCGACCAGACAGACCCATCAAAGAGGATATTTCCCGATGCGACGGCAGTGATACGCACGCCCTGTTTACCGAGTGGGCGGGAGATACCTCGCACATAGGCATGCAGCGCGGCCTTGGCGGCGGAATAGGTGATGGGTGCGCCGGGGATCACTTCGAGCCCGCAGATCGATGAGATGCAAACAACCACCCCCTTACTGGCAGCCAGTGCATCGCGAGCGGCTTCTACGACGTTGGTCGTGCTCCACAAGTTCAGGGCAAACACCCTCTGCCATTCATCAGCGGTTTCGTCGCCGGGAGGCACCGAGCGGCCGCTACCGACATTGCAGACAAGAATGTCCAGCCGGCCGAAAGTTTTGAGTACATCGGCGACGATTCGCTGCGCCACAACTGGGTTGGTGACATCGCCCACCACACCGATGGATCCATCTAGCTGGGTAGTCGCCGCTATTAAATCCGCTTTGTTGCGACCATTCAGCGCGACGCGGCAGCATTCGGCATGCAAGGTTTGCGCAATAGCCCAGCCGATCCCCTTTGAGGATCCGGTAACGAGTGCCACTTTTTTTTCGAGATCAAGTTGCATGATTGATAAGTCGGCGCTGTCGGAACGTCGATTCAGCAGGAACACCCTCTTCTATCTGACTCCAAACCGTATTGCTGCATCCACTGCAGTGTCATGTCGCGATAGCTACTTAATACTTCCGAGTGATTACCTTCAGCAGCGCGTACGGTTTGAAGGATAAAGTTACCTTGATAATTTATTTGCGCAAGGGAGACAAACACAGCATCGAAATCGGCACCACCGGCCTTGAGCGGTAATGTCGTGCCACCCAGCGCACGATCCTTAACGTGCACGTTGACCACCCGTGCGCCGTAAGCTGCGAACTCCTCCGCCGGCTTAAAACCCAGAGCCGCGCTGTTTCCAATATCGTAATTGATTCCAAACCGCTCGGCTGGTAGGCGGTCGATGAAGCGGCCAACCTCGGCGGGAATGAAATCGGACTCGAAAATCACCTGCAAATGGTGTTGCGCCAGAAAGGATTGCTGTGCCAAAAGAAAATCGACAAATATATTTTCTTGCTCGAATGTCTCCAGCCGCCCGTTATCAACCAAGGGGACAACTATCATCCGTATACCCACGGCCGCGCAAGCACGACCAATCGCCAGAAAATCTGCCTGCAAATCAGCCCGAATCCGATCGTCAACTTTCCAGAACGGCGCTTGCATGAAGCAATCCCCCGTGAGCGAAGGGATGAACAGATCGTGCTGCGTACAAAGTGTTCGGATCTTTTCCTGACCCTCCGTCGTCATCAACGGATTTTCATACAGCCGCTCCTGATCTAGCGTCCATTCCATCAAGTGAAGATCGATCGACGCCGCAGAGGGGAATTCGCTTTCCCAATCACGCCAAGGAAAAGCCTGAATCTTGCCGTCCACCGGCTCGCACAGGCGGCCTTGCATGAAGCCAATTCGCCGTGTCACTTAGTTTTGAATCGATAAGGTGTAGGAGCGTCTCCGGTACCTTTGCCAGCACGCTCCACATCCCATTTCTTGATTTGTCCGACGATGTCGACACCGGTGTTGGCGCTCCATCGGGTAATAAGACGATTGAAGCCTTCACCAACCACACCATTCCCGATCTTATTGCCGTTCAATGATGTCACCGGAAGCATGCAGAAAGGCGTTCCCGTCATGAAGGCTTCATCGGCGGTATAGACGTCATAAGCTTCGATATTTTTCTCGATAATTGGCATACCCAGTTGCGGGCACAACTCATTCATCACGTAATCGCGCGAGATACCCCGTAGGATATTGCGACCTTCAGGGGTGATCACAACTCCATTCTTGATAATAAAAAAGTTGTCGCCCGTACCCTCCGCGACAAATCCATCGGTATCGAGTAACAGCGCCCAGTTATTGTCGCCTTCTACTTGGCCGGTTTCAATGTTCGCCATCAGGTAATGGATACGACTGCGGTTCTTGATCTTAGGATCGAGAAGGTAACCGGGGATGGCGCGCTGCGAAGTGATTACCGCGTTAATACCCTTGTCGAACAATCCCCCCATGGTGGCCACTGTCCAGCGCAAGGGGAAGTCGGCGATGATCACATTCGGGCCCTTGTGTAGACCTTCAATGCCCTGATAGATGCCAAGCAAACCGCGAGAAACGTCGATCATCAATCGGTGCTCATCATCAGCCGTGAATAAATGATCATTGGCTTCGATGGTCTGGTAACAGGCCTTTTCCATTTCCTCCGGAGTCATTTTCAAGGGAATACGCAACACCTTCACACCTGCGTAGAGACGGTCGATGTGTTCCCGCAGCTTGAACTGCTTTTTATTGAATGACCGAGTCATCTCGAAGACCATGTCACCGAACATCAATGCCGAATCATAAACAGAAATCTTAGCCTCTGTTTCTGGCGCGAGTTTGCCGTTGAAGTACACAAGACGGTGATTGTTCTGCATGTTACTCATTTACCCTTAATGAAAATAAACCAATAAACTAGTTGTCGTTCGCGACTTTCATGCGGTCTTCGTACTAAATATGTCGGTCAACGACAAAGTTCGCTGAAAAGTGAGAAAGCAATGCTAAATGATCAGGTAGAACATCCTTGCCAATAAATGGCTTATAAAGCGGCGGAAAGTTCTGCACGGCCAGAAGGCGATCTGGGTGACGCGTTCGATTAGCGATATTCTCGATGACGATCGCCAGTTTCGGAAATACGTACCACAGCGTGCCGCGAGTCATGAAAAGCCGCGCAAGCTTCTCCTTGTTCCGCGTTCCTCCTTCCTTGGTCCTCATTCCTTGCTCGCTGAGTGAGATCTAAATCAGAAAAGATGCTGCGCGGGAAATAGCTGGCTGCTTCTTCGCAAGCTGTCACCGACACATCATAGCAGTAGCTTTTTTCGGCAGTCGAAAGACTATGCTTAACCGTCAAGTCGAGATAATGGCCCGTGCCAAAACCAAAATCCTGGATTTGGTCAAACCGACCTAAATCCACCAGAATTTCCTTAGTTAGCCGGACATCAATCCAATGTCCTGCTCGTCCTGATGCTAGGGTGTAATTGCACTATTTCGATACAGTTCCTCGAAGTCGTCCACCATCTTGCCGTCCCGAAATACATAGTCGTGAAAATCGGTCGATTTGTTCAATTGGGCATGCCTCCATTATCTTTATCTGCCTTCCCGGTATACATTATCGTACCAGCGAAGTGTATCGGTAATATGGAATTGTGGATTCCTTGGGTAGAGATATTCGTAAAGCTGGCGCATAAACTCATACTGGTCTAGTGTGTTGACATCAAGAATCAAATCGGGGCGGCGAAAGCCCTCGGGGCATCTTATAGTGTTGACTGGACACCACGCCGCGTCAACTACCTGGCCTGCACTGTAGTCATAAAAATTTAGGTGAACATGCTCGCGCTGGCGTAAGTCCTTGTGGCGCGCTCGTGCTTCCTCGAGCAAAGAGAAATCGAATATTTCAGCGCCAATACCGTCAGGATAACCTGAGTCACCGATGACTGAAAGGTTTGACGAAAAGCCGCGCATTCCGAGAGATAAGTGATAATCGACAATGCGATCAATTTCTCCTGGCTCGGGAGTGGCATTGTCGGCCGGCAATCGACCAATAATGTCGGCTTTAGCCCACAGCGCCGCTTGGTAATAACGCTCGACTAAATCGTTCTCGGAACCAGCGAAAACCTTGATTCCGTAACTTTCTCCTAGCCCCACAAGAACCCGATCTCTTTCGGTGTCAGGTATTGCCAGCACAATGTCGTCCAACTTGGTGCAACGCTTTACGCGCTCAAGAATACGCCCCACCAATGGCGCTCCTGCCAAGTCCATCATTGACTTACCCGGTAGGCGAGTGGAACCCATTCGAGCCTGAATGATCAACACAACTTTTGGCTTCATTGCGCCGGTTCCGAAAAATAACCTTTCTCGACTAATCCACAAACAATATGGCCGATTGTGATGTGGCACTCCTGAATCCGCGCCGTTTCACGCGACGGCACGCACAGACAATCGCACAACGGGGCTAATTTCCCGCCGCCTCTACCAGTAAGGGCGACGGTTGTTAAGCCCTGCTTTTTTGCCTGCTCGACGGCAATCATAATATTGCGACTGTTGCCGCTAGTGGTAATGGGAATAAACACATCCCCCGGCCTGGCCACCCCCTGCAGTTCGCGGGCGAACACCTGATCGTATCCAAAGTCGTTGCCAATTGCGCTGATCGTCGAGTTGTTTGCACCAAGCACGAGGGAGGCTAACGGGGCTCTATCGAACATGAAGCGAGAAACAAATTCAGCGGACAGGTGCTGAGCATCAGAGAAACTGCCACCGTTGCCGGCGAAGATGACCTTGCCGCCGGACTGCAGACATTGAATACAGTCCGCGGCAAGTTTTTCGATTTGGGCGATCAGCTGGTCGTCGGCGAGGACGGCCTGTTTAACGGCAATCGATGCCGCAATTTGGTCACGAATCAGTGTAATGCTCACAACGTACCCTCCAGCCTCTCAAGGGCAATCCAGAAGCCTTCGCCACCGTTCTTGTGCCCCTGCCAGATTTCGGGAATGAAGGTGGCAGTAGGGCAGCCCTTTTGCAGAATCGCACCAAGACGCACGAAGTTGATTTCGCCTTCGCCCACCTGCAGCCCTTCACCATTCAGGCCCTTCGCGTCACCCAGATGCAGATGCGCACTAAACGGAGCAATTTTTTCGGCGAATTCATAAAAATCAATACCGAAATGGTTGCAGGTGAGGCGGGTGTGGGAAATATCGAAGCAGATGCGCAGTCTGAGCTTGGTGCACCATTCAATGATTTCGTCGATCTGCACAAAGATATTCTGATAGCGCTGCCCGCCAAAATGCCATGGGAAAGGAGCCATAGTTTGGGGGATCAGCTCTACGCCATCCATATCTAATTCGCCGAGGCTTTGGGCAAAGCGTTCGTAGTAGCCACGAATCTCGGCGGCCGGCAGCGGAGCATCCATGGTGAAGCCGCCAACGTTGGCCACGATGGGTGGGCGTGGCGTGTTGGGGAAGAAGCGCTTCAGGCTGCGGGTGATGTCGATCACGCGCTGGGTCTCGCGAACCGACTCTTTGCGATAGACATCGTCGGGCGTGGCCAGATCCATCAGTCGACTGCCGGAAAACAGCTCGGGTGCATGCACCACCAGTCCGGCCTGACACGGACCATCCAGATAGTCGGCCGGGTTCAAGTCCATATCCGAATACGAAAGATGGAACTCCCACAGGTCAGGTTGAATGCGAGCGGAGTAGTCGCGGAAGTCGTGGTAGCGGACCGGTACGCCCCACGGACGGGCAAAGCGGTACGGGCGCGGCTCGATGCGGGTCTCTAGCAAGTCGGACGGATAGAAGAAATCTTCTTCGACCATATTGTGGCGTAGCGTGCGGCCGAGCAAGTCTTCGTAACGCAGGGGCGATAGCCCCTGTCCGGGGCTACGTACCTTGATGTGCTCGGGCTTCAGTAACGTCCCTTGACTTAGTGGCACGGCTGCAACCAGGCTCTTGCCCAAGTTTTCGCGGTTAATCATCTCACCCTGAGAGAGCTGTCGCGACTTGTTCTGCCCTAGTGCCTGTTCGATTTCGCGAATGCCTTCGACCATGCGAGCGAATTCGTTTTGCGTCAGGCTAGCGGCATGATCTGGTCCTTCCATAGTGCGATCGAGTGTGAAGTGGCGCTCAATGATACAGGCGTCCAGCGCAACGGCTGCAAGCGAGACATTGATGCCGCGCTCATGACCGGAGTAGCCAACCAGCGGATGAAATCGCCGCAATGCGGACATCCATCTCAGATTGATGTCGTGCAGCGGGGCGGGATAAGTGCTGTTGCAGTGGAGCAGAGCGAATTGAGCGCCGCGTTTTTTTAAGAAAGCCACGGCAACTTCAACTTCTTCAGACGTACTCATGCCGGTAGAGAGAATCAACGGCTTGCCGGTTTGCGTTAGCCGATCGAGCAGCGGCAGATTGGTCAGGTCAGCCGAGGCAACTTTGTAGGCTGGCAATCTAAAACCTTCGAGCACATCAACGCTCTTACCGTCCCATGGGGTACACATGTACGAGATCCCAGTCTGGGCACAGTACTCATTCAGGCGTTGATGTTGATGGACGCTGAGTTCAAAGCGCTTAAGCAAATCTATAACGTATTCAGTGCCGAGATCGTCGCCGCATTTGCTCAGACTGCGCTGACGATAAACCTGATCAAGATGGCGCATCTGGAACTTGACGCAATCGGCACCAGCTTCGCGGGCTTTGTCGACCATTTCGATGGCGCGCTCGAAGCTGCCGTTGTGGTTATTGCCGATCTCAGCAATCAAAAAGACACGTCCAGCACCAATTTCAAACTGCCCAACTCTGATAGTCATAGTCCTTCGCTTTCGTAATGATTCCTGCACTCGCGCACCGTCCACGCCTGTAAACCATGTGGCTCGAAGCGGAACGGGCGGATTTTTAAACCTGAAGCCTCGAGGTGCGTAATTAGTTGGTGCTTCAGGTACGGGGGAACATAAAAAAGGAAGAAGCCTCCCCCGCCAGCACCCAGAAGTTTGCCGCCAATCGCACCATTGGCTTTGGCTTCTCCATAAATTTTATCAAGGTGCGATGAACTGATTTTGTCACTAAACTGGCGCTTAAACTGCCAAGCCTTGTCCAGCGATTGTCCAAATTGGCGAAGCCGGCCACGCAAAAGATTATTCCGCATTTCGTAGCTCAACCGGACATTGGTTTCCACCATCTTGCGGACATGCTCAGCTGCCATCTGCTGGCGTTGATCTTGGTGAATGTCACCGGAATCATGTGTCGTGCCGGTATCGCATAAGATCAGGCATTCTTCGAGTTCAAGCAAAGTATCGGGATTAATCCTCAATGGATGAACGATGTTTTGGTCCATGCGAAATTCCATGAAATTAAAGCCGCCGAAAACCGTAGCATATTGATCTTGCCAGCCGCCCGCGACGCCAAGATGGTGGCGTTCGGCTTGGTAGGCAATTTCGGCGAGTTCATGCAGATCCCATTGATCGCGGCGAAACTGATTAAAACAACCGAGGATAGATGCAGAGACCACCGCCGACCCACCTAGCCCTGAGCTCATCGGAAAATCGGAATGCAAAAACAGTTCGAATCCGAATTCCGGACGTACGGCCCGTAACAGCGCCTGAATCAACCCGAACCGACTCGTTGTTGCTAGGGCAGCGGGCAAGTCATCTGCTTGCAAGGTTTCGCCTAGGTCGAGAGATCGTACGATGACCTGCTCATCCTCTCGGATACGCAGAGTGGCGTGACTGTAGAATGAGATGGTGGTGTTGATAACTGCTCCGCCCTCGTTGCCGGAAAAGTAGTGCGTTAAGTCGGAGCCGCCACCGCCAAAACTGATGCGCACAGGCGCGCGAGCACGAGCGTATACAGCACCTTCGGCTTGTATAGGCAGATGGTCGCGACTGACCAGCCCCACCAAACCTCGTGTTTCATCAAGCAGCGGAATGACTCGAATGCGGTGATCGAGCTTTTTGAGTAACAACTCACGCGGTGTGGCTGGATTTCCCCAAACGAAATCAGGGTTGGCGCATTGCGTTATTGCGTCATTCAGCGAGCCACCATCCAGAAGACGACGACGAATGTCGCCATCCGTAGCCACGCCAGATACGGCACCATTGGCATCAGTGACAAAAATCATGCCGTGATGATTCGTCTCAATGCGCTGCAATGCTTCGTGCAAAGTTGCAGCCGCAGAAATAATGAATTTATCTAATTGCATAATGGAATTTGACGACCTGCTTCGACCCAACGACAAAAACGGTGGTACTCGGCGGGCACGCCGATATCGATGAAATCAGTTTGCAATGGGACTGCCGTCAAACTGTGGTTTTGGACTAACGTTACGAGCAGCTCACGTTCAAGCGAAAAAGGCTGGCCGCCCCAGTCTTTAAACATCCCTGCAGATAGGTGGCACAGCCCCGCATTTATCCAACCAGCGCCACTCTTAGCATTTTTCTCGGCGAAAGCAGTCACATGGTTGCTCTGGTCGAGATGCACTTGGCCGTAACGACTCACATCGGCAAGAAGAACCACAGCCATAGCCGGAGCCGCAGACTGCGTCATTTCGACAATGCCCGAACCTAGCCAGGTATCGGCGTTGGTCATCAGGAAGTCGTCTTTGATACCAAGCGCTTTCACTGCATGGGCAAGGGCGCCGCCAGTATCCAAAGGCGTTGGCTCGATGATCCAATCGATTTGACAGTCGTTGGGCAGCATACCCTGCTGCGCCTTCAGAAAACTGATTATTTGGTCGGCTTGATGGTGGAGCAGGAAAATAAACTCCCGTAATCCTTGTGATAGCCAGTGTTCAAGTTGTAGCTGCAGAAAAGGGACCTCTCCGGTAGGTGCCAAGGCCTTAGGTACTTCGGGAATAGTCGTCTTCAGGCGAGTGCCGAAACCGCCGGCCAATACCAGTAATCTCACTGCGGCACTCGCTGCAAATAGCGAATTGCTTCGCGCAGGGACGTAATGATCTCATAGTGGAGACCATTCAACTCATTGGGGCGCTTTGCGGCGAATAGGAGGTTTGTGCCAACACCGGCAGCAATACCGGCCTGAATGTCGCTGCACTTGTCGCCGATAAGAACGGAACGACTCAGATCAATCGATAGCTCTTCCTGTGATTGCAAAAACATTCCCGGATGTGGCTTGCGGGAAAAATCGTCTTTCAGGTAGTGGCCTAACCCAGCGATTGGGTGATAGGGGGAGAAATAAACCTTGTCGATCGGTGCGCCGGCGGCTGAAAATTGTTCACACATCCAGTCGGTAAGTTTATGAAACTGGTCTTCGGAGTAGTAACCTCGCGCGATACCGGCCTGATTGGTGACGACAATGATTTTATAATGTCGATGATATGCTTCCCGCGCCAAATCAAAAATATCGTCGATGAAATCAAAGTCTTCGCGCTTGTGCACATAACCATGGTCGTGATTTATTACTCCATCACGATCAAGAAAAACGGCCGGCGACGACATTAATCGTAGCGCTCCAAATGTGCGATAAGAGTGTCGGTCTTTCCCAAAGCGGCCAATGTATTAGCATAGGCGCATGTCATTTCCGGCGTATCCAAAAACGCCCAACACTGATGACCACCGGGCTTGCCTTGACTCAGCCAGTACAAGTGATTTGAGAGCGGATAGCGCTGGTAGTGCTGCAACGCCACCACCCGCAGCCCGGCTTGGCAGGCTAGCATTTCCAGCGTGGGCGCATTAAATAAGAACAGGTGTTGACTCCAATAGGTGAAGCGCTGAAACGCTTTGCAGTCGTACAAATTAAGCAACGCATCTTGGGAATTAGGCACTTCGACAATCATTCGCCCTTTTGACTTTAGCGCACCAGCAAGACTTGTTAACATCGACCGTGGGTCTGAAAGATGCTCGATTACGTGAAAGGCGGTAATTAAGTCAAAGTTATCTCCAGCACAATCTACGCTAGGCACGATGTTGATCTGCCCTGCCCAATAGTCACGCACCCGGGCTTCTAGTTCGATACCAGAAACATCGGCCGCAAGACCTTTCGCCCGTTGAAGAAAACCCGCCGCACCACAGCCGAAATCCAGTAATCGCTTATTGGGAAGCAAAGTTTTCACCATGTCAAAGCGGCGCTGATCATCCCTCTCAGTTTCCCTCAGCCATACTTCCATTGGCGCGAGGACACCACCATGCATACCTGAACTCTCATAAAACCCCGGTGCTATGTGCTCAAACGATGACAGAAAAGCCAAACCGCAACGGTCACATTGAAGCACTTCGAGGTTTTGACGATCCCTAACCTCCATCGCTCGCTGCGAATGACTCAAAGACCCGCATAAATAACAAACAGTCACAGCGGACATAATACTCAATCAACTCCCCGCCAAGGATGAATCCACTGCCCTGCTGAATTCGCTATAAAATTCTGAGGCCCTTCCCCTGACCACTACGTTCATTATTAAATTACCCGGAGCTAAATTTATAATAACTTTTATATCCAAATAAAGAATAAAACAACTGCCAAGCCAAAATCACTGATGATAGTGTGGATAACCAGAACTCAGAATGTTAAAAAGCTATCAGTCTTCATCAACCTACTGACCAAATCGACGCACTCACTCTTAAACAATTCTTGAGACGCTACGTCTGCCCCAGGAGATCCTACACCGATACCCGTAGCATTAGAAATAGTATTAAAGCTTAATCGGCTCTCCAAAAAGGCTTTTGCCTCAATGGCGATGCTCTCGCATGGTAAAATCCAAGTCTCAGGAATATCATGCAACGTTGGAATATCATTAATATGAATAGTCCCGGGTAAACCCTTATACCAAGGGTTACCAAAGACTAATGTCCGTAATCCAAGCAGTGAACGTTCAATAGCAATAGTTCCCGTTATAGTGACCGGAATAACATTTCGATACTCCTCGTTATGGAGTGGTATCGGATGATCCGACCGCAAGAAAACACAGCCAAGGTCCTGCAAATTTTTTAAATATTGCCGACTCCTACAAAGTCCAACGCGAGTGAGCCCGACAAACCGCTCGATGAGAAACCTTGTGCCATAATGTTCCTTGTAGTAGATCTCATCTGCATAACCAAGAGAGCGAATTTTTATGGCAATATCTAGATGATCAAAATAATCCCATCCCTCCGGAAATGAGGTGGCCTCCGGTTGATAATGCGCCGCTATCAGTACCTTAATAGGTTGGCGTTTACCGTCACTTAGATTAAACCGAGGCATTCGCTGCAATCTACTTCTCTCGTACAGTCTCAAATACGAAAATTGCGAAAATAAAAAAAATAAATGCCCTACGAAAGAATAATCCTTCAATTGTAAATAATTATCATTTTTCCCAAGAATTATTCTTCGTACTCTAGACGCAATTACCCTTAATCGAAGTAATATCAAATAGCCTACTGCTATACACATACTCTCCTTCCACCAGTTTGCTCTTTTAGTCTGCGGATCTGATGTGCTTGGAGTTTCTCCTTTTTCTCTTTTGTTAACATAAGATTGCAATGTCATGGAATAATCCTTTGCCCCTCGCTTCCAACTACAGATTTTCCTGTCAGGAATGCCTCCCCTCTGAATAACCGGTAACAAACCACCATCAAAGACATTTGGGTACAAAAATATCTGCGTCACGTCAGCCAACTCACAGGCAATCGACATTTTCATTGAATCATAATGATGCGGCACCGCTGTGTGATATAATACAAAGTGAACATTATACATCTTAATTTCATTTACTAAACACGAAATCTGCAATATCGCTCTTGAAAGAGTCTGCTCCACATCACTACCAATTGGCGTCCATCGATAGATTACAGGCAACCACTTATACAGGCGCGATCTGATTTTGACAGGATCGACATAATTAAGTGGATTGACAGATTTAGGCATAGAAATACAAGTGCGGAAACCTTGCTCGTTAAGAAATAACCAACCATCCTCACTGTAAAATATACAACTTTTATTCGTATAAAAGACCTTCGACATTAATGGTCCCGGCCACGCCACCACAAATCGACGGCGGAGACTTAACGTCCCAGGCACGGTTTTATTTGAAACTGCTTCACCCATTTAAATTTTTCCTGAACATCTCACTTTCACGCGACCTACAAACCGATTTCTATGTTAATGAACCAAAGATTAGATTAAAGAGCCGCAAAATTCCGTCCCAAAAAAAGTGCGATCCAGCGGGGTAGCCAGCGCAAGTCGCAGCCGGCAGCTCAAGCGAGGGGCTTCAAAGCATAACCGAGTGCGCCGTTGAGTAGGTTGCGGCGTAATCGGCAATCGACTTTAAAATGTTCGGTGATCGCCTTGATCGCCTGGACACGCTTAACCCACGACCATTGCCTGCCGGTGCGTCTTTTGATTTAGCCGCGGTGAATGTCTCCACACCCTCGAGGCTTCTCCTCGAATCGCCTTGGTCGGCGATGGCCCTGTGTGTCTTTTCGTCGTTCAGGGTTTATGCGTGCTCCCGTTGTCGAAGCCGTCGTACATCGAGCGCCTCAAGCTGTCCGAATCGCTTGCGCCATAGGTATATCGTCTGCTCAGAGATGCTGTGCTTCTTCGCGGTTTCGGCAACCGTCCCCGCGTCGGCTTCCCGCAGGATCCGTACCGTCTGCTCTTCCGAAGACCTTACCTTCTTCATCGCTTCCCCCTGCCCGAAGAAAGCCATCATCCCAAGAATCAATCGGTCCGAAAATCATCCGGCAAGTCACCCTGCCGCATCAAATTCATTGCCCTTAAGAAATCTATAATCAATACACGTAAAGTCGAAGTTCGCCAAAAAAGTCTTCCCAAAATCTGATTTGAATAGCTTTTCTTTTTTACCTTGGTACTCAAGCGCAACGGGGGTCCTATTAAAATACTCTGCGATTTACACATATCGATTCGAATGAGAATCCATGACCCTCATGTTTTCGATAAGGTTTTCCGGGTGGATATGAATTAGCACTCCGCAAGAAAACACTAGGTCATAGTTATCATTCAAACTAGATGCGTGGAGCAGCCCCCATTTCGACCGGACAGTGCTGTCGTAAATAGGAGCTAGGCGTAAGCCTAGTGATACGACTATGTCTTTGAATGCAGAGCGTGTTGAGATTTATTCGGGTATCCAACGCCGTAGACGGTATTCCGTCGAAGAGAAGCTGAGGATCTTGCAGGAAGCGTCCCGTCCCGGGATCACGATTTCCTATGTGGCTCGGCGGCATGGTATTTCTCCCTCCCTATTGTTTCACTGGAGACGGCGCATGGGTTAGTCCAACATTTTTCTTGCTCGTTCGTTTTTTGCTTCCTTTGCTTTAAAGGCGTACTCAGGAGGGGCGACATCTCACGCGTAGCATCAGTGCTCATGGGTAACAGAAAAATTTCCAGGCAACTTTGACGTTTGAAGATAATGCTTTTTATCTTTCACGCCTTTTGTCTGGCGTTTAGGTTGGATAGCCTTTTCCAATCGTGACGTACCGTCGAGAGCCATCGTTATCTATTTTCGAGGTCGCGATAAAACCAAAGGTCGAGTCGCCCCCGTCCTGCTTAGACCCTTCCCTCGTAACAGAATTCCGCGCTGCCCACCGACCAGGTTCAGTCTCCGCCCAGAATTGCTTGTTCCGATGATAGTCGACGATGAACTGCAACGCTCGTCGGTCAACTCCCAACCATTCGCAGAATAAATCGACATCCGGAGGTTCAACCTGAGAATACCGCGCGACAAGTGCAAGTCCGTGCTCACGAGTTAGGCGTCCGTGGCGAATCTCCCGACACGCATGGTCAGTCACCTTTGAGTACCCATGCTTCACCAGTTTGAGGTGATCGTGAATGCCCATGAAGTTCCAGCAATCGACGTGGTCGTAGGTGTCAAAGGTTCTTTCGAAACGCGCACCCTGATAGCCGTGCTTCTCGATCATTAATTCGTGCTGCGCCTTCGGATCCCAGCGCACATAGTTGCCAAGGTATATGCCGCGAACGCCAACGGCATTTAGCTCATCATCTTCTGGGTAACGGTACTGCCAGATATCGCCTTCGGTGAGCACGTCGAAAATTGATAATAATTCGTCTGCCTCCCGACCCATCAGATCGTGATCGCGACGATAACGCCGAGTCATCTCGACCTCATGCTCGTGCGAGAACA
>Ga0194129_10003361_pt1 | contig 22308 bp, 27 predicted proteins | sample TA2KigCa35mmetaG_FD_150862 | JGI IMG/M metagenome (GOLD analysis project Ga0194129, IMG submission 150862) | Freshwater microbial communities from Lake Tanganyika, Tanzania - TA2015038 Kigoma Deep Cast 35m | ecosystem: Environmental > Aquatic > Freshwater > Lake | place: Tanzania: Lake...
TAGCAGTAGAGGCAGGAGCAGGGGCATTAGAGAATATTCTCTCATATTGCTCAACAATCTTCTCATCAAGCTCGATTTCCGAAGTCACGATAGAATCCTTATTATAAGTAAAGACTACACCGTCCTTGCGCTTATCTTGCTTAACAAATTCTCTAAAGAAGACAGGAATAAGCTGAACCTGCAATTGGTTGGCCTGGTTAGGCTGCACAAATAAAACCGCAGGGTTTTTAGCTTTTAATGTATTCTTATCTTCCGAAAGAACCTCTGTTAAAATGGTTTGACCGACGTGATTTACAAATACTGTAATGTTACTCATAACATAATAATATATGATGCGAATAAAAAATCAAGCACTTAATAAGGAGAAAAGATCACATTGAACAGCTTCACCAGGCTTCTGCGGAGCCCAGTCAACTGCTTCATAAAACCGTTCGACTGCACTATACATAATTTTGTCAAACATTAAATCATGATCAGGTTCAAAAACTTTTGCAAATTCTTCTGGATAGTAGTATTTGTACGCTATTGCGCTAATGCCAAACCTATTTGGTTGTTTGACGTAGAAAAATCTTATCTTATCGCCACTGCCTATTTTTTCATATTTTTTATCTATGTTAAAAGTTTTTAACAACATATTGTGCATATAGGCGGCTTTAACGTGTAATGGCATAGATTTAACAGTTTTAAACCCGTCACATCTACTAGCATATTTTTCGTACCCTTTTAGACCAGTTACAAAAGATATGTCTCCTACAGGCAACGTTTTAAATAGTTCGTATGTTTGTGCAACAATCTCGCTGGTTTTTTGCTGATCTTGAGTTAAAAGCATGGTTTCGACAATTTTCTTTGCGTGAGGTTTCAATGGAGCAGGCATTGTAGTTCTAGCAATTTCTACACCTGTGTATTTAAATTTATTTGCGTGAATACCTTCTTCGTCTAAAACATGAATAACATAACGCTTTTTCTGCAAAAATACACCTACATCACAAATTACCTCGCGTTTAAAATTAATTCTACTATCATAACTGTTCAAAGCAGATTCACACCATTTCTTAATTTCGGTATTTAAATGCGTTTCAATATTTTGAACCTCATCATAAAATTCAGGGGCGATTTTACCTTTATCATCGAAAAATTTTAAACCACTCTTCTCGCATAAAGAATGCAATGTTATGTAAACTGAATCAGTATCATTGTAAATAATTGGGTTATCTCTATCTATATCTTCTGCTGATAGCCCTGCCTTGTCTTGAATATATTTTGTTAATATGGAGTTGCCTTGCTTAATAACTGCCTGACCTGTTAAAGTAATACTTCTAGCAAGATCATCATCGCCTAGAGGAAAAACTTTATTACCTAAAGCGCCGTATACTGAATTAATGAAAATTTTAATTGTATGTTGTTTGATATTGAGTCTGCTTATTTCATCTTTTAATTTAGAATAGTCTGGATCAGTCTTTGGCAAACTAGATAGGTGCTTTTTAGCCTTTTTAAGATCCTTTCTTACTTGAACTCTGAGCTTATAGTTTTGATCTACCATCTCTGGGATAATGCCCTTGTTTTTTTGAGAAAACAAAACCTTAGCCTTGCTTAAGCTTAATTTTTCTTGTTTGACTAGCTGGGCAAATTTTGAGATCGGTACTGCCACTGTCTTTCCATTAACATCTCGTATTACTACTTCTTTGTCATTTTGACTTTCAATTACGCCCATTTTTGTTTCTGGAGAAAGATTAAGGGTGACCATAACAGAGGGGTATAGACTGTTTGCATCAAAACTTACAACATTTTTCTGAAACCCTCTTTTTGGTTCACTAACATAGGCGCCTTCGTTTTGTTTTCCATCGTCCTCAGCCCGTACAAACGTAGGAATTCTTCTATGCTTGTACCTAGCTCTAATTGCACATGCACCAATAATAACGCTCATGCTGCCCATTGCAGCTTCCATAGTAGTAAGTCCTGTATAGCTGAGCATCCTCAATAACTCAAAGTATTGAAGCTTTTCTTCTAGTTTAACAAGCAACCTAACGTCTTGAACATTATAATCCACAAACGTCTCCCAGTCGGTATCAGCCAAACTACTTAGGTTTGTCTCACCGTAATCAACCTTTTGTTCATTTAATTCTATTTTTGCAATACTGTTTAACTTATAGTTTTCGCGTAGTGTAAGGCAAAATCTTTTGTAAATGTCTAGGTAGTCAAGACATGATATACCGTCTATATACCAACGTATTTGCTCCTTGCCGAACTGTCCTTTGAGTGTTCTACTATAAACACGGCCCACTGGACTTAGTCTAGCAACCGTCTCATCATCAAACAAAACTCTTGTACGATTAATAACATATGGCAAATCAAATAGAATGGAATTCCACCCCAGTATAACATCAGGATAGTCTTTCTCCATGTGAGAAATAAATTTTTCTAACAATTCTTTTTCTGTTTTGCAGTGTATAAAAACTTGATCTGTTGTAATTTTTTTAAACGGCTTAACCCCCCATGTGATAAACCTTTTAGTTAGAGTGTCGTAAATAGTAATAATATTGATAGGGTGGTTTGCAGTCTCTATATTAGGAAAATCATCTACAGAATATGTCTCTATATCTAAAAAGAAAATCTTAAGAGGAAATTGAGCAAACTCTGGTGTTTCGTTGGTCTCCCAGAAATTATCCAATAAAAACTGTTGGGCTGGGGATAGATTTTCAAAAACTCTTGTCGTACCTGTTTCTCTCAAGTACTTGGACTTTTCGAATTGATTTTTAAAGCTTTTTTTCTTTAAGTGTGTATTGAATATACTGATAGCATCCTTAGAGTTATTGCTTTCTAAGAAGATATATGGATGATAAGTTGAATCAATGGCAATTCTATTGCCGGCGTGATCCCAGGTAAAAAGTCTTATTAGCTCCTGTCTAGGATCGTATGCAACGTTTCTATAGCCAATCATATACAAATTATAATGGAATAAATACCTTAAGCCATATAATATAATACATGGATAAGATAATGCAATTTTTTGACTTTAACAAACCGTGCCCGCCAGAAATAACTGATTGTGACCAGCACAGAGCCCAATTTATAAGAGATTTGAATGATTTAAAAATGAGAGGTGGGTGCGGCACATGTATAGAAAAACAACTTAGACACCGATATATGGCAATGCTACAGTCGCATTTGAAGCAGGTATGACAGAATATATAGTTGGTTGCCTGGCTGTCTGTAGCACGCTATTATTATGGTTTGCTAGCCCATTAAAAATAACTTTGGCGAAGCTTTTTTTTAGAAAAGATATATTGTTGCCCGGTGAGTTTGATGATATTTTATTTCTGAAGAATAAAATTATTGGTAAGTTAACTGCATGTTGGATATGTCTTAGCTTTTGGCTTTCATTATTTGTAGGTATAATACTTACTTTATTATTCAGCTGTACCTGGTACATGCCGCTAATAACGTTCTTTACCTACCCGTGCCTGGCATACATTTTTAAAACAATTGCTAAAATTTAAATACCGTTAATAGCATTAAGCTTTTTACGTTCAGGGCTACCATATGGGTGATTAAACAATTCATAGTAACAGTCTAAATTGGACCCATCTTCTAACCATCTGGTATCAGCTTGCTTACGTGCTTTAGCGCAAATGTTCATGTATTTACCTTTTTTACTTAGAACCTCTCTTATAATCCCTACCATTTCCTCACCAGTATTAAACCTAAACTCTGCATCTTTGTATGTGCAAAGATCTTGGCATGCAATAGGCAGCCCAAAGCAATTTGCTTCTATCCATTTTAAATCAGATTTACTTTTGTTAAAATTATTATTCTGCAAAGGGGCAACCATCATGTTAATTCTCAAATTTTGTATTGCCTCACCATAATTGTAGAGATTTACCCATGGGTGAAATTCAACTAGGCCTTTATCAATCAAAGGTCTGATTGGCAAAGGAAATGCACCTAAAAATACCCACTGAAACTCATTGTATGTTTCATAGATGGCCCGTACGACATGCGCAAAATCATCATTTTGATTTACACGGTTCTCGACATCAAAATGAGCACCAGACCCTGAATATAGAATTCGCGGTTTGTGTTTGTAAGCGTCATAATTCGAGCTTATCTTTTTTTCATCATAAAATCTTCCTAGCCAAAATTTTGGAGGATAGTTAGGTATTATTGTAATATTCTTATGCCCTGTCTTCTCAGCATAATAATCTTTCATAAACTGACAAGTAACAGTTACCTCGTCACATAGAGATATAATTTCTTGAGCATTTTTCCTAATCTCCGGATCTACAAAAGCTGTTTTAAATTTATTATAATCAGGAATATCTTCGCTAAACACCACATCGTCAATTTCATATATTATTCTAAATCCATTGCCAGTTTGTTTTAACATCTGAGCAGATACCTCTTTAAGGAATTTGATAAACTGTAGTTGGGAGGACGTTGCTTGTCTTTGTACGCGCACTGCTCTGACATTCACATACCAGCGGGGATCAAGTACCATGACCGTGCTACCATGCACAGTCATTTTATTGTATGCATTTAAAAGATGTTCTGGCCAAAGCATTCTCCAGAAACCACAGCCAGAGTAATCGGCATAATACTGCACGGCACGAGGAAGATTTGTATCAGGCGGCGGTGTATTGTCTGGCTTTAGCACAGGAGCAGGTTGCTCTTGTGCTGCAAGTGATTGCCTGTTGATTTGTTGAAGAAGAGGATTGGTGTATATACCGGTGGTAAACATTTCTATATATATAGACTATTTTATATGAATTTCAACGTATACCTGCGCAAGAGAGAGTGGTAATTCCGTTATTTTTCTCTAGTGTAATAAGATCTCCGTTCACAAATTTAGCACATTCTTTTCTATGAGATATCACATAAATGCCAAACATATTTTTTGAAACTAATTCATTGAGTAAATTTAAAACCAACTCTACACCGGTTTCGTCCAAGCTCGTATCCAGAAGCTCATCATAGAACTGTATGCTATAGAATATATTTCCTTGCAGACTTAACATATCAATAAAACTGAACATAATAGCCAAGTCTATTACTTTTCTTTCCGCCCCACTAAAATTAAAATATGTGGTTATTTTACCTTTATCGTTAATAATTTGTTCTTCAAAATATTCGTTGAAAGTTATTACAGCATTGGAATTAAGTTTTTTAAGATAGTATGAAAGCTTGCTGTTAAACAATGTTAAAATTCTCTTTACAATAAAACTCTTTACCCCTTCTTCACTTACAACAAATTTGACTGTGTCTAGCAGGTTTAATGCCTTTTCTAAGCCTTCAATCTTTTTTAGGATATCTGCATGCTTAGTTTTTGCATCATCAAGAAGTTTGTTAAGACTTGTGCTGGTATCGGTTAAATGCTGTAAGTCCTGATCTACTTGTTTATTGTATTGCTTGAGCTGTTCTATTCTATCTCTATTATGTTTTAACTGCTGAACTGCTAAAGTGCTTTGATTAATATTATTTTGACCTTTTTTAATTGCATCTTGTATTTTTGTCTTCAGGCCAGTAAGCTCAAATATTTTTGCCTCAAAGGTTTTTATTTCTTCTTCCCTGCTCTTTATCTCCATCTTAAATTCATCTTTCTTTTGTTTAATATGGTTAATATGCGTTTTGTCTATAGGTTTCAAGCATGTAGGGCATACATCCTTGTCTGTTCCAATCTTCGATACAGTTGTAAAGACTATTTCATTTTTAGTTTCCAGAGTTGCCACTTGCTTACCTAGCTCTTGTATCTTTGTATCACACTCGGCTAATTTTTCATTTAACAATACGAGGTTTTTAGATATTTCTTCAGTATTAATTTCTTTATAACCACTGATTTGATCCTCTAGTTGGCTCAACTCTACTGTGTTATCCTTTTGTCTTTTTTCAAGAGTTTTTTTTCTATTTTCATATTCAAGATGCAAGGTCTTCTGTTGCTGCTGCGTGGTATTAATACTGTTAGAAACTTCATCAGACCTGGTAGATTCAATATCAAATTCTTTTTTAACAGTAGACTGTTCTTCCCTAAGTTGAGAGAGCATTTTACTAAAAATTTCTAAATTAAATATACCTTCAATAAATTTTCGCTTCTCTGCTTTCTTTTTTGCCATAAATGGCACAGTGTTATTAACAGTCATAATAACGCAGTTCTGAAATATTTCAGGGGTGCATTGAAGTATTTGCATCACATACTCAGTAGTATTAGCAATACTATCTCTAGTTATATCATGATCATTTTGGTATAAGGTACAGCGACTTGGTTCGAGTGTTCTTACTATTTCGTAATTATTAATTTCATTGTTACTTTGTATACTAAAACTTAATGAAACTTCACATGTCTTTCCTGTGATGTTATTAATAACAAATTCTTTTTTTAATTCACGCAAAGTAGTGCCAAACAAAGCAAAATGAAGTGCGTCAGGTATAGTGCTTTTACCCACTCCGTTGCGTCTGTCTATCTGATCTCTGTTAATGCCTGTAATGCCATGAAGCCCTGGCTTAAAATTAATAATTACAGGCGTGTGCCCGACACTTAAGAAGTTTTTAATGGATAATTTTTTAAAAATAATCTTCTTCATTTACACTGGTTGTATAGTGATATTGTGTATTCAACTACATCTTTTTTATTTTGTATGTCGAGCATCTCAACAAAATCTGTTATGGCTCGGGTAATATCTACACCACTCAAGTCAACTTCTTCTTGATTGCCTGCACCGAACTTATCAAAATTAGCAGTATTATCTACCACATAGCTAAGAGGTGTGTAGGTACTTATTTTTGTAGATAGTCTGTCTAAATCAGTATTAGATATAGTTTTATCTATTTCTAATTTAATAATATTATTATTAATAAGCTGCTTACCTTCAGTCTTGAAATTCTTCATTTTGATTAAATCTGTCAAAGATATTTTCACGTGTTTAGGTGAAATATTGTTTTCGTAAAATGTGTATGATGAATTAGACATATCTAAAATATAATAGCCCTTGGTTGATCCTTCATCACCAAAATCTAACTGGAACGGCGATCCTACATAAAGAATAGTGCCTTTTTTATATTTCCTTTCCTCTCTTAGATGAAAATGCCCAGAAATAATAAGCGGGGCCTTGGCAATTAAATCATCTGTTTTAAAGCCATGGTCGCAAGTTTTATGAGCATTCATCTTAAAGCTTTCAATTTCAAAGTGTCCAAATATTATATCTGATTGAGGAATATCTTTAATCTCGGTTCCCCAAGGAGCAAAAAAGCACTCTGTTCCGCAGAACTGCATGGTTGTAGGAGAATCAAGCACTGTAATATTAGGTCTGCCGCTAAAAATCCTAATACTGTTAACGCTACAATTATTTTTATAAAAAGAATCGTGATTACCAGCAAGCATGTATAGATGAAAACCGCTAAACAAATTCAATATTACACTTGCTTGATGAAGAGTGTTCACAGTTATCTCGCTTCTACTATGAAAAAAATCGCCGCAAAAAATTATATCTGTTATATTTTTTGCTTCTAATTCAGAAATAATCCACTTAGCCCAGTTGTAGGATATCTCATGCCAAGTAGGACTATTGACATGAACCCCTAAATGCAAATCAGATATTACGGCAACTTTTTTAGAGTTAGGCATTACTCTCATTATAGATACTATTATCTAATATTCCAGTAACGTCCTGAGTATAAACACGTACGCCTGACTCATCTTCGTTTTGGTTTATTAGCTCACTATAATGCTTTTCTCTATAATCTGTTATTAATTGATGGTGTTTCTTTTCCTTCTTAATACGGCTAATAAAGGCGTGAAATGCTATCGTGGTAAAATAGCTAAACGGGCTAAAACCATGGTCTAGTTTAAACTTTTTATATTTCAGTGCCTGGTACATTTTTACTACAGCATCTCCTATCATCTCATCCCTATAACTATAGTTAATAAAATTAGGGGCAAAAGATAGTCCGTAGGCAATACGCCTTATGGCTTCAGCAAGATAATCGGTAATTTTATCGGTTTTATAGTATTGACGGATTTCATCTTCAAACTGCTTACTATTAACGTAATGAGGTTTTTCAGATGGTTTGAGCTTCTTACCTTTGATGACGCTCTCACCAGTCAGTACAGCCACCGCGGTACTAATATCTAATATCTCTGGAATATCAGAATATACTGATCTCTTAGATTTCTTAATAGTGTTCTTTTTTTGTTTTTTCTTCATAAATTTTGTTCTATAACCTTTTTAGTTTGATATGGTATGCGTTCTTGATCATAGAGAGATTGTCTTTTAAGTTGATGCCTTTTACCGTATGTAAATTGGTCTGCTATATCTATAATGTAAAGTTTGCTCTTATTTTCATGTAACCTGAGCCCTCTGCCTATACTTTGTATTATTCTCACCTTGGCTTTACCTCCACCCGCAAAAATAATGAAATGTACATTTTTAATATTAATACCTGTGCTGAATATTTTACTTATGGCCACACATACAATATTGTTATCTTTTTCCATTAATTCTTTTACTTTTTCTCTGTCCTGTATCTCTACTTCTCCCCTAATAAAAAATACTTGTTTTCTATTGCAACTCTTTGTAAGACAATCATGTAGCGCCTCTCCATGTTTAATATAATCAATTAATATTAATACATTGTTAGGGGCGTTATTACATAACGATGCAATCGTTCGGTTCCTGAAAGAATTTTCAAATAAAAATTCTAATTCTGTACGATATTTTTCTGCAGGATTAACTAGGTCTTCTAGCACAGGTGGTTGTGAATTATAATGTAGTTCTAGAATATTTGCTGTGACATTAGAAATATAATTTTCATTGCGTAGCTGAAAACTATTTTTTTCATAGATAATAGGCCCTATCTTACCGATAATATTCCATTGATCTAATTTATCTTCTGGTAAAGTACCAGTGAATCCAAATCTAACATTAGTTTTAATATTCTTAAGGATGTTGTTTACCTTGTTGCCTCTGCGTACTTTATGCACTTCATCCACAACTAGTAAATCTATATTTTCTAGCCAGGATAAATCAGAATTTTCTGATTGAAGAATACCCAGATTGGCTATTATCACATTAAACGCGTTTGTTTTATCAGTTTCAATTGGGTGGCTACCTGTCCACTTGCGACTGATAAACGGTACCCCGTAGTTACTAAAATCATTATAGGTTTGCTCAACCAACCCCAGATCCGGTACAATTAACAAACATTTAAAATTATTTTTCATATGAAAAAAATTAGACAGAAGAGAAGCCATAATTAGAGTCTTGCCACCAGCTGTTGCTAGCACCACTGTGCCTCTGCCAGCATCAAGACATTTGGTAACAATGGCTTTTTGATAATCTCTCAATTTTAAATTAAGATTATCATACGGTTGATTCGTAAAATGTACATTATGTTGATATGCTGTTGGCCCAGGTAAAATGTAGTTTAGGAATTCTGCTGAGGCTCTAATACTGTCCTTAGGACAATAATTATTTTGAAGTAGAAATTTAGATATCTCAAAAAACATGCACGGGTCCAATCGCCCTCCAGGTGTAATCGCATAGGTGCGAGATGGTATAAACCTTCCGCGCAAACGAGCAAATCTCGCGCCTTCGTTCTTTACAGAAAAGTGTTCTCTTACATCATTAAAATGATCACCGGTTAGGGTACCGTACTTTCCGTTTTTATCTATATCAAAATATACCATTAAGAAGTCTCCATCTTAATAAGCTCTATTAAGTTCTTAATATCAAACCCAATGCTTTGCATTGTTTTTTCTACTCTTTCAAGAAAATCAATTACATTTTTATGTATCGCTATATCTTCATTTATTTTAATAACATCTGGGTGCTTTTCAGCAGCCCTCTCCAGGGTTGGTGCGGTAAGTCTTACGCCAGACTCCACCCTTATTTCCTCAACAACCCTCTTTACAACCTCGTCTTTCTTTTTATATAAATCATTGTAATTGTTCTTTTCTATCATTAATCGTGACACCCACTTTGCTTTTTTTGCAGGAAGCATCAGAGCGGCTTCTTTTAGATTCAATTCATCTATAATGACATCTTGCTCTAATTCTTTTACATATTTCTCAACTAACGTCATAAATACAGTATAGTGTAACTACTACAAAAATCAATATATGAAGTCGTTCAAACAGTTTGTTTTAGAAATTAACGCGGCAGGTGCAGGTGGCGTTTTTGGCAATGCATCGAGTATGGACCATGGTGGTGCTGTTGGCAATACCGATTTTTATGCTCCAGGTGATACAAGAGTACCGTCTGCCCTTGGAGCTAAAAAAATAGGCAAAAAGAAGAAAATAGTTGTACAGCGAAGATCCTTGTCTAAGTACTAAGTGGACTTAGGACATTGGACATTAAATGAAGGTGTTAGCATAACAGAAAACAGCTTTGGATTTATTTATGAGATAGTCAACACTGTTACAGGTAAGAAATATATTGGTAAAAAACAATGTAAATCTAAATTAAAAAGAAAGCCATTAAAGGGGAAGAAGAATAAAAGAATAGAAATAAAAGAGTCAGATTGGAGAGAATACACAAGCTCGTCAGCAGAGTTAAATGAAGACATAAAAAAGTATGGCAAAGATAAATTTGTTTTTAGGATTTTAAAAGAATGCGGCTCCAAATGGGAGTTAGCATATTTTGAAATATCTGAACAGATTGCAAAGAATGTTTTGATGGGAGATGATTATTATAATGGTATTATAAATGTAAGAATAGGACGGCCACCAAAAGGCTTTAAATTATAAAGAAAGCTAGTATAATAGCGAGGTGAAGTATTTTAGAAACATACCTGAACTTAATATTAAAATACTAGACCTCGAACAAGTATTGCTCGAGCAAATTGAACCTGATGTAGAAGATGACAATCATAAGTTTTGTCTAGAGCAAAAACAAAGACTTTTAAAGAAATTTATTGTTTACAGAATATGTGATTTTCTGATGAAAGTTTTAGAGCAGCCTAATACAAATGGCTGTAAGTTGTTGTTTTATTTGCCTTTTAACTTTAAGCTCAACTTTATCAAAGATCATGCTCTTTACGTGCGCAGTACGTTGGTTCGAATTGCGAAAATTCTTTCGTTGAGTTTATATTCTAACAATATTAACGCATATGATTTTTGGCGTTTGCTTCAAATGAAAACAGGAGAAGGCAGAGAGGCCCGGGCCCGGATATCGTTTATTTTTAATAGAAAATTAAAAAGACCAAATCTCGATATGTTTAATAAGTTTTTGTTAAAGAACGGTATATCTAAGATAGAAGGGGATATAGCCAATAATTACAAGGTAAAATTAGGTTTGTTTATAACATAAATATATTGTATATGAAGTTCTTAGATAGCCTTGCTGAAAAATATAAGGAGTTAGAACTAGGGGCCCCTGATTGGGTTAATGAGGCTGGTACTACACCGCCTTTGCCAGCAACACCGGCTACTACTCCTGTGGCTGCAACCCCTGCCGCCCCTGCAGTGCCAACAAACCAACCGCAGTCAGTTGTAAATGCATTAATGAAAGCCATGGATGTGTTGCAAGATGATCCAGAAATACAAAAAGTAAAAACAACAGTTTCACAGAAAGTGACAGATGCAAAAAAGCAAATTACCGATACTGGTGCAAAAGTTGTTAGTACTATTGACCAGGCATTGCAAAATTTGGGTAAGATAACTTCAAGTACAACAACCGGCGGGGCTACACCTGTGACACCTTCAACTAGCAGCGTAACTGGGGCAGGAAAATGAAATTTCTAGATATTGTTAGTAATAAGTTAAAAACACTTAACGAACAGGTACCAGGGGAAATGCCACCCATGGCGCCAGCAGATCCAAATGCTGCTGCAGCCATGATGGGAGGAGCAGCACCTGCGCCAGCTCCCGCACCAGAGGCTGCTCCTGATCAAGGTCCTACGCCTCTCACAGCCGAGGGTGAGGTATTCCTAGTAAGACTGCTCAAAAAAGCTTTGTTCATGAATCCAGGTGATCTGGATGAAAAGGCTTTGAAAGATTTGCCTGAAATTAATGAGACTAATGCTTCACAAGTGCTCAGCTCAATAGTTGATATTATGAAGAAATATTCTAATACTATTGACGTTGAGACTCAACCTGAGTAATTCTGTGTGGCATACAAAAGCTTAAACAAACTTTATTTAGAAGATGTCTATGGTGCACCTGTACCAGTTCTACCTAGACAGCAAGTAGCAAATACTGCTTCAGTTCAGAATCAAATTACAGTGACACCATGGCCGGATGATGTTAAAAGAATACCTTTCATACAAAGAGGTGCAAAAGGATCCAAGGAAGGTCAAGGCAATGGCGAAATGCGTGTTGCAGGGTTGTTTGAAAAACAACAACAAGATGAATCAGATGAAGTATATTTTCGTAGACTAGCGAGTTATACTTCTGGTCAAAACAAAGCATTTGACGTTTCATTACCTAATAATATTAAATTTGAAGTTAAAGAAATAAAGCCTAAAAAGGACGTGCGTATAGCAAAAACTGGTAGCGAGGCCGAAGGTAAGATTTCTACAGCTGTAGAAGCTATAATGAAATATTTGTCTGATTACTATAAAACCCTAGATAAAACTAGCCAACAAACACTGGACACCTTTTTGCGTAGAAAAATAAGACAAAAAGGTGACAGCTTTAATGTTGATGACACCTGGACACTACTAACCTATTGCAACGATGTAAGGAAATATAAACGAAATATGGGTAAACAATTTTTTTATGGCAACATGAGAACACCTTTAAGAGGTAATAGAAAACTATTGACTGTAATATCTCTGGAAGAACTCGAAAAATATTTAACAGAATTTTGCTTAGGATCACAGGAGAATCAAATAACAGCTACACCGGAAGAGAATAAAAGATTAAATGATAATGTTGATAAACTATTCAAATTATTATCAGATCTTTATTTGCCTTCGGAGCTTGAGCACAGTGACCGTACAGCCAGAGGCAGGGAATTAGAAGGCAGAGCAGAAGATATAGATAGAGAATTAACGGCTTTTAAGTGCTCCATATCATCTGGAGAATGTAGAAGTGATGAATGGTTCTGCGCCGCGTGGGGAAGAGTGCTAGATGCTGGTCTTTTTGATAGAATACAGGAAATGCTCATAGGTGATAAAAGCGAAGTTATGACGTTATTTCCTGATGAAGTACAGGGGTTATACATAGTTAGTGAAGAGGGGTATGAATATATTCCTAGAGAGCAGCTTAGAAGTTATATCTACATAACTAGCCTTGCTGGCCAAGGACCCAAAATAGGCCGTATATCTGATAAACCTAATCTTGATGTTGCATCGGAAGATGAAGAAGATGAAGCTATTTAAAGAGTTTGTAGAGAAAAAAGACTACACGGGCATAGGATTATTCCCTGGTGCATTCAAACCACCGCACAGAGGACATTTTGAAACTGTAAAACAGGCAGCTGTTGAAAATAAAGAACTTATAATATTGGTATCCAGTGCAGATAGAGACGGTATTACCACTACCGATTCCTTAACAATATGGAATATATACAAACCTTATTTACCGAAAAATGTAAGTGTATATTTTGCACAATCATCGCCAGTGACTGTGGTGTATCAAATTGTAGATATATTAAACAATGATGTTTTTACACCAACACAACGAGCTCAGGTACCTATTCCTGTTGCAAAAGAAATAGCTAATAAACTCAGCAAAACGACTTCACCATATACTGTAAATCTTTATGCAAGTGAGGAAGATATGAAAAGATATGATGCATTTTTTAATCCTAAGAGTAAAGGTGTTTATGTGGGTAACAAAGTAAAAGAAATAATTAAAAAAGATGTGGTTAGGCTTGCATCGGCTACAGATGCAAGAGCAGCGCTTCTCAAGAAACGCTATGAAGACTTCAAGACATTTTTGCCTGATATAACAAAAGAGGACAAATTAAAAATATACAACCTGCTAAAATGAACACTTTTAAAAATTTTTTGGGTCAAGAGACTGTTTTACTAGAAGATGCAGCTCATCTTAAGACACATCTCTCCCATATAGAAGATTTAGCAATAGAAAAAGGCAAAACTGGTTTTCAAGAATTTGCAGATCATATTGATGCAGTTACAAAGAAGTTAAAAGGTTTCGAAACTAATCAAGAGATGAATGCGAAGATAGATGGTAGCCCTATGATTTTGTTTGGTGAAGACCCTAGACCTCAATTTAAAAAAGCTTTTTTTATTTCGCTTAAAGGTGGATTGAGCCAAACAACCCCAAAAATCATGCATACAGATGAAGAAATAGAGCAACTCTATGGTGGGGAGTCAGCTTTGAAAGAAAAGTTAAAAAGCTTATTAAAACATTTAAAGCCGGTTTATCAAGGCCCTAAGATATATCAAGGCGACGTTTTATTTTCTATTCCTTCTGATAAAAAAACATTAAAAATAGGTGAAGAGAGCTTCTTAGCATTTAAACCAAATGTAATTGTGTATGCTGTCCCAATAGACCCAAACAGTGAATTGAGTAATAGAATATCTAAGGCTGCTGTGGGTGTAGTAGTACATGAATCGTTTAGGGGTGTTTCTGAGAATAAAGACACGTCAATATCACTTCAATCAACTGGCAGAAATGTACAAGATTTAATTGAGAGAAGCAAGCGCTATAACGTTTTTATTGAAGGGAGTAATTATACCTCAGTGAAGGCTGATATACCAGATCAACAGCTTAAAAAAATACAATCTGATACAGCAAAAGCAAAATTAGTAATTTCAGAAATAGAAGATGATTTTAACAATGCATATATTAATAGTCCGGTGCTCTCGTTGCTAAAAATATTTTTAAACAGGCAAGTTGATATAGCACCAGCGGGCATTTTCGGCGCTGCGTCAAGAGGTGAAGAGTTTTTATATGAAGATTTTATAAGAAAATTTCGTGAGTTTATCTCTGACAGGTATAATAAGGAAATTGAATTGAAAAAGACCCCGCGGGGCAAAGCTTTAGTTGATAATAGGCTAAAAGAGATATTAAACTTTCTTGAAGCACATAAAGAAAGCCTAACCAAATTATTAATGGCAACTTATTACATGACTGCTGCAAAATATCATTTATTGAGGTCGCTCACTACCATGGAATCTAAAGTTGGCAGAACATTTATGCAGAATTCAGATGGCTCTTTTGTACCTACAAAAGATGAAGGATTTGTGTTGTTTATGGGAACGAACCATGTAAAGTTGGTTGATAGATTAGAATTTACTAAGATTAACAGGCTTCGCGGCGGTAAGCAAAAGCAAGAACTTACCGCGTAGCTTCCAAGTTGAAAATAACTTGTCTTAAAACATTCTCTACCACTTCTTTGCTTTCACCGTGCAGCATTTCTTTTACTTTACCCACCACATTATTGCTATGGTCAGAGAGCTCAGAATCGAACTCACCTTCTTTTTTAAACTTGTCATACTCGAGATAATTTTTTACACCATCAAGATAGCTGGCGGCGACAGTAATTTTACTAAACACCCAAGGCTCAATATCTTGACAGTCTTTTAAAATATTGTATAGTTCTTTTGCTGCTTTGTGTATTTTGTATAGTTCGCTTTTAGCCATATAAGTCTCTGTTTCTGTTTCTTCGGTGTTGTGGTCAGGTGTTAATGCGGTTAATTCTTCTTGATCTTTAACAACTATTTGTGTAGGGTTATTAGGGGTGGGCACTGTGTCCCTGCCTTCACCGGGGGTAGCACCGCCTGCGACGTGTTGTGTATATTCTTCAGATAAATTGACTATGTCGCGTTTCTTGTTCATTTTCATTATTTATTCTTATAAATAGTAATATGCATAACTTTAGTCGTATTTTTATCGAGCAAATTCTTGGGTTGTTCGAAGGTATTACTATTCAACATGTTGGAACAGTTAAGGCTAAAGTAGATACTGGTAATAGCGCACACAATGTACTGCATGCGGTAGATTTAAAAGAAAAAGATGGAAAAGTAACTTTTAAAACTGTAAATGAAAAGATCTTAACTCTACCTGTTACGGATCATATTACAATTCATATTGGTAGCGGAAACAATGAAGAAAGACCTGTTGTTAAATTAGATTGTAGCATTGGCACAGAACAATTCAACCAAGTGCCTTTTAGCCTGGGAGATAGAAGTCAGAACGATACACCTGTGTTACTAGGCGAAGGATTCATTAGGCAAAACGGCGGTGTAGTCAATGTGAATATAAACCGCTAAAGCCAATAGATTTTAAAATGTGATTTAAATTATAAGCGTGCACAGCTTTTACCACGCATACTGTAGGTGCATACACAAAGTCAGTATCTACACGCATTCCTACTTCCTCACCAGGTGATAAGATATCATCAACATAATCCATAGCACCTCTGCTTTTTAAAAAAGCATAAAATGTGTCTTTAGGTTCTCCTTCTATAATTACATTATAACGACAATACTCGTGAGCGTAGAGTGTCAGATCCCTAAAACAAGAAATGCTGGTTGGTGGGTTTACCAGATCCCCGCGTATAATTAGATTACACTAATTATTTAGTCTAGATAAGTTTTCGGTTTTGAGCAAATTCAATAAACTTATAAAATTCATTTCTTGAATTATCTTTATCATCAAGAAATGCTCCAGACATTCTAGCAGTACGCATAGTAGAATCATGACGAATACCGCGATTAGAACAGCAGGTGTGGGCGGCCTCAATCATAACTGCAACACCTTTATTCTTTTCGCAAACCTCATCAATATATTTGTGAATTTGCATTGTAAGGTTTTCTTGAACTTGAGGACGACGAGAAAACCAATCTACAATACGATTTAACTTACTAAGACCTATAACCTTGCCATCTTTAGCAGGAATATAAGCTACATGCGCAAACCCCATGAAAGGGGCATGGTGATGCGAGCATAGTGAGGTTACTTTAATGTTGGTTTGTGAAACAATACCGTCATACTTATCTACATTATCAAAAGCGGTTACCTTAGGTGGCTCGCTATAACACCCCCAAGCAAAATCCTCAACAAATGCCTTAGCAACCCTATGAGGTGTATTAGAACTATTTGGATCATTACGCCAATCATACCCTAAAGCGTCCATATAAGCTTCATATGCCTTGGCAGCTTTTTCTACGATTTGTGCTCTTTCTTCGGGTGTATGTGGATGATTATGGTTTGCAAATTGAAGTTTCTTTTTAAACATATAACTTATTATATTACTATTCTTTATTAATCAAGATTAAATAATCAGTATGCGTATAGACACATTAATAGAGAGCACACTTAGAAACTCCCAACTAAAAAGAGTGCGTATCAAAGTCGATCCGGCTCAACTACTTATGCAAAATTTTCACATGGTTGATAGTTACGAGGGCTATATTCTTGAAGAAGATGGAGAAGATATCAAGGTGTTTATGTTGAATCTGCCGGATGAATTTGATCCAATTCAAACAGTGAATAGACGGCATGTTTCTGCTTGCAAAGGTAATAGCCAGATAACATCTAAAGTTCTTGCACAATTAGAGAAGGAGGGGGTATTACCAGATAATCCCACATATCAGAAAATTAAAAACACAACCAGTTCAGATTTTATAGATCAATTCTTGAGAGAGCTAGGATATGATGATAAAAAATTAATAGAATTCTACAAGTCCATGTCTTTGGAGCCTGTTACTGAAGGTATAGCCAGTAAATTAAAAGATATTGGTAGTGTTGTTAAGGACATTGACCCTTTGCAAGCGGTCCAAAAAACAACAAGTGGGCTTGCAAAAGTACCAGGTTTAATAGTTGGCAAAGATAATATTATAGGTAGAGTAGCAAAATTTATTGACCCAACTGGCTCAGGCTTCATGAAAGTAGATTCTTTATTAGCTGGTGCTAGTGAGAAATATGAAAAGAGCAGAGAAAGTAATTTAAGAAAAGGCACTCCCATTTTTTTCGGAAGACTACCTGGGTTTGAAAATGCGGGACAATCGGATGATATAGAGTATCAAATATCTGGTATGGTAGGTCAAGAAGAGAAGAAGAAAATACCGTCATCTATTAAAATAGAAAATGTATACCCTCTAAGTGTAAAAAACAGATTTGAGGTACATCTAGATTACCCAACAATATACAATCCACAAAAAACTGGTATGGTATATTTAATACACAAAACTACCGGTCGAATTGCAGAGGAATACCCAGTTAAAATACAGGACAATAAAAACCGTATTGTAGCTGTATATGACAAGGAAAGACACGATAAAATTAAGAAGTCAAAGCCTAGTGCTGGAGAAAAGCTTATTACTGATATTGATACTGATAGTGCACGTCAAGATATAATAGCAAACCTAGTTGTAAACAAGTTATCTGCTTTTATGAACGCAATTAAAGGAGTTAGTTGGCAACCACGCGATGCCGAGGCTATTATTTCAAAAAGAGATAATATAGTAGGAAATATAACCAGTATAGGCGAGACAACAGGTCTTGCCGCTCTTGAGAGGGCCATAGAAGAATTAATGAACGATAAAACTGTGACAGCTACTACCAATCCAACAGCGGCCATCAACAGGTTACTTGAAAAGTTAAAGAACAGCAAATTGCTAGATAAAGATAAATAACATATATGCCGGCAAAATCTGAAAAACAAAAAGAAAGTTTTGATGATAGGGTAAATGCAATTTTAGGTAAGTATTTCATTACAGAAGAAGAACATTGTAAATATGCACAAGAAGGTTGTGATTGTGATAACTGTGCAGAGTGCAAAGTAAATCAAGAATAACCATTGATAATACTATTTCTCATACTATAATAGTTGTATGAGTTTTCAAAGCACCAAAGTAATTGAATTAGGAAGCTGCGCATTTAGACAATGGAAGGCTGATCACAGTCACTGCAAGTTTATCCATGGCTACAGGTTAGTGGCTAAGTTTTGGTTTGCTGCTTCTGAACTAGATAATAAAAATTGGGTTGTAGATTTTGGTGGTTTAAAGCAGTTGAAAGAGGCTCTTGAGAAGCAGTTTGATCATACATTCTGTGTTGCTGGTGATGATCCTTTGCTGTCCTATTTTAAGCAATTGCATGATCTTGGTGCCGTGGATTTACGAGTGATGCAGAATGGAGTGGGTATTGAGCGTACTGCTGAATGGTGTTACAACACTGCAGATAAAATTATTAAAGAAATCACCAATGGCAGATGCTGTGTTGAAAAGGTAGAGGTGTGGGAGCACGAGAAGAACTCTGCTATATACAGCGTAAAGAAAGCTGGGGACTGCAAGCCAAAAACACAAGAGAGTGTTGCAACTGTAGTGGCAGCTCCTGCTGAGCCTATTCAACAAGTTGTTAATACTGTGAATGCAGGTATTAATGTGGAACCAAAACCTGCACAGGTGGGTAATAATGTAACTAGTGGTTGGGGTAATCCCTTTGGTGGGACGTCTTGGGGAAATTAATAGTCTTAAGAACATTAACAATATATCTTAATAATTTGCTACGAGTAATGTCGTCTTCAGTGAAGTGGAAGCATTCTATACCGTTGTTCTTAGATTCTGGTGTATCAAAACCGGTCATCATGCATTCAAAATCTTTTTTGTGAATATCTGACTGTCTAGAGTCTCCTATAAAAAATAACTTACAATTTTTTCCAACACGTGTTAAGATTGTTATCAACTCGCTTCTATCAAAATTTTGTGCTTCGTCTGCAATAACCACACAATTTGTAAATGTGGCCCCTCTTAAGAAGTTAACAGGTATGCTTCTAATATATTCGTTTTCAAACAATACATTTGTTACTTGCTTACCAACAAGCTCATCACACTTCTCAATAAGGGGTAGGCACCATGGTTTAAATTTGTCATCTACTTCTCCAGGTAAGCTACCAAGCTTTCTGTTGGCAGACTCTACAATACTTCTAACGTAAAGAACTTCATCAATACGTTTCTCTTTTAATAACGTTAAAGCTATGAATACAGATAGATATGTTTTAGAACTTCCTGCAGGGCCATCTGCAAAAACTATGTTTGTACTATCGTCCAAGACTTTATCAACAAAGGCTTTATGGTGATCGTTTAAATGAAATTTTTGATCTATTCTGTAATTTCTTAAAAGATCTGTTTTAATTAATTCTTTGCTGTTATTCTTTGGGTTCTTTTTGAAAGAACTCATCTACATTATTTATGTTGATTTTGCTCCATATTGTATATATAATTTGAATATGTCTGATACTATTTTTCTAAGTGATGATAAGATATTCTATACCATAGAAGGGGAAGGAGAACATGTAGGTAAGCCTTCTGTATTCATGAGAGTATCCATGTGTAACCTAACTTGCAAAGGATTTGCATCAGCAGACTCTCCCCATGGGTGTGATAGTTTTATCAGCTGGTCTGTAAAAAACAGATTTACTGTTAACGAAATACTAGATTTGCTCGACAATGAAGGTCATACAAAGCATTTGCGTGAAAATGCTATATGGAAGATAACGGGCGGCGAGCCTCTTATTCAGCAAAAAATGCTTCTTGAATTGGTGAGGGCGTTTGCCAAGCGTAATGGATTTATACCTAAGATTGATTTTGAAACAAATGCTACAATACAGCCTCTAGATGAATGGTCAGTCTATCAAGTTACATACACCACATCTCCTAAGATGACCAATAATGGTGATCCAGAAGAAAAAAGATACAAGCCTGCAGTACTCAGATGGCACGTTAGTGCCGGTTCCGGATTCAAATTTGTAATTAGCGAGGAAAAAGACTTGGATGAAATATATGAAAAGTATATCAATCATCCAGATGTGCTAGTACCAAAGCACAGGGTATGGCTAATGCCATGTTGCGGTAGCAGAAATGAACATGTTGAAAAAGCTGCTATGGTTGCTGAGTTGGCCAAAAAACATGACATGAAGTTTAGTCCAAGACTGCAATTAGTAATTTGGGACAAGGCTCTCAAAGTGTAGTTGCTTTTTGTATAACGAACCATAAATTAGCTTATGAATGTAAACATCGATGTAAAGATACAAGGTGACAATGGTGGTCTAGAATCGTGGAGAGTAATTCTTAACCAAGATGATTTAACCTCTATTATCCGTGAAAAGGGAATCAACGCTGGTAATGAAGCTCTAGAACACTTTGTAGAGAAGTTTGTTACACAATTCAAGGAAAAGCTAGGCTCTGTTATTAATAGATAATCCACATAAATAATATGTGGATTCTGATAATAAACAACTGCTAAGCCGTTACGATCTTATATCTGAAGCATTTACAGGTGCTAACGGCCGTTTAAATACTTCTCAACTCACAGAAGTTCAACCAAACAAATTCTTAAGACCTGATGTAGCTCAACGGTTTCAAGCCATGGCTCAAGCGGCTCGAGCTGATGGTGTTAACTTGCAAATTACTGATGCATATCGTAGTTATGAGCAACAAGTTGATGTGGCTCGTCGCAAAGGATTGTACAGTCAAGGTGGTCTAGCCGCTTATCCAGGTACTTCTAACCATGGTTGGGGAACTGCAGTAGATTTAAATGTAAGAGGTAACCCGGGTGCTTTTGAATGGTTAAAGCAAAATGCAAGCCAGTATGGCTTTACAAATATTCCAAGAGAACCCTGGCACTGGGAAGTTAAGTCAAAAGGTCAGGTACCTCCTGTACGTGTTTCACCTCAGCAACAAGCTGCACAGAGTCAATTACCACCTCAAACACAACAGCAACAATTTCAGTTGCCTCCACAGCAATTCCGACCACCAACTCCTTTAATGCCAATTCCACAATACCAATCTAACCAGGCTCAATACACTTATCCACAGTTTATACCAAATTATTATGGCGGTTATGGGCAACAGAATATGGCCATGAATCCTTTGGGATTAATTACAGGCATGTTGGGTGGCATTGGAAATATGAGCGGTGGTGCTTTAGGACCAATAGCTGGCTTTGGCAATTTATTAGGCGGTTTATTAAATAACATAGGTAACATTGGCTAATATGAACGATTTTAAAAATTTAAATTTACTCTATGAATCTTCTGTTAATAGTAAATTACTAACAGAAGATGAGAAATACATTGAACAAATAATTTTAGAAGTAGCAGATGAAGACTTGGATGCTGCTGCTGATGAAAAAGCTGAAGAGGGAATGTTTTCCAAAGGTATAAAACAAGGCATTATAAATTTAGCATGGTATCTGGCCAAAGTAGTTGATCCTTCAGGTGTATTGAGTTGGGGAGATTTAGGAAAAGCAATCTCAGGGTGGATGGCAAAACCATCAGTCTCAAATGCACTGTGGGTTGTATTTGGAGTATACTGTGTAATACCATCGTTTGTGCCCACCGCCGCAGCTGCAGCAGCAGCTGGTGCAGCAGGGGGTCTAGCTGCTCCGGTCACAGGTGTTGCCGGTGG
>Ga0194129_10003362_pt1:0-5000 | contig 22303 bp, 14 predicted proteins | sample TA2KigCa35mmetaG_FD_150862 | JGI IMG/M metagenome (GOLD analysis project Ga0194129, IMG submission 150862) | Freshwater microbial communities from Lake Tanganyika, Tanzania - TA2015038 Kigoma Deep Cast 35m | ecosystem: Environmental > Aquatic > Freshwater > Lake | place: Tanzania: Lake...
CTCGCTGACCAGCCTCGCGGAGCTCGAGAGCATCACCAGCGTCGGGGGCTACCTGGCCGTCGAGGGCAACGCCTCGCTGACCAGCCTCGCGGGGCTCGAGAGCCTCACCAGCGTCGGGGGGATCATCGTCGTGGACAACTTCGCGCTGTCCCAGTGTCAAGCAGACGCCCTCGCTTTGCGCTTGGGGACAGTGTGCAACTGCGAAGACAACGGCGGCACCACCCCGTGCAACTAGCGCGGTGCACAGGTGCGCTGCGGGGGACAGGCGCGACAGCAACCGCTACCGGCGGAAGGTCCGCTGCAACAAGCCTCGCACGCCCCCGTTCAGCTCGCGCTCGAGCGCCGCGACGCGCTGCCGGGAGTCTTCCAGCAGGCGGCGCAGCTCGTCCACGTCCGCCTGCAGGCGGGTGCGCTGGGCCTTGAGCTCGTCGCGTTCGGCGCGGACCTCGGCCAGGTGCGCCCGTACCGCGTCCAGCTCCCCTTGCACTGCCGACGCGACGATGGACGTCGGCAGGGGCGACACGACGGCTACGGCGTTGGCGATGCGTGCGTCGACCTTGACGGCCTGAGCGACGTCCAGGAGGCCGCGCTCGGCACGGACCCGGCGGCCGACGCCGAACCCGACGACGACCTGCTCGGTGACGGAGCCGAGGTCGCGGGTGGCTTCAACCCGTTGTTGCGCGACACCGGCGGGGACGGCGTCAACGACGGAGTGGACCGCTTTCCGCTCGACCGCACGCGATCTGGAGCAGCGCTTTGTCGCCCCCGGCGGCGACACCGAGCTCCCGCACGCGTCCCTGAACCGTGCGGGGCGCTCGTCTCCCCGCGGCGGCGGTCGCTCGTCAGTCTTGCGCGCGATCGACGTCGACGCTGGGGTCGCCGTCGGCGTCGCGGCGCACGCGCACCTGCCATGGCTGGCAGCACACCGGGCAGTCGTAGATGAAGTCGCCCGTCGTCATTGGGTCGAGCTCCATCTCGGTGTCTTCACCACAGTAGGGACAGAGGACGGCGATGAACTCTTCCATGAGGCGACGATAGCGACGACACGAGCGCCGCGCAGAAACGATGACGCTGACGGCATACCCGTCGGCGTCAGCTTCGACCGCGCAGCGCGACGTCGCGTCAGGCCGCGAACAGCTTGATGCCGGTGGCGGCGGCGAACGACAGGCGCCTGGCCTCTTCCCAGTCGGGGTGGCGGCAGACGACGAAGCCGTCGGACACCAGCGTCTGCTTCCAGTTGCGCCGGCGCGAGCCGGGGCGCAGCAGCTGGTCGTCGACGAACCAGCGGCCGGCCTGCTTCTTCCACGCGTTCAGGCCGTCGATGCGGGTGATGCGGCCCTCGCCCAGCGCGCGCTTGAAGACGATGCCGCAGTTGTACTTGCGGGGGGCCTTCGCCTCGAAGCTCTTCCAGCAGGCGACGCGCGCCCACTCGCGGAAGCAGTCGATGTCCGACGTCCAGTTCATCTGGTCGACGAGGTGGCCGCCCGGCGCGCGGCACCCGATCTCGCCAAACACCGCTTCGCCCTTCGGCGTCAGGAACCATTCCATGTGGCCGAAGGTGTCGTCCATGTTCAGGGCCTTCAGCACGTTGCGGCCGAGCTCGACGCCGGGCAGCAGGCGCGGCTGGTACATGTCCTTCACGGTGATGATCACCGGGCTGATCCACTGCTCGCTGCGGGCCTCGATGGGCTTCGGCAGGTACTGCGCGATGTTCTCGTAGGCCGGCACGCCGTCGATGGAGATCGTGTCGAACGTGAACTCCTCGCCCTCGATGAATTCCTCGACGGAGCACTCGGTCACGTGCTTCGTCGCGGCCAGCGCCGCCTCGAGCTCGGCCTGATCGCGGCACTTGTACGTGTCGGCGCTGCCGGCACCGGCGATGGGCTTGACGACGATGGGGAACCCGATCTCCTCGGCGGCGGCGCGGACGTCGGCCTCCGACAGCGCGCGCTTGCTCTTCGGCACGCGCAGGCCGGCGGCCTTCACGCGCTCCTTCATCAGTTGCTTGTCGCGAAAGCCGCGCACGGTGTCGACGCTCATGCCGGGCATGCTCCAGCGCTCGCGCAGGCGTGCGGCGAGGATCGTCAAGGGCTCCCAGTTGGCGAGGACGCGGTCGATGCTCTTGCCCCGCATCCACTGGGTCACGCGCTCGATGACGTCGTCCTCGTCCATGATGCGCGGGACCTGCAGGTAGTCGGTCATCCACCCCTTCAGCTCCTTCGACAGCGACTGCTTCGACGCGTCGCCGACGCCGTAGACCTCGGCGCCGACCTCGGCGAGGCCGCGGGTGAACTGGACCATCTCGGCGGGATACGTGGCGGCAAGGAAAACGACGCGCATGCGTCTGGTTAGCAGACGCGAATGCGGCGACAACCGGCACCGAGCGGGCTGCCTGGGGCGATCGACGTAGGCGCACAGACCTAGGACCCAGCCACCGAGACGCGGTGCCCGACGCGCGCCGCCGGGGCGTGGGGCACGGCGCTCCTCGGGATGGAGGAGAACGAATGAAGCGCAGCGCGTTCCTGTCTCTCGTCGTGATCACCCTTGCCGCCTGCGCCCCTGACGCCCCGGGCGGCCGGCAGGGCGTGCCGTGACACGGCGGCGCCCTCGCCGACGGCGTCACCGGCGGCGATCCGGGCGGCGGCAACGACGGCGACGACGACGCGGCCGCGCCGTCCGACTGCGTCTACGCGTTCTCTGGCGAGGGCGGCTGCGGCGCGCCTCCCCCTGACGGCGTCGACCCGGGCACCGACCCTGACGAGCTCGCCGACCAGCCCACCGACGAGCCCGCCGACCAGCCGCCCCCGTCGCCCTCTCCCGATCCCGACGGCTGGGGCCCGGCGCTGGCGGCCCGTGGGGCCGAGATGCCGGTGCTCGTCAACGATCTGCGCGCGCGGCGCCTCCTGCGGGTCCTCGCCAACGGCGCCGGGGCCGCCGTTGGCGATGAACCAGGCGCTGCGCTCGGCGGCGCGGCACCACAGCGAGGACATGACCGACAACGGCTACTTCGAGCACAATTCCCGCGACGGCTGCTCGCCGTGGGACCGCATGGCCCAGGCCGGCCACGATACCATGCTCGTCGGTGAGAACATCGCCGCCGGCAACGGCACCGCCGTCGCCGCCTTCGACCACTGGCTGAACAGCTCGGGGCACTGCCGCAACATGAGGTCGGCGAATGCCAACGAGCTTGGGATCGGAGTCGCCGCGGGCGGCGCCTACGGCGCCTACTGGACGCAGACCTTCGGCGCCCGCTCACGAGCGACGTCCCGCCGCCGCCCCGAGAACGTCGCGGGGACGTCCCGACGACATCCCGGGCCCGTCCCGGGGCGCGCGGCGGTCTCCGACGATGGGCTGATGCATCGGGCAGGAGCGCCTGCCGATACGCCTCGCAGAGTTTCGGTCGTTACCCTGGAGTCCTGCCATGCTTTCGGGCGCCGCTTCGTCCCTGTACCGCTCCATGTTCGCTCGCGCCGTCACGCCGCCTGCGTCGACCGCGACGGCGGCGCCGACGTCGCCGACGCGCGCGCCGGCGGGCGAGGCCCAGCGCCTCCGCGACGCCGCGTTCGACGCCCACGTTCCGGTCGCTGGCGGCGAGGGCGTCAAGCGCAAGGACGACCTCCGCGCCGACTGTCTGCCGGCGGTGCGGCAGGAGCTCGCGGCCTGGGGTCGCTCCGACGCCTCACGGATGGTGGCGTTGCCAACGGATCCCCGGGTCACGCTGCGCGCGGCCTCGTTCGAGTACCACTCGGGCAGGCCCATGGAGGCGTGGCTCGACGCCGTCCCGGTCGACCGCTGGCTCGACCTGAAGGTGGTGACGTGCGTGAGCGGCCACGACGGGCTGCCCCACGCCCGCTTCGCCACCGAGAACGTCTACGTCGCCCACGTCGCCGGCCCGACGGGCAGCCTGCAGGGCGCGCCGTTTGGACCGGGTGTCAGCCAGCGCGAGGAATACGCGTCGGTGTCGCCGCCGCTGCGCCTCGACCTGACGAAGCCCGGCGACTACGTCGTAACCTGCGCCCCGCGTGGCTCCGCGGGCACCGGCGGCTACGTCGAGGCGCGCAAGCTCGTGCTGCATGTCACCGGCCGCGAGCCGACGCTCTGAGCCGCGCCTGCGCTCTGCGCTGCGCCGGCCTCGCCTCGCCTCGCCTCGCCTCGCCTCGCCTCGCCGCTGTGGACGAGACGCGCGCAGCGCCCCGATCAGCGGCGCTCGTTGTCGTCAGGGCCGCTGTCGTCGAGCTTGTCGTCGTCGTCGTCGCGGGCGACGACCTTCAGCAGCACGCCCTCGGTGTCGGCGGCGGCGCGCAGGCTCTTCATGTTCGCCCGATAGACGGCGACGCCGACGACCATGTCCTTGACCTCTTCGACGAGGTCGGTGCTGTCGCCAGTGGGCGCCAGGGCCTCGGCGGCGTCGGGGCCGCCGGCGCCACGGCTGACGCGCACGCGTACGCCGCCGCTGGCCAGCGATTGCATCGACGCCTCGAGGGGAACGAATCCGTCGGTGACGGCGTTCGCGGTGTTGTGGCTGCTGACCTCGAGCACGCGCGCCGACGCCTGCACGCCGGTGACTGCCGTGGTGAGCGCTGTGCCGAGCCGCATTGAAAAATCATGGCGCGCTCAGGTCCGTCCGACAAGCGTCGTCCACCGATCTGCCGGCCGGTCCATCGCCGCCGACGGTGGCGGCGACGACCGCTATGGGGTTGGCGGCGTCGCGCGCAGCGCGCGGGTCAGCCGCACGAAGCCCTGTACGTCGACCTGCTCGGCGCGCGTCCTTGGAGCGAGTCCGGCGGCGTCAAGCCCGGCGTCGACGTCGACGGGGAAAGAGTCGGTGCGCAGCGAGGACAGCGCGTTGCGCAGGGTCTTGCGACGCTGCTGGAACGCGGCGCGCACGACGCGGCGAAGCTCGTCAAAAGAGACGTCCTCGTCGACGTCGTCGCGTGGGCGCAGCACGATCACGCCGCCGTCGACGTCAGGCACGGGCCAGAACGCGCCGCGCGGAACGC
>Ga0194129_10003362_pt1:10000-22303 | contig 22303 bp, 14 predicted proteins | sample TA2KigCa35mmetaG_FD_150862 | JGI IMG/M metagenome (GOLD analysis project Ga0194129, IMG submission 150862) | Freshwater microbial communities from Lake Tanganyika, Tanzania - TA2015038 Kigoma Deep Cast 35m | ecosystem: Environmental > Aquatic > Freshwater > Lake | place: Tanzania...
CTTTACTGTAACTTGACAGTGATATTCGGACCAGCTTGCGTAGGATAGGTGGGAGGCTTTGAAGCGGTGCTTCTGGGCATCGTGGAGCCGCCGTTGAAATACCACCCTGGTTCGTCTGGGTATCTAACCTAGGCCTCTGAACGAGGTCGGGGACACTGTCTGGTGGGCAGTTTGACTGGGGCGGTCGCCTCCCAAAGAGTAACGGAGGCGCGCGAAGGTTCCCTCAGCCTGATTGGAAACCAGGCGTCGAGTGTAATGGCACAAGGGAGCTTGACTGCGAGACAGACATGTCGAGCAGGTGCGAAAGCAGGTCATAGTGATCCGGTGGTTCTATATGGAAGGGCCATCGCTCAACGGATAAAAGGTACTCCGGGGATAACAGGCTTATCACGCCCAAGAGTTCACATCGACGGCGTGGTTTGGCACCTCGATGTCGGCTCATCGCATCCTGGGGCTGAAGTCGGTCCCAAGGGTTAGGCTGTTCGCCTATTAAAGCGGTACGCGAGCTGGGTTCAAAACGTCGTGAGACAGTTTGGTCCCTATCTGCCGTATGCGGAGGAAATTTGAGGGAAGCTGACTTTAGTACGAGAGGACCGAGTTGGACGGACCTCTGGTGTACCAGTTGTCACGCCAGTGGCACAGCTGGGTAGCCATGTCCGGACGGGATAACCGCTGAAAGCATCTAAGCGGGAAGCCCCTCCCAAGATTAGATTTCCCAGTCGAAAGACGCGCAAGGCCCCTTGAAGACTACAAGGTAATAGGTTGGAGGTGGAAGCGCCGCAAGGTGTGGAGCTGACCAATACTAATCGGCCGGCCGGCTTGGCACTTTCCTGTCTCTCTGCTCGACCTTGTGTCTGAGCAGACTGGAAAGTCACAAAGTGTGTCTCCTGCACACGAGGTTAAGGTTGTTGTGGGAAACCTACGGGTTTCACTAGAAACGATTTCTGCGGTTTCCGGTGTTTATAGCGGCGAAGTCACACCCGATCCCATCCCGAACTCGGAAGTTAAGCTCGCCAGCGCCGATGGTACTGCACGGGAGACCGTGTGGGAGAGTAGGACGACGCCGGATCTTTCTTGGACGGCCCCGACCGACAGTCGGGGCCGTCGTCTTTTGGGGGAATGTCGATTGCGACCGCGACCGCGACCGCGACCGCGACCGCGACGTTGCTCGCGACCCCGACTGCGACACAGATCTGCCCAGGACCTCTAGACAAGACGTGCGAGGTTCGCCGTGACGCCGGCGACGATGTCCTGAGGGCGCCGGTGTGAAACGACGCCCCCCGCCGCCTTGAGACCGGGCCGTATCAAAGCACGCGCTCCCATCGGGAGATGCGCAAGACAGACAAGGCGGCGGCGATCCCGGTTGTCGTCGAAAGACGCTCGCGGCGGTCGGCGGCGGACGCGTTCAGGCTCGGACGGAAGACGAAGACCATCGGCCGCTACGGCCAAGTAGACGCTCCGAGGATCCTTCGAAGCGCCTTCGTGTCTTCAGAGCGGCTCGATAGAGCCCACTCGCGAGTAGACACGAAAGCCGCGCACTTCGCCAAAGTAGGTCGTGGCTGAGAATGTCACGTCAGGGGCGGGGGCGGACGGCGGGAGCGGCGGGGTGCAGCTTCCCCCGCTGCCGCTGGCGCTGCCGCTGTCCCCGGTGGTGCTCGTTATGCTCGAGCCGGCCCCGCCGGGCAGACAGACTCCCCCGTTGGTCGGCGCTCGGTCGAGATCCGGCAGCTGCGTCGTGATCGACCCGTCCTCGGCGAATACGAGCCGGCCCGACGTCGCGTTCTGGTACGTCGATAACTGAATGTCGCCCTCGAGCTCGAACAGATCGACGCGGATGACGCTGTTGCTGAAGCCGCACTTGGCCCACTGGACCACGGCGACCATCGGGTTCTTGCGTTGCACGATGGGGGGCACGCCGGCGGGCAGCGCCAGTGGCCTACCGGCGGGCGGCACGAGGAAGGTCTCGCTGCAGGTGCGCGCGCCCACCGCGCGATCCCGTGCGACCTGGTGCGGCTGCAGCGCATGCGCCGCAGCGTCGGTCGCCCGTCGCCGCCGTACCTGCTCGCTGAGCACGCTGAGCCCGGCCGCCGACACCACGCCCACCATCGCCGTGACGACCAGCACCTCGACCAGAGAAACCGCGCGCATGTGCTTGACGGTAGCACGCCCCCGCAGCCGGCGTCTGGAGATCAGCTCGCGCCGCGCCCGGTGAGGACGACGGGGAACGTCTTCAAGATAAGCTCGACGTCGATCTTGAGGTTCCAGTGGTCGACGTAGCGCAGGTCGAGCTGCATCCACTCGTCGAACCCGATCTCGTTACGGCCGCTGACCTGCCAGTAACACGTCAAACCCGGACGAACGCTCAGGCGACGGCGCTGCCAGACCTTGTACTGCGCCACCTCGCGCGGCACCGCCGGTCGAGGCCCCACGATGGTCATGTCGCCGCGCAGGATGTTGATCAGCTGTGGCAGCTCGTCGACGGAGAACTTGCGGATGAAGCGACCGATGGACGTGATGCGCGGGTCGTTCTTCATCTTGAACACAACTCCGCCCTGCATCTCGTTCTGCGCCATCAACTTGTCCTTCATGGCGTCAGCATTCATCACCATGCTGCGGAACTTCAGCATGTCGAAGTACGCGCCATTCAGACCCACGCGCCGTTGCTTGAAGAACACCGGCCCACCGTCGGTGGCCTTGATGGCTATGGCGACGAACAACAAGAGCGGCGACAGCACGACCAGCCCCAGCGCCGACGCGACGATGTCGAGCATCCGTTTGACTGCATACTGGAACGGACGAGTGTCGGTGGAGAGATAGTGTAGGAACCCGTCTTCGGTCAGGGCGGCGCCTCCGAGCAGCCGCGCGCGCTCGAAGGCGAGGGCGTGCAGGGGCAGGGCGAACGGCTGCCCGACCTCTTCGCAGGCCCGCACGATCTGCTGCATCTCGTGGCCGTGCACCAGCGTGCGCCCGGCGATGAAGACCTCCGCAACCGCCTGCCGCGCCAGGACGGTGAGCAGCTCGCTGGCGTTGCCGAGGATGGGGGCCTTGAGCCCGCGGTGGGCGATCTCGCCCTCGAAGGCCAAGAAGCCCACGACGCATCGACGACGTCCGCGGCCCTCGGTGAGCGCGTGCCAGGCAGCGACGCCGGCGGGGCCGGTGCCGACGACGAGGACGTCTTCGACAGGGTCGCCGATGGCGTGCAGCGGCGAGAAGATCACGTAGCGGCCGGCGAGCATCCACACGAAGCAGATCACGCCGAAGCTCGTCACCGAAAACGCGTGCTTCTCGGGCACGACGCCCATGCGCTCCCAGACGAACAACACCAACGACGTCGCCAGCAGCAGCACGATGGTCAGCGCCGCCTGGTCCTGCGCCGTTCGCGGCGTCGCCGGCGAATACAGCCGCAGGCTGCCCGCGCCCACCAGCCACGTGCCAGCTCCCACCGCCATCAAGGTCAGGTAGCGCGGGTCATCGATCACGACCCGCAACGTCGCCAGAAAGCAGCCCACGAGGACGATGACGACGTCGTAGAGGACGTTCAGCTTGGCCGGCCACCCCGGCGACAGCGAGTCGAGACGGGCGCTCACGCAGACGTCGTTAGCACAGGCGGTGCCACCGCCGCTGGCGCGGCGTCTACGACCCCGGTGGGGCCTTCGCCGCCCGCTCGTGGCCACCGTCCTTGAACCACGCGTGCACCCGCGGCAGGGCCCGTCGCAGGGCGTCGGGATCCATGTGGAACAGCGCGAAGCTCTCGGCGAAGGCCTCGTGCGGCGAGGCGTCGGCGTAGTCGGTGGGGCCGGGTTCGCCAGCCTTCACGGCGAGGAACGCGCGCAGCATCGGGCTGTCGCGGCCGAGCGCGTTGCCGCGCTCGATGAGCTCGTTGCGGCGGGCGCCGCTGGTGCGACCGGCGGCGCAGTAGGCGTCTCTGGCGGCGTCGCGCTCGAAGGCGTGGCCCATCTCGTGGAGGAGGGAGTGCAGCACTGCACTGCGTGGCGTGGTGGGGTCGCCGACGAAGCGATAGCGGTCGCTGCGTACGCCGCTCGAGTACAGCGAGATCGTGCCGCGGCAGCCCTGCAGCGCGTACAGCGCCGCCTTGTCGGGATCGCCGTCGGCAGGCTTCGCGCGTCGCTCGAAGCCGAGGCCGCGCACGACGTCGAGCTCGGCGGGCGACAGCAGCGACAGCGCCTGGGCCAGCGCACGGCGCTCGTTCTCCTTCCACTGGCCGGGCAGGGTTGTCTTCAGGCGGTACTGGTCGCGGATCTCGCCCTCGCTGAGCAGCGGCCCCTCGTCGGGGTCGGCCTCGCGCCCGCCCGAGTGCACGACGACGCTGCCGTCCAGCGCGATGGTCACCGTCACCGGCACGCTGCGCGGGCCGGTGCGCACGCGCAAGTCGCTCTCGCCGCCCTGGTCGCCCGTCGACGTCGCCAGCCACAGCGCGCCGAGTTCGGCGAGCGACAGCCGCCCGAGGCCCGCCCGCGACGTGTCGACGACGCGCTGCCGTCCGGCGTTATCGACGCGCACCACGCGCCGGTCCTTGAGCCGGCCGGCGAGCAGCGCCTGCAGGTCGTCCTTCTGGTGGTCCTTCAGCGGCTCGTGGCGCAGCTCGCGCGCGTCGTAGAACAGGTGCGTGCGCGCGCAGCCCGTCGAGCAAAGGAGCGCCAGCCCGCACGCCGTCGCCCACGTCGTCGCCCACGTCCACGCCCGGGGACGCCGTCGACGTGAGGACGAAGACGAAGCAGCACGAGCGTCAGGGCGAAGCATGACCTTACTCATGGCCGACAGCGTAGCGGGAGCGCGGGCGACGCAGCTCAGCGCGAGGACGACAGGTCGGAGCGGGCGGTGCCAGGCGCCTGCAGCACGAGGTCGGGGCCGTACGCCGACGACGGCGTCTGGTACCCCGGCGGGTGCTCGCCGGCGGCGACGCGGCTCATGCACAACAGCGCGGTTTCGACGGTGTGCGTGTAGCCGTCGGGGGTCTGCAAGCAGCTGCGCACGACCTCGCCGGCGTCGCTCTCAGCCTCGGCGAGCAGCACGCAGCGGCCGGCGGCGCGCTCGGCCTTCGAGGGTCCGCCGGTGGGCACAAGCGACTGCAGCAGTCGCCGCACGAAGGACGTCCGCAAGAGTGGCGCGGCGACGACGGCGGCGCGCAGCGCGCGGATGTTCGACGGCGGGAATGTGAACCACACCTCGATGTCGCTGACGCCCGTCGAGTGCTGCGCCGTCGACAGGTCGCCCCACGGGAACAGCACGGCGGAGCGCCGTCGGCCGTCGATGTCGAAGGTGCGCACGTCGCCGGCGAGCGGCACCGCGACGAGCTGCCCTTGGCGGCGCACGAAGCTCGTGCCGCAGAAGTGCTCAAGCATCGTCGCGGCGGTGCCGTGGGACAGCTGGCCCGAGGATGAGATCACGAGCCGCAGCCGCGTCGCCGACGGCAGCCGGTGGTGCACATGCGCGAGCAGACAGTCGCTCGGCACGACGTCGAAGCCGACGCCGGGCAGGAGCATGATGCCCTGCTGGTGCGCCACGGCCGAGCGGCCGCGCAGCGCCTCGAAGACGGCGAGCTCGCCAGTGACGTCGAGGTAGTGGCGGCGCGCCCGCAGGCAGGCCTCGACCATGGGCGCCGCGGTGGCGGAGAACGGCCCCGCGCAGTGCAGCACGCCAATGGTGTCTTCGAGGGCGTCGGCCAGCCCTTGCTGGTCGTCGAGGGCGACGGCGCGCCACGGCAGGTCGAGGCGCGCTGCGAGGGCCTTCAGCGCGCCGGCGTTGCGGCCGGCGAGCACCGGGCGCAGGCCCCGTGCGACGGCCGCCTCGGCGATGAGCGTCCCGGTGTAGCCGGTGGCGCCGTAGAGCAGAAAGGGCGGGGCGGTCATGGGTGCTCGTCGTGCTCGTCGTGCTTGTCGTGCTTGTCGGCTTCGTCGGGCGGCTGCGCGTCTGGCTGGGCGCGCCGCTTCACGCGGTGCCTTCTTGTTCGCCTTCTTCGGCGTCGGCGTCGCCGCCGTCGTTTGCCGCTGGCTCGAACAGCTCGCGCAGCAGCCGGAACAGCCTCTTCTGCGCCGTCGACGACTTCTGCGCGTTGGTCTGCTGCAGGGCGCGCTCCTTCTGCGCGGCGCGCACGACCTGCCGCAAGGCGGTGCGGTCGAGACGGGCGCCGCCGCCTTCGCCCTGCGCGTCGAGGTCGGCGACGAGCGCGTCGACCTCGTTGTCGGCGGCGCGCCCCGTAGCGGCGAGCAGGCGCGTACGCCAGCGCTCGGCCTGCTGGAACGCCGCCGAGGCCAGCGTGCCCTCGAGGTCGAGGGCCTCAAGCGCCTTGGCGATGGGCTCAGCGTCGACCGTCCGCATGATCTTGCCCACCAGCTGCACCTGCCGCCGGTAGCCGCCGAAGGCCTTCTTGGCGAGGATGCGCTGCGCCTCGACGACGGCGGCCCGCAGGTCGTCGGGCATCGCGACCCGCTCGAGCTGCCCGGGCTTCAGGCGAATCAAGCTCTCGCCGAGACGCTCGAGCTGGAGCGCCCGCCGCTTCTTCTCGCCCTTGGCCTCGCGCGCGGGGCCCTCGTCGGCGAAGCGCCCGTTCTCGTCGACGTTGATCTCGTCGAGGGCTTGTTCGTGCTCGGCTTCGTCGTGGAAGGGGCGCGCCATGCCCGCGCTTGTCGACGACGGCGCCGCAAAAGACAACCGACCCGCGGCCGGCGGTGTGCGCACGGCGATCGCCGGGGCAACCTCGCGTGCGCCCATGGCACACCCGACGCGCGCCTCGGCTTCGTGCCGCGCCCGCGACGCCGCGCGGGGTCTGGCACGAATCTCGCGCTCGGCTGACGCCAGCAGTCTACCTCCTCGTGGAGCCTCGCATGCTTCGCCTCGCCGTCCTTGTTGCCCTCGCCGTCGCCCTGCCGGCGGCGTCGTCGACCCCTGCGTCGTCTCCTGCGTCGTCCCCTGCGTCGTCTCCTGCGTCGTCTCCTGCGTCGGCGACGACGGCAGCGGCCCGCTTCGGCGTGCGCCGCTTCCACGCCGAGCAGCGCGCGGTCTTTGTCGATGCCAGCCGCGACCTGCTCGCCGTGCGCCTGCCGGCGCCGGCGCCGTTCGCCGGCGCGCTGGAGCCCGCCGCCGTCCACGACGTCGTCGAGGGCCTGCTGGCGAAGCTCGGCGTAGACGCCACCGTGACGAAGACGTGGGCGGCGACGACGCACGGCACGGTGGCGGTGGCGCTGTCGACGCCGCTGTCGCTGGCGACGCTGGCGGCGTTGGCGGCGCTGGTCGCCGACGAGGGCGGCCACGCGTGGCCGGTGCTGGTGCGCGGCCCCGGCCTGAGCGCTGACCTGGCGGACGAGCCCTTGGCGGCGCTGGATCGCGGGCCGCGCACGGGCCGCGCGTTCGCCGACGACCGGCTCGTCGTCACCGCCGAGCGCGGCCGCCTCGACGACGTGCTGCCGCAGGTGCTGGCGAAGAGCGACGGCGTCGTCGTTGAGCGCTCGCGCTTCCTGCGCGACACCGCGCTCGTGCAGGTGGGCGCCGCCGTGGGCCACGACGCTGTCGATGCCGCGGCGCTGCTGGCGGGCCTCGCGGGGGTGCGCGCCGTCGAGCCGAACCTGTACCGCGAGCTGCGCGCGCGGCAGGCGGACCCGCTGTTTCCGTCGCAGTGGCACCTGTCGCGCGACCAGGAGCCGGCGGCGTCGGTGCCGGGCACCGGCGAGATCTTCGCTCCCGAGGCGTGGGCGGTCACCCGCGGCGACCCCGACGTCGTCGCCGCGGTGTTCGACTCGGGCACCGACTGGGAGCACCCCGACCTGCTGCCCAACGTCCGGCAGGACCTGATGTTCGACGCCGCCACCGGCGACGCCGATCCGTCGCCGCAGTGCCAGCAGAGCCAGGACGGCGTCGCTGAGGTGCCCGACTGCCCGCGCAACGCGCCCTATGTCGAGAGCCACGGCACCGCTGTCAGCGGCACCATCGCGGCGAAGGGCGAAAACGGCCTGGGCGTCAGCGGCGTGTGCCCCGACTGCTCGCTGCTGCCGGTGCGGCTGCTCGGCGAGACGGCGACGCCGGCCTACAGCAACGCCGCCGCCTTCAGCCGCGCCTGCGACCCCGCCGCCGACGGCAGCGGGCAGGGCGCGTGGCTCATCAACAACTCGTGGGGCCCGGGGTTCTCGTTGTACTTCCCGCTGTCGACGGCGGAGCGCGACGCCTTTGAGCTGTGTCGCACCGTCGGGCGGGGCGGCAAGGGCACCGTGCTCCTGTTCGCCGCCGGCAACGACACCAGCAACGTGCGCAAGGACGCCTACGCCAAGCACCCGAGCGTGATCGCGGTGGCGGCGAGCACGAACCTCGACGACTGGGCGGCGTACTCGAACTACGGCGACGAGATCGACCTCGCGGCGCCAAGCCTCGGCGGCACAGTGCAGGAGGACAACTACGGCATCGTCACCACCGACGTGCGTGGCGGGACGCGCGGCTACTCGGTGGACGGCACGCAGGCCGACAACAGCGACCTCGACGTCGACTACTCGCCGTCGTTCTCGGGCACGTCGGCAGCCAGCCCGGTGGCCGCCGGCGTCGTCGGCCTCGTGCTGAGCGTGAACCCCGACCTGACTGCCGAGCAGGTGCGGCTGGTGCTGACGCGCACCGCCGACAAGATCACGGCGGACAAGGTCGACTGGCTGTCGCTGTTCGGACAGGACCTCGCCGAGGTCTTCCAGTACGATGACGTCGGCCACTCCATCGCCTTCGGGCAGGGCCGCGTGAACGCCGGCAACGCCGTGGCGCTCGCCGCCAGCGACGCCGTGGGCCTGCAGGGCGCGGCGTGCACCCCCGGCGACGGCGTCTGCGACCACTGCGATCCGATCCTGAGCCGCTGCCTCTTGCCCTGCACGACGCAGGACGACTGTGACTTCGGCGCCGTCTGCGGCGACGGCCACTGCCAGCTGCCCGTCGAGCGCCCTGGCGACTTCCTGTCGTCGTGCGACGATGAGGCTTGCGAGGCGTGCGTGTCGACGCTGGACAGCGAGTTCAACCCGACGTCGGTGTGCAGCAAGGCCTGCACCGTCGACACCGACTGCGACCCCGCCTGCGCCGACGACCCGCAGAACTGCCAGGTCGTCGGCTTTGACTGCCGCCCGGCAACCGACGACGCCAACGGCCCGAAGGTGTGCGCCATCGGCGACCCCAACGCCGGCGGCCCCGCCGACTTCGGCGCCTGCTTCAACGGCCAGATCGGGACGAGCGTGATCGTGCAGACGGGCGAGGGCCGCGAGCTGTGCGGCGACCTGTGCTTCGACGAGAGCCCCGCCGCCTGCGCCTACGGCTTCCACTGCGCCGAGGTCCGCTGCGCGTGCACGCGCGAGACGCAGTGGGGCTGCTTCGAGTTCACCTGCGCCGAGGTCGCCCCCGGCACCGGCGACTTCTTCTTCCCCATCTGCGTGCCCGACCCCGGCCACGCTGACGTCTGCGCCACCGACGCCGACTGCCAGCTCGGCGACTACTGCGCTGACTTCGTCGACGGTCAGGGCCGCTGCCGCATCGACGACCGCGCCGGCTGCGACATCTGCCAGCCCTGCACCGACTCGTCGGAGTGCGCCGGCCGCGGCGTCTGCATCGGCACCAACAACGGCCAGAACCCCGGCGTGTGCGCCGTCGCCTGCGACGACTTCGAGGCCTGCCCCGGCAACGCCGAGTGCCGCGAGTTCACCACCCGCCGCGGCACGGCGCTGGCCTGCCTCGGCGACGCCTCCGCCTTCGACGACACCGCCACCGCCGTCGACCTGTGCGCCGACTTCGTCTGCGCCGTCGCCTGCCGCGGCGACGTCCCCTGCGACGACGGCCTGGTGTGCAAGGACGGCGCTTGCGTCGCCCCGCCGCCGCCGCCCGACGACCAGGACGACGCTGGCGGCGTGACCTTCGGCGGCGGCTCGAATTGCAGCGCCACGCCCGGCGCCCCGGCGGCGCTGGCCCTGCTGTTGCTCGGGCTGCGTCGTCTTCGTCGCCGGGCCTGATGGCTCGCCCTGCCGCTGCCGCGCGGCGCCCCGGCGTTGGCAGCAGGGCCGCGTCGGGGCATCGTGTGGGCATGGATCGCTCTTCGCTCCTCAAGCTCGGTCTGGTCCTCTTCGCAGTGGTGCCGGCCCGCGCCGACGCGGGCGCGACCACCGCGACCGCGACCGCCGCGACCGCGACCGCCGCGACCGCGACCGCCGCAGTGGAACCCGTCGCCGACGTCGACGCGCTGCCGCGGTTCGTGGATGAGGGTGTGCTGCTTGACGCGCTGACGCCGATGCTGGCGGCAGCGAGGGAGCCGGCGCGGCTCGCCGTGATCGTCGTCGACGAAACTGACCCCGTCCGCCGCACGGCGCTCGAGCGGGCGCTGGTGCGCGTGCTGCGAGACCGCCGCCGCGAGGACGTCGTGACGCCGTCGCTGGTGCGCGCACGCCTGGGGGCGCAGGCGGCGGCGCAGGCCGAGGGGGCGGCGTCGACAGCCGCCGCGGGGCTGGCCGCCGACCACGTCGTCGTTGGTGATGTCGTGCCGTCGGCCGACGGCGCGGTGCTCGCGCTCAAGCTCCTGTCCACCGAGCACGGCGACGTGGTGGCGTCGGAGAGGGTGGCGCTCGACGGTGGCGGCGCTCGCTCGACGGCGGCGGCGCGCTCGGTGGGCGTGGCGTGCGCCGACTTAGCCGATGTGATCGCCGAGGCGGTCGAAGCCAGCGGGGTTGCCGTGCGTGCCCACCGCGTCGGCATCCCGCCGCTGCAGGCCACGGGCGCGGCGAAGGCGGCGCGGCTCGACCGCTTCCTGCAGGCCGAGCTGTCCGACGCGCTGCGCGCGCGCGGTTTCCTGGTCGTCGAGCGCAGCGAGCTGTCGAAGGCGATGGACCAGCTGTCGCTGCAGGAGCTGACGGGCACCGAGAAGGTCGCCGAGCTCGGCGCGCTGCTCGGCGCGCAGTCGCTGGTGCTCGGCACCGTCGCCGAGGCCGGCGACCGTTTCGTCGTCAGCGCCCGCGTCATCGGCGTCGAGGGCGCGGCGGTGCTCGGCGCGGCGAAGGCGACCATCGAGCGCGAGGGCGTGGTGTCGATGGCGGCGGTGGAGACGCGCACGCCCGCCGAGGCGGCGCTGCGCTCGGCGGTGGCCCCGGGGTGGGGTCAGGCCTACAACGGCGAGGGCGTGAAGGCGGCGCTGTTTGGCGTGTCGACGTACGCGGCGCTGGCGGGCACGGTGGCCTTCGCTGGCACGGCGGCGTGGTCGTCGCAGCGGTACACGACGCTGCGCCCAGGGCAGGACGGCCTGACCGCGGTGGAGGCGTCGAAGACGGCCGCCGGCCTGCGCGAGCAGGCCAACGTGCTGTGGACGGCGACGGCGGTGGTGGGCGGTCTGACGGCGTCGTTGTGGACGGCGGGGATCGCCGACGCGCTCATCGCGGCTCCCGACGTCGACTGATCCGTCCCGGCACCGGCCACGCGGTGGCGCCGGCGCGGCTCGTCGTCAGGGCAGCGCCCGCGCCAGCTGGAAGCGCACGAGGTCGGCGACGACGCCGGCGACGCTCTGGCCGGGGCCGGTGGGCAGGGGGCTGTGGCCGGCGCCGGCGACGACGGTGAGCGCGGCGTCGCTGCCGGCGGCGACGAGGTTGTTGGTCGTCGCCTGGGCGACGGGCAGCAGCGGGTCGTTCTGGCCGCAGCGCAGGCGGAACGGCACGTCGCGCACGGCGCCGAGGATGCGGGCGCCGTCGTTCAGCGGGTCGCCGGCGCTGATCACGACCGCCGACGCCACGCGGTCGGCGCGATCAATGGCGTAGCGGAACGCGAGGAACCCGCCCTGCGAGTAACCGAGCACGTGCACGCGCTGTGGGTCGACGTCGCCGGTGTTCAGAAGCTGCAGCACGAGCACGTCGAGGAGCTGCAGGTCGGGGTTGTCGGCGACGTCGTGGTAGGCGTCCCAGCTGACGCCGGGGATCGTCTGGCCGCCGAACTGCACGTCGCGCACGACGCCGGCGGGGGCGGCGACGATCACGTCTTCGCCGAGGCCGCCGAGCCCGGTGACCTGCAGGAAATTCGTCGGCGTGTCGCCGTTGCCGTGCAGCGCGATCAACAGCGGCAGCGGCGGGCCGCGCACGGCGTCGGGCACGACGACGTCGACGCTGCGCTCCTCGAGCCCCACCGGCACCGAGAACCGCGTCGTGCCCGGCTGAAGGACGCTCGCCTCACCCTCGCCCTCGCCCTCGCCCTCGCCCTCGCCCTCGCCCTCGCCTTCGCCCTCGCCGGGGCCGGCGTCGTCGAAGGGGTCGTCGAAGGGGCCGCCGTCGAGCGTCGGGCCGGCGTCGGGGCGCTGCG
>Ga0194129_10003366_pt1 | contig 22294 bp, 21 predicted proteins | sample TA2KigCa35mmetaG_FD_150862 | JGI IMG/M metagenome (GOLD analysis project Ga0194129, IMG submission 150862) | Freshwater microbial communities from Lake Tanganyika, Tanzania - TA2015038 Kigoma Deep Cast 35m | ecosystem: Environmental > Aquatic > Freshwater > Lake | place: Tanzania: Lake...
AACCACGACCAAACATATTAGATGCTGCCATAATAGTAATTAATGAAGCCGCTTCAACCTTTTCCTTAATTCCATCATACAGTTTTGTAGCTGTTTTTTCTTTAAATCCTTCCACCTCTAAAAAGTTAGGAATTGTCATAGTCAATATTTCAGGAACCGTATCGTAACCTGCGTCCATAATACGCTTAATATTTCCACTGCTTAAACCTTCTACACCAATTCCCCTAAAGAAACCAGTTACAACTTTCTCTCTAACTGTCTCATCAGATTCAATATCTTCAAGCATAATATCAATATGAGTATCATTCCACTTAAAGGGAACTGACGGCATTTTTGGCATATCAGCAGAAACAATTACTTTACGAATATACGGTATTACGTCTCCACTGCGAATTAATTCAATTGTTGCTCCAACCCCTATTTTATTGTCATTAATGAACGCACCATTAAATCCAGTTGCGTATTCGATTTTAACACCTCCAAGATTAATTGGCTCAATCTGAACACGTGGTTTTAAATATCCGTCCTTACTCGCTGCCCAAATTACATCCACGACTTTTGCTTCCGCAACCTGATCTGATAAAACCATTTTAAACGCAAATGCGTGTTCAGGATTACCGGATTTTCTCGGATATAATTTATCGTTTGCTACAATAACACCATCAATTTCATAAGCATAATTGTTACGCCAATCAACCAGTGTATTTGATAATAATTCATTACTAAGTTTTTTCTCAGATTTGTTGAGCACAATTTCTACATCTAATGTTGTCAAGAATTCCATTTGTTCTGATGGTTTTAATTCGGGTCTTATTACTTCATAAGCTACAAAATGTAAGTCCTTAATTGCCTCATTTATGGTTTTATGATTAACGATTCCGGCGACCATATTTCTTGGATTAGCAAATTTTTGTCGATATTTTGTCTCGAATACTGCTTTCGGTATAATAAACTCACCACGAACAGCAATTCCACGTGTTTTAGGTAATCGCAAGAACGGAATAAGATGGCTAATATCCTGACCGATCTTTCCATCACCCCTAGTATAAAGCTTCGGTTCTTTTTCTTCGGTTGTATAGAGCCCACTTACTCCGTCTAATTTACACGATAATACGTAAGGACCAGTATATTTTGCTGTCCATAAAGCAAGAGCATTTGTGTCTGGTTTAATTTTATCCATTGAACCCATCGGATAAGGTAACGTCACTTTATTTCGCTCGACTGGTGCTCCAATTTCGTGAATAACTGTATTACTTGGATATTTTGATTCAATATATTCTTTAATAATATCATACTGATTATCTGTTAAGAAGGGTTGTTCATTATAATAAGCTTTGTTTGCCTCCCTTAATAGATTACTGAGCTGATTTTCGTTTAATGTATCGAGAAATGTAATCCCTAATTTTTTAAATTCTTCTGACATTATTTTTGCGTTTTTTTCATCTTCATCATCATCTTCAATAATTAATTTTTTTTTGCTTACTATTTTTTTTACAGCTGGTGCTAATGCTTGTTTTACTACTGGTTTTGGCTTCATTATAAATTCTTCGCTTTCCGAATTAGAGTCCTCAATAATTAGTTTCGGTTTTTTTGCTAAAGCAGACGCTGACTTAAATACAATAGCTCGACCATCTGTGCGTTCATTTGGTGCCTTATATTCTAGATTTAAGAAGTCGAAAATATCCTTTTCATCCCTGAAAACCTTGGGGACTTTATCGCCCTTCTTTTTTGCCTCCATTTTGTAAATTCCATGTTCATTCATAGTGTATCCATTTTCTAGAGCAACATGACGCATAACGGTATTAAATATTTTACTACCAGTGAAGTATAAAATAGCAAATGGAAATTCTTCTGGAGTTGTGTATAAGAAATCAACACGACGAGCATACTTTGATGTGGGAATTTTTGTTACGACAAGACATTTTGTTGGTCCACGACTAAGAACGTTTAATATAATTTTATCTTTTATCAAGTTATCAACAAAAGCAGTAAATATTTTTGGGTTTTTTGAAGTAATAATAACATCAATATCTCCAGATGATTCCGCACCACGACGATATGAACCGACTATTTCCATTTTTCCGCCAGTAGGAAAAGCTGCTTCAAAAACTGCCCTATATTCCTCTATTTCTGAACGAGGTATACGTGCCAAAATATCTTCGTAGTATTTTAAACCAACTTTTTGAACATCATTGAGAAGATTTTGGTTTTCTCTCAGTTGAGTAATAGATGTAATTCCTTCATCAACTAATTCTTTCGCTTTTTTAGGTCCAATTCCATATACTTCCGCCAAAATATTTACTGGATTAGTTTTTTCCCTTTCTAGAACCCTCAAGGTGCCTGTTTTCATATATTCGTTAAGTTTTTCCATAATAGTAGGACCCATACCTGGCTTACCTTTTAAGTCATTAGGCGACAAAATGTCATCAGGATAAGACATAATAGTTTCTTGAGCTTTTTGATATGCTCTAGCTCTAAATGGTTCACCCTGTTTTAACATAATGTTGGCTAATTGTTCCATGAGGTCAATAAATTTTTCGTTAAGACGACCGCTTGGTAAAGTAATATTATCGCTTAGATTTGACATTTGTTTAACTTCTTGAGTTATCTTTAAATTGGTTTGTAATCTATCACTCAAAATTTGAGGGTTAAAAAAATCAATTTTTTCTTTTTCTCCTAATACTTCTGGAGATGGTGTGGATGATGATTCAATAATAAAAATTGGTTTCTTTTTAACGGTTATATTTTGTTTTGTTTTTTTGTTACTTTTTGAAGAACTTTTTTTCGATTTTGAGGATGATGAATCCGACTCAATTATAAACAGTTTTTTTATAGTTTTTTTGGCATGTTTGATTTTATTTGTTTTTGGCATATAATATCTCGATAGAAAAAAGTTTTTTAGGCCTTTTTACAATTATGTGTGTATGTATGAAGAAGAAGGGTTAAAACAAACAACTAATTAAATTACAATAAACAACAATACAATAAACAATACATTTTTATGCGTTTAAGTTACTTACTTGTGTGCCACAAAGGCTCGCAATGATGGTTCTGAGTTTTCCGACCTCTTCCCTCCACAGCATGTTTTCCCTTTCGATTTCCTGAACATATTTTCCGTCGATTGTCACCAAGTCCGTATTTTCCGCCTCGATTTCTGCCTCAATCTCGGCCATTTGGTCGTACATTTCATTGACATCATAGTCCGAGAGCAGGTCAGGGTAGTCGTTTGGCCCAATGGCTACTGGCCTATCGTCAAGGCAACAAGCCTGGTCAAACTCGTCCCATAATTGACGCTGGAAATCCGAAATGCCAGTGGTCAAGGAATAAGCTTGGTCCTTGATAGGCGCACCAGGGCATTCGCGTCTAAGGATAGGCTTCTCCGGGGTAGAAACGTAGATGCTGGTCGCATTCCCGAGGTCGATACGGGGCTTTCGGTCGCCCGAGATGTGCTTTTTACCCTTATTCTCGAGGACAATCCAATACCACGGTCCATCGTGATATACTCGAGCCTCCCTACTGGAATCGAATAAACTTACCTGAAAGTCATAGTTTTCCCGAGTGTCATACCAATAAGCGAAGTGGACGTAGGCAGCGTTATATGGCTTCCCGTCCCGATCTTGCTTAGATACAAAATCAACATGGTCTACGACACCGAAGTCTGTGAAGGCTCTGGTGACATAATCCTTGTCAAAATTGGCGAAGACATGGGGGATAAAGAGACTGACGTTCTCAATAGCGGACATTTTGAATCGCAATGAATGAATAAAATAGCTTGAAACTTAGAATGGAGAATAAAGACTACCTACCATATTGTACGTAAAAAGTATTTCAATTTTTTTTTATATAGGCTGTAAATATGTATAACTGAAAATTTATCCACCTGATAACGACAGTCGCTTCGCTTGAAAAGGTGGATCCAAAGATTTTTATGCGATTTAACTGATCATATACTGGATTTACTGGGTTAATTTTGGCTCCACCTTTTCAAGCGAAGCGACTGTCGTTATCAGGTGGATAAATTTTCAGTTTAGTCCTAAAATACACTAAAAGCAAAAAAATTGAAATACTTTTTACACCCAATAGGAACAGTATTTCTTACTCATTTGAACGAAGTTTTAAGCTATTACAATGTCATTCCAAACCGCTAACGTCGATGAATTCGATCGCGATTTAAGCCTTCGACTCTTCCAAAAGGCATATGCTCTTGCTATCAAGAGCCAGGAGAAATTCAGGGGGCTTTCCTGGGCTGAAATTACCTTCATGGAAGAGGAGGAGGAAGAGGAGGAAAACAGAAAAAAAGAGGCCGTCCGTATGAGAAAGGTCGATAAGGAGCGCCGTATGGCCTATATTATGGGTAATTATGACCTCGAGGAAGGTGAAGTTTTCGAATAAAAATCATAAATATTTGTATATTGTATTGGTTTGTTGCCTGTAAATTAAATAACTTTTAAAAAGGGCTACCCATTTGGGTTTCTTTTTTACCCCATTTTTGGCACCACCTTTGGAAAAGGTGTATTTTACAAATTTTTAGTTCGTCCTAGAAATAGGACAATTCCGAAAAAATTGAAATACTTTTTTGGTTAAATGAGAAATGTAGTCTAATCCTTTAATATCAACTTCTTTAAGATTTATTTGCTTTATTCGCTCTAAGAAAATGTCCGCTCAAATTGATTGCCCTATCTGTATGGAGTGTGTTGAGCCCACCAAGAACTGCGTTACGACTGAATGTGGTCACTGCTTTCACGCCAGCTGCCTGATGACGAGTGTTGCCCATAATGGCTTCGGATGCCCCTATTGCCGAACTGCTATGGCTGAGGAACCGGCTGACGATGACTCGACTGAATATGAGACTGTTGATGATGAGGAAGAGCCGTTCGATGATGACGCTCTCAGAGGGTTCCGATTCTTCACCAACAATATCAGTGGTCAAGCTCACGATGCTGAGGATATTCAGGCAGAAGACAACATGGAAGCCAATGAGGAGTTTGGAGCTGATGATAACGAACCTGACCCGAATGTCCCGACAACTGATTTTGTGGCCCAAAAGCTACGGGAACAGGGTGTTACATTCGAGCAACTCGTCCGCTTTGCCTGTTACATCGACCACCAAGAATATGATGATGATGAGGAAGCCGACCGTTTCGGCGATGAACTCTTCGGCAAAATTCGTATTATTGTGTCCAACTATCAGCCTCAGCAAGCCCAGCCAGTTCAGCCAGAGCCACCAAAACAAGAAACCATCGTAAGTATCCCCAGGTTAATGTCTCATGTGTAAATGTATTGTTATTTGTTTTAATTAATTAATCTGAAAAAGTGAGGCATTTGCCAATACCTTTTTTCACTGCATTTTTTATTTAACGAAAGAATTAAATAAAAAATTGAAATAACTTAATTAGACAATAATAAAAGCATATTTGATTTAAGATGTCGATTCAAACAATGAACTCTATCACAAAAAGCATTTATGTGCCTCGTATGGCTATCTACCATACTGAGGAATCAGTAAGACATATTATGAATTATTATATGGTCGGAACAGTAAGCTATGTCGATTTCACTCCCATTAATAAGAAGCCCGGGTTTGGCGAGGATGGTGACAGCGTAAGGAAGTCAGCATTTATTCATTTCTCAACTACTAATAATATTGGGGGTTGGGATGTTATTGAGGCAGGTCAGCTATTTAAGCTACAAATTACGAAGGGTGAGTATTGGTTATGTTTTAAGAATAAAAATCCAGTTAAGCGGACCCTAATGAATATTCATCAAGTAGTGGAAAGCGGCAGACACGTAGAAAGCTTAGTCAAGCAACAGGCTGAAAAAATTGATATTCTAGAAAATAAAATTATACATCTTCAAAGTGTTGTATTACAGCTTATTGGTGGATTATATTGTCAAACAACCCAAAGAAATAGTATTTGCGAAATGTTAGACCAACTAACAGGTAAACCAGTAGAAGACGATTATATTATTGGTGCGGAACGTGATACAAATAAATGGGCTAACTATCCTACGACAAGACAAGGCGATGATTGTGAAAATAGACTTGACGCAATCGAGCGTATTCTGGGAGTTAAAACTCAAAATCAAGAATTAGAAGACGATAACTCAACAATTAATTCAGAGCTTATTGCGGATAAAACGTGGAAGGAAAATTATGAAGATATTCAGGAATCGATTAATCAAGAAGAAAGAGAACGAAAACAAATGGCTCGTGAAGAAAGATGGACTGATAAATCAATAAGGGAAGATAGATGGGACAGAAGAGAAAGACGATAAATGAATTAAAATGAATTGAAATAAAATGAAATAAAATAAAATAAAATGAAATAAAATAAAATAAAATGAAATAAAATGAAAATAAAATGAAATAAAATGAAAATAAATAATGTTTTATAAAATTAGTAATTAAATAAAAACTTTTTTCATTTAATTATATAATTATAATGTTCAACTTCGTAAATAATATGAATGGTAAACGAGGGCCAAAAGGTAGATCAGTTAGACCAAATAATTTAAATCGTGGTGTTCCGCCACCTCCTCTTACCTCATCTAAAACAGTTTCATTATTTAGCCAACCTTATTTAGACACTTATAATAAATGCTATAAAAACATAGTAGTTGTTAATTTGATGCCTCAAGGTCCCTTAGCTGAACTCGTTAATTTCGTTAATTTTCCGCCATTAAGCGAATTTAAGCAGCCCGGTCCATGTAACCCGATGAAACAATGTGGTCTTGCGTTAATGTCTCTAGGCGGATGTAGTATGGGTTGTTCTTCTGGTAAGTTTGGTAGCGACCTCATGGTTGTAGATGAAGTTCCAAATTTAATATCATACTTAGTAAGTAACGGTTACTCAATTGACACCAGTGTAACAAAAATGTTCAATAATAGTGACATTAGATTTGACACCAATACAGGTAACAAATTAATATGTTTTGTTACATATAATGGTTAGCAAGTTTAGCCTTTAATTTTGTCTATAGTTGTAGCTCTCGATATATTTTTAATTATTTTGTGATTTTTTTCGTCATTATTATCGTCTAATGATTCAATCACAATTTTACTGTATTGGTCAGAGCGTATGGAATCTGAATCATTGTAGTCAGGATATTTTTCTTTAAATTGTGGAAAAAGTTTTTGGTTCTTATATGCTATGTTTTTTATGAATTTTTTTAGTATTTTATCGTCTTCATCTTTTTCCCATTTATCTTCATCTTTTATGTATATGGTTTCTCTCTTTTTATCTGTACAATGAACTGGTCTTTCTGTTATATCTAGGGCGTTTAAGTTTTTAACTATTATGTTTGAAATTCCCTCTACATAGCCTACTTCACCGACATTTATTAGATCTGATAATTGAAGTTTAATGGAATTCATAAAATCAGTAATATTCATAGCATTTTTACACGTCTCATTTAAGAAAAATTGTAGATTAAATGAGTTATTACTATTATTATTAGTAGTTTGATTATGTGAATTATTACTGTTATGACTGTTATTATTAGTTATTTGTTTTGACATCTCTATTAAAGCATCTTGAACCTTATTGTTTTGCTGAATAAACATAAGAAATAATTCTTTAATATTTATGTAATCTTCATCATCGTCTTTATTTTTATTTACTTTTATTTTGTTATCATTTATGATGTCATCAACGGTTGAGTAATTACAAGTTTTTTTATGTCTCCATAATCCACTTCTATCTCTATATTTTTTACTACAATTAGAGCATATTAAATCTTGCGTTTTTTTTGTTGCTTTAATGTTGCTAAATGTTGCGGATACGTTGCGAATGTGTTTTTGGGTTGATATGTGCCTGTTATAGTCATTTTTATTAGACGTAGTAAAGTCACAAATTTCACATTCAAAAATATTTGAGTTTTTTTGAGTTTTTTCTGTTGCCATTTACTCCTTAATTAAGCAACAGAAAAAACTTTAAGTTATTTTTCGCAAAAAAAAATAAAAAATTTTATCGTAACAAATAAAAAATAGTGGTTTAGTCTCACACGATAAGTTTTCAACGTTGACATAAAAATTTTTCTCAGTAAGAGTGTTTTTGCTTTTTCATTTTGGACATTTTTTTTGTCCATTTTCAAAAATCAAAATACTTTTGTTTTTTTAAAAAGAGTAAATTCCCCTTCATATGTAGGGACATTATTTTTATAAAAAAATCGTGAATTTAAAGAAATACCCTTCATTATGTAGTAATTCACTCTTTAAGTAGCCCAGAAATATATATTTAATTTATACTTAAAGACAACATATTTAATTATATTTAAAATTGAAATGCTTTTTGCCAGAAAATATATAGCACCATTATTCATTATGAGTCAAAAAATGATTGTTTTACCTGAACTTTCCGATATTACTTATTTTATTAGCGAAGCCGAAAACCTAGGTAGGTCATCAAACGATAATAACAACAAAATAAGAGAAAATATTATAGCCTGTATGGCTCACATTGACGAGGAGTATTTTCTAGAAATTCGTTATGGAGATGAATGGCAAAGGCTTAAAACCGAATTTGATGAGAAAATGCGACTAATATGCCCTGAATATGCTTCATATTCTATTCAATATAAAGCCGGACGTGGTAATAACTATGATTATCTTATTTCATTCTTTAATGAATCAAATAAAAAAATTACGGACGAAAAATTAGAGTTTAAATTTAATGCGTCAACAATTAATGAAGCACCACAATTTGTCTCACCTATGAAACCGAGCCAATATCTCAGTCAGCCATTCGAAGAATATTATTATGATAATTACCTCGTTAACTTATTAAATAACTTTGGAGTTACTGTTCCCGAGAGAAATTTGTATTTAAAATCAGTTCATAATAATAAGCCAAAATGTATGGAAGAAGCTAAACGTCTCTATTATGAAGGTTGTAAACAAAGCAGTAAGTATACCGGAACTGAAAATGCCATTAATTTCTATCAAAGTTGTAATGAAATGTCGAGAAAATGTATTAAAAAATTTATTGATGAAACGGAATTAGATATTGAGAAATTAACACAATATTTAATTAGTAGCCAAGATAAGAAAAATTATTTGTTATATAAGGATAAGAATTTTTATATTGAAACAACTAATTGTGACGACTATATTATTGTAAGTTATTTAAAGAATCCAGAAAAATCGAGATATGAAGCGACCACAAAAACCGGAAAAAAAATTAATATTTTGTTAAGATGGAAGAATGGTAACGGGATTGCTTACCCTGCTTTTCAAATATCATAAATTGGCAATATTGATTCTAGTTCTGTTTTCGATAAACTATTGTTACCTAAAAATAATTTAATAAATTTTTTTGTTTTTGGGTTTTCGAAACTTTTTATTATTTTTTCATACAATCTCAATAAATCGTTATTGCTCATTTTTTTTGGCGAATATATTTCATTTAAATGATTTTCAATTAAGAAAGGACCAGTTTTTATTATGGCATAATTTAACTTATATGAACTATTACCGTTACCTCTATTTACAACTAAAACTGGATCAATTCTACCATCTCTATTGATATATTGTTTTTTCTCTTCATTTTTAAATTTTTTTAAATCAAACTTATTATCCTTTGAAATATTTGAATTATATATTAATATAGTATCATCTTTATTATAGGTTAATTCATCCTTTACTTCATTCCAAACTATTTGACCTGTTCTTACTGCTAAACCCATTTTTTTTATCGTTGTTGAGTTTCCAAGAATTTCTTTTAAATCATCGGAATTATTTGTAAATATATAATTGCCATTAAATAACATTGAGTATTTACATTCTGTTGGTTTTATGTGATCGATATTTTTTTCTATTATTAGACCAAATGTAGACTGTTCCGTATCTATAAAATCGTTTAGTGAACTATAATCAGCTATGTTTATTATTGTACATGTTTCTTTTATGTAATTTCTAATTTTTGAGTAATATAATGAGTTTAAGAAACTATTTGGAATAATTAAAGCCATAATACCACCAGGTTTCAATAAACTTAAAGAATGTAAAATAAATATCCCAAATATATTGGGTCTGCCATGAATATATTTACTGTATTCAGTAGGAATATCAGTTTTATCGCAAACCAAATATGGTGGGTTTCCAATAATTAAATCATATAAATCATCTGTTTTAAAATTAATAAAATTTTGGTTGAATAATTTAACGCTATTTTTAAAATTTAAATCTTTTATCGTTTCATAAATTTTATCGTTTAATTCAATGCCGTCTATTTCTATATTATTTAGTCGTTCATCACAATATTTTATTATTTCACAAGTTCCGCACGATGGTTCTAGTAATTTTTTAATCGAACTTAAATCATTTTTCTTATGGGTTAAAACAGAAGAATATAATTCAGAAATTATTGAATTTGGAGATATAAATATTCCAAAGTCTTTTTTCTCTTTTTTTGTTAGCGATTTTGTAACCTTTAATGTTAAGTCACTAAATTGAGCAGTAGTCATTTTCGTATATAGTTTTATCAATATATATTTAATATTAAATAAAATCAATTTTATATTAAATATAAATTTATTATAAAATTGATTAAAAATTTTGTTTGTATAATAAATTATAATATATTTAACATGACTGAGCAACAAGACCAAATTGATTTTACTTCTTTAAATTTGAAATATTCAGATTTATTAAAAACATATCCTATAGAAAAACAGAGAGAAATATTTCAATATTTAAGTGAATTAGATGAACATAACAGAAAAGCATATGATATAGCGTATTCTCACCTAGGTTCATCGTTTAGTGTTTCTCGCAGCAATGGGTTTAAAATGTGGTTAGCTTCTAAAAAGCAAACCTAACACGCTTTGATTTTGCTCTGCGATTTAATAGTCTGCGTTTTGTTTTGCGACCTCCTCCTGTTTGGACCAACGGATTTTCAAATTGGTTAATCGATTGAGTAGTTCTATTAGAAATTTGATTTGCTAACCTTTTTTTCTCTTCAAGTTCATTCATTAATTTATTATAATTATCAGTTGTTTTAGCAAACATATCGGAAGCTGATTCTACAGCTTGTGAACCGGCTTCAACAAATGCGCTAGCTGCTTTAGTTGCGTCATTTATCATATTAGATGCTTCAATTAGTGGACCTATTGGAGATATTAAAGCCGCATCAAGAACTGCTTTTGTTCCAGCTGTTACTGCTTTCGGTATAACTTGTTGAAGAGAATTTCCGATATCAATACCAAATTTTTCAATTGGACCATTAGCCGCTTCAGCAAGAAACTCCAAATTTTTAGCTGCTTCCTTTACTTTTTCTTTAACATCTGGTTTATTAAGCACAGCATTAATTGTTTCAGCACTTTGTTTAATAATATTGGCTGTATTTTCAGCTGCTTCTCTCGTTGCCCCTTGAACAAGATCACTTCCTAAAACTTCATTTACATTTTGAATAGCTGTTGTGGCCATATTGTTTGCTACATTTTTACCTGTTGAAACCATTTCGCCGAATTTTTGTGATGACACCATATCCTCGGGAGTTTTATTTATTCTCTCTAGACCTAATGGCTTAAGAAGTATATTATCAGTAAGACTTGTTGCTATAGGTGCTGCTATATCTTTAACACCATTTTTAATAATATCAATTAATCCTTCTCTTTCATCATTTACATTATTTACATTATTTACATTATTTACATCATTTACATCATTTACACCATTTACATCATTTACATTATTATCACCATTTACACCATTTACATTATTTACATTATTTACATTATTTACATCATTATCACCAATATTACTGGGAATATTCATACTTGTATTACCTCCAACTTTAAAAGTTTTATTTTTTTTATTTTTTTTGAGACGTCTAGACATTTTCGGCATATTTATATTATAATAAGAAGTTTAAATTATTATAATACAATTTAACAAATGGAATAAATTTATTAATTAATGAAATTAAATTATTTATTTAGTTACGTGTAAATTTTTCTTAAAATCGGCAAATGATAATCCAAGTCTTTTGTTAAATACCTTTTTCTCTATTTTTTGTATAAAATTAAAATTAGCGAATTTTCCTTCGTATGTATATCTGTTTGCTTTTTCTTTTAGTAAAATTTTTTCATTTTCTTTATTTTCGGTAATAGATTTGCTTGTCATACTATTTTTGGGGGGTGCCATACTAATTTTGCCCCCTGCATCCTTATTATAACTTTTAAATTTTGTAAATACATTTTTCTTTTGTTCTTGTTGTGGTTTAACGGTTTCCTTAGTCAATTTATTTTCATCTTCTTCTTTCATTTTTTTAAGTTCTTGTTCTCTTTCCCATTTTTCTTCAAACAATTTTAACTCTTCTTCCATATCAACAAACACTGGTCTACAGTTAAAAGATTTAACGTATTTTCTGCCAACTACTTCCAAATATCTATAAGGAACATTACAGTCAGCAAAGTACTTAAATGTTTCTCTCACTTTATCGTAAATCATAAGTACATTTCCTACAGGTGTTTTTTCTATTATGTAACAATTATTTAGATTATCAAGTTTTTTTCCAACAATATAATCAGTTGCTTGAAATACTGCTTCCGTTTTTAAATTATCCAATCCTTCATCTGTTTCAATTTCACGCTTAAGAGCATTATATTCTTCTTGTAGTTTTCTGATTTTATCTCTCCTTTCTTCATTTCGTTCTTCTAACGTTTGATGAATAATTTCGTTTCCATCCATATCATATTCCTCAAAATCTTCTTTAGACTTGGAATCATCAATATCGTGTAATATTTCTTTTTCCAATTCAATAATTTCGTTTGTTATTTCTTCAATTGTTTCCTTTTTTGATTTAACAGATCCATCGTAAAATTCCTTATTTAGTCTAACTATTTCTTCTATCTCTTCTTTGGTAAATTCCCATTTTTTGTTTAATTTTCTAATATCATTTAAATATTTGTCTTCATACTTTAATTCAATTTTAGGGACGTCAACTGTTTCAAATCTATTTGGTTTATTATTGCCATAAAATACTTCATTATTTTGTTCTCCATATTCATAGTGAAATAATTTACAGTAAAAATTAAAAAAAGTTTCTGCTGACCTGACAATACAATTAAATAAAAATGGAGTGAATCCGTAATTGTGAAAATACCATAATATACTCACAAAAAAAATTAATTTATCAGTTTCCATAATATATTTATATTTGAATGTATTTCTTTAAGTATTTACTTTAAATTAAATTTTACTTATTCTATCTTCAATTAAGTCCTTAATTTCAACAGATAATATTGGCAACTTTATTAATTCGTAGTTTTTTTCTTCCGCATCAGGATGGAGCCTTACTAAATACAGGTCAGTAACCTTTTTATTATATTTAGATTCTAAAATATATTTATATGTATTTAGTTGTAAAGCATAATGCCAAAAATTTGAATCGGGTAAGTGACAAATTGATGGCGGAATAGCAAATTTATTAAATGTATTTATTCTCGTAATATTTTTTGCTCTTTTCCAATCATAAATTGATAACGTTCCGTCTGGATTTTCATAGACCATATCAATTGATCCGGAAATTTTAATGTCTTCGTTAAATACAGTCCATTCAGTGCGATATGGTTTAAGTTCAGGATGGTCTTTAATAAAATTAATGAAATATTTCCATTCAAGTGTTGGTTCTTTTAATGAATCAATATTATCTGACATATAATTATTATATAATTCCTCATTTGTATAGTCACAATTTAATGTTTTATTATTATGGAAGCACTCGATTTCGTAGTGGAGATCAGTTCCAGCGCCAGAAACGGCATCTTTATTAGAGTTCCATTCTGCTTTAATTTGATCGGCTGTTTTTCCCCAGTATTTGTGCCCTTCTTTCCAGCCTGGACCGGTCATCATTTTTGAAATAATTTTATCTGCTTCAAATTTTTCAAAATGTTCGTGAATCCAGGTAGTAACTGATGTATACTTAACGTCAGGTTCCAAATCGATTACATATTTATGGTCTTTTTCAAAGAACTGAATATGCTTATCTCTTGGGTCAGCATTTCTGATAGATAATACGTTATATAAAGTTGGCTTCATTTTATATTAAATTGTAAAATTAATTTAATATAATATATATTATTCAATTTTATTATTTAAATTTATTAATTAATAGTTTACTAATATTATTCTGGAAATAATAGATCTGAAGGAACTATTAGCCCTGGCGGAAGTGTAATAGGTTCTTTTTAACTAGTTGGTCCTGTTGAACCTGTTGAACCTGTTGGACCGCTAAAATTTACGTAGGTTGATAATTGACTAACCGTATTTTGTAGAGTAGCTAACTGTCCAGTTAAACTTTCTATTTGAGTTTGCTGTTCTTGAACTATTTTCGTCAAAAATGCGGTTATTCTTGCATAGTCTATTGTTACAGGTTGTTGTTCTTCATTATGGCATACAAATTCACCTAAACCTATTTCATTAAATTCTTCAGCTATAAAACCTATATATGTATTATAAATTGATCTATTTTCTGCTAGTGTTTCTTGAGCAGTATACGCAACTGGTCTCATTTGTTTAAAAGTATCCATATTATATCTACTATTAAATGTTGATGAACTTAAATTTTCAATATTATACTTGGTAGCTCTGGTTGAAGTATTAACAAATAGATACTGTCCGAATGTTGATGAACCACCAATTGATACTGGATAACCTGAAGTATTCACTCCTGGAATTCCATAATTAAAATACATATATACTGGATTTGCTGCGCCAGAACCAGGAGTAAAATTACCAAATAAAAAACCATCTCCACTTCCAGCATTTGTTGTAACTGAAAACTTAATATTGTTAATTGAATATAGGTCTAAATTTCCGCTACTTTGACCTTGTATATATGAGTAACCGTTACTTTCATAAAATAATGCTTGATCATTCATATTTGAAGCACCATTACATTGAAAACCACCATTTCCTATTGAAATAGATTCAACTGAAGTATTTCCGTTATAATATATACCTGTCGGTGCTTGAGGTAACCAAAAACTAGTAGTCAATCCTGTAGGCCCTATTGGTCCTGTTACACCAGTAAATCCAAATGGTCCTGTTGGACCTGTAAAACCTGTTGGCCCCGTGTGGCCTGTTACACCAGTAAATCCAAATGGTCCTGTTGGTCCCGTAAAACCTGTTGGCCCCGTGTGGCCTGTTATTCCAGTAGGACCTGTTATTCCTGTAGGTCCAGTATTTCCTGTAGGTCCTGTTATTCCAGTAGGACCTGTTATTCCAGTAGGACCTGTTCGGCCTGTTACACCAGTAGGTCCTGTTATTCCAGTAGGACCAGTTACACCAGTAGGTCCTATAGGTCCCGTAAAACCTGTTGGTCCTATTGGACCCGTAGGTCCTGTACCAGATCCAGAGCCAGAACCTGTTGAGCCAGATGGTCCAGTTACTCCAGTTACTCCAGTTATTCCAGTATAGCCAGTATAACCTGTTGGTCCCGTATAACCTTTTGAACCGGTTGGTCCAGTAATACCTCCAAGAGTAGTAATTCCAGTTACATAAAGATTATTTATCACATTAGTGTTGCTCGAAACGTAATTGTGTCTAGGAGCATAATTTAACCCTCCAAATTGTCTAAATGACATTTATATATACAAAGGTAATTAAATATTTAAATCTTCTTCAATTGATTAAATAATATTTTATAATCTTCTGCTTGATGATTTTTTGCTTGATGAACGAGACTTACTTTTAGAATTAGTTCTGTTTTTTTTATAGACTTTATGCGTAACATGGGTTTTATGTTTTCTGTGTTTTTTTCTTGGTGTTAATGTAAATTTATCTGCTGTTTTTTTATCAATTGTAATTGGCACTAAAAATTCTTCACCTGATTTTGGACTGGAAATATGTCGACTTATAAGTTCTTCAATTGGAGAAGATATTTTTGGGGAAGAAGGCATTCTTGGTTCTAATTTAGGGGTAGGTAATTCTATAGGTAATTGTTCTGGTATTTTTTCAAAGTTTTCGAAATCCATTTTTAACCTTTTATCAATAGGCATATTTACACTTGGAACATTTAACATATTAGCTAAATCATTATTATCGAGAGTAACATTAAAATATTCATTTTTACCGTCTGTGTTTGAATTAATTGATAAATTTGCGACATTTCCATCATAGTCAGAATCCCAGTCTATTTTATTGAAGTGATTACGATTATTATTACGAATAATTGTCTCACTGATTCCTCTACTTTTAATATAGGTATTAAGCATTCTTATATTAAAATCATATTATTTTTTTATGTAAAAATATGAAGTAAAAAATATTGACTATATTATGGAACTAAATATAACGGAACTGGATAATGTAAATACTATGAATCCTTATGACAATACAAATTACAACAATACTAATAATGTAGACAACTATTGGTCAAAACAAGAAATAGTTCAACAAAAGAAAAAAAAGGTTTCTTTTAATGACATATTATCAAATATGAACTTGGTAGTAAACAGTCAAGGTGTTTTACAGTTTATGACCCAAAATCCCGAAATAATAAAAGAACAAGCCCAAGAACAAGGTTATTATGATCCTTACTATTATGTTCCTGGTATTTTACCTCAACAACAACAGCATCAACAACAATCCCCATATCAAATAAAAAAAATAGGTCACCAATCGACCCAGCAACAAAATCAACAAAATGTAAAAGTAGATCCGATAGACCCAGCCGTAAAACACAGTTATATATACAACAAATATTTTAAGGACTATAATGACCCAAATCAACAGAGTTCAGGACCACGTATTCCAAAAACAATGGAAGAATATAAGCAAATGTTATTGGATGATCATATAAAAGCTATTCAACATAAACAAAGAGTTGAGCAAATAAAATCAAAAAAAATGTTGTTTACATCCGCACCAGGTTCACAGTCAAATCCCAGAAATATGAGAGCAACCAGTAATAATTTACGTTCTATGAATTTTAGATAATATTATATATTTTAAATATAAATATAATAAAACTACTTAAAGACAAAGTATTAGTATAATATGTAAGTTAGGATACAGCAAAAAAATCATTTATTATATGACAAAAACCCTAACTGTAAATTAAACCGGGCTTAGCTCACTTGGTAGAGCATCTGACTGTAGAGGTTTGTTTTCCGTTTTTATCAGATGGTAGCTGGTTCGATTCCAGCAGTCCGGAAATTTAATAAGTATTAATTTAAATACTTATTAAATATTTAATAGATCCTTAAGTAATTTAAACTTGGTTTTGTTCATCGTCTAACTTACATACTTCAAAATCCATTAGTGGGTCTGAATTATCTGAACCCGATAAACTAACCCTTTCATCGTCACTTATTTTCAAATTTATATTATCTTCATTATTTTCACCAAATAATTTAATTACTTTTGGAATTTTATTTAATTTTAATGTATTTTCATTATAACTAATTTTATCGTATTCGCCTTTTTCCAGCTTATCATAAATATCCATTTTACTATAAATTTGCTCTGTTATATCAACATTTTCTTTCAATAATAAATTTGCCTTTTTCAAATTTTTAATCGTTTCTTTTCTTCGTTTATGTTCTTCAAGACGTTTAAACGTAAGAATTTTTTTCGTTTCATTTAAATCTTTAACCAGTTGATTTATGTCATCAGGATTTTTATTATTTCTAGTAACACCTTTAATACTTTTATTATTTCTAATAATAATAATATCCTCGTCAATTTTATCTTTATAGGGATTCATAACATCACGAATAAATTGATTTAATTCTCTTGGATCAGTAATTTGTTCTTTTATTCCAAAACCACAGCAAACCCACCTTCTAATTTTCATTCTCTTATAAGTCTCAGCATTTTCCATTTCTTTCATAAACATTTCATCTATTACTGAAAAAGCGGATTTTAAAACCAAAATATTATTTAGATGTCTATCTCTCTCACTTTGCAGTCTCTTAATTTCTGACTCAATCTTATATATTAATTTGTCGTCTTTATCTTTTTCTCTCTTCGACTTCAATACCTCAATTAAATAATTTTTTTGGTTTTTAACCTCTTTAATTGAATTAATTTTTCTTTTTCTTATGTCTTCTATTTTTTTTATTATTAGAAATACATTTGTATTGTAAATTATTGGATACATTCTTCTTATGTCTTTCGGTATAATAAATTGATTTGTTTCTTTTATTTCCTCAATCTTTTTCTTAATTTCCTCTAATTCCATTTCTATTTTTATTGGGTCTGATGTAAAAAGCAATGTTTTTCCAGATAAAAATTCTATTTTAGTTTGCAGTTTATCGTATTGATGTGCTGATATTTTATGTGCTTCTGAAGCGGCATCTAACTTTAAGAAATTAACAAGTGCCAATAAAAAAGCAATAATACCATTTACAGATGCTATTAAATAAGCTCCCCAATAGAAATCTTTAATTACTGATGATAATACAGTTGCTGCGGTCGAGAGAAAAATAGAAGGCATCATTAATCTATTTAATTTGCTTTCGCAATATGTTTTTGATTCCATATATATAAGCTTTTGTCCACGTAAATATGTGGCTATAATATCTAACGCACTTGAATATTTACTTTTTTCATCAAAATAATTGCCAAGAATTTCATCTTCTATTTCTTTGTACATAAATTTTTTATATGTTTTCCTTATTATTTTATTACCTGAAGCATCAAGTTGATTTAATGATGGGTCTGTTGATGACGTATCATCATCTAAAATTAGCGGTTTATCATTTTTATTATTAATCTGATTATTTTGAACACTATACTTATAACCCATAATGCTAATTGCTCTGTTGTCTTCTGGAGGGTCATATGTATAGCCTTCTCTTCCCATAGGCTTTGCTGCTTTACTACTTTCTAAAGGTCTTATTAGCTCTACTGATACTTTAAACTCTTTCTCTCCATCATCATATTCTATATCGTAAGTATTATTGCTAATATTTACCCAAGAAATTTTACCACGAAACCATCTCATCCTACCTCTGTATCTTACTTCAACTCTATCGTCAATTTTAAACTTTGTTTTATTTGTATCATTTATATCATTTATAACATCTGTATTTTTTGAATAGTTATACATTTTTTTGATTAAGCGAATATTTTCATATTTAACGTTATTATCAATATCACCATCATCGTATTTAATCACATATGTTACATGGTCTTCATTTATTTTATGGATGACTCCTCTAAACCACTTAGTTGTTCCTCCAAATTTAGCCTCTACTATATCTCCAACAAGAAATATGATATCTCTGTTATTATTACTATTATCATTATCATTATCATTATCATTGTTGTTATCGGTATTATTATTTCCTTTTTCTTTTCCTATGTCACTGCTTTGCTCCGTCATTTATTATTCACAATAAAAATAAAATATAATATATACTTATTTTATTATGTCTAAAACTCGCAGAAATGGTCGTGGTTCAGCTACTCGCGGTTGGAAAAAACAAAAACCTGGTTATCATCAAAGAACAGTTATGTTTAAAAAATGCGGTAAAAAATGTTTTTTGGGTCCAAAAAAAAGTTATCCGATTTGCACAAAAAATACATGTAAAGTAAATAAAAAAGGACTTTATTCAGCATTCATTAGAGCCAGTCAATATCATAAAAGAAATATATCGCGTAAAGCAAAACAACTTCTTGTTAAATTAGGAATAAAACGCTAAAATATTAAATTTAATAAAATTGAATAAATTTATATTTACATAAAAAAATATAAATATAAATTAACGTATTAAGATGCGAATGAATGCTGATTGTGGATGGGATTGGTATGTCGACATTGACATAGAAAGTAATGTTCAAAGTAAAAATAATTCATATAAGAAAGAATTATTAAACCATAATAAGATAATGAGAAACTATGAAGAATTATCGTATTTAGATGAATTTTCCGATAAAGAAGACCAGGAAGATTGCTTTTTGGGGAAAACAGGTTCGAAAGCAGTAATAACGGCAATATTAAGTTATGTTATATTCTTTATTTTATAAATTTTGAGGATTTGCTGGTGCATTATACATAAGGTAATTTTCGAAATTTAATGTACCACATTGTGTGTTTCCGAATAAATTTCCACTGGGGTCTATTTCATACGATAAATATGGTGTCGCATCTGTTGGGTCTATTTCAACTGGATATGTTCCGTTGCTTATGTTAGAAATAATTGGAAAATTATAACTTAAATCTAATTTAGTAAGCAAATTAACGTAAAGTTGTGTTTTGTCTATTTCATTTACACAAGGATAAAATGCCAAATTATTTGCTCTTTTAAGGAGTAAGTAATTACTTTGTGAATATATGTTTTTGTTTGGATGACAAATATTTGGTGAGCAAAAAGAGTATTTAGCTTTTTTATTGCGTATATATTCACTTGCGTCTAATGGTTCCGTTATTTGTGAAAATGTTGCATTAGCGCTATAATTAGAAAATGGTCTGGACATATAAATATTACAAATATTATTTAATTAAATTGAAATGAATTTATTTAAATAATAAATAATAACTAGTTATTTTTATGATGTTTAATTCACAAAGGAACGGCGACAAGTTTACAATATCATCATTATTTCATTTTAAGAAAAAAAATAAAAATAATATAAATGAAAATTATATGGAAGACGGTGAAGACATTAAATGGGAAGACACAGTTGAATTTACATTTCCCATAACAGGCGGAAGAGTTATAAAAGTTTATGATGGTGACACTATAACTATCGCTTCAAAATTACCTTATGATTCATCACCAATGTATAGATTATCTGTAAGATTAAATGGTATTGATACGCCTGAAATTAAAGGTAAAGGAATTTCTGATGACGAAAAAGAAGCAGCCAAAATTGTTCGTGATTTTGTGGGTAAAATGGTTTTAAATAAATATGTAAGTTTAAAGAATATAGAAAGCGAAAAATATGGTCGTATTCTAGCAGACGTTTATGTAGGAGATATTCATTTAAATGAGTTATTGGTAACAGAAAGATATGCTGTAAAATATGATGGTGGAACAAAACAAAAACCCACTTCTTGGATTAAATATAGATTAACAGGCGAATTATAAATCATATAGTGTTGATAATGTCAAACAAAAACTAAAATCCATATTATTTAAGTCAACTATTCTTCCGTATTCATCTAACAATTGAATAGTCATATTTTGCAAATTAACTGGACCAAAGTAATCACGAGGAGTTGTTATTATATTTAAATTATTTTGCTCCATAATGTTAAAAAGATTTGATTGTAGCGATATACGTGCTAATATATTTTTATTTAAGATTGAAGAATTAAAGGCACTGTAAAAGTTATTGTTGACATTATTGTTATAGTCATCAATTACTAAATAAAAATATTTGGGTCCAGATAAATCGATAATACTTTCTGAAACATAATTGACGTTCCCTACATATATTCCATTCCTAAAACCAAGTAACCAACCAAATTTTAATGGCAATGGAGTATTTCTGTCATCATTTCCAAATTTATCTGCCTGAAAATTTAATTCAATTGTTGTAACTGAACCTCCTCCATTAGGTCCTACCATAGTTTGGGCACTACCTGTTTGTGATGAATCTAAATTAACCATAAATGAAACATAACTGATGGGAGCTGGCTGTAAAGATAATTGTAAATTTATAATGTTCATAATTCCATTTTGACTATAATTACCGTCAGGAATTGTAATTAAACTGGTAGTTCCATTAACTGTAATAGAAAAAAAATTATTTGAATATTGCTTTGAAATAACATAATAACTTGTGGGTAATTCAATAGCGTTTAACTGCATCTGAACTACGTCATTTATGTTTAGAGGTAAAATCAAATTAAAATTAGTGGATGATGTTGTGTAATAATTATCTCTAAATCTTGTGTCAATATTTAAGTTTTTTTTGGTAGATTTTCTTGTTAAAGGATTAACAATTCCTGAGAAAAACTCACTTGGATTTGAAGAAACATACGGTTTTTGTTCACGTTCTTGAATCGTATATTCTGATGTATTTGCTAATTTGGTAGGTTTTAATTCATAATTAGTGTGATAAATTTGTTCAAATTTATTTTGAAGATCTTTGCTTGCTGGTTTATTTTCATTTAATATAATGTTTTTTGCTTTTGTTAAAAAATTAGTTGTTTGAATTTTTGTTTCTTTATTAATTTGATTATTTTTAATAATATTATCTCTCAATTTAGTCTCTTTAATCTCAACCATATTTTTGTCAAAATTAGTTGGCAATTCAAACATTTCAATTAACTCTTTTTTTGTGTAGTTTTCAATATTGAGGTCGAAGTTCATATATTATATTAAATTAATATTT
>Ga0194129_10003367_pt1 | contig 22281 bp, 20 predicted proteins | sample TA2KigCa35mmetaG_FD_150862 | JGI IMG/M metagenome (GOLD analysis project Ga0194129, IMG submission 150862) | Freshwater microbial communities from Lake Tanganyika, Tanzania - TA2015038 Kigoma Deep Cast 35m | ecosystem: Environmental > Aquatic > Freshwater > Lake | place: Tanzania: Lake...
CGGCGGCCGGATCGTGGCCGTCGGCGCGGTGGACGAGTCGGCCCACCGGACTCTCGACGCCTCCGGTCTCGTGGTGGCGCCGGGGATCATCGATCCCCACACGCACTACGACGCGCAGCTGTGCTGGGACGCGACCGCGTCGCCGTCGAGTGGCCACGGCGTGACCACCGTGATCGGGGGCAACTGCGGGTTCTCCCTCGCGCCAGTGGACCCGGCCGACGGCGACTACCTGCGGCGCATGATGGCTCGGGTCGAGGGGATGTCGTTGGCGGCGCTCGAGACCGGGGTCGACTGGTCGTGGCGCACGTTCGGTGAGTACCTCGACCGCTTCGAGGGCCGGATCGCGGTCAACGCGGGCTTCCTCGTCGGGCACTGTGCCCTCCGCCGCGCGGCGCTGGGGCCGGAGGCATCGAGCCGGGCGGCGACCGGCGACGAGGTCGGGACGATGCAGCGCCTCCTCGCCGAGTCGCTGCGGGCCGGGGGCCTCGGCTTCTCGTCGTCGCAGTCGCACACGCACTCCGACGGCGACGGGCAGCCGGTGCCGTCACGGGCGGCCGACACCGACGAGCTGCTCGCGCTGTGCGCCACGGTCCGGGATCATCCCGGCACGGTGCTCGAGTACATCACCGGTGGCTGCCTCGACGGCTTCTCCGACGACGAGGTCGAGCGGATGGCCCGCATGTCGGTCGCCGCCCGGCGGCCACTCAACTGGAACGTGCTCAGCGTCGATGCCCGCACGCCCGAGCGGGTGGCCGGTCAGCTCCGGCCCTCCGACCGCGCCGCCGAGCTCGGTGGTCGGGTCCTCGCGCTCACCATGCCGACCATCGGCGAGATGAACATGAGCTTCGCCACGTTCTGCGCGCTGTGGCTCCTGCCCGGCTGGGGCGAGGTCTACGCGCTGTCGGTCCCCGACCGGATCGAGCGGCTCCGCGATCCGGCGACCCGCCGCGTGCTCGCTGCCGGGGCCCGGTCGGAGGCCGCGGGCGTGATCGGTCGGCTGGCCGGATGGGAGGGCTACACGATCGGCGAGACGTTCTCCGACGCGAACGCCGGCTGTACCGGACGGACCGTGGCCGAGATCGCGGCCGAGCGCGGCACCAGCCCCTTCGACACCCTCTGCGACGTCGTGATCGCCGACGGCCTCCGTACCGTGCTGTGGCCCCGGCCCACCGACGACGACGACGACAGCTGGCGGCTCCGGGCGTCGCTGTGGGAGGACCCCCGGGTCCTGATCGGCGGCTCCGACGCCGGCGCCCACCTCGACCGCATGTGCGCCGCCCCGTACCCGACGGCGTTCCTCGCCGACTGCCTCCGTGGCCGCCGGCTCGTGACGATGGAGACCGCGATCCGCCTCATGACCGCGGTGCCCGCCGAGCAGTTCGGGCTCGTCGACCGGGGCCGGATCGCCGTCGGCGCCGTCGCCGATCTCGTCGTGTTCGACCCGGCCACGGTCGCAGCCGGTCCCGCCCGGTCGGTCACCGACCTCCCCGGGGGCGGGCGCCGCCTGGTGGCCGATCCGCTCGGCGTCGCGCACGTGTTCGTGGGCGGGCACGAGATCGTGACCGCGGGCGCCGACACCGGGGCGCGCCCGGGCGTGGTCCTGCGCTCCGGGGTGCACACCGCCACCGTGGCGCTGCCCACCGCCTGACCCGGCGCCCGCCGGGACCCGCTCAGCCGGGGCGGGTCGTCGTGGTCGTGGTCGGCGTGGGCGGCGCGCAGGGGTCGGTCGTCGTGGTGGTGGGAAGGCTCGTGGCCGGCGTGGTCGTCGGCGTGGTCGTGCCCGGGGCCCCGGTGGTCGGCGGCGGGCAGGGAACGGTGGTGGTGGTCGGCGTCGGGCCCGCGACCACGCGGAAGGCGGTGGCGCTCCGGGCCGCCCCCACCGGGGTGGTCACGGTGAACAGGCCCCGGCCGACCGGGGTGCCCGCCGGGACGGTGAGGGTGATCTGGTTCGGGCTGTTCACCGTGAACGGCGTGGGAACGCTCCCGTAGGTGACCGACTGCACGCCGACGAAGTTGGTGCCGGTCAGGACGACCGTGCTCCCGGCCGGGCCGCGGCGCGGGGTGAACGACGCCACCGTGGGGAAGTTGGCGGGCAGCGTCGTCGGGGGCACCGTCGTCGGCGCGGTGGTGGGTGCCACGGTTGGGGGGACCGTGGGTGGTGCGGTGGGCGGCGCGGTGGGCGCGGGGACCACGGTGGTCGGTGGGATCACGATCGTGGTCGGCGGGGTGGGCGGCACGGTGGGCGCAGGCGCCGCGGTCGTGGTGGTCACGGCGGCGGTGGTGATCGGCGGGCGGATCGTGGTGCTCGTGGTCGTGGGCCGGGTCGTCACGGTCGAGATCGTGTCGGGCGACCCGCCTCCGGTCAGCGCGAGCACCAGCACGACCACGATCGCGATCGCCGCGGCGCCGCCCCCGACGGTGGCCCAGATCTGGTTGCGCGTCATCCCGGCTCAAGAGCCCCCGGCTGCGGTGGAGGCCACGGTGGCCTCCGGACCGCCTCAGTCTGGCCCACCGGGCCCGGCCGCGCCGGTCGGGGCTCAGGCGATCCGACGAATCCGACGAATCCGAGGAATGCGCGGGATCAGCGGGATCAGCGGGATCAGTCGGATCAGAAGAGTCGGAGATCGGGCGGGGCCGTGCCCCGGAGCTCCTCGAGGTCCACCTCGAGGCAGGCGACGCCGCGGCTCTCGGCGAACACCCGGGCCTGGGGCTTGATCCGGGTCGCCACGAACAGTCCCCGGGTCGGGGCCAGTGTGCCGTCGCGGTCGAGCCGCTCCTGGTAGCGCAGCAGCTGCTCCACCCCGGCGATCTCGCCGACGCGCTTGATCTCGACCACGACGGCGTTGCCGTCGGCGTCCCGGCACAGGAGGTCCACCGGGCCGAGGTCGGTGGGGTACTCGCGGCGCACGAGGCGCAGACCCGACCCCAGCGCCTCCACCCGCGCCGCGATCAGCTGCTGCAGCTCGGCCTCGACCCCGTCCTTCTCGAGTCCGGGGTCGTCGCCGAGGTCGAAGCGCTGATCGGACACGACCTCGTGCACCTCGATCACGAGCCGCTCCCCCTTCGGGGTCGCGACGGTGATCTGGCCGTCGGCCTCGGTCACGGTGCACGGGGGGTTCATCCAGTTCAGGGGCTTGTAGGCCTTGGCGTCGGAGTGGATGGCCACCGATCCGTCGGCCTTGAACACGACGAGGCGGACGGCGGGCGCGAGGCGGGCGCCGAGCCGGCCCTCGTAGGCCACCGAGCACTGCGCCACCAGCAACCGCACGCACGGCGTTGTAGCACGCCAAGTGCGCGATCGGCGTGGTCGTGCGGCCGGTGCTCCGCCCGTCCGACGATCCGGGGGTTCCCGTACCGATCCCCGCCCCGGTTCCTGCGCCGGTGCGGGGCCGACCCCGAGGAGGCCCCGTGGTCCTGGGTGCCGTCGACAGCGACCTCTACAAGGCCGTGCTCGTGCTCCACATCCTCACCGTGGTGGTGGGCCTCGGTACGGTGGTCCTGAACGGCCTCTACGCGACCCAGGCCCGGGCCCGGGCCGGGGCGGAGGGACTGGCGGTCGCCGAGACGAACTTCCGGGTCTCGAAGGTCGCCGAGCTCTTCATCTACGCGATCCTCGTCACCGGCGTCCTGATGGTGCTGATGAGCGACGACGTGTACGGATTCGGCCAGACCTGGATCTGGCTGTCGTTGGTGCTCTACGTGGTCGGCCTCGGTGTCTCCCACGGGCTGATGATCCCGTCGGCCAAGCGGATGCTGGCGCTGATGCGCGAGGCCCCCGCCTCCGCCGCGGCCCCGGCCGACCTGGACGCGCTCGACCGCCGGATGGCGATCGGCGGCGGGTTCCTGAACGCCCTGACCGTGGTGCTGATCGTGCTGATGGTCTGGAAGCCCGGCGCCTGACCTCGTCGCCGGGCCCTACGATCGCCCGATGGACTTCTACAGCGACGTCCTCCTCCAGCTGGTGACCGCGCTGGGCGCGGCGCTCTTCGTGGCCAACGCCTACGCGCTCCTGCGCCGGGGGGCCGATCGGCGCTCCGCGGCCCGGGCCGCCGTCACCCGCGGGCGCCCGGGGAGCCCGGTGCGCAACCAGGTCCGGACCAGCACCGGCCGCCTCGACCAGGCGCCGATCCTGCGATCGGTGTGCTTCATGCTGCTCGGCCTGGTCGTCGCGGTCTGGGGCCTCGGCTCGATCTTCTCCTGACCGGTACCGTGACCGGCCTCGCCGACCTCGTCGACGCCACCGACGCCGCGCGCGACGCGCCGTTGGTCCACTGGCAGGGCGCGACCTTCACCCGGGGCGAGATCCTCGACGCGGCCGACCGGCTCGCGGCGACGTTCGTGCGCATGGGCGTCGCGCCCGACAGCGCGGTCGCGGCGTTGGTCCCCTCCACCCCGCTCGGCGTCGTGGTGCTGTTCGCGATCTGGCGCGTCGGCGCGGTGGCGGCACCGCTGAACCCGCGCCTCCCGGCCCCGGAGATCGACCGCCTCGTCGCCGAGACCCGGCCCGCGGTGGTCGTGCGGCCGTCGCTCGACGACGCGTCGCTGGTGCCGCAGGTCTCGGTGTGGCCCGGTACGCCCCGTCGGTACGAGCCCGACGTGGCGCTCGTGATGACGACCTCCGGCACCACCGGTCCGCCCAAGCGGGTCCTGCTCGCCCACGACGCGATCGTCGGTGCCGTCGACTCGGCCCTGGCCAAGATCCGCGGCGCGGCATCCGGCGCTGCGGGAACGGCCTCGGCGTCGCCCCGCGCCCCGATGCCCAACCTGATGCCGATGCCGCTCGCGCTGTGGTCGGGGGTCTACAACCTCTGCTTCGCCACCCGGGTTGGTGCCGCGGTCGTCCTGTGCCATCCGTTCGTTGCGCGCGAGTTCGCCGACGCCGTGCGCGAGCACGGGTGCACGTCCACCGTCCTCGCGCCACCCATGCTCATGATGCTGCTCGACGACCCCTCGATCACGTCGCTCGCTCCCCTGCGGTACGTGCGCAGCGGCACGGCACCGCTCTCCCCCGTCGTGGCCCACCGCTTCCGCGACCGCTTCGGCATCACCGTGTTGAACTCCTACGGGCAGACCGAGCTCGGGGGTGAGGTCGTCGGGTGGAGCGCGGCCGACGCCCGTGAGTTCGGTGACGCCAAGCTCGGGGCCGTCGGCCGGCCCCACGACGGCATCGACCTCCGGATCGCGCGTCCCGACGGCGCGACGGCGGCGGTCGACGAGCCCGGCGAGATCTGGGCCCGGTCGCCGTTCGTGATGCGGGGCTACGCAGGGGACGGGCTCGGGCTCGACCCCCGCCGCGATCCCGACGGCTTCCTGCGTACCGGCGACCTCGGCCACCTCGATGCCGACGGGTTCCTCTGGGTCGACGGCCGGGTCTCCGACGTCATCAACCGCGGTGGCCTCAAGGTCAACCCCGCCGACGTCGAGGAGGCGCTGCGCGCCGACCCGGCCGTGGCCGACGTGTGCGTGGCGGGGGTCCCCGACGCCCGGCTCGGCGAGGTGCCCTGGGCCTGGGTGGTGCCCGCCGGTGGGGCGACCGTCGATCCGGTCGCCCTCACCGCCCGGGTTCGGGAGACGTGCGCGCCCTACGCCGTGCCCACCCGGCTGGTGCTGGTCGACGCGTTGCCCCGCAACGAGGTGGGCAAGGTGCTGCGGCGCACGCTGGTCGAGCAGGCCGGGACCGCCGACGCCGGCGGCGAGCCGGACGACGGGCCGTGACCACGCCGTTCGCGCCGCTGCCCGTCACCGACGACACCGACCCCGCCACCGCGGTCGAGGTCGTGCGGGACTGGGTCGCCACCGCCGTGCCCGAGGCGTGGCGCGTGGCGGCGGCCCGGGGGGGCGCGGCCGCGATCCGGGCGGTCCGGTCGCGCGCCGACTACGAGGCCTGGTACCCGACGTTCGCGGCCACCGGGCTGGTCGCACCCCAGTGGCCCCGTGCCTACGGCGGCCTCGGCGTGTCGGGTCGCCTCGCCCGCGTGCTCGAGGCCGAGCTCGCGCCGTACAACCTCGGTCGGCTCAACGTGCTCGGCCTGAACCTGGCCGGCCCCACGATCCTGGCCTTCGGCACCGAGGCCCAGCAGGCCCGCTTCCTCCCCGGCATCGTCACCAACACCGAGATCTGGTGCCAGCTGTTCTCGGAGCCGGGCGCCGGATCGGACCTCGCGTCGCTGGCGACCCGGGCCGAGCGCGACGGCGACGAGTGGGTGCTCACCGGTCAGAAGGTGTGGAGCACCTGGGCCCACTTCGCCGACTTCGGGATGTGCATCGCGCGCACCGACCCCACCGTGCCCAAGCGGGCCGGCATCACCTACTTCCTGCTCCCGATGCGCCAACCGGGGGTGGAGGTCCGGCCGTTGATCCAGATCACCGGCGAGCACGACTTCAACGAGGTCTTCCTGTCGGGGGCCCGGGTCCCCGACGCGTTCCGGGTCGGAGCCGAGGGCGACGGGTGGACGGTCGCCAACGCCACGCTCTCGGGCGAGCGCCAGATGGTGGCCGGTCCCGGGTCGGGGGGCGTCGACCGCATCGGGGGCGCCGGGGTCGACGCGCTGGTGGGCCTCGCCCGGGCGCGGGGGCGGGACCGGGACCCGCGGGTGCGGGAGCGCCTCGCCGAGCTGTGGTCGCTCGAGCAGATCCGCCGCCGGACCAACGCCCGTGTACGCGACAACGCGCGCGTCGGGCGCCTCGGGCCCGAGTCGTCGATCGGCAAGGTCACCAACGCCGACGTCAACGTGCGGACCCAGGAGCTCGCGGTCGATCTGCTCGGGGCCGACGCGGCGGCCTGGCCCGCCGGCCCCGACCCGTTGCCGCGGGAGGTCCGGGGCTTCCTGCGCAGCCGGGCCAACCGGATCGAGGGCGGGACCTCCGAGGTCAACCGCACCATCCTGGGTGAGCGGGTGCTCGGGCTGCCCCGGGAGCCCGATCCCCACCACGGGGCGGCCTGGCAGGACGTGCCCCGGAGCTGACCCCGGGACGCCTCAGGGGCCGGGAGCGGGGGTGGCGTCGAGATCGGCGTCGGGATCGGGATCGGGGGTGAGCGGCTGCCAGTCGGGCGCGCGCTTCTCGGCGAACGCCGCCGGCCCTTCGGTCTGGTCGGGGTGGCCCCACATGGCCACGAGGTGCCGGGCGCCGGCCCGGCACGCGTCGGTGAGGCCGGCCTCGAGCGCCCCCCACAGCGCCCGCTTCGTGTGGCGCATGGCGGTGGGCGAGTTCCGGGCGATGGTCTCGGCCAGGCGCTGGGCCTCCTCGCGCAGGCGCTCGGGCGGGTCGACCACCTGGCTCACCATGCCGAGCTCGTAGGCCCGCTGCGCCGACATGCGCTCGTACTTGCCCACGAACGCCATGCGCATCACCGCCTCGGCGGGGATGCGGCGGATCAGCCCGATGGCCTCGATCGCCACGACCTGGCCGATCGACACGTGGGGATCGAAGAACTGCGCGTCGGATGCGGCGATCACGATGTCGGAGTCGGCGATCCAGTGGAACGCACCGCCCGCGCAGAGGCCGTTGACCGCGCAGATCACCGGCTTGCCCACGTCCTGGTGCCAGGCGGTGAAGTGGAGGTCGAAGTGCTCCATCGACTCCCGGTAGCGCTCGAAGCCGAGGCCGTCGGTGGCGACCTCCACCACGTCGACCCCGGTCTGGAACGCACGCCCGTTGCCGGTGTGCACGATCACCCGGACCGCGGGGTCGCGGTCGAGCTCGATCCAGGCGTCGGCGAGCTCGTCGCGCATGCGGTGGTTCATCGCGTTGAGCTGCTCGGGCCGGTCGAAGATCAACCAACCCACGTGTCCGTGGCGCTCCACCACGAGCGTCTCGTAGGGACGTGTCATCGCGGAGCGCCTCCACCCACCGGCCCCGGGGCGAGCGGCGTCCACGCCGGGGTCCGGCGCTCGGCGAATGCGGCCGGCCCCTCGGTCTGGTCGGGGTGGCCCCACATGGCGACGAGGTCACGCGCACCCGACGCGCACGCGTCGGTGAGGTCGCGCTCCAGGGCCTCCCACAGCGCCCGCTTCGTGATCGCCATCGCAGTGGGGGAGTTCCGGGCGATCAGCCCGGCCAGCGCGGCCGCTGCGGCCCGCAGGTCGCCGGGCGGGTCCACGACCTGGCTGCAGATGCCGAGCTGGTGGGCCCGCTGCGCCGACATCCGCTCGTGGCGACCGGTGAACGCCATGCGCAGCACTGGCTCCATCGGTGACCGCCGGATCAACGCGATGGTCTCGAACGCACTCACCTGTCCGACCGACACGTGCGGGTCGGTGAACTCGGCGTCGCTCGCCGCGATCACGATGTCGGCGTCGGCCACGAAGTGCAGCCCACCCCCGGCACACGCGCCGTTGACGGCGGCGATCACCGGCTTGCGCACGCCGACCTGCCAGGCGGTGAAGCGCAACTCGAAGTCGCGGGTCCGGCGCGACGCGTCGCGTAACGCGTCCGGGTCCCGGGCGAGCTGGGCCACGTCGAGTCCCGCTTGAAAGGCGGCGCCGTTGCCGGTGTTCACGATGACTCGGACCTCGGGGTCGTCGTCGAGCGCGCGCCAGGCGACCTCGAGCTCGCGGAACATCACGGCGTCGAGCGCGTTGTGGGCGTCGGGCCGGTCGAAGACGAGCCACCCCACGGGCCCGTCGCGCCACACCTGCAGTCGCTCGAACCGAGCGACGGGCGTGGTGGCGTCGGCCCCGCTCACGCGCCGCCGAGGCGCCAGATCTGGGGCCAGTCGTCGGGCCGCAGCTGCGCCTCGGTCCCGCCGTCGCAGCAGATCACCGAGCCGACGAAGAAGCTCGACTCGGGGCCGAGGAGGAAGTCCACGACCGCGGCGAGCTCCTCGGGCCGCCCGCCCCGGCCGAGGGGCACCGGGAAGCCCCCGATCAACGGCCCCATCGTCGGGTCGGCCCGCTGCTCGGCGGTGAGCGCCGTCTCCACCAGTCCGGGGGCCACCACGTTGCAGCGGATCCCGGCGCCGGCCCAGTCGGGCCCGGGCGCGTGTCGTCGGACCCAGCGGGTGAGCGCCAGCTTGGTGGCCGGATAGGTCTGCACCGACCCGTGCGTGTCGGCGAGCGCGCGGGCCCCGGCCTCGTCGTCGGCGAGGCACGCCTCGACCAGGTCGTCGGGGAGGTTCGGCTGGCAGGTGGTGGAGTTGGAGCCGATCACCACGCACGAGGGCGCGGTGCCCCGGGCCAGCATCGGGCGCAGCGCCGGCAGCAGCGCGGCGGTGCCGAAGTAGTTCACCGAGACGACGAGCGAGCCGTCCCGGCCCGGGAGCCCACCCAGCCCGGCGAACGGGGCGAACCCGTCGAGCACCCCGCCACAGGTTGCGTCGACCGCGGCGATCGCCGCCGCCCGGCCCTCGGGGGTCCCGAGGTCGGCGACCACGTCGGCGTCGCGGCGGTCCACCCCGATCACCGTGTGGCCGGCGGCGCGCAGGCGGTCCGTGGTGGCCAGCCCCATGCCCGAGGCCGAGCCGGTGATGCAGATGGTGCGCATGGAGGCGCTCCTCGGGGTCGGGGCGGGGATCAGGCGTCGCCGAGCGCGCCCGACGCCCGCAGGGCGGCGATCCGGTCGGCGTCGTAGCCGAGCACGTCGGCGAGCACGGCGTCGGTGTGCTCCCCGGCGTCGGGGGCCCGGGTCAGGTCGGGCGGGTCCTCGCCCGCCACGACGAGCGGGAGCGCCAGGGTGTCGGCCACGGTCCGGGCGGCCGGGTACCAGTGGAACCGGTGCTGGAACTGCGGGTCGTCCATGATCGTCTTCGGGGTGTTCACCGGCGCGATCGTGGTGTTGTGCTCGTTGCCGAACGCGATCCACTCGGCGCTCGTCCTGGTCTTGAAGATGTCTCGCAGCACGGCCTGGAGCTCGCGGTTGTGCCGGGCGTGGTCGGCGTACTTCTCCCCCGGCCACCGGTCGAACAGGTCCATGCGGGCGATGCCCGCGCAGAAGTTCTTCCAGAACTCGCGCTCGGAGGCCATGAACAGCACGTGACCGTCGGCCGACTCGTACATCTGGTAGCGCACGCCGCCCCGCATCCCGGCGGTGCCCGGGTCGCGCCGCTCGTAGTTGTCGGTGGCGTTGCCCGTGACCTCCGACTGCGGGCGCTCGTAGGCCTTCCACGACTCGATGCGGTACCAGTCCATGTAGGCGGCGGCGTCGGATTGCGCGATCTCCATCTGGCAGCCGACCCCGGTCGCCCGGGCCCGCAGGATGCCGGCGAGGATCCCGAACGCGCCCATGAGCGGTCCGGCGTGGATGCCCATCGAGGCGTGCTCGGGGATGTAGCAGAAGCCGTCGTCGTCGTAGGCGGGCGCGAAGTTCCCCGCCCAGGTGTCGTAGGCGATCCCGTGTGACGGCAGGTCGCAGTAGGGCCCGGTCGCGCCGTACCCCGAGATCGAGCAGAACACGATCTTCGGGTTGACCGCCTGCATCCGCTCGAACGTCAGGCCCCGCCGGGCGAGCGCGCCGGGGCGCATGGCCTCGATCACTGCGTCGGCGTCGCGTACGAGGTCGAGGTACACCTCGCTCGCCTCGGGGGTGCGGAGGTCGAGGATCACCGACCGCTTGGACCGGTTCACGTGCAGCGACAGCAGCGAGGCACCCTCGACGATCGGCCAGGTCATCTGGCGGCCGTAGTCGCCCCCGGGCGGCTCGATCTTGATGACGTCGGCGCCGAGGTCGGCGAGGAAGCCCCCCATCTCGGCCGGGCCGAGCATGGAGCTCTCCACGATGCGGATGCCGGACAGCAGCCCATCGGACATCGGTGCGCCTCCAGGTGGGGAGCGGACGCCGGGCCGGGGGCCGGCTGCGGGTGATCGGACGGGCGATCGGACGTGCGATCTGACGGGGCGTCAGTTCCGCCCGCCGGGCGGCACGCTACCCGAGTCCGGGCACCAGGGCGCCCGCCACCCCCCCGGCCAGGATCAGCCAGACCGGGTTGGGCCGTCGCCACCACAGCAGCCCCGCCGCGGCGGCGGCCACCGCCACGGTCCCGACGTCGACGAAGGCGTCGCGCGCCAGGATCCCGGCCACCGCCACCATCAGGGCCAGCGACGCCGCCACCACCCCCCGGAGGAACGCGGCGAACCCTGCGTTGCCCCGCAGGCGGTGCACCACGAACCCGGTGACCCCCACGAAGCAGAACGCCGGGAGGAAGATCCCCACCGTCGCGACCAGGGCTCCGGGGAGGCCCCGCAGCGTGTAGCCGATGAACGTGGCGGTGGTGAACAGGGGTCCGGGCGTGAGCTGCCCCATGGCGATCGCGTCGAGCAGCTGGCGCTCGGTCAGCCACCCGCGGTCGTGGACCAGGGCGCCCTCGAGCAGCGCGTAGAGCACGTAGCCGCTGCCGTAGAGCACGGCACCGATCTGCAGGAACACCACGAACAGCGGGGTGAGCATCACCGGTCCGGCCGTGGCCCACACCGGGCCGAGGTCGGCGGCGATGCGCACCGCCGGCATCGCAGCCACGACCGCGAACCCACCCAGGCCCGGGCCCCGCGCCGACCGGGCGCCGAACCACCACCCGACCCAGGTCACGAGTCCCGCCCCCGCCAGCAGCACCAGCTCGTGGATCCCGATCCACGCGCCCGCGAGCGCAAGCAGGCCGACGGCCACGGCGCTCCCACCCCGCAGCGCGGTGCGGCCCAGCTGCAGGATCGCCTGGGCGATGAGCACCACCACCACGGGCGCGATGCCGGCCAGCACCGATCGGAACCCGGGGCGCGTGCCGTACTCGGTGTAGGCCCAGCCGAGCGCCAGCATCATCACGAACGCGGGGGCGATGAACGCGAGGCCGGCCGCGATCATGCCGACCGTGCCCGCCCGCCGCCGCCCCACGTGCATGGCGACCTCGGTGGAGTTCGGCCCGGGCACGAGGTTGGCCAAGGCGATCATCTCGGCGTACTCGTCGTCGTCGAGCCAGCCCTTGCGCTCGACCAGGTCGTGGCGCATGAGCGCGATGTGGGCGGCCGGGCCACCGAACGCGGTCGACCCCAGTCGCAGGAAGTACGCGACGATCTCGCGGAGCGGCGCCGCGATCGGATCGGACATGGGGCGCTCCGGCTCGGGGGGTGAGTCGAGGTGCTCGACCACGGTCTAGCGTGAAGCACTGGTCACGGGCAACGCCGGCACACCGCCGGTCGGTGACGGGGCTCCGGCCCGTGCGGGTGTGGTGCTCGCCACCCTGATCCTGGTCGCCTCGATCGCGAACCTGCCGCTGTCGGTGGCATTCGTCGCGCTCCCGAGCCTGGGCGCCCACTTCGACTGCTCGCAGACCGCGCTCAACCTCGTGGCCGTCGGGTACTCGCTCGGTCTCGCCGCCTCGGTGCTGTGGCTGGGCGCGCTCGGCGACCGCTACGGCCGCAAGACCGTGATGTGCACCGGCCTCGTGCTCGCCGTCCCCGCCGCCCTGGTGTCGGCCTGGGCCGGTTCGATCGAGGTGCTCATCGGCGGCCTGTGCATCCTCCACTTCTGGTGGGGTGCCGCGTTCCTCGTCACCATCCCGCTCGTGGCCCTCGCGCTCCCGCTGGTGCTGTGGTGTATCCCGGCCCACGTGGCGGAGGACGTCGAACCGGTCGACAACGTCGGCGGCGCGCTCTCGGTGCTGCTCGTCGGCGGGCTGATCTTCGGGATCAACTTCGCCGTCGTCCCCGATCGGGCGACCACCGCGCTGGTCGCCGTGGGGATCGCCACGCTCGCCACGGTGGCGTTCGTGCTCCGGCAGCGGCGGGCGACCAATCCGCTCTCCGACCTCGCGGTGGCCCGACGGCCCACGTTCTGGATCGCCGCGGTCTCCGGGATCATCGTCTTCGGGACGCTGATGGGCACGGTGTTCGTCGGACTGCAGTTCGTGCGGAACGTGCTCGGCTATTCGACGGTCGAGGCCGGTCTCGCGGTCCTGCCCATGGCGGTGTGCATGCTCGGCCTGGCCCCGGTGTCGGCCCGCATCGTCGAGGCCTACGGTGCGCGCGCCACGCTGCTGATCGGGTACGTGCCCGTCCTGCTCGCCTTCGTCGTGATGCTCGTCACCTGGGAGTCGGGTGTGGGCTACTGGGCCGTCGGCCTCGCCTACGCGCTCGTCGGTGCCGGGGTCGGCCTCGTCGGCACCCCGGCCTCGCACTCCCTCACGGGCTCGGTGCCGGTGCGGCGGGCGGGCATGGCGTCGGGCACCGCCGACCTCCAGCGCGACCTCGGTGGGGCGATCATGCAGTCGCTGCTCGGGGCCCTGCTCACCGCCGGGTACGCGCAGGCCTTCGCCCGGCAGGTGGCCGACGCCCCGGGAGCGGCTTCGGTGAGCACCGAGGTCGAGGGTCAGCCGACCCGGTCGTTCGCGTCGGCCACCGCGATTGCCGACCGGTATCCGCAGTACGCCGACGAGATCGTGTCGGCGGCACGCGCGTCGTTCGTCGAGGGCCAGCGCTGGGCCGACCTCGCCGGGGTCGTCGCCGTGCTGCTGGGCATGGCGCTGGTGGCGACGGCCTTCCCCCGTCACGACCGTGAGCGCGCCCTCCTGGCGCGCTACCGGGACGACGACGCGCCGGCTCCGGCGCCGGGTCCGGCGGTCCGGGCCGACGACTGAGCGCCGGTCACCCGCCCGGGGTCAGCAGGCGGGGCGCGGGGGGATCCTCGACCGGGGGGTCCGGGGGCACCGCGACGTCGGGGACGCGCTGCTCGATCCCGGCGAGCAGGCGGTCCACCGGCGGCCACCACGGTCCCGGGGGGAGCGACTCGAGGGCGGCGAGCACCCGGCGGGCGTCGGGGTCGACCGGCACGATACGACGGGGTGCGGCGTCGTGCAGGACGCCGAAGTACCAGTGCCGCCGAGTCGGGGCGAGGTCGTCGACCCCGGTGACCAGGTAGTAGTCCGGGAGCTCGACCGTGCCCGCACGCCAGCGGGCGATCGTCGTGGTCACCGCCACCTCGAGCTCGCCGACCGGACCGGCCTCGTCGAAGCGGCGGACCCACGCGTCGGCGACCTCGCCGAGCGGATCGTCGTCGCCGAGCACGTAGGTCGTGTGGGTGCCGAGCACCGGGCGCAGCGCGTCGGGCACTGCGCCGACCAGCGCGACCACGGTGGCGGCGTTGCGCTGCACGAGCGGACTCAGGCGCCGGGCCGCGGGTGGGCGACGATCACCATGGCGGCAGCGTACGACGTCGCCCGCTGCGGGTCCCCCGACTCCGGGCTCCGGGCTCCGGGCTCATGAATCAGGTTCGGTCGCGGAGCCAGCCCGGGCCCACGCATCCGGCGCCGAGCACCACGACCCGCGCCCGCAGCGCGCGGTCGGCGGTGACCACCCGGACCACACCGGGTGAGGGGGCGGCGGCGATCGCATCCGCGGTCGCGGCGACGATCGCGTCGTCGCCCGCTCCCGGCGCGTGGACCACGATGACGCCGGTGGTCACCGGGCCGGCGGCGATCCCGGCGCGGGCCGCGCCCTCGAGCACCACGACCACCGGCGGGTCCAGCGCTCCGCCCGTCACCGCGGCCACGATCGCATCCACCAGGCGCCGGGCCGCCCCGGCGCGGTCGCGCCACCAGCCGTCGGGTCGCGACCCGACCACGTTGGCGGCGTCCACGACGAGCACCGGCTCAGTCCGGTGCCGGTCCGCCCGGCCGCCCGTCCCGATCCACCGACACGTCGATCAGCCGATGGCCCGGGCCAGCTCGAGGTAGAGGGGAATCCCGATCGCCAGGTTGAACGGAAACGTCACCCCGAGCGACAGCCCGATCGACAGTGCGCCGTCGGCGCTGGGAAGGGCCACGCGCACCGCCGCGGGTGCGGCGATGTACGACGCGCTCGCGGTCATCGCGCCGAAGACCGCCGGCCCCTCCCGGGCTCAGCCCCGCGAGCGTGCCCACGGCGACTCCGGTGGCACCGAGGATCAGCGGGGTGACGAGCCCGAACGCGACCACGGGCGGGGTGAGCGAACGGTGCTCCCGGAGGCGGGAGGCGGCGGTGGCCCCCAGGTCGAGGAGGAACAGGACGAGCAGGCCGGTGAACAGTCCGACGAAGAACGGCTCGACCCGCACGAAGGCCGCGTCGCTCGCCACCGCGCCCATCACCAGGACCCCGACGAGGAGCAGGACGCTGCGGCCGGTGCACACCTCGCGCACGGCGGCCCGCAGCGACGTGCCCTCGCCCGCGGCGACGGCGAGCAGCAGCGCGACGATGATCCCCGGGATCTCGAGCAGCGCGACCAGGGTGGCCAGGTACCCCTCGGGCGCGAAGCCGGCCTCACGGGCGAACACGATCGCGGCGGTGAAGGTCACCACCGAGACCGATCCGTAGTGCGCGGCGAGCGCCCCGAGCGCGAACGCCACCACCGGGGGCGACGTGAGGTTCTCGATGGCGAGCTGCAGTGAGTTCACGGGGCTCCGGCCGGTCCGGATGCTCCGGACGGGTGACGACGGTTGACGACAGATGGCGACCGACGACGGCGGGGACGGACGGGGACGGACGGGGGGTCAGTCGCCCCGGAAGTTGAGGTACGACCGGCTCGGCGTGGGCCCCCGTTGGCCCTGGTACTTCGAGCCGGTGACCCCGCTGCCGTAGGGGTGCTCGGCCGCTGTGGTCATCTGCAGGAAGGAGATCTGACCGATCTTCATCCCCGGGTAGAGGGCGATGGGCAGGTTGGCCACGTTCGACAGCTCGAGCGTGAGGTGGCCGTCCCAGCCGGCGTCGACGAAGCCGGCGGTCGAGTGGATGAGCAGGCCCAGCCGCCCGAGCGACGACTTGCCCTCGAGCCGGCCGACGAGGTCGGCGGCCAGCGCCACCCGCTCGAGGGTCGAGCCGAGGACGAACTCACCCGGGTGGAGGACGAAGGCGTCGCCCTCGGTCACCTCGACCGGCTCGGTCAGGTCCTCCTGGGGGAGCTTCGGGTCGATGAACGGGGTGGTGTGGTTGCGGAAGACCCGGAAGAAGCGGTCGATCCGCAGGTCGACCGACGAGGGCTGCACGGCCCCGTCGAGCATCGGCTCGATGACGATCCGGCCCCCGGCGAGGGCCTCGCGGATCGAGACGTCGGACAGGATCACGGCCGGGAGACTAGCGACGCCCGGACGGTCACCGCCGGACGCCGGGGCCCGGTCGGCTTTCGGCCCCGGGCCGCCGGACGGTACGATCCGGGATCCCGCGGGTGTAGTTCAGAGGCAGAACATCAGCTTCCCAAGCTGAGAACGCGGGTTCGATTCCCGTCACCCGCTCCAACTCGAAGGCCCAGGGCAGCGCCGGTTTCCGGCCCCGTGGCGGAGCACTGCTCAGGGTCCCGAAACGGCCACGTGACCTGGCGGATCGTGGACGCTGGTGACCGTTGTCGGCCGAGCGCTTGACCGACCGTCGCCTCGTCCGACATCCCCCATCGGGCAGTGCGTCGAGATGTCGGGTCCCCAGGCTGTGGCGATGACGGACGTCCCCGTCGACGGGTTCACCCTCTCCAGGGGATCGAATCCCACATCGATCGGGTCAGGTACCAGGGCCCGCCAACGCCCCTGCACTGGGCGCGGCCCACTCTCGTGTCGCGCGATTCGATCGACAGAGCGTGTGCCTTCATGGCCAGGGTCACGTCGCCGTGGGACGACCCTCGGTCGGCGCTGCGTCAGGAGACGGCCCTCCGGGCGGCGGTGCGGACCGCGGTGATCAGGCGAACTGGGGGAGCCAGGCCGCGGTGGCGTCGAGCAGGTCGTCGACCATGCGCCCCAGGGCGTCGTAGTCGATGCGCCCGGCGAGGGGGTCGAGGAGCAGCGCGTCGCGCACCAGGGTCCGGTCGCCGGACACGGCCGCCTCGACGACGAGCTCCTGCGCAGCGCTGACTCGGCGGACCTGCTCGGCGAGCACAGTCGGGAGTGGTGTGACGTCGCGACCGCGGGTCCCGCGGGCGTCGACGGTCACCATGCTCTCGACCACGACGTCGGCGGGGAGGTCGGGAACCTGGCCGTGGTTGGCGATGTTGAGCGGAATCTCACGTGCCCGGTCGCGTAGGCGGGAGTCGACGACCGCGGCAACCATCTCGCCACTCGGCTCGCGGGGGAGGTCGTCGGTGCCGCGGAGTCGCTCGAACTCGCGGATGTAGTGGGCGAGCCACTGGCGCCGGTCGTCGATGCTGGTGAGGTGCACACCCCACCGGGCGCCCCAGTCGCTCTCCTCGGTGAGGAACCCGGGGAAGAACTCGACGAGATGCCGGTCGCCGGCCGCAGGGAGCACCCCGAAACGTTCGAAGAGCTCGACCTTCACGCGGTTGGACGCGAGCAGTGAGTCGACGGTGAACGCCCCGCCTGCGCTCACCGCCTCGTGTCCGGTGATGCCGCGGATCGCGAGGGGACGGGCCCGCGCGTCGGGGTCGGCCAGCACGTCCCGCAGCATGGCGAGCCCGTCCTCGCCGTCGACGTCGACGGCGGTGATGAAGGGCAGGTGGTTGACCCCGGCGACAATCGGGTTCATCTCCCGGGGGTCGCAGCCGAGGATCTGCGACAGGGTGTAGAGCGCGATGGTCACCTCGTGGCACAGGCCGATGGCGGTCACCGACGTCTCCCGGAGGACGGCTCGGGTGAGCGTCGTCATCGGGTTGGTCAGGTTGAGCAGCCACGCGTCGGGACAGACGTCCTCCATGTCGCGGGCGATGCCGAGCATCACCGGGATGTTGCGCAGGCCCCGCAGGATCCCGCCCGGCCCGACGGTGTCGCCCACCGACTGCCGGATCCCGTAGCGCTCGGGGATCACGAGGTCGTGCTGCATCGAGTCCAATGCGCCGGTCGAGATGCACACGACGACGTGGTCGGCGCCCTCGAGCGCGGCCCGCTGATCGGTGGTGCCGGTCGCGCGGAGGCCCACCTGGCGCACGCGGGCGATGTGATGGACGAAGTCGACGAGATCGGGGATCGGCCGGGAGTCGATGTCCTCGATGACGATCTCCGCCTCGGCGAGGCTCGGGGTGTCGGCGATGTCGAGGAGGAGCTTGGGGGTCCACTGGTAGGACCCACCACCGATGAACACGATGCGCGGCGCCATGGCGGCGGAATCTACCAAGGCCCCGCGAGGAACGCCTCCGTGCGCGCGCCGTTCCACCGGTGCCCGCCCTCGAACACGTCGTGCTCGACGCGGCCGGGGTCGGCGCCGAGCGCGGCGTACACCCGTCGCAGCGACGCGACCGTCGCGCGTGCCGTGTCGACCGGGAACAGCGGGTCCTCGGTGCCGGACTCCACGAGGATCGGGCGGGGCGCGATCAGCGACGCGACGTCGAGGTGCTCGAGCCGGCCGAGCTGACCCGGCAGCACCTGCGAGCCGCACATGTTCCACGGCACCGAGTGCGCCGCCCGCCAGCTCGACAGGTAGCCCGACACGATCACGGCGCCGATCCGGTCGTCGGTCGCGGCGAGGAACAGCGACATCGTCGCGCCGTAGGAGAGGCCGGCCACCGCGATCCGAGCCGGGTCGACGAGGGGGTGCGCGACCAGCAGGTCGACGCTGCGCTGCAGGTCCCAGAGGTTCTGGGCGAGCGGGACCGCGCCGGCCATGGTCGCGGCGACCAGGTTCCAGTCGCAGTCGTACTTGTGCACCTCGGGTGACCACTGCGGGTCTTGGCGCTCCCCGAAGCAACGGAGGTCGGGGGTGAGCACCACGTACCCGAGCCGCACCAGCTGGAGGGCGTAGTGCTCCTGCGCGGGGCCGGTGAGGCCGCAGATCATCTCCTTGCCCGGTCCGTGGCCGTGGACCGCGAGCACGGCGGGGCCCGGCGGACCCGCGAGGCGGTCCTTCGGGACGAGCAGGTAGGCCGGCACCGACATCGTGGGCTCGACGTCGTAGAGGATCCGCCGGCGCACGTGGTCGCCGGCGTCGACCTCGTCGGTGACCTCCGGATCGAGCGGCACGGCCGGCGGCGGGGAACCGAGCATCGCGGCGAGGCGCGTCCGCACCCGCTCCCGCCACGCAGGCACCGCGGCCGCCGCGTCGGGGCACGGGTCCTCGTCGACCACCGAGCGCAGGTGCAACGACCACGACGCCCACGGCGACAGATTGCGCCGACGGGGCGCAGGCTCGATGGCCTCGGCCGGGACCGCGGGGTCAGAGGGTGATGCCATCGGTCCAGGGGACGAACTCGTCGAGGCCGTAGCCGAGGCGCTCGGAGCAGGTGGGCCGGCCCGAGGCGACGGCGACGATCGCGTGGAGGATCCGCTCGCCGATCTCGGCGGTGGTCGCGTCGCCGGTGAGCACGGGGCCGCAGTCGACGTCGATGTCGTCGGGCAGGCGGCGGGCCAGGTCGGAGGTGGTGGAGAGCTTCAGTGCCGGTGCGGGCACCGAGCCGAAGCACGAGCCGCGTCCGGTGGTGAAGCACACCACCTGGGCGCCGCCGGCGATCTGCCCGGTGGCCGACACCGGGTCGTACCCGGGCGAGTCCATGATGACGAGGCCCCGCGTGGTGGGCCGGGAGGCGTAGGGGACCACGGCGGCGACGGGCCGGGTCCCGCCCTTGGCCGCCGCGCCGATGGACTTCTCGACGATGGTGGTGATGCCCCCTGCCAGGTTGCCGGGGGAGGGGTTGGCGTCGAGGGTCGTCCCGTGGGCCGCGGCGTGGGCGGTCCACCAGCCGGCGAGGTCCCGCAGTGCGGCGGCGACGGTGGGATCGGCGGCGCGGGCCGCGAGCTCGGCGATGGCCCCGATCAGCTCGGGGGTCTCCGACAGCAGCACCGTGCCCCCGGCGTCGACGAGCAGGTCGGCCGCCGCGCCCAGCGCCGGGTTGGCGCTGATGGCCGAGAACCCGTCGGAGCCTCCGCACTGCAGGCCGACGACCAGCTCCGAGAGGGCCGCGGGCGCACGTCGGTCGCCGGCCGCGACGGCGGCGAGCTCAGCGACCGCCGCCACCCCGGCCGCAACGGTCGCGGCCGTGCCCCCGTGCTGCTGGATCTCCAGGGTGCGCAGCCGCTCGGCCGGGAGGCCGTCGACGAGCCCGTCGAGCTGGTTGACCTCACAGCCCAGGCCGATCACGAGCACGCCGCCGGTGTTGGGATGCGTGGCGTAGCCGCGCAGCGTGGCCCGGAGCCGGTCGATCTGGTCGCCGACGTCGGGGATGCCGCAGCCGCTCTGGTGACCGAGGGCCCACACGCCGTCGATGCCGGACGGCAGGCGGCTGCGGGCCTGGTCGGCGACCGCGCGCGCGACGGTGGCCGAGCAGTTCACCGTGGGCAGGACCAGGAGGTGATTGCGCGTGCCGACCCGCCCGTCGGCCCGGTGGTACCCGGAGAACGTGACGTCCGACCACGACGCGTCGGTGGCGGTGCGCGACGGTGCCGGGTCCGCCGCGGGCCCGTGATGGTCGAGGTCGTCGAGGTTGTCGAGGTTGTGCACGTGCACGTGCGCGCCGGCCACGACGTCATGCGTTGCGCGCCCGATCGCGTGCCCGCTCTTGTGGACCGACGATCCGGCGGCGACCGCCCGCACCGCGAGCTTGTGGCCGGAGGGGACAGCATCGACGAGGACCACACCGTCGTCGTCGCCGTCGTTGCCGACGCGGTCGCCGGGCGCGAGGTCGCGCATCGCGATCAGCACGTCGTCGCTGGGGTGGAGGCGGATCGCGGCGGGACCGTCGTGGCCGGACACGCGGTGACGGTACTACCGTTCCCGGCCGTGAGCCCGGGGACCACCGCCACTGCACTCGAGCTCCACCCGGACCGGCTGTTTCCCGCCGAGCCGACGGTCCGGTCGATCGCGCGTGAGCTGTACGCGGAGGTGGTCGACCTCCCGATCGTGTCGCCCCACGGGCACACCGACCCAGCCTGGTTCGCAGAGGACCGCCCGTTCGCCGACCCGACCACGCTGCTCGTGACCCCGGACCACTACCTCACCCGCATGCTGCACAGCCAGGGGGTGCGGCTGGAGGATCTCGGCGTGCCGCCGCGCGACGGCGGACCGGTGGCCGAGCCGCGCGACGCCTGGCGCACGTTCGCCGCACACGCGCACCTCTTCCGGGGCACCCCGTCGGGCCTGTGGCTCGACCACACCTTCGCCACCGTGTTCGGGATCGACGTGCGCCTCGGCCCGGAGACCGCCGACCACTACTACGACGGCATCGCCGCGGCGCTGGCCAGCGACGGGTTCCGGCCGCGCGCCCTGTTCGAGCGCTTCGGCATCGAGGTGCTCGCCACCACGGAGTCGCCGCTCGACGACCTCGCCCACCACGACCGCTTCGCGACCGACGGCTGGAACGACCGCGTGATCACGACCTTCCGCCCCGACCCGGTGGTCGACCCCGACTTCGCCGGCTACACCGCCAACGTCGAGCGGCTCGGCGAGATGACCGGCTGCGACGTCACCCGCTGGGAGGGGTACCTCGACGCGCTCCGGCAGCGCCGGGCCGACTTCCGGGCGCGCGGCGCCACCGCCACCGACCACGGGCACCCGAGCGCGGCCACCGCCGACCTCGACGCACGGGAGTGCCAGCGCCTCCTCGACGGCGCGCGAGCGGGCACGCTCGACCCCGACGAGTCCGAGCAGCTCCGGGGCCAGGTGCTGGTCGAGATGGCCGCGATGAGCCTCGACGACGGCATGGTCCTGCAGATGCACCCCGGCTCGCGCCGCAACCACAGCCCCCGGATCCTGGAGCGGTTCGGCCGCGACAAGGGCGCCGACATCCCGGGTCGTACCGACTACGTCGACGCCCTGCGTCCGCTGCTCGACCGGTTCGGGCTCGAACCCGACCTCCGCATCATCCTGTTCACGCTCGATGAGTCGACCTACGCCCGTGAGCTGGCGCCGCTCGCCGGCTTCTACCCGTGCCTCACGCTCGGTCCGCCCTGGTGGTTCTTCGACAGCGTCGAGGGCATGTGGCGGTTCCGCCGGGCGGTCACCGAGACCGCCGGCTTCGCCAACACCGCGGGCTTCAACGACGACACCCGCGCGTTCCTGTCGATCCCCGCGCGTCACGACGTCGCCCGCCGGGTCGACTGCGCATACCTGGCCACGCTGGTCGCCGAGCACCGCCTCACCCCCGACGACGCCGCCGAGCTGGCGGTCGAGTGCGCGGTGGGTCTCGCCCGGCGCGCGTACCGGCTGTGAGCCGACGGTGAGCGCCTCGGTCCCGTACGACCGCACCGCGCTCACCACCGCGGTCGTCCACCTCGGGATCGGCGCGTTCAGCCGGGCCCACGTGTGCGCGTACCTCGATGACCTCGCGGTCGCCGGCGTGCGCGACGTGGGAGTGCTGGGCACGTCGATGACCTCCGAACGCGTCCCCGACGCGCTGGCCGAGACGGCCGCCACCGCCGATGTCGTGATGGTGAGCGGGATCACCCTCGCCGTGCTCGACGAT
>Ga0194129_10003368_pt1 | contig 22278 bp, 13 predicted proteins | sample TA2KigCa35mmetaG_FD_150862 | JGI IMG/M metagenome (GOLD analysis project Ga0194129, IMG submission 150862) | Freshwater microbial communities from Lake Tanganyika, Tanzania - TA2015038 Kigoma Deep Cast 35m | ecosystem: Environmental > Aquatic > Freshwater > Lake | place: Tanzania: Lake...
AGAACTGGCGCTGTCGGGCACCCTGTTCTCCGAGTGGGCACACACCCGCATTGTGGGGGGCGCGGGTGGCACCTTCGGGCACCCCTCTCCGAGTGTGGTCGGGAGTGCCATGCACTTCCACCCCGGTGCAATGCTCACGCTTGGCGGCGGTCGGCCCTCGTCTCCGAGCACCTACAATGTGCTGAACACGGCCCTGTTGCAGACCAACCAAGCGGCACCGGGTTCGCTTGGCATGGGGCTGAACCAAGACTTCCGCATGGTCTTGCGGGTCACGACCCCCTACGCGGACACCTTGGCGAGCGTGGCGAGCGACAACACGCCGCCCTCTCTCGCCACGCCTGCGCTGCCGGTCAACCCGAACGGAGTCCCGAACCCGAACGGCAACGGAGCCTGTGTCGGGCAACTTGTGGACTACGCACCTACGGGGGTGTCCCGGCTCGGGCCGTGGGGCGGCTTAGCGTCCCTGTCCACGAACTCGCTTCTTGCAGGCGGGGCGCAAGTCACGAGTACGGCGTTCGTGCTGAACGGGGGGAATCAACTCCCGGCGCCGACCACGACTGACCTGACCATCCTCGCCGCGAACTGACCCGGTACTATCTCCCCGCCCCTACGAGGTTCTTCATGGCTACCGTCCGAGACACCGTTCGACCCGCCCGCGAAGGCACGCACATGGGCCTGCACCTCCCCCACGCGGCGAACATGAGCACCATGCAGGGCGAGGTGTTCATCGAAATGCGGGACGGGAGCACGGGCGAAGTTCTGCACTCCGACCACCGCAAGAATGTCATCACGCTGGACGCGAGCATTCTCGTTGCCATGCTGGCCCGCGACCCGAGTTCCCGTAACTACGGGGTCTACATGCTCGCGGTGGGCACGGGAGCCACGGGCGCACTCCTGTCCCCCGACGCGCCGGACCCGAGGCAGCGCAAGTTGAACGGCGAGATTGCCCGCAAGGCGTTCTCCTCGACCACCTTTCGGGACGGTTCGGGCAACGCCGTCGCCATCCCCACGAACATCGTGGACTTCACCTGCACCTTCTCCGAGAGTGAAGCGGTCGGCCCGCTGAACGAGATGGGGCTTATCTCCCCTATCTCTGCCAACCCGCTCATCACGAACCCGAACCCGAACGCCTACCCGACGCGGGACACGACGGTTGACCTGACGCTGTTTGACATCTTGTTCAACTACCTTTCATACGCCGTCATCGCAAAGCCCAGCACGGCTACTTTGTCGATCACTTGGCGTATCACGACATGAGTTACATGGGACGGTAGTTTCTGCATAGCCCACCGTACAGGTGGAGGCAGGGTGCGCCAACACCCTGCCTCCTGCACAGCAAACCTGTAACGGAGGTTCACCATGCAAGACGACAATACCCCGCAGGAGGGTGTGAAGTCATGCCCTCGGTGTTCGCAGGTCAAGCCCACGGCGCATTTCGGCAAGTGTGCGACACGACACGATGGACTCACCCCTTGGTGTAAGCCTTGTCGTCGGGGGTACGAGCAGACGGCGCGCAAGACGTACAACCAAGACGCGCAGACCAAGCGAACCCGCGACTACTACTTGTGGTTGAAGTCCACCCACGAAGGCGTCCCGTGCCTCGACTGCAAGAATGTGTACCCCTTTCACATCATGGAGTTCGACCATGTGCGGGGTGACAAACGATACACCATAGGCAAGATGGCGAACCATGCTCGGGGACGAGTACTTGAAGAACTGTCGAAGTGTGAACTCGTGTGTTGTGCTTGCCACCGCGCTCGCTCTTACACCCGCAGAACGAGGTCGGAGAACCCAAGGGTCGTCTCGTTTCGGGAATGGGTCGCACCCTTCAAGGCCACACCCTGTCGGGATTGTGGAAAAACCTTGTCCTCGGAAGCAATGGACTTCGACCATGTGCGGGGGGTCAAGGTAGCGCAGGTGTCCGATATGTGGTCATGGTCGCGCCCCAAGGCAGAGGCCGAGATTGCAAAGTGCGAGGTGGTGTGTGCGAACTGCCACCGCGAAAGAACATGGCAGCGTTCTCGGGGTGCCCCCCGAGACAGTCGGCCTGTACCGTGCGCCGCATGTGGTGTGGGTGTGTGGGGGTACGCAGGAACGGCGCAGAATGTGAAGTGCGGTGCGTGCCGCAAGACCCCGCTCAAACACCTGCGCGGGGACACCGCAGGCACGGTGTCTTGCCGTGTCTGCGGGTTGGCCCGCACCCGTCTCGGGAAGCACCTGCAAGCCGCGCATGGGTTGTCGCCCGAGGCGTACCGAGCGCAGTTCCCCGACGCGCCCGTAGAAGTCGTTGGGACACGCACCCGTTCTGCGGAGTGCCGCGCCAAGCAGTCCGCTGCTGCCCGAGAGCGGTGGTCTACGCCCGAGGCCCGCGAGGAACAGTCCGAGAGGCTCAAGGCGTCTGCCCCGTGGAAGGGCAAGCACCTTTCTGATGAACACCGCCAAGCCATTTCGGAGGGCGGGAGGGGTAAGAAGCACAACATCACACCCGCACCTTCTGACCGGCGCTCCTTCCTGCGAGCGGAAGGGGTCGGGTAGGGTTCTTCATGTGACCCGTAAGCAGGAGCCCCCTATGACCGACCGTTCCGAGTGGTTCACCGTCCTTGACAAGAATGACGCCGTGGTGGGCGAGGTCGCCCCCGAGGTCGTCGTGCTGTTGTTCGCGCAAGAGTTGGTTGAGGGCTTCCTCGGTGGTGGCAACCGAGTGCGGTTGCTATCCCGCCCTCCCGAGCACGCGGGCGTCACCGTCACCGTGCCCTCTGCCCGTACCGTGACCGCTTCGGGGTTCTCTGTCATCGAGAAGAAGTTCACGGGCGCGAGTGCCGAAGCGGAACTTGCGGGGTTGAACCCCGACAACGAGGTGCGCCTTGACCGTGTGCTCGTGGGTGCAGGCAAGCCACCCTCTCCTCAAAGCGACACGAGCAACACCTTCACTTCGCTGGACGAGTGGCTCATGACCGTCCACGAAGTCAAGCAAGCGGGGCACCGGCTGGCCTGCTGCACAGAGCCGAAGGCGCGCGTGGTCGTAGTCTTAGACTACGACACCGACAAGACCTACTCCTTGCCGTTCCGGTATCTCTACGCGACTTCGCACGGGGTACAGCCCTCTACCGTCAAGGCATGGGGGTACGAGGGCGACCCGCTTGAACTTCTTCGGCAGGTGCGCGACCACAACCTCCGCGAAGCCCTCGTTGCAGGCACGCCCGACCACTTCCATGACGGGGTGTTCGACGCGCAGCCCGACGCCGAACTTGAGGGTCTGTTCATGGACGGGGCCGAGCAGGTTCTTGCTGCCCTCAATGCCCACACCGCAAGCATGAAGAAGCAGCCGGGGTACTTGAAGTCGCAGCAGCACGGTTCGCGGTAGCGGCTCTATCTACTCTTGCGGGGGTAGATACAGGCAGGAACGCCCATGAGCCGCACCCTCGTCGCCAATGTCCTCGCTCGGTACTTCATCGCCAACACGGTTCGCACCGCTGCGGCAGGTGTCCGGCTCGACAACTCGACCCGGCAGAAGGTCAACGCGGACCTTATGAAGAAGGGGCTCGACGGGAACCTTGCCTTCCAACGCCTCGGGCAAGCCCTCAATGTCATTGCCGAAGTTCTGCAAGACGCGGGCTTGGAGCAGGCCGAGGTGTTCAGCGCGAGCCGCTTCATGGGCGACGACGGGCGGGCGAACTTCGACATTGCCCTGTCGAACCCGACCGACGCCTTCTCGCCCACGGACATCACGAACTCCATGCTCGCCGTCACTTGGCACAAGCACGACTCGGGCCGCTACGAGGTCATCGCCGTCCTGTCCTAACGACCCTCCTGCCCGACTTACGGGGAGGGGGCAGCGGGCAGGACGGTGACTTGGGGCATGAGGAGCAGGACTTCCTTCGCGCCCTCCATGTCGAAGTGGAGCAGGAACCCGCCCTTGGCGTCATAGGCGGCGTACAGCCCGCCCTCCAAGTTCAACTTGTCAATGGCCGAGTAGGGCCACGGCAGCGGCGCACCCGCCTCGTCGTGCGAGCCGAACACCGTGTCGCCCACAACGAACACCGTGTCCTCCACAGGCTCGGGGGCCGAAGTGGGAGCAGCACCTTCGACGGGGACACCGTTCACGGCAGAGACTTCCGCGAGGTCGGCCCACGCCTTGTCGATGTAGTTGCCCGCCGCGTCCTTCGCGGTGCCGAAGCCCACACCGATACGGGTGTCCTTCGCCCAAAAGACGGTGCCCGTCAGCCCCGTCGTGGCGAGCGTCACGGTGTCGCCGCGCTTGACCTTCGGCAGCGTGGCCTTGTAGCCCTCCTCCTGCGCCCGCAGCGCGTCCCGGTAGGCAACCCACCCGCACGCGGGCGCACCCCCCACGGGGAAGTCCGCGTAGACCACTTCGCACCACCGGGCGTCAACCCAATGGGTCGCGTCGTTCGCGTCCTTGATGCCAAGACGCGCCGGGTTCGTGGGGGCGTCCGTCCAAAAGACGGTGCCCTTCGTGCCCTTCGGCACCTTGCGGCCACCGACCACCTGCACGGTGCGGTCCTTGCGCGGGGCCAAGACCTCGCGCTTGGCGGCTGCTTCCTCTGCCTTGCGGGCCTCGTCCTTGCGGGCTTCCGCAGCCTTGCGCTCGGCCTCGGCCTGTCGCGTCGAAATGACCGCAACGACGGTATCGGGCGCGTCCACTACGACCGTCGCCCACTTGGTGTTCAACTCAAACGCCCCGCCAATATGCACTTCCTCAATGCGAGCGGTCGCGGGGTTCCACACCTGCGCGTACTGCTCGTCGGAGTAGATGTCCGACATCACGCGCACGCAGCGGGTGTACGGCCCGCTCACCACGAGCCCCGTGTGGCTTTCCCACCGGGCTCCGTTGTTGTCCTTCCACAGCAGGGGCATGGTCAACCACTCCTCCCGAGGGAGTACGCAGGACGGGGGCCGGGCGAAACCCCCTCCGTTGCAGGAAAGTAGAGGCGGCGCGGTGCGCGGGCTATCGCCTGCCCCTTCGTAAGAGCACGGCTTCCCGAGGGCCGAAGGAGAACTTACATGGGCTGCAACTGCCGCCGAGGCCGTGACCCTTCGGCCCCGACTCCTCCTGCAAGTCGTCAAGCCGTCCACAGTCGGGTCGTGGGGGCTGCGCCCCCGGTCGGCCCGTCCTCCAACCCGCCGCCTCTACCGGAGCGCCCGTCTCCCGCACACCAACGGGTAGAACGCGGCGTGCGCGGTGCGGCGGCTATACCCCCACGGAGGCACAGGTAGTATAAGGCGACCCCACGGGAGCGAAACGGAATGCCCGCAAACCGATACTTCCCCGGCTCCACCGTTTCTCGCTATCTCCCCACCGAGGGGAGGTCGTGGGACGACGCGGTGTATCAGTCGGGCAAGCCCGTACTCGACGCAGAACTCAATCTCTCCCAAGAGGTGAAGGCTGCGTTTGAGGGGCTTCTGCTCAACAAGACCACACCTTCGGGGTGGGTGCGGGCGTCCAGCAACTACGCCCCCGGCTTCGCCTTCCCGAACCCCGGCGACCCGGCTTTCGCGCTCAACGCTTTCTACATGGCGAAGCAGACGGCCCTCGTAGCGGGCATTCCGCTCGTGGTCGAGTTCGCCAACACGGTCTTGGCCGGGCTGAACCTTGTCCAGTTGTCGGCGGCCCCGGTGTACGGCGGCGCACCTCCCGATGTGAAGCGCACGGACTTCGTGTTCTTGGAAGTGTTCCGCGCTCTCGTCTCGACTTCGCCCCACGCCACCGCAACGGTGACGGTGAACCTGCTCCCGAGCGTCGGGGACACCATCACCATCAACGGTGTGGTGCTCACGGCGGTCGCAGGTGCTCCCGCCGTTGACCAGTTCACCATTGCGGGCACCACGAGCGCAACGGCGCAGAACATCGCCACGGCCATCAACTTGGGGACCAACTCGTTCACGGCGACGGCGACCGCACAAGTCGATGTGACCGTGCCGAACCAAGTGAACCTGCGCGCCGTGCCTGCGGGCGCAGCGGGCAACGCCTACACGCTTGCTTTCGTGGAGGCGGTGGGCGGCACTTTCGCCATTTCCGGCCCCCTGTTCGCAGGCGGCGTGAACACCCCGAACAAGCCGACGCAAAGCACCATCTATCGCAATGGCAACACGCAGGCTCCCGGCCCGGTGAACCTGCCGGACGACATTGAAGATCCCATTGTGGGAGCCGAGACTTCCAAGCGGGTGCAGGTTCAGTACCGACTGCGGATCACGGGCCAAGCCGAGGCCGTGAACTTCAAGAGCGAGAACGGGTTCAGCAACTCGAATGTCGTCGCACAGGGCACGCAGGGCGCTCCCGTGGCGGGCTACCCGTTCGTTCCCGCGAACCTCTCTACGGTGGTTCTGAACTCGTCGGCCCCTGCTTACGGGGCCGAGGACGCAGGCTTGTGGGTGGCGGGCGACGGTTCTTCTGCGGCTGCTACGGCTCTCGGAACGGTGGACGGTTTTGCCTACGCTATCCCCGTGGCCTTCGTGTTCCGGCGCAATGACGCTTACAACGGCGGCGCAGGTGCAGGCTTCTCACCCCTCAACAACACCAACGGTGCGTTGCCCGTTACGCACGCCCCGTTCGTGAACCCCGAGGTGGGGGCTATCCCCGCCAACGCCTCTGACCGACCGGACGGCTTGTTCCACAACGCCATTGTGAGTGGCGACGTGCTCGACCTCCGCAAGCAGGTGGCCCCAAGTGCTGTGGACCTTTCGGAAGAACTCAACCGTCAAATGCAGGCCCTCCTCGACGGCAACTTCGCTACTTGGGCCGTAGATGCCGCCGACAAGAATGTGCTCGGCGCAGGTTCGGGCGATGTCTCGACACGGTTTTTGGTCTGCAACGAGGTCGGGAGGTCTGCCGCCGAGGGCGGCGTGGCCCCCTCCTCGGGCAGCACGACCCGTGGCAACTCCATTGCCAACTTCGACCACATCCGGCGGCGGTTCGCGGACCAAGCCGTAGTCGAGCGGATTGCCTTCCCGGTGCTCCCCACGGACACGGCTATTGCGGAGCCGGGCAAGTTCGTTACGCAGGCGAATGCGGGCTACTTGGGGTGGGCCGAGGACGACACCATCACCCTTGACTTCGGGGCCTTGAACGCCACGGGCACGGGCGAATGGTCGGACGCCACCAAGACCTATGTGGGCGGACCCGGCGGCGGCACGGTCGCAGGCTTCTGGCCTCCCGGCACCGTGGTCACGGACATTCTGCGGGTGGTTCACGACGACGGGAACTACGGTGCGGTCGTCTCCAAGGCCATGCAAGTCAAGACCGTCACGGGCTTGGGCACGCAGGTTCTCGTGCTCACCCTCGACGCCAACAACACCCCGGTCACGGGCGGCGTGGTCGCCGCGCCTCACCGAATGGTAGGCGACGGTGGTGCCGACGACGGCTCGCAGCGGCGCATCTTCGTTGAAGTAGAAGTCTCCTACCCCGTGGGGTCGGGCACGACGGACACGGTGACGGTCCCGGTTGTGCCGGACCCTGCGGTGTACCCGAGCGGCCCGCTCATTGAGGACGACCCCACGCAGCGGCCTCTCGATTTTATCGCCCTTCCGGCTCCCGCGTTCACGCCGAGCAAGCGGGAACTTGCCCTTGAGTATGTAGCAGGAGGGCTTGGAGGTGTGGTCATCGACCAAGTGGTGTCGGACAACAACCAAACGCTCACCTTGCCCCGGCGCGTCTTTGGAAGTGCGGGCACGGTCGCCGCGCTCACGGTCACGGACACGGTGACGGCGCAGGCACACAATGTGAACCTGCTCACCACCCCCTTCGGCACCTCGCAGCGCATTCTGCGGCTCGTCACGGCTGGACCCGCACCTGCGGACTTGCCGCTCTCGGGAGCAGGCAGCACGCTCTGCGCGGTCACCTACAACCCGCAAGACCCGCTCCCCAACTACGGGGCGGTGGGCTACCAACTTGCGGTCTACTTCCGCTCGGACGCTCCGCAGACGGTCGGTTCGCAAGCAGGCGTGCCTTCTCTCCCCGCAAGCACCACGCTCGTTCCGCTCGCCATGTCCCGAGGACTTTGGACCGGCACGGTGGGCGTCGGAAGCGTTGACTTCGCCTTCCCTTACGCGGTGCCCTCGGACAAGATTGCCGTGAGTGGCAATGTCCCCGTGCCCGACTTCCCCGGCGAGTGGGTTTTCTCTGCCACGGCTGACCTGTCCGTGGCAGACTTCTCCGCGAGCACGGGGCTGCTGAACCTGCACCAACTCGTGCAGGTGGACGGCAACTCGCAGTTCACCTTCACGAGCCGCGACAAGGACACCGAGTTCCGCGCCCACTACAAGGTGGCTGACCCGAACTCGTACCGGCCCACGGCCCTGACACAGCCCTTGTCGGGGCAGGCCATTCATAAGGCGTGGTTCCCTTTCCTTGCTTATGCCACGACCGACACGGTGTTGTGGCGCAAGGGCGAAGTTCTGCTTGTGGTCGTGTCCCGCTTCTTCAAGTTCGATGCAGACAACTCGGTGCGCTTCGACGGCACGCCGGGTGACGCGACCTGTGCCGCCATTTACCGGACGAGGGGGCTTCTCCTCCTCGCCGCGCAGTAGGAGAGTTCCCTCATGCCGCGTACCGTCAACCCTGCTTCCATCGCGGTCGGAGCGGGCATCGCTCCCCAAGGCACGGTGGAGGACAACTCCCTTCGGTATCCGCAACGGGACACGGACTCCTTGCGGGCGCACTTGCTCGACCCGAACAACGCCCACATGGCCGCTGCCATCGGTATTGTTGACGCGGGCGGGTTCTACGCCTCGACCGATGTGGAGGGTGCGCTCCAAGAACTTGGTGGAGGCGGGGCTGCGGGTCGGCACAACGGCTTGGTTATCGGCGGCACCTTCACCTCGGGACCGGGGCTACTGACACTCGACACGCCCACGCAAGTTCTCATTGGTGGTGCGCTTGCCTCCTTCGGCGGGGCGACGGTTGTGCTTCCGCCGAGCGCGACCCGCTATGTGTGGATTGACCCGGCGACTTCGACACTCACGGCTTCTCCTGCGCTTCCGGTGGTGAGCAGCGAGCCCATTCTCATTGCGAAGGTGGTCACCGACGCCGGGGCCAATGTCATCTCGTCGCAGGACGCCCGCTTCTTCGTGGCGAACCTCGACCGCAAGGTGGACTACACGCTCCGCTCGGACGGCTCTGCGGTCAATGACGCCTCGGAAGCGTGTTTCGTCACGCTCGACGCGGCGCTCTTTTGGTTGGAGAACTATGTCTCCACGGGGCAAGAGCGCAAGGCACTCGTGCTCGTGCGTGGCTCGCACACGGTCAACAGCACCGTGGTCGTCCCCACCGGCATCCCGAACATTGAGTTCCGTGGCGAAGGGGACGCCTCGTTCTCCACGGGTGCGGCGCTTGCTCCCGTGTTCGATGTCAGCGGCACGACGGGGGTGACCTTCACGGGCTTGACCTTCACCTGCAACCACGCGGCCTCGACCGCTATCAGCACCAACAACGCTGCGCTTGCGTGCGCCAATGTGACCGTGCAGAACTGCCGGTTCATCACGGGTGGCGCTACTTGGAACATTGGTGTTCGCCTCTACCAAGCCACTCCGAACATTCAACAAGGCCACCGGGTTCTCGACTCGGAGTTCACGGCCTCGGCTACGGCCATTCGCATTGACCGTGCGGTGGACTGCGTGGTGCGAGACTGCGTGGTGACCGGCGACAACACCGTGGGCTCTGTGGGCGTGGCCGTCGAGCGCGTGGGGGCTGCGGGCGAGAACTGCCTCGTAGAGAATGTTCGCGCCACGGGTGGGTTTGACTTCCCCATCAGCACGAGCACCCTCCGCACGACACTCCGCAAGTGCTTCACCTCGGGAGGGCGTGTTCGTGTGGGCGGTGAAGGGGCGGTGGTGGACGGCTGCTTCTTCGCAGGCATCACCGACCCGACCATTGGCTTGGAGGTCACCCCGTCCGCTTTCGGAGCCGTGGTGTCGGCCACTACGGTCACCTCTACGACGGTGTGGGCACCGGGAGATAACCCCACGGGTATCCGCGTGACGGCAGCCAATGCGGTGGTCACGGGCTGCACCATCGGCGGCTTCTACAACGCGGCGGGCAACAACGGCGCAGGGGTGCGCCTCGTCGGTACACCCAACAACAAGGTTGTCTCCACCGACATTGTGAACTGCCACACGGGCGTCGAAGTTCTTGTGGGGGCCACCGGGAACACGGTCGAGGGCTGCACCATTTCGGCTCGGGTGCGCGGGGTCTACTCGGACATCAACTGCACGGCAACGCGGGTGTCGAGCACCAACATCATGCTCGACAACAATACGGGGCTTCACGGCGTCGTCTTGGAAGGCATCGGTGCCTCGGTCCTCGGGTGCCAAGTCACGACGGGGCGGGCCTTCAACTCCTATGCGGCGGGCGAAGTCCCGGCGGGTGTTCTCTGCGGCAGCACTCCGAGCGGGCCGTTTCTCATTGAGGGTTGCACCTTCGCCAACCTCTACGACTCCACGGGGCAGAACGGCGGCGGGGTTGTGCCCACGGGGACTTTGCAAGGGCTCACGGTCACCGGCTGCAACTTCAACAACTGCGGTGTGGTCGGCCTTGCCGCCGCGAACTTGGACGCCGTGCTGGTGACCGGCTGTGTGTTCAACGCCGTGACCCCCAACTTGCTCCGCATGGGCATCGAGTTCTCTGTGACCTTGGGCGGGGCCTGCCTCAACATCAACATTTCCGACTGCGCCTTCAAGTTCGGCACCTCGGACACGGGCTTCGCGGTGTCCGCGCAGGCAGACACGGTGGGCCGCTTTGTGGTCGCGGACTGCACCTACACGGCGGTTTCTGCACCCGGCGGTGGCGAGCGGTTCGTGAACATCACCGCAACCAACGGTGAGGGGGTCGTCATTGAGGGGAACACGGTCAACTTCCCCTCGGCCAACACCTTCGGCCCCCTGTTCGTGCAGGGGGTGAATAGTCTCACGGTCGCAAACAACAACTTCATGACGGCGGCTGCTTCGACGGCCACGGTTCTCACGACCAATGCCAAGGTCGTCACCTACACGGGCAACATCAGCGTCGGCATGAACGGCCTCGCGCTCTTCAACTCGGGCGGGTTCTTGCCCTCCTTGCAGGCGACGGGCAACACCATTGACGGGGCGAGTGTCACGACGGCGGTGGGTGTTCGCCTCGCCTCGGCCAACGCGCCGCTCACGCTCTCCGACATGAACCTCACCGGCAACACCATCAACGGGTGCTTGGACGCGGTGGTGCTCACCAACACGCTCAACACCCTGACCTTGAACGGGCTCACCTTCACGGGGAACACCGTCTCGGGGTGTCGCAACGGCCTTACGACGGACGCGGACAACTACAACAAATTCTTGGTGACCGGCAACAACTTCGGCGTTCGCAACTACGCCGTGTACCAAAGCAACACGGCGTCCACGGGCAAAGCCATCAAGGTAGATGGGAACCTCGTCACGCAGGCCAACTTCGTTGCCCCGGTGGTGTCCCTCGGCCTCGTCATGCTCAATGGGGCGTCCCTCAATGGGGCCTCCGTGTCGCGCAACCAGTTCGACCACGCCGGGGCCGTGTCCGCGATTGTGCTTCTCCTCTCGGGGGACGGGCCGGAAGATGTCGCGGTGGACGAGAACATTGTCCGCAATGAACTTGCCTCGGCAGGGCAGGCCATTGTGTTTGGGGTCACGGTCAGCAACATCGCTGTGCCGCAGGTGAACAACATCAGCCTGTCTCGCAACAAGGTGAGCCACTTCGGCGGCGGGTTTGCGGCTATCCGGCTCGCGCTTACGGGGACCGTGGCTTTCAATGTGTTCCGCAACTTCCACTTGGACGACAACCATGTGGTCGTGAGCCAAAACAACTCCGCGAACTCGGGGGTCGATTTCCAATGCGCGGGCAGCGGTGCGGGCACCCCCGGTGTTCGCGGCGTGAGCATGTGCCGGAACACGGTGCTTGCGTTCGGCCCCTCGGTGCGGTTTGCCGCGAGTGGGGCCGCAAGCGTTGAGGATGTTCTGCTTTGCGACAACACGACGCTCGCGGGCAACGCGGGTTCCACCGGAGCCGTGCAGTTCTCCTGCACCTATGTGGGTCCGGTTCCGGCCACCGCGTCCGCCAGCAACATCAACCTGTGCCGCAACCTTGTGCAGAGCAACTTGTCGAACTACGCCGTGCGCGTGGTCTGTGCGGCTCCTATTGCGAACCTCTCGGTGGATGACAACTCCATTCAGCAGGTGGGGGACATTGGCAACCCTGTTCTTAATACCGGGAACATCTACCTGCTCTTGGACAACGCGGCGGGCTTCCCGACGCGAGACGCATCTTCGGGTGTGTCGGTGTGCCGCAACAAGGTAACGGGAACGAACGTGAACCCGAACTACGGCGAAGCCGCCATTCTGCTCACTTCGCCAGCGGTTCTTGCCACCGAGGGCAAGAACATCACGGTGGACGACAACGAGGTGTACAACCACTTCGGAGACGCCATCAAGGTCCAGTTTGGCTACAACTCCATTCAGAACCTTTCCGTGAGCGGCAACAAGGTTCGCACGGTCGAAGGCAAGGGCATTGTCGTTGAGCGGGTGACGACCTTGAACGGCTTGGCCGTCTCCAACAATGTCATTCAGAGCGCCTTGTCGGCAGGCGGGAGTGCAGGCGACGGGACCGTGGAGGTGGACATTCTCGACGGGAACGGCCTCGTGTTCTCGGGCAACCGCCTTGGGGCCACGAGCCGTCGCGGCTTCTTCGTGGACGGAGCGTCTGCAACCGGCTCCTTGGAAGGCGTGGCTTTCACCGGGAATGCCGTGGACTTCTCAAATGGCTTGGGTGCCGCCGAGGAGGGCATCTACCTCTTTTGGCAACGCAACTTGGTAGATGTCGCCGTCACCGGCAACACCCTTCGCGCAGCCGACACCGGCATTTACATTGACGGTGGGCTTATCACCTCCTCGGGCTTCACGCCCTCGACCGTGTACCGCGTGGCGGTGACGGGCAACACCGTGTCTGCGGACAACTACGGCGTGTGGGTGTCGAACCACACGACAAGCAGCGGCTTGGGGGCTTCGCACTTGAAGGGTGTGACAGTCACGGGCAACACGGTCATGGCTACCCCCTTGGGCGGGGCGTTGGCCTACGGTGTTCTTGTGGACACCGTGTTCGGGGAGTTGGAGAATGTCACGGTCGCCAACAACACCGTGGACATGGGTAGCGCAAGCACCGGAGACGGTATCGCCGTGGACAGCAATAGCGGCACTCCCACGGGCGTCAGCGTGCAAGACAACTCTGTGGTCTACGGCAACCGGGGCATCTACATCCTCGGAAACGGCAACAGGTTCTCTGACCTCTCGGTGTGCCGCAACCGCGTGCGGGAATTGGGCAGCGTTGGTATCCATGTCTCGGGCATGGACTCGCTGCGGAATGTCGCGGTGGACGACAACTCCGTGGAGAGTGTGGCGTCGTTCTTGGGCCTTACGGGCTACGGCATTCTTATCCTCGACCCGTCCATGCAGCAGGCCAGCCGGAATGTGTCGGTCAGCGGGAACTCCGTCAACTCCACGCAGAACTCGGGCATTTGGGTTCAACTGGAACGCGACTCGGGCACCCCCACCGTGTTCAACCTCTCGGTCTGCCACAACAAGGTCGCCAACTGGAACGACAGCACCACCTACAACACCGCCCCCATCCCGGCGATTGGCGTGGTGTTGTGCAACAGCATTGGGAACCCGCACCCCCTGTACAACTTCAACTTCTCGCACAACCTCTGCGAGAATGTGGTGGACAACTATGTGAAGGGGTTCACCTTCACCCTTGACGAAAACACCCGTCAGGTGGTGTTCGCCCACAACCAAGTGCTCCTCGACAACCCTGCGAACGCGGGCGCTATGGACTGGACCTTCACCAACACCGGGGGGCTCATTCCAAAGGACTTCTCCTTCACGGGCAACCAGTTCCGCAACACGAACAAGGTGGGGCCTACCTATACGGGGACTGAGGGAGACTTTGCAACCTTCCACGGGAACATCGGCTCTTGCTCTATTGCAAACCTTGCCGCAACCGACTTTTGGACGACCTTCGCTACGAACTGGACGACTGCCCTTCCCGCCGTCATCAACAATCAGAACTTTGACAACGGCACCTGACCCTTTCGGTAGGAGTACCCCGCATGTCCCTCTCCATTCGGTACAGCGACCCCGCCGAAGCCGTCTACTACTACGCGGACGAGGCGGTGAAGTCCGACTCGTGGTCGGCGGTGCCGCTCGTGAAGAAGAACGCGCTCTACGACGCCATCAAGGCGAAGTTGCCTACGAATGTGCCCGTGAAGGTCTTGGAGGTCGGCTGCGGCGTCGGCGGTCTTGCCATGCGGCTCGCGCAGGGCAACACCATGCCGAACCTCACCTACAAGGGGATTGATCTTTCCCCGAAGTCCATTGAGACGGCCAAGGAGCACGGCCTCGACCCGGTGAAGTACACCTTTGAGGTGCAGAACACCTACGAGTACCTCACGCAGACGCCGTGTGATTGGGACTTCCTCGTGAGCAGCATGTTCTTGTTCGGGCATGACGCCGAGACACTTCAAGCCCTGCTCAACCCCATGCTCGGCTATGCCCGCAAGGGGTTCATCATTGCGGCGGGCGCAGCGTCGAAAGCCTCCCTCATGAAGTTCACCGACGACATTCAAGACCTTGCAGGTGCGGCACAGGACGGCTCCGAGGACATGGTGGTGGCGGCCAAGGTGTTCCCCCAAGCCAAGACCAAGTTCTCCCCCATGAAACTGCCCCTGCGGGCTCGCATGGTCGAAACCGGGGCACTCAACTACGCCCTCGCAGACCTCGCGTTCAAGAACAAAGGTGTGTGGCCCGTGAGTGTCCAAGGTGTCGTTCCGCAGAAGCCCTTGGCGAACCAGCCGGGAGCACTTGCGGGCGCGAACCTTGCCCCCGCCACGGTCACGCAGAAGGTAAAGGTGTAGTCCATGCGCGTCGTAGCCGAACTTGCCTCCAACCGCCTCGTCCGCACGCAGTCCGATCCCGCCGTGGGGTCGGGTAGCACCATGAACGGGCAGTTCGTGGTGCCCGTTCCCGAGGGTGCGGCGGTCACGCTTACGCCCACCTCGTACTTGACCCCGCAGAACGCAGGGTCGGTGCCGGGACAAGCCGCTGCTGCGCTCTTGGCTCGGTATCCCATGTACGCGCATGTGGCGTTCAACTACCTGCTGGAAGCGAGCGATGTAGCGGCGCTCGACCTCACGGCCACGGGGCCGGGGGGTGTTATCACTCGCGCTATGGTCGGTCGGGGTGCGGGGTTGAGCACGGGGATTGCCCCGAACTCGACCGTCATTCTTCCCATGAATACAACGACCGGCGGGCCTCCTCGTCCCGGCTGCTTGGTCACGGACATGATTGACATTGGCCCCGCCACGGGCGGTGCGGGTGCCGAGGAAGCCCTGCTGTGGTGGAAGGTGGCGTCCTTCTCCACGAGCGAGGACGCTTTGCACGGCTTTGGGCCGACTGCGGGGGCCAACTCTCCGGTTATCCGCTCCATGAGCGAGACTTCGCAGACCCCGGCAGGGTTCTCCGTCTCGGTGTCGAACGACGACGGTGCGAACTGGTTTGCGGCTCCGCGCTTGACCCCGGTGAACCTCGGTGTGTTTGATACGCGCGTGCGGGTGGCGTTCACCAACACCTCGGCCAACCGGGTTTACCTGCTCGCCTTCGCGGTCCTGTTCTGACGGTGCCGCCCCTATAAGGAGAGCGGGGGTAAAGTTCTCCGACCCCCGTTTGAGGCGACACCGACATGCCTACTGACTTTGGAAATGGCGTGAGCCGCACCCTCTCCGCGGCAGGACGGCAGTTTGAGGTCGTGGTGTGGCAGGCCGACAAGCCTCCGCTCGACTCCGAACTGAACCTCATGGCGCAGGTGGACATGGAGCGCGTGGCGAACGCCGTGCGCGCGTCCATGCACTCGGGGTTCCTTGCCGACCCGCTCGTGGCGGACACCGACTTCGTGGTGAACCCGACGCACTCCAACCGCTTCTTCCTTGGGCGGCAGGCAGCGGGCGAGGAGGCCCCTATCTTGTGGGCCAATGTGAACGGGTGGCTCGTTCCCGTCACCGGGACGCTCGTGCCGGACGGGAACACCAGCAACCAAGTGAACTTGTTCCCGCCGCCGTCCTCGGACGCGCGCATTGACCTCGTGTTCTTGGAGGTGTGGCTCGCGCAAGTGGCCCCGAACCCGAGCACGCTCAACAAGCCCTCGGCCACGACGCTCTACAAGTACGGCAACACGCTGTTCGGCGGGACGAACCTGCCCGACGACCTTGAAGATCCGACCGTGGGCTTTGAGACGACCGAGCGCGTGCAGGTGCAGTACCGGCTGCGGGTGTACGGCAGCGGGTCGGGCCTCGGCGCAAGCGTGGACCTGTCTCGCTATCCTGACGGGCTTGGCGACCCGAATGTGCTTGGACGGGGTGCAAGTGCGGCTCCGGTGGGCGGGTTCTCCTTCACGAACATGCGCGAAGAACTCGGTGACCCGAGCCTGTGGCGCGCAGGCAACGGGAACGCGACCAACGCCCTCGGCACGGTGGACGGCTACACCTACGCGGTGCCCGTGTGCGCGGTGTTCCGGCGCAACTCGCAGCCCTTCACGGCCATCTCGACCTCGGGTGGAGAGAACCAAAACGGCTCCTTTGACCGCAACCCGCTCTCGGTCCCCGTGGTGAACCCGGCAGACGGGGCCGCGACCTTCGGGGCGCTCACGCTTGCAGCGCCTCTCCCCCTCCCGCCCCTTGTTCCTGCCCCCGTGGTGGTGCCGGTCACGGGCTTGGGGGCCTCGGGCTTCGGCAACCCGAACCTCAACTGGTCGAACACCTTCATTGTCGTTGACGGAGAGATTATCGGCCTCGATAGCGTGAGTGTGGCGGGCAACACCATCACCATTAGCGCAAGTGGGCGTGGTCGGTGGGGCACGCAGGCGGCCCCCCACGCAGCGGGCGCGACGGTGCAGTTCTTCAACTGGCGCTTGGACGGCTTGTTCGCGGACCAAGTAGCCGCGTTCGACATCCTCGACCTTCGCCGCACGGTGACCCCCGGCGAGTGGGACTACCACCAACTGCTCGTGAGCAACTTCTCTCGGCTCCTCCGCAACCAACTCCGCACCTCCTACAAGCAGTCGGGGGTCACGGGCGGCGATGTGGAGGGCGTGGTCATTCCCGAAGTGGACTCGCTCTACTCGGGGGGTGCGGCTCCCGACCAAACGGACGCCCTCGACGGGTTCGACGGTATCCGCACGGTGTTCTCTGACGCGGCGGTGGCGCAGTCAGATGTGACGGTGCTGCTCGACGCTCCTGCGGGTGCGGGTGCGGTGGCGAACTACACCTCGGGCAGCGCGTGGGAAGTCGCGGCGGACTTCGTGCCGGACGGCTTCGGCACCGCTGCGGGGTGGACGAACGGCAGCATTGTCAATCTCTACATCGGTGGGGCGAACGGGAACTCGGGTGCGCGGCGCACCGTGCTCTCGGCAGCGTCAAACCGCATTGTGCGGTTCTTGTCCCCGAAGGAAATGTGGCTGACGCGAGACGAGTCCCCCATGAAGGGGCGGCAGACGCCCGTGACGCTTCGCTTTCTCGGGTCCAATGCGACCCCCTCTGCGGGGCGTGGCACGGAGCCTGCGGCGGGCACCGAGGTTCTTGCGAACCACCCCGGTCCCGTGTACCCGCTGCCCGAGTACAACTTTGAGCGTCCGTTCATTGTGCTCGGCGGCGTAGTGAACAACACGCTGCTTGTGGCGGGCACCGCCGAAGCCCTCGCCTCCTCCACGACCACGAGCGGCTTGCCCGAGGTCAAGTTGACGGGCGTGGACTTCAACACGCCCGGCGTGTTCTTCCCCACGGCGGGCGTCACCGTGAACGACCCTGCGGCGTGCGCGCAGCCCTTGCTCCACGGGACGCGCACCCTGTACGACATGCTGACGGCGGGAGGCACCGACCTGTCGGGCAAGTCCTCCGAGGTCTACCTTGTTCTTTCGGGGGACACGACCGACCCGACTATCACCAACGGCGTGTTCCGCGTCATTGGTGCGGGGACCACGGCGGGCTACACGACGAACCCTGCAAGTGCCGCTGACCAAGTGGTTGTCGAGTTCATTCGGGAGTCCGGTGGGCCGTCTGACTTTGTTCTCCCAAGCCCGACGACGGGGCTGACCGCAGAACTCCGGTCGCAGTACACGCACACGCTCGATGACAACGGTTCTGTGGCCGGGCCGTCTGCTCTGACCATCGTGCTGACGGACCTCAACGGAACGGTGGGGGGCAACACGAACCCGTGGGCAGGGCTGCTCCCTACGCCCCTCAACAGCCTGCTCGCGGTCAACACGACCTTGCAGTACGGCCCGAGCCGTGGTGGCATGTCCCGCATCCCCGACGCGGTTCTTCGGTTTGCGACGGTGAACCCGTCCACGACCGACACCTTCGTTCGCAACTCTCCGAGCGAGTTTGACGCGACCTTCCCCACGGTGACGGGCGTGCCCTCCAACGAGGCGTACTTCCCGCCGCAACCTGTGCAGACATGGAACCGTTTGCCGAGCCTTGGGCTGAACGCGCCCTTGGCTCCTGCTTACGGCGGGCTTCGCGCAGCGTTCACCGAGCAGGACCGGGAGGCCGAACTGTTCGTGGACAGCGGCAGCAAGACCGTCATGTTCCGGCCCCTCGTCAAGCGGGAAATGACCGTCGTGAAGCGGACGCTCACGAGCGGCAACCTCATTCCGGCGGTGTACCCGAACACCCACTCGGTTGACCCGCAGGGGTTCTTCGTCTCCCCGGCCACGCAGGGCTTCCCTCTGCCTCCCGAGTACATGCCGCGCTTCGGGCGGCAGGACATTCCCTGCCACCTCGTAGACCCGCTCGCCCCTGCTGCGAGCGCGTTCTTGTTCGGCTACAACCACCTGTTCGCGGACACGACGACCAACACCGACACCGTGTTCAACATCCTCGTGGGCGGTAGCGCGGGCACGAGCAACCCGTCCATGTTCTTGCAGACGGACCCTGCTTCGACGCTCGACTACGGTGACTACGGCCCCATCCCCGGCGGTGGCAGCGCCTACCAAGGGCGATTGTTCGCTGATGTGAACATTGTCTCGTCCGAGGGCGGGCAGGGCATGAAGGGCATTCAACTGCCCCCGTTCTTGGGCGTGGCCCGCATCTACGCCGTGTACGACGCCCGAGACTGGAACGGCGTGAGTGCCTTCGCGGCTGACCGTGTGACGCCGAACCCCGCAGGTGCGCCGAACCTCCTTCGCACCGACGCCGACAAGCAGACGCTCTACTTCTTGCAGGGCGGGGCAGCGGACTTCACCAACAACACCGACGACCACACCTACATTGTCCCCGAGAACATCGTGGACATTCGGCGGTCGAACTCCTACGCGGCGGGCGAGGCTTTCTCTGACCTCCACTATGTCGTGGAGTTCATGGCCTTCGGCTTTGCCCGTGGCTTCGTGAACAAGAACACCTATGTCCTTGCGCGAGACACGGTGCCCGCCACGACGACGGGGCCGCTCCTGCCGAACTTGCAGATGGTCGTGAACGCCGCCGCCAAGTACCCGACGCAGGCGTACATTGGCTACGCACGCACGGTCTACCAAGGCGACCCCTACATGACCCGCTCGGGCAGCGTGCGGACCACGGTGGACTACCAAACCCGCTACGGGCAGGTGCCGGTGGCGAGCGCCTACGCGGCCAACACCCCTATCCAGCAGTACACGCTCACGGGCGAGCAAATCCCCGAGACGCCGAACGCCCGCGCGCTGGAAGTGCTCGCGGCGGTGGACTTCTACACCACGCTCGGCACCGGCAAGGTCGGTGGGCGTGTGTACGCGGGCACACCACTCGACATTGGCACACTCACGCCCACCGGCTCCCGTGTTCCCGCAAGTGCGACCGCGCCCATGAGCCAAAGCGTGCCGCGCGTGTTCACGGCGGGGCAGGCCCCCACGGCGCCGCACGCGCACCTCGCCGTGGTCGTTGTGAACAACGCCACGGTGCTGCTTGGGGACACCGTGACGCTCACCCGTGGCCCCGCCTCCGTGACCTTCACCGGAGGTGTGGACTTTACGGGAGCCAACGCGGTCTTGACTGCGGAGAGCCTCGCCCTCGCGGTCAACACCAACACCACGGCGAAGAACTTGGTGCGGGTGTACGCCGAGCCGTTGGGCCAGTCTGTCAACATTGTCTCCGTGGACGCGGGCAGCACGGGCAACTCCATCCAAGTCACCATCACCCCCCGTAGCGGGCTGGCCTTCTACGGCTTGCCCGTGGCCCCGCTCACCTCGCAGGCGTACTTGCAGGGCGGTGTGGACATTCCGGCCAACGGCGCGGCGAACCAGTACGCCTCGACCCCGGCGGAACTCACGGGGCTGACCGAACGGCTCCCGCTTGGCATTCTCATGCAGGACTCCGACTTCGTGGGCGAAGATCCGCTGCACGACGGAGCGAGCATCCTCGCGTCTCGGGTGGACGCGGTGAACCTCGCGGTGAACTTCCAAGCCCCTCTGCGCGGGCAGCAGGAATACAACCGTATGGTCGGCGGTGCGGGCTCGTTCATCGCGCTCGCGGACGGCAGCATCTTGGAGTACACCCCCTACAATGCCGTGCTGACCCCCACGGGTGCGCGCTCGTTCCGCCTGTTCCGAGGTGGCGGGAGCGCCTATATCATTGGCACGGGCACGGCCCCCGGCGGGCCGGTCGAGTTCTCTGCGGGGTCTTTGCCCGAGAGCCAAGCCCCTGTCTTGAAGGGAGCCGTGCTCGTCGGCAAGGCCCTGCTCGTGCGGAACTACCACGAGGAGGCGTTCGCCATTAGCGACACCACCACCGAGGGCGACGAACTCCAAATGGTCGTGCTCACGCAGGCCGTGGTTGGCGAGGGCAAGCCCTGTGGCTACACCCTGTCGGGTGAAGTCTCTCCCACGGGCTACGGTGAGGGTTACGCGGCGGCTGACCGCTACCGCTTGGTTGGAAAACCTATGCACACCGGACACTCGCGCACGGCTCCCCCCACGGACATTCCCTTGGCCCCTTACCCCGCGGTAGACCCGAACGAACCCGACCCGTGCGCCTAACCAACGAAGAACATGAACTTCCTATCTGCACATGAAATCCCCGAGGCCGTGAGAGAGCCTTACGCCAGCGAGCACCTCCGCAAGTTGGCGTTCGCTCTCCGCGACCCCTCTATTCCCGAGCGTCAGAAGCGAGAACTCGCCCTGTTGCTCAACGCACCGAGCGGCACCAAGCCCTACGCGGCTCTCGCTGCTCTCCGCAAGGAGAAGTGATGTTCGCAGTTCTGTATCTCGTGGCGGCTCTCGCCACCTCCCCCGCACTTGCCACCGAGCCCGTGGCCCCCGCTGCTCCTGTGGCCGAAGGCGCAGACGTTGTGCTGATGGAGCCTGACATTGCCCCGGTCCCTGCCGCCCCTGCCGCCCCTGCCGAGGAGCCGAAGGAAGGGGTGGTCATTCCGGCCACTGACGCCGAGGCCGTCGCAACGGCTTCCGAGGCCGTGAGCGCGTTCGCTATGGGTCAGTACGCCCTTGGTGCGCTGCTCCTGTGCGCCGTGATCATCTTCGCGGTCAAGAAGTTCGCATCCAAGAAGAAGGCCGCGTAAACCGCACCGCCTCTTGGTACTTGGACGCCTCCCACGGTGCTCGTCGCCGTGGGAGGCGTCTCCGTTTAGCCCGGCTCGTTTAGCATTCAGCCAAGGGCGATCCACGGGTTGAACGCCGTCAACTGCTCCTTGCCCTCCCGGTCGAGGTCCATGACCGTGTTCCCGAACCCGTCGAGGGCGCGGAACAGGCCGTCCCCGAGCGCGACGATGCGCTTGATAGCCCTGTACGGCTCGGGGAGGTCCGCCACCACCTGCGGGCGAGGCATGTCCGTCTCGGTGCCGTAGGCGTACATATAGCCCTTGGCCCGCTTTTCCCCCAACTTTTCGAGGGCTTCGCCCACCATGTAGGTGAGCGGGGTGGCGAGCCCCCGCGATCCGGTCTTGCCGTAGTTACACCGCACGGCCCCCGAGCCGTTGCCGGAAATCTCCCACCACTTGTCCGAGTGACGGGACTGGTTTTCGCGGTTGTACCCGCTGTACTCGACGCGAACCGTCCAAGGACGGCCCTCGCGTTCCATACGGCGGGCCACATCGGCGCTGACGAAAGGCATTGTAGTCTCCTGTGTAGGGTGGCTCATGCCGGGGGTACGCATGACCCTCGCTCCGCGAAACCCCACCCCTGCACTCTCTGAAAGGAGGGGGACGGGTAGTGCGGTTATCGCCCGCTGCACCTGTGAG
>Ga0194129_10003370_pt1 | contig 22274 bp, 22 predicted proteins | sample TA2KigCa35mmetaG_FD_150862 | JGI IMG/M metagenome (GOLD analysis project Ga0194129, IMG submission 150862) | Freshwater microbial communities from Lake Tanganyika, Tanzania - TA2015038 Kigoma Deep Cast 35m | ecosystem: Environmental > Aquatic > Freshwater > Lake | place: Tanzania: Lake...
CCATGGTGATCATCTCCTTTTGCCCTGCCCAAAAAACGGGCAGGCAGGTTAATCACCCTGGTCAATATTCAGCGCGCACAACCCCAGAAAACTGGTCAATTTTCAACGCGTAGCAACAGCGGCGTTCAGCCGGCGCTGGTGAATGATGGCGTTTTTCATCGGAGCCCTCTTATTCGCGTTTTTGATGCTTAGATTAAATGCCGATGTGGGCCTATAATAAAGCCCCACTTTTAATAAATTAGATAGACCCATTGCAAACTCTGGCGACCGATCTCCTTCTGCAGTGCTGGGCTATGCAGCGAGCGCAGGCGCCGCGCCGCGCCGCTAATCGTGCGTTGTACGCGTGCGTGCGCGAGGCGATTATGGAGGGCAGCCTGCCGTCGGGATCCAAGCTCCCCTCCTCGCGTGAGTTGGGATTGGTACTGGAGGTCTCGCGTAACACCGTCAAGCACGCGTACGAACAACTTGTCGCGGAGGGTTACCTCCGCGCGCTTACCGGCAGCGGCACCTTCGTTACCGATGTCCTGCCGGATCACGTCCTGTGGACGCGCCCGCGCAAGACGACTACTGCAGGCGATACGTCAGCCGGCACGGGCGGGCTGTCGCGGCGCGGGCGGAGCGTTGTGGCGGCTGCGGCCGCATCGTCGGTCCAGTGGGGTGCCTTTGTGCCGGGTGTTCCCGACGTGACCGAATTCCCACATCGCAAGTTCGAACGGATCACCGCGCGCTGGCGGCACAGGCCACCTGCTGAGTGGCTCAGCTATGCATCGGGCGGTGGTCATCCAGAGCTGCGCACGGCGCTCGCGGAGTACCTGCGACAGGCGCGTTCGGTGGTATGCGCGCCGGAACAGATACTGATCACTGAGGGCGTGCACCAGGCGGTCGACCTGACCGCACGAATGCTGTCCGATCCAGGGGATAGGGTGTGGCTCGAGGAGCCCGGATATTGGGGAGTGCGCAGCGTGCTACGTATCAACGGTCTACACGCGCAGGCGGTTCCCGTCGACGCAGAGGGACTTGAAATTCAGTCATCGCGAAATGCGCCTCCGAAGCTAATTTTCACGACACCGTCGCATCAGTACCCGCTCGGTTCACTTATGAGCCTGCCGCGGCGGCTTCGGCTGCTGGACTACGCGCGACAACACCGGAGCTGGATTATCGAAGACGATTACGACAGCGAGTTCCGGTTTTCCGGTCACCCGGTTCCGTCACTGCAGGGGCTCGTGCCCGCCTCTCCCGTGATTTACATCGGCACGTTCAGCAAGACGGTCTACCCCGGGCTGCGCGTCGCCTACATGGTTTTACCGACGGGTCTGGCTAGCGCATTTGCGTCTGCGCACGGAGAGTTGTACCGTGAGGGCCATCTGATGACCCAGGCGGCGCTCGCCGCCTTCTTGAATGAGGGTCACTACGCCGCACATGTGCGGCGCATGCGCCTCATCTACGCGGAGCGGCGCTCGACCCTCATCGCCCTGATCGAGCGTCGCCTGGGAGTGGGGTGGATTCATCCCTACGATAGTAACGGGGGACTGCACCTCGTCCTGCAGTTGCCCGATTCAGTTGATGACGTCAGGCTGGCACGAACAGCGCGCGCTCGCGGCGTTGTGGTTCAGCCGTTGTCGCGTTATTACGGGAGAGAGCCTCGCAAGCGCGGCCTCTTGCTTGGGTTTGCCTGTATCAGGCCTGCGGCGATGTACGAACCGCTCGAAACCCTTGTCGCCTGCATTCGTGAGGAGATAGCGACGGTCAAGTGTTGTTAAAGAGTGCGGACGCTTTCTTGACGCGCGTCAGGCGCGGTATCGGTGCGGTATCTGGAGGCCGCTTTTTCATCGATTACCCGCAATTGGCTTGGCAAGCCATACTTGACAGACTCACTCTCCGCCTGAACAGGTCCTGCTAACTCGCTCAGTCGGGTTGTCAGGCGCTCAGAGCCCCGCACCACGCGGGGCTTTTTGTTATGGGCTCCTGACTGACTCTATGGCAACCCACCCCCGAAATCCGTCTCAAACCCCGTTTCGTCTCAGAACCTCCTGACTTTTTGTCCGCGGTACGGCAAGAGGGGGTAGCGAAAAATCGGGGTTTTGGTGCCGTACCGATTAAACAATCTTGCAACTTGTAAGCCGATCCCAAGCCTCAAGCACAAGCCGACGCGTTCGGTACTCACCGAACTGGCGGGTTTCGTTGTTCTTGAGAACGCGGAAGGATTCGGAGGGGTAGTCGTCGCCGTAGACATCGGCTGGATCGAGGATGTAGCGCAGTTCGTCGCGGGTCAGGCTGTAGAGCTTGGCGTAATAGGCGTCAAGTTCGGCGCGAAGCAGCGCGCGGCGCTCGGCACACAAGCGAGACAGCCGACGCCCGGCGACCGTTTGGCCCGCGACGACGGCGTTGTCCGGCTCAGGCGGGGATTCGGATCAGCGATTGCGTCGCAGTGCGGTCGGACAGCAACTCCGGTGCACCGTCGGTCACCAGCACCAGATCCTCCAGGTGGTAAACGCATTCGCCTTCGTCAACGATCAGCGGTTCGGAGGCGATCACCATACCGGCCTCCAGCACGGTCTCATCGATCGCCTGCAGCCGTGGGTTCTCATGGAGCGCAATCCCGGTGCTGTGCCCGACGTGCGCCCCGCGCGTCGCCACATCGCGCTCCGTCATGTCGCGGCGCGCATCATGGAACAGATCACACGCCCGGGCGCCTGCTCGTAGCCGCTCGTTGGCGCGGTAGTGAATGTCGCGGCATTTCTCGTACCACCCGCGCTGGCGCGCGCTTGGCTCGCCCACCACGCCCATCCGGTAGAGGTGGGAGAAATAGCCACGGTAGGTCGAGCGCACGTTCAGACGCACTGCTTGGCCGTGGCTGAGCGCCATGTCGCCCGCCCAGTAATGCGTCACCAGGATGTTCGGGCCAGCCGCCGCGCCCCAAGTGATGTCGCGGAACTCGCCGCTGCCGGCAGCGAACAGATGATCGACCATCGCCCGCGCCAAGGCGTGCTCGGCCACACCAGCCCGCGCCATCGCGAAGGCCTTTCCGATCGCCTCGTCGGTGACACGCGCGGCCTCGCGCATGCGCGCGATCTCAGCCGGCGTCTTCACCATCCGGGCACGGTCGAAGGTCTGGTCACAGGATTCGAGCCGCGCCCGCGGCATCAGCCGCTGGAGCTCCTCGAAGTACGCTGCGGTGAGGAATTTCTTCTCGATACCGAGCTTCGCTGCAGCCAGTTCCTTGTCGGCGAGCAACGTCGCAAGCGCCGCCATCGGCGATTCGTGAAACTCGACGTAGGTACGGATGTCGTCGACCCACGAATAGCGGCGCGTCACGCTCTCCTCGGCTTTGCAAACCACGAGGCTCACGGCGCCGTCCGCCGTGACGACCGCGATCGCTAGGCGGTCGCGGATCAGCGACTGCGTCACGATCTTCGCGCTCGACACGTAGAAGAAGTTCTCCGGCGAGGCCACCACCGCGGCGTCCAGTCCGCTGCGCTTCATCCCCTCCAGCAGCCGGGGCATGTTGATCAAACGCTCGTTAATTGCATTACTCCGGTTGGACGCCGCCGATATCTTTGATCACCTTGCGCCACTTCTCGATGTCGGCGCGTATGCGCTCGCGGTATGCCTCGCGCCGCTCGGACATCGGTGCGAGGCCCCAGTCGGCGAACTGCTTCTGCATTTCCGGCAGCGCGACCACGCGCACGGTCTCCGCATCGAGTCGATCAAGGATGGCTGCAGGCGTGCCCGCTGGCGCGAGTAGGCCGAACCAGACATCGGCGGTGAATCCCTTGAACCCCTGCTCATCGAACGTGGGAACGTCAGGCAGCATCGGCGAGCGACTGGCCGCCGCGACGCCGAACGCCCGCAGCTTGCCCCCTTTGATGAGCGGCGTGATGCCCGGAACCGGATCGGCCACGAAGGTGATACGCCCGCCGATGATGTCGGTGAACACCGCCGGGGAGCCCTTGTAGGGCACGTGAGGCATCTTCACACCTGCGAGTCCAGCGAACATCTCGGCACTGAGATGATTGATCGACCCCACGCCCGGCGACCCATACGATACCGATTCCGGTCGCGCCTTGGCCGCGCGCACGAGATCGGTTGCGTTGCGATACGGGGAGTCGGCTGCGACCGCGAAGACGAGCGGAGCGGCGGCCAGCGCCGTGACTGGCTCGAAGCTCTTCACCGAGTCATACGGCATGTCGCTGTAGATGCCAGGCCGGATCGCCAAGGGCCCGCTGGTGGCCATCAGGATGGTGTAGCCGTCCGGCGGCGCCTTGGCCACGAACGCAGGGCCGAGCGACGCTCCCGCACCGGGCCGGTTCTCGACCAGCACCGGCTGACCGAGCCCTTGAGCAAGGTGGTTGGCAAGCACCCGCGCGAGCAGATCACTCGACTGGCCCGGCGGTGCACCGACCACGATACGCAACGGCCGCGCGGGGAACCCCTGCGCCGCCGCGGCGCCAGAGAACGCAAGACAAGCCAGCAACGCGAGCAGTCGCAACATGTGAGGGCCACCGCAGGAAATGACACGAGAACGGAGACTATCGTGTCGAAGGAGGGTGCGCAATGCTTCGGGAAATCCCTCGGCCAGCTCGACCGCTGTCATGCGCGCGCGGGGGGCGGCGAGAGGTCCAGTTCGCGGTGGTGGTCATCGTCTGATGCGCGACTGGCGACGTGCCCCCCGACGATAGAGTGACTACCCTCGACGGCGCACTGCCTTCTTCCGTCCAACCCCGGTGCCGGCGCGCTGAGCCGCGGGCTGGGCAGGACGAGGTGAAAGGCCCGTGCCCTGAGGGCGTGAAGCGCCAGTTCGGCGAGTTCTACATTGATCGGCCGGGACTGGGTTTCCGACAAGATGGCAACCGCGTCACCCGCCCGTACGCCGCAGAGCGTGAAGACCTCAGTAAAGCAGTCTATCCATTTGCCTTCTATGCGTTCGCGTAGCACGTGTGTCTCTCGGTCTGCGCGCTCGTCGCCCGCATCAAAATGTTGGCAACTCGCGAGGAATCATGAACTGGCCCTCGCCCCAGGATTCGGTGTACGTTCGTTCGCCACCCGCCACGCCGAGAACCGCCTCCAGCACGCGCTCACCCGCCGCGTCGAGAGTGATCCGCCCCTCGATCAGATCGACCAGCGCCACATCGATTCCATCAGACCATCGGCTGACGGTATCCGGGTTGCCGCATACCTTGAGCGTAGGGGCAAGCGGGTTACCCGACGGATTGAAGACACCCATTGAAAACAGCGTGATCTGCGCCCCGGCTGCCACCATCCCGGTGATCGAACAGGGGCTGAAAAACGGGGTATCCATAAAGGAAAGCCCGGCCTGCGAGGGGGGTTGTCCAAAATTCAGACAGTCGACGAACGATGCGCGCCCGATCTTGCATAGCGCCCCCATGGTCTTTTCGACAAGCGTGGTGAGACCTGCTTCGATGTTTTCTGCGGTGGGATTGGTGCCCCGATACCGGTCACCATCGCTGGTCATACGCGACTCGGTGCGGGCGATTCGGTCGATGATTCGTTCTGCGATATCGGCATTGGCCGACTGGGCGCGCACCACCTCTTCGCCGCCTATGAACTCTGCGGTTTCTGAGACGATCACGCTCGCGCCAAGCGCGACGGCGCGATCTACAAACCGTCCAATGGCCGGATTGGAACATACCGCACTGGAGGCATCCGACCCACCGCATTCGAGTGCGAAGGTGAGGCGGGAAAAGGCGCACCAGCCGCGTCGCATGGGCTTTAGCAAGGCAGCGAGGTCGGTCAGCGCGTTTACGATTTGAACAATTGCGTCGTTGATACCTTGATGCGCCATCACCGCCAGGACGCGTACGGGCGTGGTCTGGCCTTCCAGCCGCTTTGCCCAGCGTTGTGCCGTACTTCGGTCATGGCACAGAACGACCGCTGCTCCCACGTTGGGATGGCTGATGAGCCTGAAGAGCACCTCATCCTGAAGCGCTGCATCGACGGTTTGCAGTCCGCGCTGAAACTCGCCTTGTATCCGTAAGACAGGGTCAGTACCCGGTCCCCTCGCAGCGTCGAACCGCTCTGCCGACAGTTCGGCGATTCGATTGGCAAGCGCCACCGTGGACACCAGGGCCAGGTGATTGCGCACTCCGACCCGGCCGTCCGCACGAACGTAACCCGCAAACCCCGGCGGTGAGTCAGCGGCAGTTATGGATGTGGACATGGTCGCCCATTTCAATGGCCCGGGTGGCATGCCCGATGGTCACGCCATATTTGATGACAGGCTCGCCCTCGGCGATATTTCGCGTGGCGGCCTTGTGTCCGAAGGCGATTGGTTCGCGCAGTCTGAGTCCGCAGCGCGTACTCGGTTCGTCAACCAGATCGTCGATCAGCGTAACGACATTATCGGAGGGGTGAACCTGAAGCGCGATTCGTGGCACGCGGCGGGTCTTTCGGAACTGAACGGGCAGAGTGTTGAGAGAGCGCATCTAGTGTATCTTCGCGGCCAAAGCACAACAATCCCGGAGACCCTCATCGTCAAGCTCTTGCGCCACGCTGCACTGCTCATGCTGCCCTGGTGCCTGCTGATCGCAGTTTGGCATGCGGTTGCGGTGTCGGGTCTGGTCAATCAGGGGCTGATGCCCACGCCTGCCCAGGTCGGGAGCAAGCTCACGAGCCTTTTATTTGGAGATCGGCTCGCCATCGACATTCTGCGATCGACGCAGCGCGTCACGCTGGGCGTGCTCCTTGGCATCCTGCTTGCCGTGCCAGTTGGGTTTTTGATTGGCTGGTACCGGAGTGCGCGCACTTTTCTCGATCCGCTCATCAACTTCTTTCGCGCTCTTCCGCCGATTGCGCTGATCCCGCTGGTGGTGGTTTATTTCGGTATTGATGAGCCTGCGAAGGTCATCATCCTTTTTTACGCGAGCTTCTTCGCAGGTGTCATCGTCATGTATGAGGGCGTGGCACAGATCAGTCCCATCTTCATCAAGGTGGCGCGTACGCTGGGAGCGAGCGACCGCGAGATCTTTTTCAAGGTGATTGTGCCGCTTACCATGCCGCATATCCTCACCGCGCTGCGGGTGGCCCTGGGTGTGGCGTGGGCGACGCTGGTGGCCTCCGAACTGGTGGCGGCTCAGCAGGGCCTTGGGGCGCTTATTCAAAGTGCCGGATCGTTTTTCCAGATCGACGTGATTTATGTCGGAATCGTTTGTATCGGAACGGTTGCTCTCAGCATGGACCTTGCGCTGCGCGCGCTCACCCGCCGGCTGATTCGCTGGCAGGACCGGGTGGAGGCCCAATGAAGGAGAGTGTGTTGTGAGCGATCCCCGTATCGTTTTTGACGACGTGTCGGTGGATTTCGAGACCGAGCGTGGCGTGCTTCGCGTGGTGGAAGGTGTTTCTCTTTCCATTTACGATCAGGAGTTTATTTGCATCGTGGGGCCATCAGGCTGCGGCAAAACCACGCTCATGAATATCGTGGCGGGATTCGTGCGACCAAGCTCCGGGAGCGTTACGCTGGACGGGCAGCCTGTTTCCGGGCCAGGGCGCGACCGCGGCGTGATATTCCAGGAATATGGTGTTTTTCCCTGGTTGAGCGTGCGCGACAACATCCTGTTCGGCCTGCGACTCAAAAGCAGCCGTGTGCCGGCGTCCGAGCAGCAACGCGTGTGCCAGAAATATCTCGAGCTGATGGGGCTTGCCGATTTTGCGCAGGCATTTCCGAAAACGCTTTCAGGTGGCATGCGGCAGCGCCTGGCCATTGCCCGCGCGTATGCGGCCCAACCTGATTTTCTGCTGATGGACGAGCCTTTCGGCGCACTGGATGCGCAAACACGTTCCAGGATGCAGACGCTGCTGCTTGAAGTGCTTGAACGGGAAGGCAAGACGGTGATGATGATCACCCACTCGGTCGATGAGGCGGTTTACCTCGCCTCGCGAATCGTGGTGGTCACCGCCCGACCCGCCCGCATCAAGACCATCATCGATGTTCCGTTTGCTTACCCGCGTCGGGAGGGGCTTCATGAAACACCGGAGTTCGGTGCACTCAAGGCTCACGTACGCGATCTGGTCATGGCCGAGTACGAGGTACAGCAACAACTCGGCTCAGCCGCTTCGAATGCCGCCTGAAGTGCAGTGTCGCTGCACGATGGCGGGATATGGCCTCTTCACCAACACCGCCGGCCGATACCGGCAAAGGGAGACAAGATGAGTCACCGGATCAAGACCGACCGCCGCCAATTGATGGTGGCAGGGGCTTCGGCCCTGGGCCTGGCAGGCGTGGGTGCCCCCGCCATTGCACAGCAGCGAACCCGGATCCGGGTCGGCTACGTGGACACGCTTGCGGTCACCGGCCAGATCTGGACCGGTGTGCATCGTGGCCATTGGGCCAATGAAGCGATCGAGTTTGATCCGGTGAAGTTCAACACCGGGCTTGAACTGTTCAACGCCATGATTGGCGGCAGCCTGGACATGCTCTCCACAGGCGCGGTCATTTCGAACTTCCCGGCGCGCGGACAGGGCAAGGCTTTTCTTATCAACAATATCGAGTTCGCCACCGCGCAGCTTTGGGTTCGTGAAGACCAAGGCATCAAGAGCTGGGCAGATTTGAAAGGCAGAAAAATCGCGACCACGCTCGGCACGACTGCCCATGTGTTTGCGGATGCAGCGCTACGTGCCAACGGTCTCGACCCGGCCAAAGATGTTGAACTGGTGAATCAGGGCATGCCGGTAGCGGTGACCAGTTTCATTTCGGGCGCGGTGCCTGCAGTGGCGCTGTGGGTGCCCTTCAATATTCAGGTTCGGGCCCGGGTTCCGTCGGCCAAAATGCTGGTCGATGCCTCGGCTTATTTCCCGAAGTCGGCCATTGTGGGAGGCTGGGCTGTGCGAGCCGATTACTACGAAAAAAATCGTCCCATTCTCGAGCGTGTCGTTCGCGGTTGGGCGGCCTCCAACGACGATCTGATTCGCAACTCCGGCGAGATCCTGCCGGTGATCCAGGCCAAGAACTACGCCCAGGTTCCCCTCGAGGAGCTGCAGGAGCAATTCAAGGCCTCGCGCTATTACCCGGCTGCCGAATGGCGCAAGCTTTACCAGGACGGTACCGCTCTGGGCTGGTTGCAACAGGTCACTGATTTTTATGCGCGGGTGGGCGGCATCCAGAATCCGGTACCGGCGAAGACCTACTTCGACACCTCTCTTCTCCTCAATGCCGTAAAGGGCTGAGGAACCTCTCGTGTCAGCGGGTCGCTGGGATCACATCATCGTAGGTGCCGGATCGGCTGGCTGCGTACTGGCTAATCGGCTGGTTCGCGCTGGTCGCCGGGTCCTGCTGCTGGAGGCTGGGGGCCCGAACGGCGCCTTCTGGCTGCGTTTGCCGGTAGGCTATTTCCGCACTATTTTCGATGAGCGCTATTCGCGCCTCTTCGAAATCGAGGCGCAGGCCGAGACCGGGAGTCGACGCATCATCTGGCCGCGCGGGCGTATCGTTGGGGGCTCGAGCTCGATCAACGGCCTCATCTACATTCGCGGTCAGCATGCGGACTATGACGATTGGGCGGCCGCTGGGGCAACGGGTTGGTCTTATCGCGAGGTATTGCCCTATTTCCGCCAGTCGGAACGCTTTAGAGGTCCGGCGAGTGAATACCACGGCACCGACGGGGAGTTAGGTGTAAGCGAGTTGCGTAACGATGATCCCAGTTGCCTTGCATGGCTCGAAGCGGCGGAACAGTACGGGTTGCCAGCCAATCCTGATTTCAATGCGCACACCGAGTTCGGTGTAGGCCGCTACCAGTTGTCGATTCGCGGGCGCTGGCGCTCCAGCGCAGCCGCTGCGTTTTTGAATCCGGTAAGAGAGCATGCTGGTCTGTCGTTGCAAACCGGCGTCCTGGTCTCACGCGTGCTCTTCGAGGCGGGGCGTGCCGTAGGTGTCCAGGCACGTGTCAACGGCGAGACGAAGCAGTGGCGTTGCGAGGGCGATGTCATCTTGTCCGCAGGAAGCCTGCAGTCACCGCAGCTGTTGCAGCTTTCCGGCGTGGGGCCAGCCGATCATCTGCGCGCACTTGGGATTCCGGTGATCCATGACGCCGCCGAAGTGGGCGAAAATCTTCAGGACCACTATCAAGCCCGGACGATTGTGCGCCTGCAGAATCCTGTCTCGCTCAACAACCAGGTTCGGAGCGCCACAGGGCTTGCCCGCATGGGCTGGCAGTGGCTGGTCAACGCGCGGGGGCCTCTGACTGTGGGCGCCGGGCAGGTGGGAGGGTTCGCCTGTACCTCGCAGGCGCTGGGCGGCCGGGCCGACATCCAGTTCAATGTGATGCCGCTCTCGGTTGACAAGCCAGGAACGCCGCTACACGACTATCCGGGCTTTACGGTTTCGGTCTGTCAGTGTCGGCCAGAATCGACCGGATCTGTCCGGATTCGAAGCAGCGATCCCGCTGAGGCCCCGCGCATCACCGCCAACTATCTGCGCGAGTCACGTGACCTCAAAACGCTGGTAGATGGGCTTCAGATGTGTCGTGAAATCTACCGACAGCCGGCATTTGCCAGCCGTTGGGTGGAGGAGAAGCTTCCCGGTGAAACCGGTCTGGAAGATTTTGCGCGTCGGTTCGGCGGGACCGTGTTTCACCCAACTAGCACCTGCCGGATGGGCAGTGACATGAGAGCCGTGGTCGACCCCCAACTGCGCGTACAGGGCGTGGAAGGTTTGAGGGTCATCGATGCGTCGGTCATGCCGCGCGTGGTGTCGGCCAACACCAATGCAGCGACCATTATGATCGGAGAGCGTGGGGCATCGCTTTTGCTGGGCACCTGACTGATTTTCATCGTGTCTAACGCCCTGCTTCAGGTCGTCTGGTTCAAGCGCGATCTTCGACTCCATGATCACCCCGCGCTCAACGCGGCGGCCATGCGCGGCCCGGTGCTGGGGCTGGTGGTGTTCGAGCCGTTGCTCTGGGCGCTTCCCGATGCGAGCGGGCGGCATGCTGCGTTCTACGCTGACTGTCTCGAAGAGAGAGTTCATGCGCGACGCCCGCCTGGCGGGGTTACCAGTGCTGGTGCTGGAGGGCGAGATGTCGGCACTGCTTGAGCGGCTTCGACTGTCGCTTGGCAATTTTTCTCTGCACAGCCACGAGGAAACCGGCAACTGGGAAAGCTTTCAGCGTGACCGCAGAGTGCTCGCCTGGTGTCGGGCGAGCCACATCGAGTAGCAGCAGTTGCCACAGAACGGTGTGGTGCGTGCGCTCCGGTCGCGCGATGACTGGTCGCGGCTCCATCACGCTCGCATGTCGTCGCCCGTTCTCGCGCCACCTCGATTCTCTGCGTTACCAGCTGCCCTTCATCCCCGTCTGGCGGATCAGCTTTCTGCCGCTTCCTCCCCGACTGCGCTCCGCCCCTGGCGGCTGCCACGAACAGTCGCGTCTGGATGCCTGGCGCAAGGGACGAACCGGATTTGCCTTTGTGGACGCCTGCATGCGTTACCTTGCGCACACCGGCTGGATCAATTTTCGAATGCGCGCGATGCTCACCTCGTTTGCCAGTCAGCACCTCTGGCTGCACTGGAAGCTGACCGGCGAGCATCTGGCCCGGCAGTACACCGACTATGAGCCCGGAATTCACTGGCCGCAGGTTCAGATGCAAAGCGGCACCACCGGCATCAATACGATCCGCATCTACAACCCCGAGAAGCAGCGGCAGGACCAGGATCCCGGTGGCGAATTTGTGGCGCGCTGGGTGCATGAGTTCGGTCAGGCAAGCTATCCAGCCCCTATCGTTGATCATCTTGCAGCGGCGCGTGCAGCCCGCGATCAACTCTGGAGTTTGCGCAAGGCGCCTGAATCGACCGAGGCGGCCACTAAGATCTTCCAGAAGCACGGCAGCCGTAACCCTACGCGTGAGGGGGTGAGACGTCGTGAGGCTGCGGCCAACGCCATCCCGGTCGCGTCCGGCCCCGCGGTGGGTGGACAGCAGACGCTTGATTTCTGAGGCGCGCCCCGGCCCTAGGCCGGGTCTTTTACCGGCGCCATCTTCTGCGATATCACAACGATTGCAAGCAGTGCCAGGCCAATCAAATCAGTAATGGATCCTGGTTTGATGAGCGCAAGGGCTCCAATCACAAGCAGCACACGGTGCCATGCGCGCGTGGGCCCCGCGAACCATCCAAACAGCCCGCCCGCCAGTGCAATGACACCGACTGTGGCCGACAGCACTGCGAGCAGTACCTGGAACCACTGATCACCCCAGTCTTTGACGAGCAGCAGGAGAGACGGTTCATAGACAAACATGAAGGGCACGATATAAGCCGGTGCGGCGGCGCGCATTGCGGCAAAGCCCGCTGCCCACATGCTGGTTTTTGCGAGCCCGGCCGCAGCAAAGACCGCAAGTGCCACCGGCGGCGTGATGGCTGACAGGATCGCAAAGTAGAGCGCAAACATGTGAGCGGCAGGCGTTACCGCGCCGAGCTTGATCAGTGCGGGCACGAGCAGCGACACCATCACGATGTATGCCGGCGTCGTGGGCATGCCCATGCCGAGGATGATGCCCGCGATTGCTGTCAGGAGAAGAGCCAGAAACAGGGCGTCTTTTGCAAGGCCTATCACCGCCTGTGTGAATTCGATGCCCAGCCCGGTAATGGTGACGCTGCCAATGACCAATCCTGCGCAGGCGCAGGCCATCGCGACCGCGAGGGTGTTTCGCGCACCGTCATTCAATGCCTCGAAGACGGTTTTCCAGGTGATGTCGGCGCGGGTGCTTGCGCGGAGCAGCGCAAGCGGAATGCAGAACAACGCACCGATCAGCGCGCAGAGGGGCGCCGAGTAGCCCGCGGTCAGCCCGATCAGCACGACGAGAATGGGGATAAAGAGATGACCGCGCTCGCGCATCACGGCACTAAACCGGGGCAGCTCCGACTTCGGTACCCCTGCGATCTTGTAACGCCGCGCTTCGAAGTGCACCGCGGCAAAGACGGATACGTAGTAGAGGAGCGCTGGTATGAGAGCCCATAGCGCAACCTGCGCGTAGGGTACCGCGAGGAACTCGGCCATTACGAAGGCCGCCGCGCCCATGATTGGGGGCATGATCTGGCCGCCCGTTGACGCAACCGACTCGACAGCCGCAGCAAACGAGGGCCGGAAGCCTGTCCGTTTCATGAGCGGTATCGTGATTGGCCCATCAACCATTACGTTGGCGACTGCGCTGCCCGAAACCGTTCCAAAGAGCGAGGAGCTGATCACTGCCACCTTCCCTGGTCCGCCCGCGCTGCTACCGGTGAGGGACATGGAAAAATCCATGAAGAGCTGGCCGGTGCCACTCCGTTCCATGAAGGATCCGAACAACACGAAGAGCATCACGTAGGAGGCTGAAACGCCCAGGGTGGATCCGAAGATGCCCTCTGTGGAGAAATACAACTGCTCCATCAGGACCGGTATTTTTACCTGCGTGAAGATTGCGGCATAGACGATGAACACGATGGCGGTAAGCGGTAGTGCCCAGCCGATCACTCGCCGGGTGCCCTCGAGAACCATCAGTACTGCAATCACCGTCCAGAACTGGTCTGCCCAGGTGAGATCGTCAATGTAAAGGATGCGGCCGGTGAAGTAATCGTAATTGATGAAGATGTACAGCACCGCACCACAGGCGAGTGTGAGCAGCAGCAGATCGAGGACACGGCCAGGTGCGCTCGGACGCTTGATGCTTGGGTAAAGCAGAAAAACCAGCGCCATCGCAAACATCAGATGGATGCCGCGAAAGATCACTGCGTCCGGCGGGCCGAAGGCCGCGGTGTAGATGTGGTAAAGCGACATGGCGACCGCCAGGGTCGACACGATGGCGCGAAGAACACTACCGGTGGGTAGCGCGGCTGCCTGTTCGTCTGACATGAATACTCCGCAAACAGGCGCCCGGTCAGGCACCCGTCAGGTGAAGTCGATCAGCGCGCGCCGGCCTCGCGGTAATACTTCTCCGCGCCGGGGTGCAGAGGGACCCCAATATCGGTTGCCATCATCTTCGGCGTGAGCCCGGCGATGGGTTTGACCACGGCAGCCATGGCATCGACGTTGGTCGCCATCACCTTGGTCATGGCGTAGGCAGTCGCCTCGGGCAGGTCGCAAGACACCACCACGTGGGTGAGGTAGGCGATGACCGGTACGTCGTCGTTTTGCTTAGGATAGGTGCCGGCCTTGATGATCTGCCGGGTGTAGCCGGGGTTGGACTTTGACAACTCGGTCATGGTTTTGTCGTCAACCGGAACCATTTTGATGTCGCGTGCGCTTGCCAGATCCATGACGCTGGACGCGGGCGCGGTGGTGCCGAGCGTGAAGACGTGAGCATGACCGTCCTTCAACATGGAGACCGCATCCGTGTAGCTTGCCTGAAAGCTGGCTCGGCTCAGTTTCTTGTAATCGAGTCCATTCAACTCGAGCACGGTTGCGGTGAGCAATTCGGCGGTGTTGCCTCGGGGCTGCGTGACCAGCGACTTGCCCGCCAGATCGCGAAATGAATTGATTTTTGCGTCGGCAAGCGCCACCACCTGAAAATATTGCGGGTAGAGGTTGGCCAGTTGGCAGACCTTGGTGACCTTTTTTGGATACGGCTTGTTGCCGGCGATTCCGTCGTAGGTAGTGGACGAATTGGCCATCCCGATCTGCGCCTTGCTTTCATCGATGCCCCGAACATTGCTGATGCCCGCGCCCGGAGTCGTTTGGATCTGCAGGCCGGGAATGGCTTTCTCCCAAAGTCCTTTCAGTGCCCCACCCAGAGGGATCCACGCACCTCCCTGCGGTCCTGTCATGAATGTGAGTTGCTGGGCACTGGCCGTGCCTGAGGCAAGGCCGGCCAGCAGCACGGCGAGGGCGCTGAAGTGGCTGAATCGGTTCACGTGTGTCTCCTTTGCTTGACGGATCAATCGTAGATGGACGTGTCGCTCTGCTGGCATCATAGCCGCCGCGCGATCGATTGGTAACCCCGGCGGGATTTGATCGACACAATTGTCGCCGCGACGCGACCCGGCATCAAGCCCGCCCTGAAGCAGCCCATGGTGGTGGAGAACCGCACCGGAGGCGGTGGCCAGATTGGCATGCAGGCGATTGCCTTGGCTGCGCCCGATGGCTACACCTTTGGCATTGTGCCGTCCAACACCATGGTGATCAGCCAGTTCCTGTTCAAGTCTTCGATTGATCCCTTGCGCGACTTCGTGCCAGTAACCGTGTTGGTCGATGTGCCGCTACTCCTCGCAGTCACCGCCAAGCATCCGGTTCCCAACAATGCCTACGCCCTGATCGCCGGCGGCAGTGTCATTTCGTCCAGCTCGTCTGGCAACTCGTCGGGGTATGCCAATCCCAAGTAGTTCTCCCGATTCAAGGGCAGGCCCGCCTTCAGAAGCAACCGAAGTACGAAGTCTGAGTCGCGGTCGTAACTGGGGCCATCGATATCACGCTGCGAGCGCAGGTTGGCGCCGAACAGCACTCCAGTCGTCGGTTGCGCCGCGTCGTCGACCGAAGTCTGCCAACCTTGCCAGATAAGCTTACCCATCACGCCCCCATAGCGCTGATCTGCGGTCAGAAAGCATCGCACCGTTCACCGATCGGATCAAGCCGGTGATCAACCCTGACGGAACACCATACACACCGGGCTCCCGCATGCCTGCACCAGCCCCGTGGAGCTAAGCAGTCCCGGCAGGGTCGACTGCGACGGTAACAATGCGGTCGTCGTCCTCGTTGAGCACATGCATGAAGCGTCCATCGGGTGTGAGCGCAAAAAAGCGCGGTGTCCTGCCGCCGCTGTGCATGGACTGGACCACCTTCACGCGGCCCGTGGCTTCGTCGATGGCCAGCACGGCGATAGTGTCCTCGCCGCGGTTGGATGCGTAGAGCGTACGGCCCGAAGGGTGTACCTCGATCTCCGATGCACGGCTGTTCCCGGTATAGCTGTCGACCAGAATTGACGTGATCTGAAAGGGCGTCAGCGCCCCGTCCTGCGCGTTGAGGCGGCAGGCTGTCACCGTAGAGTCGAGTTCGTTCACCACATAGGCCCAGGGCTGATGCGGGTGAAAGGTGATATGGCGCGGCCCCGAGCTCTCGCGGGCCTGCATTTCCGGGTGGCGCGCGGGAATCAGGCGACCGCCTTCGAAGCGGAACACGAACACTTTGTCCAGCCCCTTATCGGGCACCACCACAAATCTCCCGCTGGGGTCGAATGGGTTGAAGTGCGGCTTGGCAAAGGGCTGTTCCTTGCGGTGCGGGCCGGGTTCGCCCTCAAGCTGTACCAAGTGGCTCAACGTCCCCACCGAGCCGTCAGCCTCGATGGGCAGTACAGCCAGCGAACTGGTGATGTGGTTGGAAACCACAACAAATTGTTCGTCGGGGCTCAGCGCCAGGTGCACCGGATTCCTGCCCTGGGTGCTCTGGCGGTTGAGCAAGGCAATCCGCCCCGAGGACGCATCGACTGTGAAGCTGCTGATGTCCTCGCCGTCCCCGTGCACGGCGTAGAGCCGGTCACCGGCACGGTTGAGTGCAAGGAAGGAGGGGTTGACCAGGTCTCCGTGGACCTGCACAAGCTCCAGCGCGCCCGACGCGTCATCGCAGCGGTACACGCTGATGCCATCGCCCCTTGCGTTGCGTTCGCGGGTGGTTCGGGAGCCAACGTAGGCAAACATGCGTGGTCCTCAGGCGGCTGGCGCCACCGAGGCGCCCTCGATGCCATGGCGCGCCAGGGCCTCGCTCACAAAGCCGCTGGCCTTCATGTCCTCCACGAACCGCGCTAGACAGGCGGCTGCGTCGGCGCCGCGCGACTTGGGGGTGCCCATGGCCTGCTGGATCACCATGAAGCGGCCGGGCAGCAAGCGATGTCCTGCGAAGCGCTGGAGGTCGGCTTCCAACTGCTGCTTCACGCCAGCGGCCACCTCCAGCTTCTGCTCGACGAACACATCGACCACAGTAGGCGAGGTTGGAGCGCGCACGATCTCGGCTTGCTTGAGCTCGCGCGTAAGGAAGAGGTCATAGGCGCTTCCCTTTCCGACGACCACACGGGTCCCGGGACGGTCCACCTCTTGATTGGCGCGCAGGGGGGATGCGTCCGGCACCAGGTAGCTGCCCTCGATCAGCACATAGGGCGCCGTGAAGGCAATGCCCTCGCCCCGCAGCGGGTCGATGGCGAAAAAGCCGATGTCGGCCTGCTCGCCGCGCACCGCTTCCACCGACTTGCCGGCAGCATCAAACACCACCAGTTCGATGTCTACGCCCAGGCGTTGGGCAAACGCACGCGCCAGGTCGATGGACACGCCGAAGGGCTCGTTCGTCTGCGCCTGCTTGTTGGCCAGGATGGGGTTGCCCAGATTGATGGAGGCGCGCAGCTTGCCGGTGGGTGTGAAGGCCTCACGAATGGCAGTGGTCGGTGCGGTCATGGCTTGAGGAGCTTTCGGATTTTCTGGTGGTTCTTGAGCGTGCGGTCCAGATGCCCTCGCATGGCTTCGGCTGCATCGGCGTTGCGTCCGGCTTCAAGGAGATCCAGCAGCCGCAGGTGCTGGTGGCAGTGTTCGGTGTAGCGCTTACGGTCCTGCATGGATCGGTAGGAGATCAGGCGCCGCACACGGTTGACGCGCCGGATGGTGTCAATGAAGAACGGATTGCCCGAGGCTTCCACCAGGCACTCGTGAAAGCGCACACCGCGTTCGTGCAGTTGGTCGGGGGTGTCGGTTTCGATTCCGCCGTCTAGCAAGTGATATTCGGCAGCGCGGCACTGTTCGATCACGCGCGGCGCAAGCCGGTAGCCGGGCTCCATCAGCGCAGCTGGCTCCAGCGCCAGGCGCAGCCGGTAGGACTGCAGAAGACTGTCGGGTGTGGTCAGCATGGCCGAGAACTCCCAGCCATAGCCTGGCTTCTTCTGCGCCCAGCCTTCCTGAGAAACGCGGTGCAAAACGGCCTGAAGTTGCGCGGGGGTGAGTTCGTAGCGCGTCCGCAATTGCGCCTCAGACACGGTCTCGGGCAACTCGCCCTTGAGCAGGTCGTCAGCCATGCTGAAGTAGGCGCTCGATGCGGCGTCGACCGCGCCCAGCCCCAGTTTTTTGCGCACTGTGGGGTTAGCAGTGTCCACCGCTTTGGCCAGAAAGTAGCCCCGGTTGGTCTGGCGCTCCAGGATGCCTTTGTCGTGCAGGAAAGCCAGTGCCTGGTTGACGGGGGTGCGCGAGACCTTGAGCTGGTCAGCAAGCCATTGAGCGCGCAAGTGGGCGCCGATCTCCAGGCCTTGCTCGCGCACCAGCGCCAGCACCCGTGCGGGAATGTTCTTGTCAGAGTTCATGGGCCCTGGATTCTGCACGGTGCCGAGCATGGCGCTTTCAGGCAAAGGCGATTTCCTTGCGATGGACCTGCAGGTTCTGCTGCAGGATGGACGGTATCACCCCGCCGGCCCGGAGCAGTTCCACCTCCAGCTGGGTTTCCACCGCAGCCTGCGCCGGAACGGGCTCGATACGGCCGTCCTTACGGTGCAGCCTCACCTCCACGGCGCAGCGCGGCGATAGCTGATGCGCATCGGCCAGCACCTCGATCTGGTCGCCCGGCCGTATGTCCAGAGTCTGCGGGTTCACCCCTGCGGCCAACCGCAGCGGAAGGATTCCCATGCCGATCAGGTTCGAGCGGTGGATGCGCTCGAAGCTCGCCGCCAGCACGGCGCGAATGCCCAGGAGGCGCTGCCCCTTGGCAGCCCAGTCACGCGACGAACCCATGCCGTAGCGCTCGCCAGCCACCAACACCACCGACTGGCCCGCCTCGTGGTAGCGCGCTGCCGCATCCCAGATGGGTTGCACCTCACCCGAGGGCACATGCAGGGTGTGCGCCACGGGCATACCCGTCTTGAGGAGGTTGACCAGGGTCTTGCTGTGGAAGGCAGCGCGCATCATCACCTCCCAGTTGCCGCGGCGGGAGGCGAAATCGTTGAGGTCATTGCGGTCATCTCCGCGCGAGACCAGGAAGTCGGCCACCAGGCTATCGGGGGGTATCGCGCTGGCCGGGGAGATGTGGTCGGTGGTGACATCGTCGCCCACCACCAGCAGCGGATAGGCGCGATACTGACCCAGCTGGCTTCCCTGGTCCGCCGAGGCAAAAGGCGGGCGGCGCAGGATGGTGGACTTGTCGTCCCAGGGGAACCGGGCCGAGCTGGGTGCTTTCAGTTCCTGCCACAGCGGGTTGGCGTTGGCGATCTCGAAGGCGCGGCGAAAGTCCTGCGGCTGCAGCGCCTGAGCAAGGTGCGCCGCAATCTCCTCATGCGTGGGCAAAAGGTCCTTCAGGTATACAGCTTGGCCGTTGACCACTTGTACCGGCTCCTGTGCCAAGTTCTTCTGCGCATCGCCTGCCAGTCCGAAGGCGATCACCAGCGGCGGGGACATGATGAAGCTCAGCTCAAGGTCCGGGTGCACGCGGCCGGGAAAGTTACGGTTGCCCGAGAGAATGGCCACCGCCTTGCTGGCACCCGCCTTCTGAGCCTGGGCCACGGGTGAGGTCAGCGGGCCGGAATTACCAATGCAGGTGGTGCATCCATAGCCGACGATGCCAAAGCCCACGGCTTCCAAGTCGCTCAGCAGGCCAGCTCGCGCGAGGTATGACGCGGCGGCGGGGGAGCCGGGTGCCAGCGAGGTCTTGACCCAGGCCGGCACCTTCAGGCGCAGGGCATGGGCCTTGCGGGCGAGCAGGCCGGCGGCAATCAGCAGCGCCGGGTCGGTCGTATTGGTGCAGCTAGTGATGGCAGCCAGCGCCACTGGATGAGCGGGCAGCCCGGCGCCAGAGGGCTGGGGCTTGAAGGCCAGCTTGGCAAGAGCCTCGCCTGTCTGCGAGAACGCGATCAGGTCCTGCGGCCGCCTGGGTCCGGCCACATGCATGCCGATAGCGGCCAGGTCGATTTCCAGCGTTGCGGTGTAGCGCGGCCGAGCCTGCGGGTCGAACCAAAGTCCGGTGTGCTGCATATAGGTGCGCACGCGCACGATGGCCGCTTCGCTGCGACCGGTGCTGCGCAGGTACTCCAGCGTGGCCTCATCCACCGCGAAGAAGCCGGTGGTCGCACCGTATTCAGGGGCAATGTTGGCCACCACGGCACGGTCGCCCGCGCTCAAAGTGGAGACGCCCGGCCCGAAGAACTCAACAAACTCGCCAGTGACGCCGTGTTGGCGAAGCCGCTGCGTCACGACCAGGGCCAAGTCGGTGGCGAGCACGCCGAGGGCAAGCCGGCCCGTGAGATGCACGCCGATGACATCGGGGATGCGCAGCATGGTCGGCATGCCAAACATCACGGTCTGTGCCTCTAAGCCGCCCACGCCCCAGCCCAACACGCCGATGCCGTTGACCATGGGCGTGTGGCTGTCGGTGCCGAGCATCATGTCGGGCACCAGCCAGCTGCGGCCCTCGCGCTCTTCAGTGGTTACCACCGTCGCCAGCTGCTCGAGGTTGATGGTGTGCATGATGCCGGTGCCCGGCGGGTTGATGCGCACGCCCTTGAGCACCCCCGCGGCCCAGCGCAGGAATCGGTAGCGCTCCTGGTTGCGACGGATCTCATGTTGCAGGTTGTCGGTGTCCGCACCCGCCCTGGCGTAGGCCTCCACGGCCAGCGAGTGGTCCACTGACACATCGACCGGCAGCATGGGATTGAGCAGGGTGGGATCCACCCCGGCTTCAGCCAATGCGTCGCGCATGGCGGCCACATCCACCAGGGCCGGCGTGCTGGGTGGTGTCATGCATCAGTACGCGCCCTGGCTGGAAAGCGATCTCTGATTCGCTGCTACCGGTTTCCAGCCAGCCGAGTAGCGCCTGCACGGCCTGCTCGCGCTCGGAGCCACGCATGTGGCGGATGGCGTTCTCCATGAGCAGTCGAAGCACGATGGGTAATTGACCGAAGTGCTCGCCGCAGGCGGCGCGCAGGTTGACCACGGCATAGTCCCGGCCGCCGAGCTGGAGCGTGTCGGGCGAGAAGGAGCGCTGTTTTTGCATAAATTGCATTTTGCATTTTTATGAGATAAAATGCAATTTAAATCAAAACCAATAGTCTTCCTCCGTCCCAATCCATCCCAAGAGCACCACATGTCTTTCGCCCGTCGCATCGCCCTGAGCGGTCTCATGGCAACCCTTGCCAGCCTCACCCCGGCCGCTATGGCCCAGGACTATCCCAGCAAGACCATCACCATCGTCGTGCCTTTCACGGCGGGTGGTGGTGTGGACACCGTCGCCCGCCTGCTGGCCGAAAAGCTGCGCGTCTCGCTAAAGCAGAACGTGGTCGTGGACAACAAGGCGGGCGGCAGCGGCATGATCGGCGCGCTGGCGGTGGTCAAGTCGGCGCCGGACGGTCACACCCTGCTGCTGGGCTCGGCCGGCGAGACAGCGATCAACGCCTTCGCCTACAAGAACAAGATGCAGTACAAGCCCGAGCGGGATCTCGCCCCGATCACGCTGGTAACTCGCATACCCAACGTACTGGTCGCTACGCCAAACTTCCCGGCCAAGAATGTTGAGGAGCTGGTGAACTACGCCAAGAAGAATCCTGGCAAGGTGTCCTATTCCTCCAGTGGCGTGGGTAACCCACAGCACCTCAACGGTGAATTACTAGAAGAACTGGCGGGCATTCACATGGTGCACATTCCCTACAGGGGCGCGGCCGGTCAACTTGTCGATGTGGTGTCGGGCAATGTGGAGCTGACTTTCGTGAGCTATGTCGCTGCTCGTGCATTCATCAAGGATGGCAAGGTCAAGCCGCTGGCGGTGACCTCGGCCAAGCGGGCCGCCTTCGATCCGCAGATTCCCGCCATTGCGGAATACAAACCCCTGTCCAAATATCAACTGGAGAACTGGTTCGGTCTGTTCGCCCCAGCAGGTACACCTGAGCTCATTCTTCAAAAGATCAACGCGGCCGTCACCCAGGCACTTAAAGAGCCGGACCTTGCCAAACGCCTTCAAGACCAGGGCGGTGAGCCCGCTCCTATGAGCGTGCAGCAGTTCCGCGACTTCATCAAGGTGGAATCGCAGCAGTTCCAGCGCATCGTGGACATGGCCAAAATCACGGCCGAATGAGATTTTCGTGAAGGTCGGTGATCAGCCAGTGGAAAAGCTGACTGCGTACGGTAGCCACCGCTTCGAAATGCCAAACATCGCGAACGCGGCAGCGAATAGGCTCAGCAATCCACCTAGCAAACACGCACTAATGATTTGTAGTGTCAAGGGCATGGGTCAGTAGTCCGGAGTTCAAAGAATAGTGGGATTGGGCGCATCGCCATAGACCAACTTTGGGTCGAAGGTCTTCTCAGCTTCCGCATAGCGAATCCTGCCTGTTTGCAACTCGACGGTGCGGTA
>Ga0194129_10003373_pt1 | contig 22261 bp, 23 predicted proteins | sample TA2KigCa35mmetaG_FD_150862 | JGI IMG/M metagenome (GOLD analysis project Ga0194129, IMG submission 150862) | Freshwater microbial communities from Lake Tanganyika, Tanzania - TA2015038 Kigoma Deep Cast 35m | ecosystem: Environmental > Aquatic > Freshwater > Lake | place: Tanzania: Lake...
AGATGCGGCGTGAAATCTTGGAAGTGGTCAGCCGCTACGTCGAGCTGGATCTCGACGAAGGCGACGTGAGCCTGGCCACCGAAGACCGCGTGACCGCCCTGGTCGCCAACCTGCCGATCAAACGGGCCCGCGACGTGGTGCTGCCAGCAGCCGGAGCCTGAATCTGGGCCGGCGTGGGAATGCTTAGGGGCCCATTGCCCCCTCGCTCCCATGGCTTCCATTCAACGTCTGTTGACGATCAGCCCCGCCGAACGGCGCGTGCTGGCTTTGTTGCTGTCAGGTTTCAACAATCGCTCGATTGCCTCCCAGCTGCGGCTAAGTCCACGCACGGTGGAGAGCCACATGAGCGCCATGTTCGAAAAGGTCGGCTGCAGCAGCCGCACCGAGCTGTTGCTGTGGGCGCTGCGGCATTCAGAATGCAGCATGGGTTGACGTTGTGATCGGATTGGCGACAGCGATGGGGCAGTGGGAATATTAGGTGATCCGGCTCAATGTCGAACCGCCTGTGGGCAGTCCTCCACAGACGAGCCAACCGCAGGGACAAGCTCCTGGCCCGGCCGCCCAACCAGGGGCAGGCAGCGCGGCCGGGCCGGGCCAGGCTGATGTGCCCAAACAGGTGTTCAGCGAGGCCTACCTCAAAGAGGAATTTCCACGGTTTTATGACGACAGCTCTGATGCCAAGAAGGCTGCCGAACAGCAGGCTCAGCAGAACGATCCCGCGTTTCAACTGAAGAACTTTCTCAACAGCCAGGGGCAGGAGGGCTGGGAGCTGGTCGGCTTTCAGCACGCCATGCCGCATGTGTTCATTGTGTTCAAACGACCCAAAGGATCCGATGAGTCCACGCAGGCGGCGCTGGCGGCCCAGCAGGAGCAGCTGCGGTTGACCCTGGATCTGGCCAACCGCGCCCTGGCGATCATCGAGAAGCAGGCGGGGTAGGCGGTTGCGCTGCAGCTCCTGCAGCCCCCTGATCCGACCATCGGGCCAGCTCCTAGAGTTGTGTCATTGCCGGCTTAGCTCAGCGGTAGAGCAGCGCTTTTGTAAAGCGAAGGCCATCGGTTCAAATCCGTTAGCCGGCTTGACTGCGAAACAGGGCCACCTCGGCGGCGCGGCGCCGCACCAGGCCGGCCAGTTCGCGGCCATCGCCGCGGCTCCAGCGGGGCAGCTCTTCGGCGATCACCTGCTCGGGATCTTCACCCGCCAGCAGCCGCCGCCGCAGGCTGGAGCGCTGCAGCGCACCGACGCCCACGTTGTAGGTGAAGCTGATCAGAGCCGCCTGCTGCTGGGGGCTGTAGCGACGCGCCGACGGGATCGCCTCAAACACTGCCGGGGCGTAGTGCCTATGGACCGCATCCAGCAACAGCTGCTCGGCCCGCTCAGCACTGATGCGGTCGCCCAGCTGCACCGCCTGGCCATCGGGGTAGCGAATCGTGCCGTAGCCGATCGTGGGGATTCCCACCGGGTCGACATAGGCCTCGAGAGCCTTGGGCACTTTGTTTATTGCAGGGATAGCGTGATTGATGTCGCTATGTCTCATTTCAATCGTCCTGTTGCTGGTCCCGTAGACGACCTCACTGACTCTGCGCTTCAGGATCCGTCGCTGCTGTTTCTCAACCGTGTGTTGGCGCGCCTCCATGGCGACCCCCAGTTTCAGCATCAATTGGCTGTTGCTCGGCTGCCGGCGACGCTGAGGGGGTCTGCAGGCTGCTTGATGCCGAGGTTCAGGAGTGCTTTGAGCTCGATGATGCCTGGCTTGAGGACCTTGCCGGTGGTCGCGGCGGCCTGCCGCTGGCGTTGATGCTGCTGGCGGGGGCCCTGGGCAGTGGCCATGCCTTGCCGGGCCTGGATCCCTTGGCTTTGTCTGGCTTGGGCGAGCTGACGGCACCCACGGGTCGCGGCGCTCGCCAGGGGCCAGCCGCTGCATGGCAGCAGCCAACCCCTCGAACTCCTGGATCAGGGCAATGGCGTGCTGGATCCACAAGTCTCATCATTTCTTCAGGCCCTGCGCAGATCTGCAGCGCCCATACCGCGCCATTGCAGCAGGCTTGAAGTTCTATTCAGGCTCGATACCATCGCGCCATGGGGAGCTTTCGCTGGCAACTGACCTGCTGGACTGCAGTTGCGGCATTGCTCGGCAGCTCGGCAGATCCAGCGGCCCTGGCCCAGAACGGTTACCGCATCAACGGCATCAGTGCACCGCAGGTGCTGGCCGATCCATTGGCCTCGAAGCTGCAAGACCAGCTGAACAACCTGCAGGCCACCCTGAAGGAGCGCTCCCAGAGCGCAAGCCTGCAACAGGCCCTTGAGGCGGGCCTGCTCAACAACCCACAGCTGGCGGCGGCCTACGCCCAGATCCAGGGCCAGCAATGGAACCTGATCGCCGTGCGGCGTCAGTGGTACCCGACGGCCAGCGCTGGCTCAAATCCTTATGCGCTGGGACAGAGCTTCAGCACCACAACCCAGTCGATCAGCCAGCCGCCGAGCAGCGACCAAACCACCTACAGCAACGCCACCAGCGTGGGCAGGCTGGGTCTGAACCTCAACTGGACCTTCTTCAACCCCAGCCGCAGCGCCAACATCAACGCGGCCAGCGAAAGCCTGAAGCGCCAGCAACTGCTGTTTGACGTGAGCGCGCGCAACCTGGCGCTGCAGATCCAGGACTCCTACTTCAGCCTGCAGGAACAGCAGCAGCTGATCACCTCCTACGAAGAGATCCTCGCGGCCACCAACCGCCAGGTAGCGACCACCGAGGCCCAGTTCAACAATGGCCTGGTGAGCATTGCTGATGTCGAGCAGATCCGCACCCAGCAATACGGCACATTGACTGCCCTGATCAACGCCTACCGGCAGTTGATCAATGCCTCGGCGCAGGTGGCCCGCACCATGGCCCTGCCTCCCGGCGCCCTGGTGCTGTCGGCGGAGTCGCTCAACCCATTGGGCCGCTGGGATGAACCACTGCAGGCCACCATCGAGCAGGCCCTGAAGCTGCGCGAAGAGATCCAGGCCAGCCTGGCTGCCGCTGCCAGTTCCAGTTGGCAGGCCACATCGCTGTTCAACAGTTACTGGCCCAGTTTCAGCGTTGGGGCCAGCGGTAACTATGGCAGCAGCAACACCACCAGTGGCTTGCCGGGAGACAGTGTCAGCGTCAACAGCCGCAACCTCAACTGGAACGGCGGCGTGGGCGTGGGCTTCACCTGGCAGTTCTTTGACGGTGGCATTGCTGCCGCCCAGGCCGAGGCCAGCAAAGCCGTCGCCCGCCAGGCCAAGGATCAGGCCGCCCTCGATCGGCTCAATGTGACCCAGGAGGTTGAGGTCAGCTACGCCAACTACCTCACCAGCCTGCTGGCGCTCGAGAGCACCAAGGCCCAGGCCAGCTCGGCCCGTGCGGCGGCTACGGCAGTGCAGGCACGCTTTGCCGCCGGCGTGACCGACATGGCCAGCGTGGTGCAAACGCTGAGCCGGGCGATCAGCTCGGCCAATGAGTATGCCAATGCCGTTCGCACCTACAACAGCGCCGTGGCCGGTCTGTACCGCAGTTCAGCGCGGTGGCCAGCCGAGACCCAGCCATTGCTCAAGCAACGGGTGGAGCAGCTCAAGCAACGTTAGATCTGTACGTCATGGGCAACAACGAACGCAATCGATACAGTTCTGATCAAGAGGCTGCTTCATCAGTCAGCTCAACGTCTGTGAACGACACCAGCAACGACAACAACAACCCCGTTGAACCGAGCGCTGGCTCTGAGAGACGTGCCGCCGACCGGTTTGCCATTTTTGAGCAGGTGGCGCTCGAACGGCTCCAAGCGGGAGCCGATGCCACCAAACCAGCCAGCTTTCTGCCTCTGCCGGTGCGGCTGACGGCGATCGCCGCCGCCGCCATTGCCGGGATTGGGGTGCTGTGGTCAATCGTGGCGCGGGTGCCCGTGCAGGTGAACGGCACCGCCGCGATCGTGCCCAGCAGCGGTCTGGGCAGCCTTAACGCCGGATCCAGCGGGGAGGTGTTTTATCAGGTGAGCGGCCTGGCGCCTGATCGCCTCAGCAGCGCGCAACGCCAGCGCAATGCCCTGCTGAGCTCGTTCTGGCTCAAAGGTGCGACAGCTTTGACCAGCGACGTCTCAGCGATGGGTCAGTTGGATCAACTGGTCAACGCCGCCCTCGCCCCGAGCAGTGGGCAGCCACTGGTGCTGCCCCAGGCACTCGAAGGAGCCCTGGCCTTTGACCACAACACTGGCAGCGCTGCGGTCAGCTACCCGTCTGGCACCCTCTTGGCGCGGGTGATCAACACCCTCAACCATCAGGAGCTCAACAGCGCCCTGCTCAGCACCCTGCCGACCAACACCCTGCAACGCCAACAGCAGCAGGAGCGGCTGCAGCGTGCCTCTCAGTTGGGGCAGCTGAACCAGAAGCAGACCACCCAGCGCCAGGTGATCGCCGCCGAGATCAAACAACGGCGCGCGCTCTACCAGCGCTACCTGGCGTTATGGAAACAGGGTTACTTGCCAAGCACCACGCTGCTGCAAGAGCAATCCAACATCAACAACCTCGAAGCGCAGCTGCTCAGCACTGACGGCACCACCATCAGCACCGGCATCAACCGCAGCGATCAGATCGACCAATCCAAACAGGTGGCGATCAACAATCTCGACAGCCGCAACAAGCTCGAAACCGCTCTGGTGACCTTTCTGACCCGAAGCGCTGTTTATGCGCCTGAAACGGGTATCTACATCTTGGCGGCCAACTTCAGCAACGGCAGCAAGGTGCGCGAAGGCGATGAACTGATCAGCTACACCACCAAGCCCCCCGCGCTGCCCAAAGAACTGCCTGTGTTTCTGGATGCAGTGGCGGCCCAGCAGGTCAGCGATGGCATGCGCGTGCTGCTGACCCCCAAGGGCATCTCCAGGGCCCAGTACGGCGGCATTCCGGGAACTGTCGAGCAGGTGACCAAGCTGCCGTTGCAGACCGACGGGCTCCTGGGGGTGGTCGGCAGCCGCGGACTGGCAGCCACCATTCAGCAACAACTGCCTGCGCCGTACGTGATTCGGGTGCGTCTCGAGCAGGCCGAACCGCGCTACTGCAAACAGGCCCTCTCTCGCCGCTGCTACCGCTGGAGCTCGAACCGGCTGCCACCCCATCCGGTGCGACTGGCCACCCTGGCTGACGTGCAGATCACCACCACCTACAGACGCCCGATCGAATTTGTGATGCCGGTGCTACAGCGTGCACTGGGTCTGGTGGTGGATAACCGATGAAGCAGCTTGCGCGCCACAGGCCAAGCAGGCAGTCGCAAGAACTCAGCCAGCGACGGGTGACCACAGCCACGGTGCTGCAGTACGAGGCAGTCGAGTGTGGTGCCGCCAGCCTCAAGATCGTCATGGGCTACCTGGGCAAGGTGCTGCCCCTGGCCGAGCTGCGCGAGCGCTGCGGCATCAGCCGCGATGGTGTCACCGCCGTGCAACTCAAGAAGGCGGCCATGAGCTGCGGACTCGAGGTCAAAGCCTTTCGCTGCAACGCACAACATTTGCTGGAGAAAGGATTCTTTCCCTGCATCCTCTTCTGGAATTTCAATCACTTTCTTGTTCTCGAAGGCTTTGAAGGTGGCAAGGCCTACCTGAGTGATCCAGCCAGCGGCCGGCGCAGCATCGACTGGGAAGACTTTCAATCCAGCTTCACCGGCGTGGTTCTGGAACTGCGGCCCGGGGACGCGTTCATCCCTGGCGGCAAGGACCCAAGCCTCTACCGCTGGGTGCCCAGCCTGGTGGCGCCCTACCGCAGCCTGCTTCCCTGGATCGCCCTGGTGTCTGTGGCGGGAGCGCTGCCGGAACTGTTCATCGCCGGTGCCACCAGCCAGTTCATCGACGGCTTTCTACAGGACGGCCGCGAGAACATCGCCATTCCCGTGGTCTGGATCACCGGAATCGCCGTGGTGGTGCTGATCGCGCTGATCAATTTGCAGAAGCTGCTGCTGCGCACACTGGGCAATCTGCTGCTCAAACGCGTCAGCAGCCTGCTCTATGTGTCGCTGTTCAGCCTGCCCTACCGCTACTTCGTGCAGCGCATGCGCGGCGAGGTGGCTACACGTCTGATTCTGCCGTTCTCGCTGGTGCAGCTCGGCGTGACCGGTGTGGTCGACTTTCTGCTCTCGCTCGGTTCAGGCCTCCTCGCTCTGATCGTCGGACTGTTGATTTCGCCCTGGCTGGCGCTGTTCACCGTGGCGATCGCCGGTGGCAACTCGGCGCTGACGCTGTGGATCCGCGAGCGGCGCAAGGGCGACAACTACAAGCTCGCCATGGTGCAAGGCAAGGCCAGCGGCATCGGCATGTATGTGATCCAGTGCATCGAAAGCATCAAGGCCTGCGGACTGGAGAACGAAGCGTTCATGCAGTGGTCAGCCAGTTTCAACGATGGCCAGGCCGAACTGCAGAAGCAATCGTTGGCTGCAGCCCTCGTGGGATTGATCGGCTCGACCTCGGGTTTTCTGTTGCGCTGCGGCGTGATCATGCTCGGCGGACTGCTGATCATTCTTGGCCAGATCACCCTGGGCGAACTGATGGCCTTTCAGTTCTTGATGGGCATGATCCAGGCTCCGCTGCAACAGCTCAACCTGCTGAGCAGCCAGCTGCAGCAGCTCGATGGCCAGGTGGGACGCACCAACGACGTGATCGACAGCGATGTCGATCCTCTGGTGCGCAGCTTTCAGTTTGCAGCGAGCCGCAGTGATCAGGCCACCAGTGAACGCCAACTGGCAGGGGCGCTGGAGCTGCACGATCTGGGGTTTCAGTTCAGCAGCACCACGCCGATGTTGTTCGGCGGCCTGAACCTGACGCTGCAGCCAGGCCAGCACCTGGCGATCGTGGGCGGGAGCGGCTCGGGCAAATCAACCCTGCTGCGCATGCTGGCCGGCCTCTATCGGCCCAGCCAGGGACAGATTCTGTATGACGGGCGCGACTGGCTCGACTGGGATGACCCCACCCTGCGGGCCTCGATCTCGCTGGTGTCCCAGGATGTGTTTCTGTTCCCGGCGACCCTGGAGCAGAACCTGACACTCTGGGATCCACGCTTCAGCAGCAGTAGCGCCCTGGTGGCGCTCGAGCAGGCCGGCCTGCTCGACGACCTGGGCGGCGCTGGCGCCTTGGGCCTGCATCTGGGCGAAGGCGGCGGCAACCTGAGCGGCGGCCAGCGCCAGCGTGTCGAGATCGCCCGGGCCCTGCTGCGTCAACCGACGCTGTTGCTCATGGATGAGGCCACCAGCGCCCTCGATGAACGCCGCGAACGACAGATTCTCGACACCATCAAGCGCACTCCCCGCACCCTGATCACCGTGGCCCACCGGCTTTATGGCGCCGAGGTCAGCGATTGGGTGCTGGTGCTCGACCAGGGACAACCGGTGGAACTGGGTCATCCACATGCTCTGGCCCGCAGCGGTGGTCCCTACAGCAAGCTGCTCGAAGCCGAACTGGTCAGCAACGCGCGGGAGGCCACGGCATGACCCTCGCCAGCAGCCGTCAAGACGCCCTGCTGCGCGGCATGGCCGCGGTGCAGCAACGCAGCCTCGATCAAGTGGAGCTGCCGATCAGCAGCAGCGACCCCCGTTGCCGTGCCATCGCCTACGCCATGACGGTGCTTGGGGATCCCCGGACGATCAGCAGCTCCAGCAACTCCAGCAGCTTCAGCGACCTGCTGGAGCTCAACAACATTCACCATCGCGAGGTCAAAACGCCAAGCGATCTGGTGACAACGACGCGGGCGATGCTGATCGTGTTTGCCAGAGACGATGGCCGCCCCCTGGCGGTGCATCGCCATGGCGGCCAGACCATGGTGTTTGACGGGGTCAGCGCTGAACGTCAACCGTTGCTGAGCGAACCGTCGCTGAAGTCCTACGCCTACGAGCTCTACCCCGCCTTACCGGTGCCGCTCGGCTCGTTGTGGAAGTTGCTGGGCTTTGCCCTGGGCAACAACATCACGCCGCTGCTGGCCGTGCTGTTCAGCGCCCTGGTGGTAGCCCTGTTCAACCTCAGCATCCCAACGCTGACATCGTTTCTGGTGGGTACGGTGCTGCCGCTGGGGGATCTGCGGTTGATCGTCGAAACCTCGCTGGTGGTGATGCTCGTCGCCCTGTGCACCGTGATCTCCCAGGGCTTCAGCAGCCTCGCCACCGTGCGCATGGAATCGCTGGTGAACATGCGCCTCGAGGCTGCGCTGTGGGGGCACCTGCTGAGGCTGCCACTTGATTTCTTTCAGAAGCTGGGCACTGCAGACCTGATCACCCGGGTGGGCTCGATCAGCCAGATGCGCCAGCTGGTGAGCAGCGGCCTGCTGAGCGCCGGCCTGGGGCTGCTGTTTTCAATCACCAACCTGGTGTTGATGTTCGTCTACCAACTGCAGCTGGCCCTGATCGCCGGAGCCTTCAGCCTGATCAGCGCGGTGGTCATGGTGCTGCTGGTGCTGCAGGCGGCACGGCTTGAAAAACCACTGCAAGAGGGCCAGGCGAAGGTCAGCGACATGGGCCTGCAGGCCGTTGTCGGCATGCCCCAGATCCGCGTCAGTGGGAGCGAACCGTTCGTGTTCGGCCAATGGATCGGCGACATGGTGCGTCTGGGGTCACTGATGCGCCGCGGCGAGGCCGTCAACAACGCCCTCGAGATCCTGGCGGGGGTGCTCTCGCCCCTGGGTCAGGTCGTGGTCTTCATCGGCATGGTGTGGATGCTCAATCAGATCAAGGCTCAGGCCGCGTTACCGGGTGCCCCACCGCCACCGCCCGGCAGCCTTGGCAGCCTGGGGGCCAACCAGCTGGTGGCCTCGTTTGTGGCCTTCCAGGCCGCCTACCTTTCGTTTAACAGCCAGCTCTCAGCCCTGGCAGTTCAGGTGGCGAGCACCGTTTCGCGCCTGGTGGTGCTTTGGCAGCGCAGCACGGTGGTCATGTATGCCACCCCCGAAGCGGGTCATGACGGCAAGGCCCAGCTGCACACCCTGATTGGTGAAATCGAGCTGCAAAACCTGCAGGTGCGCTACCCCGATGCACCCGAGCCGTTGCTGCGCAACATCAACCTGACGATTCCCCAGGGGCGCTACACGGCGATCACCGGTGCCAGTGGCTGCGGCAAAACCACGCTGCTGCGCTGCCTGTTGCGGCTGATGCAACCGGAAGCCGGCGTGATCAACATCGACGGTATCGACCTGCGGGAGCTGGCCGTGCGCCACTACCGCCGCCAGCTGGGGGTGGTGCTGCAGAACGCACCCCTGCCCGCCGGCTCGATCTACGAGGTGGTGCGCGCCGGCCGCGCCTACAGCCGCGACGAAGTCTGGGGCGCACTGGAGCAGGCACAGGTCGCCGCCGATGTCGAGCGCATGCCGATGAAACTCGAGACGATCATCAGCGAGGGCGCCATGGGCATCTCGGGCGGCCAGCGGCAACGCCTGTCGCTGGCCCGGGCGCTGCTGGGTCAGCCCAAGGTGCTGCTGCTCGACGAGGCCACCAGTGCCCTCGACGCCCCCACCCAGGCCGCGGTGACCCGCACCCTGGAAAACCTCAACATCACCCGCGTCGCGATTGCGCACCGGTTGTCAACGATCGAGTCGGCCGACCAGATCGCCGTGATCGCCGGCGGCACAGTCAGCGAACTGGGCACCTACCGCGAGCTCAGCAGCAAAGTCGGGGGCTACCTCAACCGTGGCGAGCCCTGAAGCACTGAACACCTACTACCAGGGCTTTACCAGAGCATTTGAACCCTGGCCGCCGCTGCCTCTGGCCCCCGAACCCGAACTGGCCTGGTGGATTGAGCTGCTGGGCAACGACCCGGGCGCGCAGCGCCAGGGAGAGCCTGTGCGGGCGGCGCTGGTGCAGAGCCTGCCCCAGCTGCGGCTGCCCCAGGCGAGCGGCATCAGCAGCAGCGATCTCTACAAGGCGCTGGTGCTGCGCGGCGAAGACCACGAGAGCGAGCCGCCGCAATGGCAGCAGAGCGAGGCCCTGCAGCTGTGGATCGCCCCCCACCCCTGCGGGGCCATGCCGGTGCTGCAGACCCCCAGCTGGGACGACTTTGCCTTGCTGGTAAGGGCCCTGGCGCACCGGGCCGAGCCCGTACCGCTGGCCGATGGGGTGCATGCCCAGGCGATCAGTGGGCTGATCCACTGGGGCCTGATCGAGCGCTTGGGACGGCAAAGCCGGGCGCGCTTGATCGTGTTGCACCAGGCGCCCTATGGCTCGGTCAAGGCCCGGCATGTGCCGGGCGGGCTCAGTGACGCCGCCTGGCTTGAAGCCTCCACCACCCTGCGGCTGGAGCACGAGCTCACCCACCTAGCCACCAAGCGCCTGCTGGGTGAGATGCGTCTGAACCTGCTCGATGAGCTGGTTGCCGACGGCATGGGCATGGTGGCGGCCCTGGGCGGCTTTGATGCAGCGCTGTTTGGCCGTTGCCTTGGTCTTGGTGATGACGACCAGCCCATCGCCAAGGGCCGCTGGCTCAGCTACACCAAAGAGCTGTCAGCTGATGAATCAACACAGGCGGTGGCCCTGGTGATGGCCCGCGCCCGCGAGCTGCAAGCCCAGTTGCAGCAGCACCCCTGGCTGCTGCAGCCAGAGCAGGCCATGCCGCGGCTGCAATGGCTGTGCCAGCAGCGACTCGATGCGTCGCTCAGCCCGCCGCCAGCAACCCCGCACTGAGCACGGCCGGCATCCACTGCTGGCCTTCGGCGGCTTCAAGCAGGGCCAGGGCCACACCGGCCTTGCCGGTGAGCAGCCCGGGCAGGTTGAGCGAACCACTCTCGACATTGAAATAGATGTAACCGTCGTTGGCCTGGGCTTCAGCGATCAGGTTGGTCTCGGCAACCAGCACCCGGGGGGCTACAGACAAGGCGCCGGCATGGGCATCGATCCGCAGCAGGCTGGTGAGCCCCAGCCCACCACAGCAGAGATGGGCGGCAAAACCCTTGCCCTGTTTGAAATGGTCCAGGGCATCAAGCGTGCTCTGGCGTGCAACCGCCAGCTCCTGGTCGGTGGCGTCATCGGCAAGGCCGGCGGCTTCGATCGTCCGGCGTGACAGCAAGATTCCGGGAGCGCCATGGCACCAGCTGAGCATGAACGCTTCGGGTTCGCTGAAGGCTCTGAAATCGGGCCAGTTGCCGCGCTCAGGCACAAACACCGAACGTTCGTAGGCCACGGCGCGCCGCGCCGCCTCGGCAAAACGCTCCTCGCCACTGGCCTGGGCCAGCCGGGCCAGGGCCGCCGCCATGCCCGCCGCTCCATGGGAAAACCCCGTCAACGGGGGCCGGTTCTGGCTGGCTGATGCGGCATCTGAAGACCAACCGCCGCTGGCATCTTGCAGCGCCAGCAGACGCTCGCCGCAGAGCGTTGCCAGCTCGAGCGCTCGGGGGGTGCCGGCCAGCAGCAGCGGGCCGATCAGGCCCGAAATGCCAGCGATCACATCGATGCCCTGATCGGCCAGCAACCGTTCGGGGCGCAGTTGGGCGATCAGCAGCGCGGCCAGGTCGGCGGCTTCTGCGACGCCGGCGCGCAGCAGCAGCTGCAACGACAACAGGATCCCGCCCGAGCCCGCGATGCCATAAGGCAAATCGCGCATCAGCCGAAACAGTTGGTCGTTGCTGTTGCGCTCGACCAGTTCGACCAGAGTGGCAAAGCAGAGCCAGGCCCTCGCGCGCCAACGTTCAGCAACGGCAGGCTCGCCGACCATGGCCAGGCGGGCGAACAGCAGGGCGATGCCGCTGCTACCCGAATACAGCGAGTGGCCGATCAACCCAAAGTGAAACGATTCCCCGGATGCATTGAGATCCATACCCAGCCACTCGGGTCGCCCCTTGCGGTCGCGAATGGCTGCTTGCCATAACTGCTCAGCAAGCCTGCAGGACTCCTGCCGGTAGACATCTAAAGGCAACGGCTCAACCGAACCGGTGGGCTCCGCCGCTGCTCCAGTCGTGGTCGATCGAACGGCGCCTGCAGCTTTGGCCCGTGGGGGAGCCTTGAGATGGCGTGCGGCTATAGCTCCACGGATCAACTGTTGCTGGAAGTCAATCTCGGCTTGATCGAGCTGCTCAAGACGCCGGCGAGCACCAGCCAGGCCGCTGCCGCTCATGAACCCTGGGATCGGCGCCAGCTCGTCGGGCAGGGGGAGGTCCTCGCTATCAATCAAGTGTTCAAAGAAGGGGATGTCGAGCCGCTCCATCTGCCGCAATTCGGCCTTGAACATCGGCCAGTTGAGAGGTTTCTCACTGGCCAGCACAAAGCTGCGACTGAGCTGCTCAAGCTTGAGGCCATGGAGCACCGCACTGCGCAGGGCCCCAGGCTCCAGCATCTGGCGTTGAATCGTGAAATACAGCCGCGTGGCGCGGGCCACCAGTCGCCGGGGCTGGCCGCTGAAGCCATCGAGCCCTCGCAGCAGCAACGGCCGCACGCGCAAGGCCTCAAGCAGCTGAGCCTTGAAGCCTGCACACAGCTCATCGACATGGTCCGTGAGCCTCTGTGGGCTACCCAGCCCCACCGGCAGGCTGGTGGGCAGCTCACCGGGCTGGCTGCTGCGGCCGGCCATCATGCCGTCGCTGTTGAGGCCCAGCCAGCCCGGCAGCTCGCACTCGAGGGGTGGCGGCAAAATACCGAGGGCGCTGATGTCATAGGCCCATTTGCGGCCGGCTCCAGCCACCACCCACTGGGGCAGCAGCCCCGAGCGCAGCACCGAGCCCTGCATCGAGGCCTGCAGCTCAGACAACGCATCAAGCCCATCACCATCGTCGTTGAACTGATCGCGCAGATCAGCCTCGAGCAGGGTTTCGGTATCGATCAGCAGTAGCTGATCGCCGCAGGCGATCAGGTTTTCGTAATGGCAATCGGTGCAGCCCAGCAGGTGCAGCACGGCCATGGTGCGGCCCGCGTTGGTGTAAAAGCGGGCCAGTTCGTTGTCATCGCGGCACAAGCGGTGCTCGACCCACTCCATGAAGCCGTAGCCCCCGCGGTTGAGCACCGTCAGTGTTCGCAACGGCTCCAGTGGCGAAGCGTCATTGAGCATCTGCAGATAGTTCTGGTAAGTGACATCGACCTGCATGTCCTTGGGCTTGTAGACAACCTTGATGCGATCGCCTGTCGCTGTCGGATCGTCCCGGCCAGCGTCGTCAAAGCTCAGAATCGCCACGGCACGCCCGCCGCGGTGCGGGTCGCTGAGGCCCAGCTGGATCGCGCTCAGCGCAGCCTGCCCGGCAATCGCGAAGTGCTGCTGCAGCTCTGGCCGGCTGCCTGCAACCCGGCGCAGCATCTCTTCGCTGCCGTCGAGCCACAGCGCTGTGATCTCCGCCAGCAGCCGTCCCAACACTGGGACCTCAGCCAGCAGCAGGCCATAGCCACTGACAAGCAGATCAGCCACAAAGGCGTCATAGGCCGCATGCAGCGGCTCGCCAGTACCGTCACCGTTGGCCCCCAGATGGGCCAGCAGCATCTGCCCTGGCGTGCGCCGCTGGTTGAACAGCTCCCACAGGGCCTGATCGGCAGTGCTGCACAGGCGCTCAAGCAGGGCCTCACCCAAATCGAGCCAGGCGCTTTCGCTCAGTAGCAAGAAGGGCTTGAGGTCTCTGCAGCGCCCTTGCAGCCTCTGCAAAGCCCATGCGGCCACAGGCCGCCAGACATGCACAAAGGGGTGTTGGCTGCCGCGATCGGCCAACGCCAGGTGGGCCGTGCCGGCAGCGGCGTCGCAGCCGGCCTGGCGCAGGGCTTCAAGCAGAGGCCACCATGGCGGCTCTTGCGGTACGGCATCGTCCGGCGGATTCAGGGCCCAGGCGGCCTGGGCAAGGCTGAGGCCATCCCAGGCGAGTCGCTTGTCAAAGTTGGCCGGGGTATCGGGCGCCACCAGCTGGCGCCAGTCCTGCAACTGGGAGGTCTGCTGTGGGCCTGCAGCGCCTGCAGCGCCGGCAGCAGCCGCTGCCACCTGCAGACGCTGATGCAGGCTCCAGCCTTCACGTTTCAGCCGCATCTGGAGCCTGGCGTCAGAGCCTGGGGCCAGATGCGACTGCGGCAAGCGATCTGCACTGATCCAAGCCGCTGTGGTTTCTGCCCCTCGCTCCGCCATAAAAAGAGTGCCAAGCACACACCGAGTGCACATCCTGGAGGCATTCGACCCGTCGCGCCATGACCGCTTGGCTCACCCCCGAGCAAGCTGCGCCGTTTGGCACTCTCACCACCGAGGCGCTGGCGCTGGTGTTGCCCAGCGTGCGCCAACCGCTCACCACGCCAGCGCCGCAACTAGACGGAAGCTACTTAGCGGCTGGTCTGCACTTTGCCGGTATGCCGGCTGCGCTGGCGGTGCTGAGCCTGGGAGTCCAATCTGAGGCCAGGTTGCAGAGCCTGATGGTGGCGCCACCGTGTCGACGGCTGGGGCTTGCCACCAAACTGTTGAATTGGATCATCGATGAGGCCAAGCAACACGGCTGGTCCTCGTTGACGGTGAGCTACCCGCTCGATCACCCCGGCACGGCAGCGATGCAACGGCTCACCCGATCAGAGCTGGGCTGGCAACACCAACCGGGGCTGCGACTGGTGCATCTCGATCGCCAGGGGGGGCAGGCACTGGTGGATCGACTGGCCCCGCTGGCGGCCCACTGGCAGCGGGGTGGGCGCTTCAAGCTGCTGCGCTGGGATGCTTTAGCACCCGCTGAGCAAGCACAGCTGGGCGCGCGCTTGCAGGCCCCGTCGTGGGTCTGGCCGCTGCGCGACGAATCACAGGGCGTGCTGATCGGTGAGCTCGATGCAGACAACAGCCTGGTGTTGCTCGATCACCTTGAGCCAGCTGGCTGGTTGATCGCCCATCGCGTCGGTTCGGAACTGTTCAAAGTCAGCCAATGGTGGATCGTGCCCCAGCTGCAGGGACGGGGCGTGGCGCTGCAGCTCTTGCATAGGGCTGTGGCTGGGGCGTTGGCATGCCGACCGACCTACCAACACGCTGTGTTTGGCATGGACCCTCACAGCAAAGCCATGAACCATTTCAGCCGCCAACAGATCGAGCCGCTGGCCTGCGGAGTGCAGAGCAACGAACGCGCCCACCTTGCTCTGATCAAGCGGCAGACAGGTAGTCCATAAAAAAACCGCCAATGGCGGTTTTTTGGATGAACTGACCAGCAATAGCCCGTGTCAAATCACTTGGCGCCGCCGCCACCACTGCAAGAGAAATTACCGCCACCCTCGCCGTACTCAATCGTGATTGTTGTCCCTGCACCTCCACTGAAAGTGTCTTGTTGACCTTGACTTTTAAAGAAGCCACCAGCGACGCCTTCAAGCTGTTCATCGCCCAGCTCAGTGACATCTTGGTTCTGATAAGCCAGCCACTCGGCCTTGCTCACATCAAAACCGGCATCACGCGCGACGGCCTCATCCGCATCAAGACTGGTCGCCGCCTCAAACTTGGCGCGAAGCTCAGTATTGGATTGAATTTCGGCCAACAGGGCCTGGAGTTGGGATTCGGACAGGGAACAATTTGGCAACGGGTGAAAGATTAATAGGGACAGGGCAAATCGTCAAGACTTCGGCAACAATCTCGGCAAACGATGGTCAGCCTGTCTGGCTTGATGTCGTTGGCCGCAAAGATTAAGAGGCTTGCAATCGTTTAACGATCAAACCGCCGGCGACAGCCTCCTGTTTGGTCTTACAGAGTACGCAATCTGCGTCGCTCACTCGACTTGCATCCTGACAATCCATTTAGAATTGACCAAAATCAGGCTCAACACATCAATCAGTTGCAGCTGAAGTTGCACCTGAGACATTGCCTGAAATTGGAAACGGGTGCGCAGGGGCCGTGAGGTCTGGAAAGGGCCTGGTTTAGGGCATGGGCATGACTCTGCTAGTCGACAAACTCATTGTGCTGAGTAGGGGCAGCAGTGGCAATCACCCGATGGGGTGATCTGCCCTACCGCGCCGCAGGCTCGCTTGAGAACGACTGCAAAGCTGCTGCAAGGCCCCGGCAGCCGCCCTACCGTGGATCAGCGTGCGGGCCCATGTCAGCAACAGACCTGTGGCGTTGGCGCGCAGCGCGGCAGAAGCGATCGTCAGCGGGGCGTGCACCCTGATGCTGCTGAGTGCAGCCAGCACACCACCACCGCAGGCACCATGCCTCAACGGCTGTGCGTTGGACGACCCGCCAACAGCCATGCGCCGAGAAGCACCAGCAGCCAGGGCAACGGGTGCAGCTCGAGCAGGGGGGTAAGAGCAGCGCTCAGTGGTGACATCAGCCAGTGCGCCACAGCCAGCACCACCGTCAGTATCACCAGCAGAGCTGCCATGGGACTGCCGCCTTACGCCTGAACGCAGTTCAACACAGATCGGCCGAGGCGCCCAGCACCACACCACCCTGCCGCAGCAACTGCCAACCGCCGCGGCTCCAGGCCAGCACCGTGCTGGCCTGACCGGCCGGCGCAGGCCAGGGCACAGGACCCAACAACGGCACCTGCTGGGCTTTAAAGCAGGCGGCAGCCTCGGCAGCGGTGGTGGCGGCAGGCTCGCCTGAGCGGTTGGCGCTGGTGGTGGCCAGCGGCCCGCTTAGGCGCAGCAGCCCCTGGGCCAGGGCGCAGGCGGGCACCCGCAGCCCCAGGCTGCTGCCACCCGGGTTGAGCTGCTCGACCAGTGAGCCGCTGGCGGGCAGCACCAGGGTAAGGGCACCGGGCCAGTGCTGCTGCGCCAGCGCCACGGCCTGGGGCGGCCACTGCACCCCAACCAGCTGCTGCAGCTGGGCCAGATCGGCTCCCATCAAGATCAAGGGTTTATCGGGCGGGCGCTGCTTGAGCTGCCAGATCTGAGCGGCATGCTCGGGCAAGGCCGCCAGCGCCACCAGCGTGTCGGTCGGAAACAGCACCGCCTCGCCGACTTGGAGGCGGGCAACGAGGGCGGCGGGCTCAAGGACAGCAGTCATGGGCTCGGCTCAGGCATCAAGGCGGGCCAACCAGGCTGCGGCAGGTTCGATCATCACCTGACCTCGCCGTTCGGCCTGCCTGGCATCGCGCACCAGTTGCACCGCTTCGGTATCAGCAAATTGCGCTGCAAAGCGCGCCAAGGCCCTATGCGGCCGGGGGTCTGTCAGCTTGCACTCCACCAGCTGGAAGAGGGCACCATCGCAACTCAGGCAGAAATCGACTTCGGCACCATCCTTGGTGCGGATGTAGTGAAGGCCGAGGTCGCTGCCGGTGGTGTCGCCGCGGTAGTGCGCCTGCTTGCAGAGCATGACGGCGACCGCATTCTCAAAACGCACACCCTCATCACCGTTGACCATGCCGGTATCGACGAAATACACCTTGGGCGCCTGCAGCAAGGAGCGGGCAATGTTTCGGTGCCACGGCTGCACCAGAATCACAACATGGAGCGCCTGCAGGATCTCCAGATAACGCTTCAAGGTCGTTGGGGACACCGCCAGGTCTCGGGCCATGGAGGCCAGCGACAGGGGCGAGCCCACGCGTTGGCGTAGCTGCTCCACAAACACCCGCATGGCATTGATCTCCTGCAGACGTGAGAACTCGAGCACGTCTTCACGAATCAGGTCGGTGGCGTATTGACGGCGCCAACGCCTGGCTTCATCGGCACTCTCTGCTAGTGCGGGCTCGGGGAAACCCCCGCGGTCAATCAAATGCAGCAGCGCCCGATCAGGCTCAGCTCCGGTCTGGGTGCACCATTCGCGTACCGAAATCGGATCGAGGTGCAGGTGCAGGTAACGGCCGGCCAAGGATTCGCCCGATTGCCGAAAGGTGTCCATGCGGGCACTGCCGGTCACCAGCAGCGCTTGCTCTGCAGGCTTGGCATCGATGACCCCCTTGAGCCATGGCTTCCACGCAGGCATTTTGTGGATCTCGTCGAGAACCACCAACTCCGCCCGTGGATCCCAGGACTGCCGCAGCAGCACAACACGATCGGCGGGAACGTCCCAGTTGAGGTAGCTCGCGGTGCTGACCTGCCCCATGAGCTGGCGGGCCAGTGTCGTCTTGCCGACCTGGCGGGCACCGGTCAACACAACGGCCTTGCGGGCCAGGTCGCGCTGCAGCTGTGGCTCGAGATAGCGCTGCATGCGACCAAACTAGCGAGAAGTGGCAAAAAGTCGCGACTTTTTGATCAAAAACTGTCAAAAAGTCGCGACTTGCCGGCGTCAGTGCGGCGCCCGGGCACTGGCGAAGCGCCACTGGCCCTCGAGGTCGCGGTGGCGGCCCAGCTGCTGCAGTCCCGCCGCGGCCAGCAGCGCCGCGACCGCCTCGCCCTGATCAAAGTGATGCTCGAGCAGCAGCCAGCCCCCAGGCGCCAGGGCCTGGGCAGCATCGGCGGCAATGGCACCAATCGCCGCCAGTCCATCGGTGCCGCCGTCGAGCGCGAGCTGCGGTTCGTGCTCGCGCACCCCAGGCTCGAGCTGGGCCCACACCGGTGTGGGGATGTAGGGCGGATTGGAAACCACCAGCTGCAGCTGGCCCCACCAGGGCGCCAGGGGCTGCCACCAACTGCCGGCCAGCAGCTGCACGCGGGCTGCCGCACCGGCCGCCTGCAGGTTGATGGCGGCCTGCTGGCGGGCCGCGTCGCTGAGCTCCACCGCCAGACCTTGACTGTGGGGCCAGGCGCGGGCCAACGCCACCGCCAGCGCACCGCTACCGCAACCCAGATCGGCCCAGAGCGCAGGGGGTGCCCCAGGCAGCTGCAACGCCAACTCAACCAACTGCTCGGTTTCGGCCCTGGGGATCAACACCCCCGGTGCCACCTGCAGGGTCAGATCACGCCAGGGGCAAACCCCCAGCAGGTACTGCAGGGGGATCTGCTCCTTGAGGTGGCGATGCCACAGGGCTTCGAGCGCGGCCAGGTTGCGCTGCAGCGTGATGCAGCGCTGCGGATGCAGGTGCAGCTGCTGCAGCGCCTGCCAGCCCAACCCGCCGCCCAGATCGAGCAGCCAGTCGAGCTCGGCGGCACTGGCGCCAGGATGCTGTTGCAGCAGGCTGCGACGCCAGGCCAGCAGTGCCGCAGCCGAGACGCCTTCGGACTCGTCCAGGGTCAACGGGGAGGGCTGTGGATTCACTCCTGTCATCCTGACGGACCCGTGACTCAGGCCGGCCGCCAGCACAAACCGGGCTCGGCCCGCAGCAGGCCCGCCAGCTCAAGGGCCAGCAGCTGGGGCAGCAGCTCGGCGCTGGCCTGGCCCAGCCGCTGACTCAGTTGCAGCAACGAGGCGCCGCTGCCCACGGCAGCGAGCAGAGCCCTGGCCGCAGCGCTGGGGGCGCTGACGGTGCACGCAGGCGGCTTGGCCGCAACGCCAACACGGGCCAATGGCCCGGGCCCCAGCGCATGGACCAGATCGGCGGCCGCCAGCAGCGGGGCAGCATCTTGGGCCAGCAGGGCATTGCTACCAGCCGCCGACGGCTTCGCCGCATCGGCTGGAACCACCCACACCGGCAAGCCGGCATCACGGGCCATGCGCGCAGCGTGCAGAGCCCCACTGCGCCTGGGACATTCGACCAGCACCAGCGCGCCGGCCAGGGCGACCTGAAGACGGTTGCGTGCCGCAAAGTGCCCCGCCAGCACCCCCGTACCCGGAGCCTGCTCACTGATTAAAAGACCGGCTCGGCCCACCTGCTGCTGCAGCACCTGGTGATGGCGGGGATAGACCCGATCCAGTGCCGTACCCAGGACAGCCACGGGGCGACCGCCAGCCCGCAAACAACCCTGGTGCACGGCCGCATCGATGCCTTCGGCGAGGCCGCTCACCACAGGCCAGCCCGCGTCGGCCAGGGCCATGCCGATCGCCTCAGCCATCGCCAGGCCATGCACCGAAGGGCGGCGTGTGCCCACCACGGCCACCGCCAGACGCTGACGCAGGGGCGCCCAGATGCTGCCCCGGCCCCGCCAGTAGAGCGCCAGCGGCGGCCGGGGCAAAGCCACAACCGCCTGCGGGCAGGCCGGATCATTCGGCAATAGACAACCCAAACCGCGCCCAGCAGCCGCGCACCAGGCGCTCAAAGGGTCGCTGCCCCAGCGCGCGCGATGGTGGGCGATAGCCGCCAGGCGTGCCTCTCCGAAGCCCGGCAGCGCCCGCAGCGCCTGTGGCGATGCGGCCCAGGCAGCCTGCAACGAGCCGAAGGCAGCCAAGAGCTGACGCAGGGCGGTGATGCCAAGACCGGGCACCGCCGCCCAAAACAACCACCAGAGCCGCTCATCAGAACGCTGCGGCAATCCGCAATTCACAACCAACGCAACCACCGACACCAGTACGCCTGTACTGATCTTAGTGCGGGCCGCGCAGCAGGGTCTCAACGGCCGCCTCAAGATCAGGCGGCAACTGGCGCAGCAGCCGCCGCTGATCAGGTCCCGCCGACAGATCCACCAGCACCAGCTCCACCCGCGCTTCGGCAGCCACCACCCCAGCAGCGCTGACAAAACGACTCTGCCAGGGCAATTTGACCCCCTGACGCGGCAGTACCACGCTCTCAAGCGTGACCTGATCGCCATGCAGCAGGGCCTGGCGGTAGTTGATCGAGAGCGATACCAGCGGCAGCTCGAGCCCCCGCGCTGAGAGGTCGCTATAGGCCAACCCCGCCTGGGCCAGCGCCTCAACGCGCGCCTCTTCAAGCCAGGCCAGGTAGGCGCCGTGCCACATCACCCCGGCGTGATCGGTGTGCTGGGGCAGCACGCGCCGCCTGAGCACCCAGGGCTGTTCAGTGACCATGGTTGTCAAACGGCCAACACAGCCTCACAAGCGCCATAGGCTGCCACCGCGCCATCTCTGCTGCTGTGTTTCGCAATCTGCTGATCGCCGACTCCGGTCAGGGCCACGTTGAAGAAATGGTGCGCATGCTGCGCGCCATTCCCCCGGCCGCCGCCGCCAGGGTCAACTTGCTGCACGTGGTGGGCGAGCAGAGCAGCGCCGATGTCGACGACCACATGGCCCGCGCCCAAGGGCTGCTGGGCGACGCGATCAAACGCATGGGGCTCGACGGCATCAGCGTGAACACCCTGATTCGCCAGGGCGACACCAAAACCACCGTGCTGAAGGTGGCCGAGGAACTCGATGCCGACCTCATCGTGATGGGCTCCCGTGGCATGAACCGGTTGCAGGCGATCCTCAGCAACAGCGCCAGCCAGTACGTCTTTCAGCTGTCAACCCGGCCGATGCTGCTGGTGCGCGATGACCTCTACATCCGCGCGATCAACCGGGTCATGGTCACCGTCGATGGCACCGGCGTCGGCGATGACGCCCTGCGCCTTGCCTGCGAACTGGTGGCGGCGATCCCCGGCGGCACGCTCACCGGCGTGCATGTGACCCGCCAGGACCTGGCACCCAGCCGCGGGGGCAAATCACCTGCCGACGAGGTGCTCGACAAGGCCGTGCAGCGGGCCCGCAGCTTTGGCGTGACAATGCAACCCCTGCACAAGGTGGGTGACATTGCCCGCACCGTGTGTGCCGCCGCTGAAGAGGTGAAAGCGGACCTACTGGTGATCGCTTCGCAGGACCGCAGGCCGGTTGTGGCCAAGAGCTTTGTCGACATCGACCGTCTGCTGGGCAGCTCGGTGAGCGACTTCATCCGGGTGCATGCGCCGGCTCCGGTGCTGCTGGTGCGCGAACCGGAACGCCGTTGATGCCAGGCCTCAGCCGCCCTGGCGGCTGCTGGTCTGGATGTAGAGAACGATCAGGAAGACCGCGGGAACCAACACAAACAGCAGGCTGGCTACAAAGCCGAGGTCGTTGGTTTCCATGGCTCACAGGGAAGTGCTGGGAGGGTATCACCGCCTCAGCGGCCTGATTCAGGCCCCTTCATCGCTCGTTGTGGTTGCGGTGGGCGCGTCGGCGGTCTCTGGCTCGCTCTCGGGCTCAGGCTCAGGCTGCGGCCACGAGGTCGGTCCCAGCGGCAACGGCTGCGCCTGGGCCGCCGCCAGCAGGGCATCTTGGCCAGGCAGTCCCACCTGGGGCCTGGTGATCACCAGACAGGACTGGTTCACCAGGGCCTGACAGGCCAGGCGCCAGTTCTGCGAGCGGCGCTTGAGCTTGAGGTCTTCGACCCCGGTGCGGGGGCTGAGCGCCAGCTGCGATGGGCCCTCCGGCACCTCAACAAAACAAGTGATGCACTGGCCGCAGCCGCCGCAGTTGCCCAGGGTGCCCTTGAGCCCATACAGCTGAATGCCCTCCCGCAGGGCCACCTCGCGCAGGTTTTCGCCGGGGTAGCACTCGACATCACGCCCTTCGCGCACAAAACGGATGACGGGCATGGCGGGGCAAAGCGTCTGATCGCCATTCTGCGACGGACTTCACCCCGATCGAGTTGCGGTCTGTG
>Ga0194129_10003374_pt1 | contig 22253 bp, 17 predicted proteins | sample TA2KigCa35mmetaG_FD_150862 | JGI IMG/M metagenome (GOLD analysis project Ga0194129, IMG submission 150862) | Freshwater microbial communities from Lake Tanganyika, Tanzania - TA2015038 Kigoma Deep Cast 35m | ecosystem: Environmental > Aquatic > Freshwater > Lake | place: Tanzania: Lake...
AGTCTGGTCTGTTTCCTTTATTATATGTAATCCACGATTAGCACCCCCAGTTGTTGTACCATCTGTTAATGCTATTTTTATAAATTGTGATGTGCCTGGTTTATGTATATGTAGACTATTTTGAGCTGCTGGGTTAGTAATTCCTATGCCTACATTATTACCAGTATCTATAACAATTGCTGGGGCTGCTGTTCCACTTTGTAGAACTAATTTATTAGTACTTCTTATAACCATATCATTTACCGCTGAACCTGTTGAATATTGTCCTGCTGTTGTTACTCTATTTATATCACTATTAGCAACCCCTTTTAAATATAATGAAGTATTTGCACCTATACTTGTTCTGCTTTCAATAGTTCCATTAACATCTAATAAAACACCAGCAGTATTAGTTGTAGTTCCAATACCTACATTACCTGCACTTGATACATTAAATACATTAGTAGTTGCTGAATTTATAACATTAAATATATTATTAGTATTACCTGCTGTGGTTTGTTTAATTGTTAAAGTTGAATTAATAGTCCCACTATTAGTTACTTCAAGTCTTTCAGTAGTATAAACATCAGTATTAAGAGTAGTAGATGTACCATGAACTACTAAATTAGAGTTTACTATTAAATCACCATTGATAGTAGAATTTCCATTATAAGATAGTAAATCTACTGAAATAACACCATTGGAATCTATATTAATATTATTACCTTTCTTAACCCCTCCTAAAACACTTAATGTAGCAGCAGGTAATACATATGTATTAGCTCCAGATATAACTCCAGTACTTGAATTAATAGTAATAGTGGTTCCATCTACTTTAACCCCTCCTAAAACACTTGATGTCGCAATAGGTAATCTCGAACCATCTATGATTCCTGAAGTTATATTATTAGCATTTAGATGTGTTATATTAGAACCAGCACCAGTTATATTTGTTGCTGTTAAAGTATTTGTCCCGGTTGTCCATGTTAAATTAGCTGTTTGTGATAAAGCACCTGTTCCATTACCAATCAATAATTGACCAGATGTTAAAGTTGTTAAACCTGTACCACCTTGAGAAACATTTATATTTCCGGAAATATTAGCTGCTGTTAAAGATGTTAAACTAGCACCTGAACCAATAAATGTTGTTGCTGTTATAGTACCATTAACATCTAATGTAGTACCTGGATTTATTTTACCTATACCTACTTTTCCATCACCAAGTATTGTAAGTCTATCAGTTCCATTTGTGGTAAATCTCATTTCATTATTAGTAGTGGCTCTATATATCTGAACATTCATATCATCGCCAAAATCTAATGCTGGACCACTTCCACCTATACGCATAGCGGTTTGTATATGTAAAGGTCTTTGTGGATTAGTAGTTCCAATACCTACATTGCCATTTCCAAGTACTGTAACTCTATCTATTGAATTTGTATTTAAAACAACATTTGAATTTCCTTTTGATTTTATATTTATAGGTTGTGTTGCATTAGTATCAGAACCTAACGCAAATATACTATCATATGTAATACCTAATCCTTGAGAATTATTAGGATGTTTAAAAATTGCTACTATATTATTGCTTGATGAATAAACTTGCAATTTAATTTCATCATCATACTGATTAATATCTCCTATTTTCAATATTCTACTAATATTAGTATTTCCTACTATATCTAATTTCTGCGAAGGATTATTTGTTCCTATACCTATATTGCCGTCACTCGCAATACACATTCTAATATCAGAATGCATGCTTACATTTGTCGTATTAGCATTATTATTAGTTAAAAATACTAAAGCACCTCTTTCATGTGAATTAATACTATAATTTGAATAACCAATCGCACACTTAGAAAATGATAAACTATGGTCTATATTTGAATTAAATGTTATAAACCCATCTTTTAAATTAACAATACTATTCATTTAATATTTGTATATAATATTATTATAATATAATATACAAATCATATAAAAAAATAAATATATATTTATAGTTAATACTAATTAATATCAATTATAATTTTTCATATTCATCAACTTTAATTATTTTTTGCGTTATTTCATTAATTAATGAAATATTTTCATGATCATATTTTTTATCATCAAATAATTCAATTCCTTTTCCTATTTGACTTAATCTATTATTTACATCTTTTGAAATAAATAAATTATCTGTTAATAGATTTCTCAATTCAGTTGGTTTTGTTATTATATTTGAAACTTCAGTTATTATTTTATCATTATTATAATTATAATAATTTCCGAAAGTGTATGTAGTGTATTTCATAAGTCTTCCCATTATATATATTGGAAAATTGTCAAATATTTTATTCATATTTGTCTCAATATTTTTTGAATAATCGCATATAGAATATTCTAATAATTTATCAATGTCTTTGACATCTTTGTTTTTCTTGTAAAACCATAAACATGCATAAGACATATAAATATCTGCTAAAATATCAGCATATCTTCCAGATATATATTCAGCTGTTTTAATTTTTCCTCCCATTAACAAAGCAATATTAGCTGTAAAAGCAAAATTAGCAACATGTCTGTTTAAATGTATCTCGCAATATTTTTCTATATCATTATTACTATTTCTTTTGAATAATTTAAGATATAAACTATAATATAATGACTTTATCAAGTTCTCTAAAGTGTGTTTAATAATTTTAATAAAATTTTTATGAAATGTTTCTTTATCATTTGTTTCTATATTAGTTATAATATTCAATAAATGCGGATGTGATCTATTTAGACCTTGTCCAAATATAATAAGAGAACGCGTCAGTGTATTAGAACCTTCTACAGTTATTGCTACAGGAGTTGCTACATAACTTGACGCAAGAAAATTCATAGGACCTTTACATATTCCAGCACCACCTATAATATCCATACCATTATTCACAGATATACGACCATATTCAGTAAATTTATATTTCATTATAGCAGATATTACAGGAGGCTTCTCTTTGTTTATTAATATAGCATTAAATAAATGTTGAGCTGCTAATAATTTATAATTAATTCCTGCTATTACTGCTAATTTTTCTTTAACTCCTTCCATTTCAGCTATAGGAATATTAAATTGCTTTCTCAATCGTGCGTATCCTCCTACACCAAATGTACATAATTTAGCAGTCGCTACTGACATAGCAGGTAGAGATATTCCTCTTCCTTCTCCAAGTGACTCCATTAACATATTCCATCCAAAACCGCATTTTTCTTCACCACCAATTACACTATCCATAGGTATAAATATATTACGTCCTCTTATAGTACCATTCATAAAACCAATATTTAGTGGATTATGACGATTTCCTATTTCTATATCTTTAAATTTTTCCTTTTCTAAAATTGCCAAAGTAATTCCTTCTTTACCTTTTGTTAATAATTTATTAGGATCTACAAGTTTAAATGCTAATCCTATTACATTTGCTATAGGTGCTAATGTAATATATCTTTTTGAAAAAGTAACACTTATACCCAATATTCCATTTTCTACAACTACTATTCCACTATCTAACATTGAAGCAGCATCAGAACCTGAATTTTCTGTAGTTAATCCAAAACATGGTATATATTTTCCAGATGCTAATTTAGGTAAAAAATACTTTTTTTGCTCGTCAGTTCCATATTGATGTAATAGCTCTCCTGGTCCTAATGAATTTGGTACCATTACGCTTACCGCTGAAGCAATATTTCTACTCGCTATTTTTTCAACAATTAAAGAATGAGCATGAGGGCTAAATTCTAATCCATCATATTTTTTTTGTATAACAAGCCCCATAAATTTATTTTTTTTAATATAATCCCATGTATCTAATGTTAAATCTTGCTTTTTTTCTATTTTATCATTATCTATCATCTCACATAATTTATTTGTTTCATTACTTAAAAATTCTTTCTCTTCATTTTTAAGTTTCGCATCATATTTACTTACTAATTTATTTATATCAACGTTACCAGAAAATATATCACCATCAATAGAAACAGACCCAGAATTTAATGCTGCTTTTTCTGTAGCCGAAATTTTAGGCAATATTCTCTTAATTATTCTAAAAGCATATCCCGATACTATCTTACTCATAATCAATTATTTTATTTAATAAATTTATTTTTATATATAATATATCATTATTATTCTAAAAATTTATAAAACAAAGACCTTCAAGAATTGCTTACAAAAATGTTCATAATCCTATTCCCAAATTAACTCCTAAAATTCTTAAAACTCTTAAAAAATGTAACACAATTGATTATTTTTTTAGGATTTATTACACGATTACATTTAATAAATAATAAATATATTTAATAATATAATTATATTATTATATTATTATATTATTATATTATTATATATAATTATATAATTATATAATAAAATGGCGTCTATTCATAAATATCAATTAAGAAGTTGGATATCTATAGATATTTTGAAAAAATATAATATATCAAAAAATCCTAATGCGGTTGATTATTTAAAAGATTACCGTGACCAAATAAAATGGAATGATTTATCGGCAAATCCAAATGCTATTGAACTATTAAGAGAAAAAGCCGAAGAAGAAAATAAAATGCGACTTTCTGATATATCTCGGATGGCAGAATATAAAAAATTGGATTGGAATAACTTATCAACAAATCCTAGTGCCGTTGAATTATTAAAACAATACCGCCGTAATATAAAATGGAATAGATTATCTATGAATACTAATGTTGAAGCGATTGAATTATTAAAAGAAAAGATTGAAAAAGAAAGTAAAATGAAAGAAAGTGAATTAGAAAAATTAAAAGATGAAGATAAAATAGACTGGGACCAATTATGTTTAAATGCTGGTGCTATTGAAATAATAAAAGCAAATCCTAAAAAAATAAATTGGCGTTATTTATCAAAAAATCCTGCTGCTATTGAATTATTAAAAAATAAGGTTGAAGAAGAAAATAAAATGACTGGTCGCAAACTGACTAATGTATTTAAAGAGAGATATATAGATTGGGATGTATTATCTTTAAATCCTGGTGCTATTGAAATCTTAGAAGAAAATCCTAAAAATATACTATGGAAACATTTATCAGAAAATAAAAATGCAATAGAATTATTGAAAAAATATCCTGATAATATTGATTGGAACGGTTTATCTTTAAATCCAAATCCTGCTGGTATTGAATTATTAGAAAAAAACCTTACCAAAATAAATTGGCTTGAATTATCAGCAAATCCTGCTGCTATTGAATTATTGGAAAAATATTCTGATAATATAGTTTGGAAAATTTTAATAGAAGAAAACCCTAATATATTTGAACTTGTTGAAGTTAAAAGTAAAACTTTTGAAACTGTTGAAGATGTTAAAATATGGTGCAAATACCCTGAAATACATCCTATCAATGGTAACAATATGCCTGCTATAAGTAGGGAATATTATGATATATATGTAAGAGCTTATAAAATTATGAAAAAGAACGGCACCTCTTCACAAGAAGATATAACTAAACTTTTCCCTAAAAATCATTTATTATTTGGAAGCATAGATTTAATTTATTATAGATGTATCGAAAAGAATGACCCCCAGACATACTTTAATATATCTAAGTATAATAACTCTGTAGGTTTTATATTATACGAATTACTTACAGAAAAAATGGAGTTTTATTATAATGAAGAGACTATTCTAGATAGAGAGATAGAAATATTGAAGAACCGTTTTAGTAATAGATATGGCAGATACTCAGAATCAAATATGGAAATAATATATAAATTAATTGATAATTATAAAAAAGATATGATTAACTCTTTTCTTGAGAAAGATTATATATCTACATATGATTATCCTGATAGAATTAAAGAGATAATGATTATCAATTTAAAAGGCTATTACTTTATAGATTTTTTGCAACACAATAAAATGGCCACGGGAGAAACTGTCCTGGAGTATTTAATAGAAAACGAAGATGAATTTGATTCTGATGATGATTGGTCAACACCTGTGGAGATTTTTAATAATTACAGGGAGGTTATTGATGATATAGATAAGTGCTTTAATCTTTATCCGGGCATTATAGAAAATCCTGAAAATAAACAATATCTACCTATAGATGACCCTCTAGACAAATATTTTGAAGTATATGAAAAACAATTGGAGGAAATAAGAAAACCTAAATATTATCAATTAATTGATTTGACTACATTTAAACCTAAGGAAAATGTCAAGTATTTAAATAATGCGCAATACGCCGAATTTAAAAAGGAAAAAGATAAATATGATAGAGCTTCGAAAAGATATACAGAGGTTCGTGAATTATATGAAAAAGATAAGAGAGGCAGTTCTCCTGAACCTCCTGAAAAACCAAAAATAACTCTTCCATGGGATGTTGTACATACTATAGGAACACAAATAGACCCCGTACATATAAAAGATGATATCGTAGTTAAATTTAACGAAGAATATGCAAATGCTCTACCTATCATAGAAGAATATAATAGGATTAAAAATATGTCTTATAAAGCATTGAAAAAACATTTTGGCAAATCTTCTTCTTCTAGTTCTGAAAAGCTGTTGGCAGAAGGAAATAAATTGCTTTCTATGACGAGACAAGATATCGCAAATAATGTTCTTTATGACAGTACAGGACTTGACGATAAATGTAGCGAGAGTATAGATATATTAACAAATGAAGAATTAGACGATGAGAATTATCCGCTTGCTAAACTACAACTTATGGTGAGAATGAAAGTATATTATACTAAGAATAAAAAGAAATATAGAACAGAATGTATATATGCACCTAAACTCTATAATTATTTAATAAAATGTATAAATTCGAAAGAACCTTTTATAAATCCGGTGACAAAGACAAAATACACAGATGAGAATATAGAAGAACTCATGAAAGTAATGAGAATAATAAACCCGAAGATAGAAGTACCTTTATTTATTAAACACACAAATGATAAAAAATTGGAATTAAAATATAATACTTTTGAGATTAATATTAGCGATTATGGTTATAACACATCTTATGGTAGTACAAGAATATTAAACTTTAATCGCATATATCTATCTCGTACTATAGGAGAGTATGATTATATTGTGTATGAAATATGTCATATGCCTGCTGATATTGAAGTATCAGGTACTTTTGCAGCAGGTTCAACAGATTTAACCTCGTATACTATGTTATTTAATATACACAAGTTATTCAATGAAGGTCGTTTATTATACAACTATTTACCACCATATAACATAAAAATACCTGGAGCAACTGATCGATATACATACATAAAACCTGATATACATTTTAACAGAATTAAAAGTATAAATAATTGGCTATATGTTTCTGATCGTGATAAAACTTTAATTACAAAAGAAGAACTAATAAACAGATTTAAACATTACGCCCAAGAAGTAAATAATTACATTTTTTAATTCTTTTTCTTATATATATTTTAATATTATTTATATATATTTTAATATTATAATAATATAGAATGATTTCTGTTTCAAAGAAAGAAAAAGATTTATATAAATCTTTGGATAAATTATATAATAAAAACAGTGCAAATATTATTTCTTGGTTAGATGAATTAAAGGTATATAAATCTGTTGACGGTAAAATTCCTGGGTTATTAAATAATTCAAAAATACAAATTATTACAGCAACAGAAGATGGAACATATAATTTGATTTTACAATGGATTAAAAAAAATGCTGATAAGTTCGCTGATTATGATTTTACAGATATTCCAGATAGCGCCTTTATATCTACTGCAGACTTATTAAATAGAAATGATACTGGTGCAGCATCTGGACCTGCAAGAAGTTTAAAAGAACCCTTGACATTTAAAACAGTTGAAGATGTTAAAAGATGGTTTAGAAATCCAGAAAAACATCCTATTAAAGAAACACCCATGTCAGCTATGAGTAACGAATATTATAATATATATGAACGGGCTTACAAAATTATGAAAGCAACAGAATTAAAATCTGTAGAAATGAAAAATGAGTATTATTTCATACAGAATAATTTTCCTAAAAATCATTTATTATTTGGAAATATTGATTTAGTTTATTTTGCTTGTGTTAAAAAATATGTTAATTATTACTCGAAATTATATCAAGGAAGAGAAGATGTTTTAGAATTATGTCAATTACTAACTGAAAAAATAGAAGATACTACTGATAAAACTACTGTTTTAGATACAGAGATTGAGTTATTGAGAAACCGTTTCAATGGTTCAAATATGTTTTCAATTAAAAATTTAATTAAAAATTATAAACGTGATATAGTGAATGCTTTTTTACGTTATGATTTTATGTCTAGTGATGAATATCCCAAAAGAATGGAAGTTATACAAGAAGATGTTGATAATCCGGAATGCTATTCTTTTATAAAGTTTTTAGAAACCAATAAAATGGCGAATGGTGAAACACCCATTAAATATTTTATAAATTGCCTTAAAAAATCAAATCCTCCGTATTGGATTTCGGAAACATTAAAATTATATAATAATTGCAAGTTGGTTATTAAGGATATAGACGACTGCTTTAATCCTGCTTCTGGCATTATAGAAAATGTAGAAGATAAAAAACTTACTCTTCTTGATGACCCAATTGATAAGTATTTTGATTTCTATGAAAATAAATTAGCGGAAATAAGAAAACCGATATATTCACAATTAATTGATTTAACAACCTTTAAACCCAAAGAAAATCTTAATTATTTAAATGATGCTGAATACGCAGCATTTAAAATAGAAAGAGATAAATATGATATTTTGTGGAAAAAATATAGAGATTCTCAAGAATTATATGAAAACACAGGAAGAGGTAGTAGTCCTAATCCTCCTATAAAACCCACAATAACTCTTCCATGGGGAAAAGTACATACTATAGCTAAAGAGATAGACCCTATGCATATAAAAGATGAAGTTGTAGTTAAGTTTTTAGAAGAATATGCTAAGGTTAGACCTATTATAGATGAATATAATAGAATTAAAAATATGTCTTATAAAGAATTAAAGAAGCATGTAGAACATTCTTCTCCTTCTAGTGCTGAAATGAAATTAATAAAAGACAATAACTTGCTTTCTATGACGAGAACAGAATTTGTAGATAATATTTTGTACGATTATTCAGGACTTGCAGATAAATGTAGTGAAAGTATAGATATATTAACAAATGAAGAATTAGAAGATGAAAATTATCCTCTTTCTAAACTTCAACTTATGGCACGGTTAAAAGTATACACTCCTGACAAAAAGAATTACAGAACTGAATGTATATATGCACCTAAACTTTATAATTATCTTATAAAATGTATAAACTCTAAAGAACCTTTTATAAATCCTGTTACAAAAGCAAAATATACTCAAGAAAACATAGAAGAACTTATGAAAGTAATGAGAATAATAGATCCAAAGATAGAAGTACCTGTATTTATAAAACATAGAAATGATACAAAATTAAAAGTAAACTATATAACATACAATGTGAATTTGTATGATATTGGTGCAGATGCATCATTTTATGGAATATCCTCTTTACGTTTTAATAGGGTGTATCTATCACGTATAATAGGAGGCGTAGAGAGAGAGGTATGTGTAATATGCCATATACCTGAAGATATTGAAGCGACTGGAACTTTTGCGACTGGTTCTGCAGATTTAAATTCATATACTATGTTAGTTAATATATTTAAATTATTCAACGAGGGAAGATTATTATACAATTATTTACCTCCTTATAATATACCTATACCTGGAACTACTAATAGATATACGTATTTAAAACCACAAATACACTTTAATAGAATTAGATCTATAGATAATTGGCTTAGAAAATCTGATTATGACCCTACTGTATTAACAAAGAGTGAATTCATAGATAGATTCAAGCATTATGCTCAAGAAATCAATAATTACACTTTTTAAACTCTTTTTATAAAAATATTTTTGAGTACATAATTTATTTTTTCTTAATTTTTTTGAAGTTTTAGGAATTTCTAAATATTTTGCAATTATGTACTCATTTCAAATTATATAAAAATTGATATTGTTGATGAATATTTATATTATTTATTGTAATAATGCAGACTACATTATTAGAAGATATTTGCAATTATTCAATTGTTAAAAAAGAATTATTAGACAATTATAATAAGTTTGAATTAAAAGAGGATATTTTGTATTTTATAAATGACTTCTGTCCTTTTATATATGGTATATCTAAAATTAGTCATATTAGAATGCGACGAATTTTAGCATTCATAATAAAAGAAAAAAAATATATATCTCTACTATCTTTGTTAATAAATAATGATAATCATAATAGTCAAATAAATAGATATATAGGATGTCTAAATGTAGATGAAAGAAATAAACTATTAGATTATATACAAATAAAACACAGTTGTCTTAAAAGTAAATTAAATTAGCAATTAAAATAAAAACAATGGTTTATAAGTTCTATAGTCATAATCAACCTCTTTTTTGATTAAATAGAAACTACAGAAATAACGTAAAAATGTTGTTATATTATTTTCTACTATTAATTTACTTTCTATATTAGGAAGTATTTTTAATGAAAAAATTACTCCAGGTACAACAATTGCCCATATTTTTTTATTATCCCATCCGCATTTAATGCGCATACTATATGCAAAAATATATAAATAACATATAGCAAAATCTGCGAATTGCGAATAAAAATTTCTCAGTATGACATGATATAAATATAGTGGGTATATTAGAGTTAAAGAATATACCATATGATAATGTGTAGAGTTACATTTCCCTTTGCGTACAAGCGTCATCATAAAAGGCGCTGATTGAATAGCATATAATGGTGCAAAATTTAATGATGCAGAAAGTTCTCCTGAAAATACTGCCATAATAGTTGCCCCAAATTGTTTTTTAGCATATTCATATTTTATATTTTGTATTTCATATTCTGTTACATGTTCAGGATAAGGCATTGCATTTGTTGTTCTTTTTTCAGTATCTCCATATTTTGCAGTTATTATACTAGCTATTTTAACACATGAAATAATAGCTATATATTTTAAAATTGATTCTGAAATTAATGCGTATAATTTATAATTTTTAAATATTTCTAATTGAGTTGGCCATAATTCTAATAATGTAATTATAGTTAATATTGAGTGTCTACATGAAAAAAGTATTGAATGCAATCTAAACTCTTTCCATATCATAGGACTTGTAAAATTCCTTTTTTCCGGTAAAGGTATTGATAAAGATGCTATAGGTAATAGGGCATGAATTAATACTGACGAACAAGAAATAACCTTTGTTTCAAAAGGTGGAAATGATGTACCATAAACTATTGCATAATAAAAACGCAAAATAAAATTAGCAACAGCTAAAAAACCTAAGGTTTTATGTATATGATATTTATCATGGTTTGTAAAAAGATGTGCCATTATCTATGTATATGTTATATATGTTATATATGTTAATAAATATATATATCATAAATATAAAATATAACTTAATAAATATTTAATGTAACCAGCAAAGATTAATATTACCCATTTCAGGCGTATAGTGAAAAGGAACGCTATTTTGAATTTTTAATACTTCAAATTTCTTAATAATATTAAGACTATTATAAAGTTCTTTCAAATATCTCCAATCATTGTGATTAAAATTACATGTATCCATAACATATTCTTTAATACTATCAATACCTTTAGAATGAACTTTGTTATTTAATTTATAATCTTCAAATATACGATATAATGTACTACGATAAAGCATTGGACAATTTTTGTAGTATTTGTTATTAATCCAGCATGTATTCCTAAAATTAGTACTTAAATTGCAATTGCACATTGTATTTGTATCAATATTATATAAAATATGTTAATCAATTTTATATATTTTTTATAAAAATAAATTATGTACTCATTTTTAATCTAAGAGTACTGCACTATAATCAACAAAAATATCCTGAATAATACTATATGATGGTCTTTGATTAACAGTTCTGGGATAAATTATATACCATTTATCTACAGATTGTAAATTTATCCATCTTACATCTAGCTCATATTTACATTTAATTGTAGGATTTTCTATTAATAGTTTAATACTCTCCTTATAATTAGCGATTATCTTATCATAATAATGTTTTTTTACTATATATCCAGTAGAAACAAATGCCGCCTTTACTTGATATATATAATCGTTTATGGGTATTACTCCATTTACCTTATCAAATATATTAGAGGATATCAATAATACATCATAATCTAAATTATTAGATTGAAAATAATTTTTAAAATCTATAAGCATATTATTGTATTTTTCTGGTTTTGTGAATTGAATATCATCTTCCAAAACTACAACATATTCTAAATTATTTTGCTTTGCCATCTCTATAACTTTTAGATGACTTATACAGCAAGCAACACGACCATCAGTTGTTTTTACTCCATCGAATCTTTGAAATTTCCAATTCATTATTCTAAGTTCATTTTCTGTTTCAATTCTTCTTTCTTTAGACTCTTTCAAATTAATATAATAAACATTTTCTAATAAATATTTATTATTACATGTATCACACTTGATCCAATTATTAGGAAATAAATCTATTGTATCTTCAATTATTACAGAAGAATGCGACCATTTATCTGGATAACATATTATTTTATAAACATCATTATCTGCAAAATATGCTGACCACCAACTAAATGTACTATTTGCTATAATATGATGTTTGCATAGACTCATCAAAATCAACTGTTCCCAATCTTCTAATTTAATAATTGTTTGTGTAAATATAATATTAGGAAAAATATTTTTAAGAGGATATATATAACTATTTTTAACAAAGTCTATATCTTCTTCTTCGCAGAAATATAAAACTTTAAAATTATCACATTTTTCTTGATTCTTAATATAATTAATCGCATTAATATAATATTCTAAAGTTAGAATGTTGCTATTATTATGAACCTTAATAATATCTCCTATACGAAAATGCATAGAAATCATTTCAGAAGGATTAACATCATTTACTTTATTTTTTACTTCTAATTTTTTTGCTTCAAAATCAATATCACTCATAATATCTTTTTTAAAGAAATCAAAATATTTATATGATTGAAAACTCCCTGATAATTTTAAATTAGCATTATTAGATATTTCAGGAAGTTCATTATACTCAAAAGATTTTTCTTCATATATTTGAAAATGTATTTGAGTATTAACTAAATATCTTTCTAACTTATTTAAAAAATTATTCCAATATACATTTCTATAAGTGTAACCAGGACTATCTGTTTTTTTTTCAATTATAAAAGGGTTATTATATTTTTTTGAATAAGCAATTAAAGTCATTAATTGAAATAATTGATTTCCTAATCCATTTTTTATATCAATTGATATCATTTGATAATAAATATATATAAAAATAATATATATATATATTTATATACTTATATATTTATGTTTGCAGATATTGTTAGATTTATTAATTTGAGCAATGAAACTCCATATATTATTTTTGGAGGAACAACAATAAAAGATGAACCTATATGCGATAATGATATTAATGATAAAATTGACTTTTCAAAATGCATTGACAACTGGATAATAAAGGATAATTAGTAATATATATAAATATATCAAGATTATATTATAATTATGGAAAGAGCAATTGAATTATCTGCTATAAGTTCTGGAGGACCTTTTGGAGCAGTAATTGTAGATAAAAATGGAAATATTATAGGTGAAGGACATAACGAAGTTACTGTAAATAATGACCCGACAGCACATGCAGAAATGGTTGCTATTAGAAGAGCGTGTGCAAATATTGGTAATTTTAATTTAGAAGGTTGTATTATCTATACTAGTTGTGAACCTTGCCCAATGTGTTTATCTGCATGTTATTGGGCAAGATTGGATAAAATATACTATGCAAATACTAGAGAAGATGCTGCAAATATAGGATTTAACGATGAATATATATATGAAGAAGTTAAGAAAAATAAGGAACACCGAAAAATACCTATGAATTCATGTGATAATACAATAGCAAAAGAAATATTTAAAAAATGGTATGATAATATAAATAATATTAGATATTAATATTTTATTTTTATAATATAATTATAGATTATATGATTACAGAATTTGAAAAAAAATGCAACGAAAGTAAAAGAGTTTTAGACAAATTTCCTGATAGAGTTCCTGTTATAGTAGGTAGAGCGAATGGATGTAATTTAAATGATATTGATAAAAAAAAATATCTTGTTCCAGGAGATTTAACCGTAGGACAATTTATAACTATAATTAGACAAAGAATTAAATTGTCACCAGATAAGGCGATATTTATATTTATTAATAATATATTACCTTCAACATCAGCAACTATGAGCAGTATATATAATGATATGAAGCACGGAGATGGATTTTTATATATATATTATAATGGTGAATCTGTTTTTGGAAATTGTAATAATTATAAAAATTTAATATAATATTTGTTCATATTTTTAAGAAAAAATATAAAAATTGATTTTTTATTATTACTTTATTTTACAATAAACGCATTTAACAACTTAAATTAGTTTATCTCAGTTTATTGTTCCAAACGGATTTGAAGGTTTAAGAGTATACTACTAAATTTCATTTGAGTAAATACTATCGTTGCTATAGTTAAATTCTGTGGGGGTATTTCAGCAAATACAGAAAAACAAATGCCTACATACTATGTATATGAAGGATTTAATAATCAATTTTTAAACAAAAAATTTAAAAAGATTAATATTGAAAATATTTATAATTCAATTATTTTTGAAAAAGAAATTAAAGATGAATTAAAAGAAAATAATACTATTGATTATCTAGATTATGATTATATGTGCGACTTATAAATCTAAGAAGATTTATATTCTAACCATTCTTTATAACCGCCTATAAATATACCATTTTTAAATAACATTGGAAAATATTTATAAGGTATTTTAGTATATTGTTGGATAAATTTATAAAAATTATCACGTTCTCTTAAAGTAACTATATATTTATCACAATTTATTATTTTTTTATTTGAATTAATATTTTCATTTATAATTTTACAATATTTACAATTTGATATTGTATATATTGTATACCCATTTTCATAAGGTGCTTTATATTTTTTCATATTATCTAATATAATTATTTATTTTTGTTTTTTTTGTTTATCCCATTCAACTGCTAATTTTTTCATTATTTGAGTTGCAGTATAATTAGGATTTTCTTGTTTCATTTTAGGAAATTGTTTTTTAACAAACTTATTATAAGGATGTAGAACTCTTTTTTTTTTAGGAATTTTTTTAGCGCCACCTGATATTTTTGGTTCTACACCCATTTTTTCAGCAACTGGGTGAGGCGTTTCTTCCATCATACTATCAGGACCTTCACCGCCTTTTCTTTTAACAACTTTTTTAACAACTTTTTTAACACCTCTTTTAACAACTTTTTTAGCACCGCCTAATGATTTTACACCTACAAGATCTCCTGGACTATCGCCTCCTTTTTTAACAACACTTTTAACAACACGTTTAGCAACGCGTTTAACAATTTTTTTATTAATAGCACCTTTTTTCTTACCACCTCCAATCATATTAGTGTCTACTTTATCTTGAGAATTACCGCCAATTTTAGTTCCGCATGTAGAACCGCCAATTGCCATATCTATATACTACTACTATATAAAGAAATTAATTTTATTGTAAAGTATTATATTTTTCTTTAACTAGTTTTTTATGTTTTTTACTATTAATATGTCTATACATATGAAAATCTCTAAAACATACATACTTAATCCCGCATTCACATATCATTATATTATTTATTTTTCTCATATTATATTCTTCGTTAGCCTTTTCCTTGTATTTTCTTTGTTCTTCTATTGTTTTAATTCTACAATCATCACAATATAAGTAATAAATTTTTTCATCAACTTTTTTAAAAGAAAAATCGCAAAATTTTTTAATTTTATGACATTTAGAACACTCCATAATAATTATTGCATATTAATGAATAAATTATAATCAATTTTTAATATTCTTATATACTTTTATAGACTAACTAATTATATAAGGTATACGTTATATTATAGTATAATTATGAAAATATTATTTTTTGGGAGTAGAGGATGGATAGGAAAGCAATTTTGTGAACATTTAATTAATAATAATATAGAATATATAGAAACTAACATTCGCGCAGATAATGAAAAAGATGTTGAAAAAGAAATATTAGAACATAAACCAACTCATATTATATCATTTATAGGTAGAACACATGGTGAAAATTATAATACTATTGATTATCTAGAACAACCTGGTAAATTAGTAGATAATATTCGTGATAATTTATACGCACCTATTATATTATCTATACTATGTAAAAAACACAATATACATTACACATATACGGGTACAGGATGTATTTTCGAATATAATAATTCTAATAATGAAGAAATTGACGAAGAAAAATCCCCTAATTTTTATGGTTCTTCTTATTCAATTGTTAAAGGTTATACTGACAGACTACAGCATATGTTTTCTGAAAATACATTAAATCTCCGTATTAGAATGCCTATAGTAAATTACGATCACGATAGAAATTTTATTACAAAAATAACAAAATATGAATATGTGTGTTCTATTCCAAACTCAATGACAGTTTTAGAAGATATGTTTCCTGTTATCCTAGATATGATTAAAAATAATACAACAGGTACATTTAATATGTGTAATAAAGGTGTAATTACACATAATGAAATTTTGGAACTATATAAAAAATATGTAGACTCTTCTTTTAATTGGAAAAACTTTTCTATTGAAGAACAAAATAAAATACTTTTATCAAAAAGGTCAAATATTGAACTATCTTCTAAAAAATTATATGAATTATATCCTAATATTCCAGATATCAAAACATCAATCAATAATTGTCTTCAAACTTATTCTAAACTTATGTAATTTTACTACGCTATAATCTTGTATTTTATATTCAACAATTCGAAGTTTTCTAAAAATCTTTCAATATCTCCATCATTTAATAAATCTATACATCCAGGTATATTTTCATATTCATTTTCAGAAATATGTTCATCTGTTTTTTTTATTATAGAAGGTCTTATAACTTTAATAACAATAATATTCAATTTTTTTATTTTTTCATATTCGTGTAAAAATCTTAAATCGCTAATTACATATTTCTCATTTTCAACAATTTGTGAAAGTAATATATCAGCAAAAAATCCTCTATTAGCATTTGGTATTAATTCATTTATTTTATATTGCATTATTTCTGTTCCAAAATATTGTAGAGCTTTTCGTGGAGATATTCCCCATCTCTCATCTATATTATCTTTTTCATCGCCATTTGCATTTTCTTCATCAATTCCAACTTGTATATCAGTAAAATTAAATAATTCTTTAACAGCTTTTTTTAAAGGTTCTGCAAAATATAATTTTTTATATTTATATTTTTGTGTTAAATATTTACAAAGAACATCTTTACCACTTCTTTTTGCACCACATATAGCAATTATATTATACATAATATTTTAATTATTATACAAAATCAATTTTTATTAATTAAAAATTAAAAATTGATATTTAAGAATTATAAGTTATAATTAACTAAATCACATTATATAATGTTTTCATCAACCAATTGTTGGGATATTATGGATATTTACTTCTCAAAAGGAGGTTCTCAAGAATCATCAAATCCTCTTGTAAAACACCAAATAGATAGTTATAATAAATTCGCTGACAATACATTAGGACAAATTATTTCAGGTTTTAATCCTATTAAAGTAAAACTTACTAATCCTAAAAGCGAATTGTCAATGAATGATAATAATTATAAAATATCTATTAATATTCTTAACCCTAGTATTACAAAACCTAGTTATCAAATGGCAGATGGAACGCATAATATAATGACTCCGTATATCGCTAGGATGAATAATATGTCATATTCTAGCGGTATATATGTTGATGTTCATATTGTAACAGAATATACAAATAAGAATGGAATGATTGAAAAATTCGATAAAAACGTAAATGGAATTTATATTGGCAAAATACCTATTATGGTTAGGTCTAAACTTTGCGTATTAAATCAAATGCAAGGTATTTGTGAAGAAAATAACAGCGAATGCATATATGATTTTGGAGGATATTTTATTATTAACGGAAATGAAAAAGTTTTAATTTCTCAAGACAGAATTAACGAAAACAAAACTCTAGTATTTCATCCTAATAATAATAGTGAAGGTCTATATGCAGAAATTAGGTCTGTTTGCAATTCAACATATCTTCCTCCTAAAACAACATGTCTTAATATGAGTGGTAAGTTAAATCACATGGGTCGTATAATTCGTATTAATACATCATTTCTAAGATCTGAAGTTCCTGTATTTGTATTGTTCCGTGCTCTAGGTATTATTAGTGATAAAGAGATTATTCATCATATTGTATATGATACAGAAATTGAAGAGAATAAGAGAATTATTGCTGAACTAATGGCGTGTTGTGAAGATGCATGCGATATTAAGACACAAGAGCAGGCAGAAAATGTTTTAATAAAAATTATGAATGGTTCAAACAAAAATAATGAATATGCTACAAATAAAGCATTGCTTCATAGTAATTTAATAAACGATTTCCTTCCTCATGTTGGAAAAAGTTATAGACGCAAAGCTCTATATATAGGTTATATTATTCGTAAAATGATTAGAATATATCTTGGTTATGATACATATGATAATCGCGATTCTTATATTAATAAGCGAGTAGATAGTCCAGGAGTTTTAATGAGTAACCTATTTCGCCAATGTTATGGCAAACTTACAAAAGAACTTAAGGTAGCAATTGAAAAAGAATTAAGTATGTGGAGAGGAAATTCTAACACTCCTTTGTGTAACATTATATCCGATATCAGTATTCATAGATTTTTTAAGCAATCTTTGTTAGAATCATGGATTAAATATTCATTTTCTACAGGTAATTGGGGTATCAAAAGTATAGGAAGTTTTCAAAATATCAAACAAGGTGTATCTCAAGTTCTAAATAGAATGTCTTATGCAAGCACATTGTCACATTTACGACGTATTAATACTGCAATGGAAAAAAATGGAAAATTGGTTCAACCCAGAAAACTTGATAATTCTCAAATTGGTATGATTTGTCCAGCAGAAACACCAGAAGGCAGTTCAGTAGGACTTGTTAAAAATATGGCACTAAGTACTAATATTTCTATTTCAATGAATAGTTATCATATTAGAAATATTCTATCGGAATTAGGTGTAGTTGTATATAATGATACGTATACATCTAGTAATAAAAATTGTGAAAAATATGCAATTGCATTCCTTAAAAATATGGGAAATAGTAATAATATTTATGTTATAGTTAATGGTGATATTATTGGTTATCATACTAATCCTTTAGAATTGTATAACAATCTCAAACATTACAAAAGATCAAGCATTATTCACCCTATGACATCGATTGTTTGGAATATTCAAAAATCAAATATTGTTATCAGTACCGAAGCGGGACGTATGTATAGACCTTTGTACATTGTTGATTATAATAAAGAGTTGAATAAAAGCGAATTACGAATTGAAAGAATCTTGAAAAGAAAGAATATGAAATGGGAAGATTATATCAAAGATAAACGATTTGACTACTTCATTTCACCAAATGAACAAATTGAAGATAGTGATGACCTTGAAAGTTATTTAGATAAAGAAGGATTTATTGAATATATGGATTGTGATGAAATTAATAACGCAATGATTGCAACATTTCCCTCTGATTTAGAAGAAGGAATAAAAGGAACTGCACTCCCCCCCTGTTTCACTCATTGCGAAATTCATCCCAGTTTAATGAATGGTATCTTAGGTGTTAATATTCCATTTAGCGACCATAATCAATCACCTCGTAATTGCTATCAATGTGCTATGGGAAAGCAAGCTCTAGGTATTTATGCAAGTAATTTTAATAAACGAATTGATACAATGGGAAATATTTTGAATTATCCTCAAAAATCTTTAGTATGCACTAAATTATCAAAATATACAATGGCACATAAACTACCTTCAGGTGTAAATGCTATTGTTGCTATTATGACACATACAGGATTTAATCAAGAAGATAGTATTATGATTAATAAATCAGCATTGGACAGAGGATTATTTACTAGTACATATTATAAAGCACATAGAGATGTATGTAATAAAAATCATAGCACAGGAGAAGAAGAAATATTTACTAATCCCTGTGATAAAACTGATAAAAAACCCTATTGTTATGAAAAACTAGATGATAGCGGGTTTGTTCCAAAAAATACATATGTGACAGGAAATGATGTTATTGTAGGAAAAGTAATGCCTAAGAAAATAAATGGAGAAATATCATATCAAGATAGTAGTTTAACTATGAAAGCAAATGATGATGGATATATTGATATGAATTATAATGGTGTAAATAGCGAAGGTTACAAATTTTGCAAAGTACGTATTCGTAAAAACAGAAAACCAGAAATTGGAGATAAATGTGCTAGTTGTAGTGCACAAAAAGGTACTATTGGAATGACATACAGGCATCAAGATATGCCTTATACAAAAGATGGTATTGTACCTGATATTATTATGAACCCGCACGCTATTCCATCAAGAATGACTATTGCTCAATTAATGGAATGTATTATGGGAAAAGCAGGATGTCATATTGGAGCATTTGGAGATTCAACCCCTTACAATGATTGTTCAGTAGAAGATATTGCAAAGGTTCTAGAACAATCAGGAATGGAAAGATATGGTAATGAAATTATGTATAACGGAAGAACTGGTGAGCAAATTCGCACAGAGATATTTATCGGTCCTACATATTACCAAAGATTAAAACATATGGTTACTGATAAGGTACATTGTTTAACGGATGACCATGATGTCCTAACTAGCACTGGGTGGAAAAAAATTAGTGATATCAAAAAAGAAGATATGGTTGCTATTTTGAAGAATGATAAACTAGTATATGAAAACCCAATTACAGTATACAAATATCCTGACTACAAGGGTTATATGTATAATATCTCAAATAACCAAATTGATTTAGATGTAACAATTGGTCATCGTATGTATATTAAAGAAGGAACTGATAATAATTATAAACTTGTAGAAGCGAGTAAAATTAAGGGTAAAGAAGTTATATATAAAAAAGATTGTATTCGAGATGAATTTGATTATCAACTTAGTATTCCAGGTTCTAATATTATTAATATGGAAGCACTATTATCATTTATTGGAAAATTTTATGCAAATAATGGCATCTATAAAGAAATTAATAATTTAATAAATCAGTATGGCAATAATGATAATAATAGTATTATAAATTATATTAATAGTTTAGATAAATATTATTTGCCTGAATGGGTATGGGAATTGAGCACTAAACAATGTAAGATGCTTATTAATGGTCTAGTATCTGTTAAAAACGAAGATTTTATTCATAATTTTCAAAATATGTATTGCACCCTTATTGAAAGTTTGGCAGATGATATGATGAGACTATTAATTCATGCTGGATGGAGTGGTATTAAATCACGATATAAAAATTATTGGAAGGTTACTATAATTAAACGCAAAAATTCTCCAAAAATTAATATTAATGATAAATCATATAATGAAAATATATATTATTATGAAGGTTCTGTATATTGTCTAAATGTATCTACTGAAATATTTATGGTAAGACGCAATGGTAAATCTGTATGGACAGGTAATTCTCGTGGTTCAAATGGTCCTATTGTTATGCTTACTAGACAACCTAGTGAAGGAAGAGCGCGTTCAGGAGGTCTTCGATTGGGAGAGATGGAAAGAGATTGTTTCATTGCTCACGGAACTTCTAATTTCTTAGCAGAGAGAATGTTACATGTATCTGATAATTATCGTATCTTTGTGTGTAAAAAATGCGGTATGCATGCAAATGTTAATACAGACAAAAATATTTATAGTTGTAAATATTGTAATAATAATACAGATATTGCCCAAGTTAGAATGCCATATGCATTTAAACTACTAAATCAAGAATTATATACTATGAATATTATGATGAGATATATCTGTAATTAAATGTAATTAAATGTAATTAAATGTAATTAAATAGTATTTAATATTATTTTACTAAGAAAAAATTATATATTTTTTATTATATATAAACAT